>Ga0209039_10000393_pt1 | contig 42502 bp, 37 predicted proteins | sample BogFormECP12_OM1_FD_188238 | JGI IMG/M metagenome (GOLD analysis project Ga0209039, IMG submission 188238) | Bog forest soil microbial communities from Calvert Island, British Columbia, Canada - ECP12_OM1 (SPAdes) (version 2) | ecosystem: Environmental > Aquatic > Freshwater > Wetlands > Bog ...
GAGGCCCCGAAGGATGAACGGACCCGCGGAAGCGAACTCGGTCGTGCCGACGTAGCTCAGCGAAAGCCCGGTCGACGTTTCTCCCGTGTCCCCACCGAAGTCTTCCGCCGCAGGGACCGACCGGTATTGGTCGGATGCGCAGGAGGCGATCGCCGCCGGACAATAGTCGAGGGTCGCCGAGGCGTTGGCGGCAAGGACGTCCATGTTCGAGCCATCTTCCGGTCCAATGCCGAAATCGAGCTCGTAATCGTAGAGCATGCCCCCCGGGCTGAGATGCGTGCCGGACGCTTCGAAGGAGGGAAGGCCGACCTCGGCCGGATGCTGAGGACTGGTCGAATGGAACACGATCCAATCGTAGTTCCCGTAGGCATGGATACCGCCCGCGGCGAGAACGCTGTAATTGAACCACAATTCCTGCTCCCCGTCGACGGTCAGGGACGTGTTCAGGTAGAGCGTCAGCGAGAACGGTGTCGGCGCGTAGACGTATGGCCCGAAGCCCGTGTAGATCCCACCGATGTCCGAGCCGTTGGGGTTGTGACGGAGGATCGTGGAGTTGTCGCTCGGTATGCCGAACGTCGTTGAGCTGGAGGTGTTCCACGTGTCCTCGCCGAAGTTGAGGGTTCCGTCGTGCGGGGCGTAGGTGGCGGCGTTCTGGACCCAGAACTGGTTCCCCGGGACACCTTGGAGGGTAACGTTGCTGAGTATCGCATTCAGCTGGATCCCCCACATGTCGGGGGTGTCATCGTCGGCGTAGAGGACGTTCAGCTGGTTCACGGTCAGCGTGCCCACGACGCTCGACGCGTTGAGAGTGGTTGCCTCGGTCCTCCCGGTCGTGTCGTTCTCGCCATAGTAGGCGATGCCGGAAGGCGCTGGGGGGCGAGTGTAGAATGAACTCCAGTTCCCGGGAGGAAGCGTGTCTCCGGGGACGGCCACGCCGTTGACGATCTCGGCCGGGCGGCCGACATAGGGGAGCCGTATGTCCCGCGACGGGACTCCCGACTGACTCAGTGCGTTCGCCGTCTTGGCGACCCATTGGTCGAACGCCGTGGAGTTGGACGCTGACCCCCCTGCCCCGTTCAGAGGTTTCTCCGGGGTGGGGGTCGGGCTGACTCCGAGCGAAGTGTTCTCGTTCAGGTCGGCGGTCCCGCGAGAGGGCGAGGCACCCGAGACGGCTTGGGCTCGACCAAAGCCGGCGGCCGAGAGTACGAGGATGGCCAGGACCCCCCCGATCAGCAGCCCGCGCAGCACACCCCTGCCCCCAAGAACCCGATGTGAGCCTATCGCCGGTCGGGGGCGGCGGGCACGGCGGACCGCGAGGGCGCCCGACGTCAGAACGTCGGTCATCGACCCGTCACCCCGCGAGGGTCCAGACGGATCGCGATGAGGTCGACGATGAGGGCCCAGACCAAGACCACGATCGCGATCAGGAATACCAGGGGCACGACCGGGGAGAGGTTCCCTCCACTCAGGCTGGCGAAGATCAGGTAGCCGAACCCCGATTGGTCAACGAAGGCCACTTCCACTGCGAACTGGACGCCGAGGTACTCCGGGATCGTCAGGGCGAAGACGAGCAGGAACGAGGGAGCCACCGCCCGGGCCGCATGCCGCCATAGCAGCGTGCGTTCGGAGATCCCCCGCGAGCGGGCTCCGACGATGAACACCTCGTCTCGGATCGAGCGAGCGATCGAGCGGGCATGTCGAAAGAAGATCGCGACGTAGGCCACCGCGACGACCGACGCCTGGATGAGCGTCTTCATGAAGGTAATCGCCGCGACGTCCCACGCATGATGGATGACCGCGTCGGCGAGAGGGAAGCCCGTCGGCTGGGTCGCGAAATGGTAGAGGATCCAGGAGGGGTACCCCCCGTGGGTGAAGAACCAATACGACGACGGGATCAGTCCCTGAGATGGAGCGTCTTGGATGTAGTCGAGGTAGGTGAAGAAGAGGGCGTTCAGCACTAGGGTCCCTACCACAAAGACCGGAAGCAGGGCGGCGGTCAGGGTCACGAACCGAGCGGGTGCGTCGACCCCCGGCCGTCGGCTCCAACCCGCCAGGAGGCTGACCGGGTAGGCGAGCACGGCGGCAATCGGGAGGGCAAAGACGGCCAGCTGGACAGAGGCGGGGATGTAGTACGCGAAGACTTGGATCCAAGGGAGGTGGAGGCTCAGAAAACCGGTCTGTCCCGGCCAGTAGGACGTGCTCCCCCAGTTGCCGGTGAAGAGGTTGAACACCATCTGATAGAACCCTTGGTCGATCGCGACGAGACTCTCGGGCGGCGTCTTCGTGAGGGCAACGGGCACGTCGATCACGAGGTAGAGGATCAGCAGCACGAACACGAGCTGCGCCGGGATCAGCAATAGTCGCCGCAGGGCGTACCGTGCAAACCCGGACAATCGCGCTCGGTGCGGGGCCTGGGTGGAGGAACCCCGCGTTCGACGATCGGGGTGCTTGCGGGATTCCAGGTTCGGCGATGGCCCCTCAGGCCGGGCGCTCACGGGCCGGGCCTCCGGGCGAGTTTCATCGTGCCTCGGAGACCTGTCGCACCCACGGGCACCACGGCTCACCGCCCGGCCCGATCAGACCGCACGGTCGTATCAGGCGGTAGGCCCGCAGGGGTGGTCCTCGGGGCGAGCCATGGTGCCTCGCTCTCCGTTCGGGCAGGGACACCCGCAACTGACGCTCCAGTCCCACCCCTCCCTCTGGCTCTTCGTGCGCCAGCACTCGCTCGGTTCCGTTCCTCGCGCGGTCACCGCGCGTCGTGGTCCTAGAAGGACGCGACCGTCGGCGGTCGGCGACGGCGTCGCACGAGATATACCACCACCCCAAGGACGAATACGGCGAGCACGAACCCGTTGACCAGGTAAAGCCACAACGGTATCCCGGGACCCGAGGGGGAAGGAGTCCCACCCGAGGAGGAGACGGCTCCGACCACGGTCACGTTGCTCGCTTCAGAGTCCGGCACGTACGTGTACCCGTTGCGAGCGTCATACGCCGCTCCCAGCGGCCCGGCACCGACCGGGACGTTGGCGACCACCGAGGTGCCGTTGATCACGCTCAGGTCTCCGGATAACGTGTCGAGCACGTACACGTAGCCGTTCCCGGGGTCGTACACCCCAGAACCCGGGGAGCTCCCGTCCTTCAAGGACGCGGTCACCTTGGTCCCGCTGATCACGCTCACGCTGCCGGAGCCGACGTTCGCCACATACACGTAGCCGTTCCCGGCATCGTACACGGGAGAGCCCGGATAGGAGCCGACGGGGACCGTGCCCACGACCGAAGTGCCGCGGATCACGCTCACGTTACCCGAGTTGACGTTCGGCACGTACACGTATTCATTGTCGCTGTCGTACACTGCGGACTCGGCCCCCGAGCCGACGGGGACCGTCGCGACGACCGACGTGCCGTTGATCGCGCTCACGTTGGCCGAGTACTCGTTGATGACGTAGACGTAGCCGTTCCCGGGGTCGTACACCGCGGAGCTCGGGGAACTCCCGACGTTCACGGACCCCACCACCGAGGTGCCGCGGATCACGCTGACTTTCGCCGATTCGTAGTCCGTTACGTAGACCAGGCCGTTGCCGCTGTCGTACGTCCCTCCGACGGGACCGCTTCCAACGTTCACCGCCCCGACGACCGACGTGCCGAGGATCACGGTCACGTTGTCGGAGTACTCGTTCATCACGTAGACGTAGTCGTTGCCACTATCCCAGACCGCGGCGCACGGGAACGAACCGACGGTGACCGTCCCCACCACCGTCGTCCCACTGATCACGCTGACGTTGGCGGCGCCCGAGTTCGGCACATAGACGTAGCCGCTGCTGGCATCGTACGCCGCACCTTCGGGATCTGAACCGACCGCGAGGGTCGCGATCACACCCACGGGCGGGGTCGTGACGGGGGAAGCCCCGGATGGGATGAGACCGAACGCGGGGTGCGTCCCGACCCCAGAGAGACGAGAATTCACCAAGGGAGCAACGTCGGCCCGAGACGGGTACCCCGACGTCGACCCGTACCCCGGGGCGATGAGTGCGGAGGTCAGCAACAAGAGGCCGAAGATCGCCGACACCGCCGCCGGTCGGACCACTCGAAATCCGCGATCCATGCTCTACCTTGAAGGATGCCAACGCGCAACGGTGATACCGGTATATGTCCACCGACGTCTTCGCTCCCTCCTCGCGTCGGACGCGACCCAACGTGCCGAAGCGCAACCACGCGTCGGGCGGCGGTCCGGCGGTCGTCCGAACGGGCGGGGTCAGGGCGGCCGACTCTTCACCGAGGGTGAACGATGCGGTCTTGTCACTTCTCCGACCACTCGTTGGTCGGCTTCGTTCCCCCGCCCTCCGGCGGTGGAGCGGAGCCGGTCGACGACGCTGGCGCGATCGGCTTCGGTGGCGGTCGGCGCCCGCGGGAGCGGTAGGCGAGGGCGATCAACCCGAGAACGACCGCGATGGCCGCCAGAAGCCCGATCGCGGCCCACGCGGCGGAGCTGACGCCCGCGGCGGGAGCCGCGGGAGCGGTGGGGATCGAGGTGAGGGAGATCGCGAGCGCGCTCGTGTGAGTGCCGGTGACGGTCACGTTGTTGAAGTAGGGGAGGTAGCCCGCTGCGACCGCTTCGACCGAGTATATGCCGGGCGCGAGCGACGCGGAGTAGTCACCGCTCGCTAGCGTCACCTGCGTGCCGTCCACCCAGACCGTCGCGGAACCGGGCGAGACCGAGAGGCTCAACGTTCCGGCGACGACCACGGTCAGCGTGATCGTTACGGTGGTGGTCCAATTGGAGCCCACCGTCACGTTGGTGAAGTAGGGCTGGTACCCAGCGTCCGCGGCCTCGATGGATGTGACCCCGGCCGGAACGGACATCGACACGGCGCCGCTGCTCAGCGTAGCCGTATGCCCGTCCACCCAGACGGAAGCGTTCGAGGGCGTGACTTGAAGGTCCAGCACTCCCGGGTCGGGCGTGAAGGTAAACAGCGCCACCGCCGCAGAAGGTACCGCTACGGTGATCTCTGCGGGCGTGACGGAGTAGCCGGCGGCGGCCGCTGTGACATTGTAGGTTCCCGTCGGGACGGAGAAGAAGATGACCCCTACCGGTATTGCTTCCTCGGTGACGAACTGGGTCACGGTCGTGTTCCCCGTGCCGGTGCCGTTGATCGACGATGACCACCCGATTTCGGGCCCGGTCGGGAATCCACTAGCCTGGACCTCCAGGTTGAACAGCGGGGCGAATGTGACGTTCACGAGCATCGCCGCCCCGTCCACGGTGAACTGGGACGGCGCCGCGGTCACGGTGTAACCCGTCGGCGCTCCCACGCTCAGGGAGAACGTTCCGTTCGGAGATTCGGCGCTGATCGAGGTGGAGTTCGAAGCCAGAAGCACGCCGCCCTCCGTAATGTTCCACGTCATGGACGAGCCCAGCCCTGTCTCTTGGAACGTTACGTTGTAGAGGGTGAACGGCACCAGCGGAACGTAGTCGCCACCCGCCGTGATCCCGCCGGTGTTGTTGTAGGGAAGGACGCCGAACGGATTCGAGGTCGTCCCGTAGTTGGACCAGTAGTTGCCGCCCTGGTACGAGGTTCCGATGATGCTACCGGTCAGGTTCAATCCGTGGAGGAGCGTATAGTTCGTCGCGGGTTGCTCGCTGACGTTCCAAGTGTCGTTGTAGCTCACCGGGTAACAGTAGTCATACTGGTCGCACTGGAACGGGTCGGCGGTCGGGGTGATGGCGGGGAGCGGGATATCAAAGAGGTTGTTGTAGACCAGGTCGCCCGACTCGGTCTCGTTGACGCCCGTGACCGACGTGCCGCTATCGTCGACGGACGCCGGGTTCGCAGCGACGATCGGCCCGGCGAGGAACGTGTTGCCCCAGACCGTGTTGTTCGAGGTCGCGGAGCTGTTCCCGTTGTAGAAGAGCAGCGCGTTTCCCTGGTCCGAGAACGTGTTGGATGCGACGAGCACGTTCGTGCAGTCCCAGACCATCACGGACGCCTCGGGGAACCCATAGAGGAACGCGCTGAGCCATCCCGAGATCCCGGCCGCGTAGACCAGGGAGATGTTGGAGGAGTTGTAGAACTGGATCTGGAGGTCGTTCGTCAGCGGGAGCCCGAGGGCAGCGATGTACGGGCTCGCTAGGTCCCAAGAGGGGATGTTGATCTCGAACGAGGGGGGCGTGACGTCGATCCACGCCGAGGTACCCGAGAGCAGGAGCCCGGGGAAGACGGGGAATAGGTAGTCATCCCACTGGGCGAACTGCGGAGCGAGGGGTTGGTTCTGGTTGTGATCGAGGATCCATGGGTTGGCCGCCGTTCCCGCGCCACCCGAGGAGATCCCCTGCAGCTGGGCATTGTCGAGCGCGAAGAGGGGAGTGTACACGCCCTCTGCTTGGCTGGCGGTGAGCGTTACCGTCGGAAGGGTCGTCCCCGTGGTCGCCAGAACGGAGGTGGTGTAGGGGACGTGCTCGCTCATCAGGAAGTCGAGGAAGTAGGTTCCCCCCGTCGGGAGGTAGAAAGTCGTGGTCCCGCTGTCCGAGGTGGGGACCCACTGGGCCTCGCTGACGTTCTCCGTGGCGCCTAGGTTGACGAACAGGAACGCAAAGGCGTAGGTGGGCTGGACGGTGACCGTGTACGGCACGGCGCCCGAACTGCCCGAGTAGTTCCATAGGCCGCCGACGAACCCCGGACCCGTCCGGACGATGCCGATGGGGCTCGGCCCTCCGCTAGAGGAGACCAGGAGACCCACGGAGGTCTCCCCGGTCTCCTGGCCCGCGTTGAACGCGGACGGGACCTCCTGCATCGCCCCGGCGGTCGCGTTCCAGTACTCGAGCGAGATCGTCGCATTGGCCGCGATGAAGGCCGTGGTGTCGCCGTCGTCGTTGCCTAGGAGGTCGATCTCCATGTCGTTGATGAGGCCGATCGGGTCGTAGTTGTACCCGTCCGCCTGGTAGTAGGGCGTGGGCGCGGCCTGGGCGGGGATTCCTCCCGTGGAGTTGAAGATCAGGTAGTCGAAGGAGCTCGACTGCCGGAACGTGTCGTTCGAGACGGTGTAGTTGAAGTAGAACGCCGGACGGTCTCCGATGGTCGAGGTGTTCAGGTAGAGGGTGAGCGTGAACGGGTACCCGATCGTGATCGCGGGGCCGAGTCCCTGGTACAGGTAGGGGAAGTCATCGTACGTGCCGTTGGGACCGAAGCCGTAGATGCTGTTCGTCGGGAAGTATCCCGACGGGTCCGAAAAGTTCCAGACCTCGTCCCCGAAGACGAGCTGTTCGGTGCTGGGCGTGTAATCCACGTAGTTCTGGCTCCAGAACTCATACGAGGAGTTGTTGAAGATCGTCACCCCGCTCGCGACCGAATTCAGCTGAATCCCGTACGTGTCCGGACCGTCCCCGTCGAGGTAGAGCGACTGGAGGTTCGTGATGTTGACTGTACCCGCGACGCTCGTCGAGTTGAGCTCGTACGGGACGAGCACGCCCGACTGGTTTTCGAGACCGATGTCCGCGACCCCCATCGGGGCCGGGGCCTGGATGTACGACGGTTGGATCGGCTGAGCTGTGTCAGTGACGGCCCCGGCGAAATTCGGGAGATGCACCGTGGCGGGCGAGATGCCCTTGGAGCGCAACGCGTTCTCGATGGCGAGCGCCTTGTCGATCCCGGCGACCGAGCGCGCCGGCGTCCCGTGAGAGGATGTTGCCGGCGAGACCCCAGCCGCGAAGCTAGCGTGGGACCCGACCGTCCCTACTCCGGCGCTGCCGGAGACGCTCGCGATGAGCCCCAGCGACCCGAGAACGACAAAGATGACTACGGCGACGGCGAACCCCGGCCGAGAAGACCACCCGACCATAGGAGCCTGGGAGAACGAGGGGGAGATATCCTTTCCGGAGAACGGACCCTGTAGAACGGCACAGAAGAACTTGGGCTTGCGACCCCCCGCGCCTGAGGCCCGCCTTCGTAGCCGAGACAACATCGCTTGGACCCATCCGATATCGAGGCCGGGAAGGGCAGGGCCGCGGCCCGCGCAAACTCTTTAGCCGTCCATGACCGACCGGGCATCGTGATCTCGGAAGGTCTTGATCCCATCCTCATCCAGGTGACCATCCCCCTCCCGATGCCGATGATCTACGCCGCGTTCACCGACCCGGCGCAGATCAAGAACTGGCTCGCGGACGACGCCCAGGTTACCGCCGAGGTCGGTGGATCGTACCACCTCTCCTGGAAGGGGGAGACCGCGTTCGAGAGCCCAGGGAAGGTCGTCCGCATGACCCACGACCTCGACATCGGGTTCACTTGGTTCGCGCCTCCCCCCTTCGCGCGACTGATGAACCATCCTGAGCCGAGGACCCAGGTCTATGTCCGGCTCCAGGAGTCTCCCGAGGGGATCGACATCACGCTCGAGCACGAGGGATGGGGCGCGAGCGAGCCCTGGGAAGAGGCACGCTCCTGGCACTTCCACTTCTGGGAGGAGCGCCTTCTACGGCTGAAGGACTACCTCGTGAAGACCGCCTACGGCTGACCGGCACGAACGCCCCTTCCCGTCACGTCCCACCAGGCGTGTAGTGGTGGCAGACCGCCTCCCCGCAGAGGGCGCACGGGCCGGTCGGGAGGAGTCGAAAACTCGCCGTCGACCCGATCGCTACCACTTCCATGTGGTGCGTCGGGAGGTGCCCGCACCGACACCGAGGATGTGCCACGGGCCGCGTCGCAGCGCCGGACGCGGCCGCCGATCGCATGACCCGACGACTCTCCTGCCATGCCAAAAGCTTGTCGCGCGCGTCACGCCTATGACCTTCCGCGAGCGTCCGGTGCGCATGGAGGTCGGCGGCTGCCCTCTCCCCGAGGACCGGCTCTACGACCTGTCGAACGAGGTCTGGTGGGCCGATGACCCCGAAGGCGGCACCGCTCGCATTGGGATCCTCGGAACGCTAGGAGCCTTCGCCGGACCGTTCCGGTCGCTCACGTTCCGTCCCATCGAGGGCGCGGTGGGGCGAGGGCGCAGCGTCGCGACGGTCGAGAGCACTCGGTTCACCGGCGCCATCCGGGTACCGGTGGACGCCGTCCTCATCGGGCGAAACGAGGAGCTCGCCCGACGGCCCCGTCTCCTCAACGACGCCCCGTACGGGGACGGATGGGTCGTCCGGGTCCGGGCCGTCCGTCCCGACGACCCGGGTCATCTCCTCGAGACCGCGTCCTCGATCGCCCCGCGCCTTGAGGAACGCATTCGTGTGCGGCGGATCCGATGTTGGCCCGCGACCCCGGACGTCGAGCTCTTCGAGATCGGGCTCGAGTGTTCCGCGGTCCTCACGAGGCTGAACGAGGAGCTGGCCACCCGCGCCGCGGGCGACGCGGTCCTGCTCGTCACAGACGACCCGACGAGCCCGATCGAGATGGTCCGCTGGTCCGACCAGACCGGCCACCCGGTGCTCGCCCACCGCCGGGAGGGCACCCTCCACCAGTTCCTTGTCCGGAAGGAGGCGGAGCCGAAGCCCCGCCGCCGTTCGGGCTAGAGCGCTAGTTCCGACTACTTCTCGATCGGGGTCCGAACGAGGTTCCCCCACTCGGTCCAGGACCCGTCGTAGTTCCGGACGTCGGAGTAGCCGAGAAGATACTTCAATACGAACCAGGTGTGGCTCGACCGCTCGCCGATCCGGCAGTACGTGATCACGGGGCGGTCCGCCAGGACGCCCTTCGACCGGTACAGCTCTTCGAGCTCCTCCCGGGACTTGAAGGTCCCGTCGTCCCGGACCGCTTGCGCCCACGGGACGTTCTTTGCGCCAGGGATATGGCCGCCCCGCTGCGCGTGCTCGGTCGGGTACTCGGGGGGAGCGGTAATCTCGCCCGAGAATTCCTTCGGACCGCGGACGTCGACGAGCGAGAACTTCCCGCCCTTCACGTCGGGGAGGACCTTCCGAACGTCCTCCAAGTAGGCGCGGAGCTGCGCGTTCGGTGGGCGGGCCCGGAGGTGGCCGGGCGCGGGCTTCGAGACCTCCTCGGTGAGCGGGCGGTCCTCCTCGATCCATTTCTTGCGGCCGCCGTTCAGCAGCTTGACGTTCTTCACGCCGTAGTAGTCGAAGACCCAGAACGCGAACGCGGCGAACCAGTTGTTGAAGTCGCCGTAGAGGATGAGCGTCGTGTCGTCGTCGACGCCCGCGCGGGCGAAGAGAGCGGTGAGCGCGTCCCCCGACAGGATGTCTCGGGCGATCGGGTCGTTGATGTCCTTGCGCCAGTCGAACAGGACCGAGCCGGGGATGTGGCTCATCAGGTAGTTCGCCGAGGGGTCGTAGTCGACCTCGGCGATGCGGAGCTTCGGGTCGTTCCGGTGGGACTCGAGCCAGTCGGTCTCTACGAGCACTTCGGGGTGTGCGTACGCAACCATCGGGGGTCTGCCTCGGACGGAACCGGTACCGCCGGGGGATATACCTTCGCCGGTCGGTCCATTTCGGTTCGATCGCGCGACCTCCCGCGCGGCCGCCGGCACGAAGGGAGGGAGCGAGGCCTATCCCCGACGACCGCGCTTCGGGAGCGCCGTGTCCGAGATCTCGATCGTCTCCGGGTCGAAGCCGAGCTTGGCGAGCTCCGCGCGGATCCGACTCCGGTGGTCACCTTGAAGGTACACTTCCCCGTCGACGACGGACCCGCCGGTCGCGAGACGGTTCTTGAGCGAACGGGTCGTCTCCGCGAGGTCGACCCCGGGCGGGAACCCGGAGATCACGGTCGCCGGTTTGTTGTACCGGCGGGGTTCCGCACGAACCCGGATGCGGGCGGTCTCTCGGTCGAGCGCGGATAGGATCTCGTCAAACTCGTCGTCACTCATTTCAGGTCTACCTGCCGCGCGCGACTCGGGGAAGCGAACGGTAGGAGCGGTTCGGAAGAATACCGAGCGGTGCGACCGATACGCACGATGAAGTGGGAGCGGCTCTCGGTGAAGGCACCGAATTGTACATGTCCGCACCCCGCATGAACGTTTCCTATCCCCCTACGCTTCGCCCCAGCGGTAGAGCCGCAGCATGATGACGAGCCCCACGGAGGCGCAGGTCACGAGCAGGAAGGCGTAGAACACCATCTGGGCCGGCGAGGCAGGGGTGATACCGAGCGCCCCCTGGATGAGGAGGGCGGCGTAGGTGGTGGGCAGGAACCTCGCCGCGTCCTGCCACAGCGGGGGGAGCGCGGAGAGCGGATAGTACAGTGGCGAGAGCATGCCCAGGATCGTGAACGTCAGGTTACCGATCGGCCAGATCTCGCGCTGCGTGCGGATCCGACTCGAGATACCGATCCCCACGGCCGAGAAGAGGACCCAGAGGACCCCTAGACAGGCGAGGAGGACGAGGAAGGCGAACGGGGTGAGGGGGGTTCCCTCCCGCGCTCCGGCCCAGAGGAGGAGACCCATCAGGATCGCGAGCGCCGGCAGCATCGCGATCAGGTTCGAGATGGCGATCCCGAACAGGTAGCGGATCCGACTGAGCGGGCTCGCGACGAACATGTCCTGGAGGGAGCACTCGATCCGCCAGAACGCGCTGTCGCCCAGGACCCAGGAGCCGATGTTCTGCATCGTGAAGAGCATGGCCCCCACGACCTCGAGAGGGAGCAGGGAGGGAGGCGAGATGAGCGACAGGAAATACAGAAAGATGAACGGAAGCAGGACCGGCGTGATCGCGACCGCGGGGTTACGACTGATCCATCGCCAGCCGACGATCAGGAACGCCGGCAGCGCCCGCCCGTTGGTCGGGACGTGCGGGAACTCGGACTGCATCGCGGCCATCTAGTCTGCCCGCACCGTCCGACGGGCCCAGTAGATCGCGAAGAGGAAGACGAAGACCGTCTCGACGACCAGCCCTCCCACGGCCAGCGCGAGCTCTCCCGAGGTGAGGTGGGTGATGCCGAGGCTCATCTGGGCGATCGCCGCGGCGCCGCTCGGGGGCATGAGCAGGGCGACCGGGTGGAGCGGCGTCGGGAAGAGCCCGAACGGGTAGAAAACCGGGGGCAGGACCCCGAAGACGTTGAAGAACAGGCTCGAGTACGCCCAGATCGCCCGGTTGTCGCGGAAGAACGTCGAGAAGACGTAGCCGACGGACGCCGAGAAGACCCAAACGACGGATGCCAGGGCGATGAGGAGGAGCCCCTGGGCCAGCGTGAAATGCACGACCGCGGCCGCTAGGGCCCCAAGAGCGACCACCGGCGCTAGGTAGACCACTAGGATCCCGGTCGACATTCCGAGGAAGTACGCCTCGGGCGACATCGGACCGGCGAGATAGAGGTCGTTCGCCTTGTGGTCGATGCGGATGTAGGCAGCCTCGTTGAGGACCCGCTGGCCCATCGTGAACGTCGAGAAGATGATGGCCCCCACGAAGGCGACGCCGAGGAGCCCCGGAGCGAGAATCCAGACAAAGATGAGGAGCACCCCCTGGACCAGCATCGAGGTCGCCATCGCGAGCCCCTCGTGCGCCTGGACGAGCACCTCCGTCCAGAAGAACGCCGGCAGCCCGCGGAACGCCCGGGTGTTCGCGGAGAGTTCGCTAGTTCTCGTCGATCGACCTCCCGACGACCCGAAGGAACGCCTCTTCGAGGGTGACCGGTCCTACGGTCGCCATCAGCTTCGAGCGGACGGCGAGCTCCATGATCTCGCCCAAGCGCTCGGGCGTGACGATGATCGTGAGCGCATCGCCCTCGGTGACGCAGGAACCGAACGTGCGGAACGACTCGACCAGGGCCGCCCCGCCGGGAAGGAGCACCTTCACCGTGCCCCCAACGGACCGCTTGAGGTCCTCAGCGGTCCCCGCGACCAGCACTCGCCCGCGCTCGATGATGTAGAGCCGGTGGCTGAGAGCCTCGGCCTCGTCGAGATAGTGCGTCGTCAGGAGGATCGTCGACCCTTGGCGCGTGAGCGTTCGCATCGACTCCCAGACGGAGCGCCGCGCGAACGGGTCCATGCCGATCGTCGGCTCGTCCAGGAACAGGAGGGGGGCCTCGGTCGCGATGACCGTGGCGACCATCGCCCGCTGCCGCTGGCCTCCGGAGAGCGTGATCGAGAGGCGGTTCGCGCATTCCAGCAGACCCATCTTCTCGAGCGCTTCCTCCGTCCGGGCCTTGGCGGTCTCCCGACCGATCCCCCGCGCCCGGAGGTATGTGTAGACCTGTTCGCGCGGGGTGAGGTGGAAGAACGGCTTCCCTTCCTGCGGCACGACCGCGATGTACGGTCGGGCCTTCTCGGGCGTCTGGTCGACGTCGTAACCGAACACCTGGATCCGGCCGGAGGTCGGCCGCAAGAGGGTCGAGGCGATCTTGAGGAAGGTCGTCTTGCCGGCACCGTTGCGGCCGAGTAGCGCGACCCGCTCTCCGCGCCGGACCTCGAGCGAGACGCCCGCGAGGGCCTCGACGGGGGGCGCCCCTTTCACCCGGTAGACCTTCCGGAGGTTCTCGCTCCGGAGCGCGACGTCCGTCACAGACCCGCCCAATCCCATGAGGTCGCCTGCGCTCGGGTCGGGAAGAAGGGACGACCGTCACCGGTCGCACCTCGAATTGGAGCCCGCAGAGCTTCCTCACTCCGAGGACCCGGGTCGCAACCTTAAGCTCTGCGCCGCTCGCGCGCCCTGGCCGCAGAACGATTGGTTCCGCCGGGGATTTCTCAACCGCCCGGAGGCGACGGGGGCGGTTCTTCCGGGAGCGGGGTCATCTCGGGGAGTTCGGTGTCGCCCACAAAGGTCTCCGGTAGCTCGGTCGGACGGAGACCACGGGCCCGACGAAGGTCGACCGGGAGCAATCCTGGTGAGCTTTCCCGCCAGCAGAAGCGAGCGAGCGCGTTGTACAGCCAGGGGGGGAGTCCGACGGACGCGCCGATCTGGCGAACGTCCTGACGAGTCAGCTCCCCGATCGCGATCAGGAGGGCGAAGTACGCGACGAACCCTAGGAGCACTCCTCCGGCCAACTGGAAGTACCGGTTGTGCGGCAAGAAGTGGTTGAACTGGGACATCACGAAGAACCCTCCCGCCGCGCTGAGGAGGATCCCGAGGATCGAACGCGGTTGGATGTGGACCCGAATGAGGGACTCCATGAAGTACGTGTTGAGCGCGAGGGCCGCAATCGACGACGCCAGGACCGCGATCGAGCCGGCGACGAGACCGTTGGTCAGATAGAGCGGCGCCCACGATGGCATGAGCAGGAAGACCGCCACGAAGAGGACGACCACCTGCGTCGAGGTGATGTAGAGTTCCAAGCGCTGACGCCCGATCGCGTTGATGGACGCCTGCATGATCTGGCTCAACGCAAGGGGGATCGCACCGATCGCGAGGATCGCGAGGGGTAACGAGCCGGGGCCGGCGTAGCGGGCCCCTTGAAACACGTTCAGGAACACGGACCGGTACGTCACGAGCGCGACGACCCCCGGGACCAGCAGCATCGCCGAGTAGCGCAACGCCTGCCAGGTCCCGCGTCGGATCCGTTCGTACTCTTCCTGACGATGAAGGCCGGCAAGGTACGGGAACAGGGGGGTCGCGACTGCCGCGGGAATGGAGAGGACCAGAATCCTCCAGCCGTTCGCGGCCAGGAAGATCGAAAGCTGGCCCGCGGGGAGAAGGGCGTTGACGATCAGCGGGATCATGTTGGTAACGAGGTAGCTCAGAATCAGGCTACCCATGAGCGGCCAGGAGAAGCGGAACATCCGGACGGCCTCGGACCAGCGGAACCGCCGGAGGAGCCGGGTGACCACGGGGAGGCAGTAGACGGTCGAGACGATCGCGCCGACCGCGTACGCCACCGTGATGCCGAGGATCGTGGGGAAGTAGAACGCCACGATGATGATCGCTGGCAATCGCGCGATCGACTCGACAAGGGACGGGTACTGCGCCTTGACCGAGTCGCCCAATCCGATGAAGAGGGAGTTGTAGACCGTCGAGAACGACCAGAGGAGAGGGAGCGTCAGGAAGATCCCCAGCGCCAACAGCTGGGTGTTTCCCGAGGCGATCCGGGAAGAGCCAATCGAGACCGGGGCGATCGCGAAGAGGACAACACCGGCCGCGCCGACCATCATCATCCGGACCAGGAGGTAGGTCGCGGTGTTGTCCGTCGCCGGCTTTCCTCGGGCGAGGAAGTAGGTGTAGGCGGTCCCGAGCCGGAGGTCGCCGACCCCGTTGATGGACGAACCGATCAACAGGAACAGCTGGGCGGTGCTGAGGAGGACAAGGCCAGCCGACGAGACGTTTCCGATCTGACGGTAGAGGAAGATGCTCGCGATGAAGCCGATCAGCTGCGTCGCGAGGCTCGCCCCGAAGACCGCCCCGGAGCTGAGCGTGAGGGAGTGCGCGGCCTTCGGGACGGCGGCAGCGGCGGTCGGGGGCGCCGAGGACGAGGTCGTGCCTTCCACGGACAACCAGCGGGGAATGACGGGCCCCGCTTCTTATGCCCGTCGCTCGAGAGCCCCGGTCAGCTTCCCGGCCGGGAGGTGGGGGGCTCTTCGCCCGAACGACGCTCGTACAACTCGACCCAGAGCCCGTCCGGGTCGGATAGGAAGACCAGGCGCATCTCGCCCTCCTCGAACGGAGGGATCTCCACCCGTGCCCCCAGCGCGATCAACCGCTCCACCACGGCATCCAGGTCGGTGACGCGGAACCCGAGGTGGTCGAGCTCGTCCCCCAGACGGTACGGCGGGTCGCCCGGGTAGTAGTTCAGCTCGAGGATCGCCTTGGTCTCGGGGTCGTACAGCTCCTGCCAAAGCCCGCCCGCCGCCATGCGGCCGGACAAGCCCGCCTTGAGACCCAACCCTTCCGTGAAGAACCGGACGGCTCGCGCGAGGTCCCGCACCCTAACGCCCGTGTATTCGAGTGGCATGTTTCGCTGTCCGCAGACCGTTCCGTTCGGTCGGCTTCCTCCTTTCCTCCCGCTCGAGCTCGAGGGGCATCCGACTCAGCTACCGGAGTACTTCGCTTTGTTCCTTAGGTCACCGGCGACGAAACGGTCGAGTGGGCCACCTCCCACCTCACCGGCCGCGAATAGAATCGACGGCGCCGGATGTCATTCAGGTCTCGGGGAAGGTGGGAGCACGGGGATTTGAACCCCGATATGCGGGTGTCTCCGCGCGCTCCAGTCACTCGTCATGGGGGCTCATCACCCCTCCGCAAGACCAAATCCCAGGACGACCATCAGTCGCCCTGACTGGAGCCCGCTGGTCTACCAAATTAGCCTATGCTCCCTCCGAGAGTCCTGGGAACCTCGGGAGAGATAGCCTTTTTCGTCGAATTGTTCCCCGACCATCGTTCGCCGCCTAGGGCCGTTCGCACCGGCGAAATGTTTATCTGAAAGCACTTTTGTGCCAAATCCAATGCGTTTGCACGGCTCCTCGTCGGCGTCGGCGCGGTCGCGCGGGACCGTCCCCCTCGCCTGGTTCGCCGTGGGATTGATCGTCGCCGCGGGCCTCTCCGTGGTCGGAATCGCCACCTACTACGCCCTCCAACCGGGTGCCCCGACGGGACCGCTCACCGTGACGGATGACCTCGGCCGTACCGTCACGGTGCCGGCCGACCCGGGCCGCGTCGTCGTCCTCGGGCCTTCGATCATGGACTCAATGTATCGACTCGGGCTGCGGAGCCACGTCGTGGGGGTCGATTGCTACGCCCCGAGTCTGGGTGGGCTCTCCTCGGACTACTCTTCCGACCAGGTAGCGCTCTGGAATCTTTCCGCATCTATGTGCGTCCAGACTGGGCCGACGTTCGAGGTGGAAGAGCTCCTCGCGCTCGGACCGCAACTCGTCCTTGCCGCGACGATCGTCTCGGTCGCGGCGGTCGAGCAGATCACCCAGACCTACCACATCCCGGTCGTGATGCTCCAGCCCGCTACCCTGACCGGGGTCGTACTGGACGACCAGCTCATGGGGGAGATCTTCGAGGTCCCCGGTTCGGCGTCTGTGCTCGCGCAATCGCTCCAATCCGCCCTTTCTCGGGCGGCCTCGCTCCAGGACAATCTGACAGCGAACGGCACCCCGTTCCCCACTGTCCTCGTGACGTACTCCGCCGACGCGAACGGGTACTGGACCTTCGGTCCTGGCACATTCGGCCAATCGCTGATCGAACTGGCGAGCGGTGCGAGCATCTCGGCCAACGCCACGCTCCCCTATCCCGAGCTCTCCGGCGAGCAGGTTCTCGCGAGCGACCCGGAGTTCCTCGTGTACGGGACCGGGTTCGGGATCAACGAATCGATCTACGCCGGGGGTCCGTTCTGGTCGCAGCTCACGGCGATCCAGGATGGCCGTGCAGTCGGAATGGACTCGAACTACTTTACCGAGCCCGACCCGACGATGATCCTCGTGGGCCTGCCCCAGCTCATCGCGGTCCTTCATCCGAACCCGCTGGCGTAACGGGAGGGACCGCGTGGGAGTGACGTCGGCAATTCCCCCCGGAACCCCGAGAGGGCTCGGCCGGCGCCCCTGGGTGCTTGGGCTGCTCCTTGCCCTCCTCGGGCTAGGGGTCTTCTTCTCCCCGATCCTCGGAACCGTTTCGGTCTCTCCCGACACCGTGCTGAGGATCCTCCTCCACCAGGTGTCGGGTGGGGCGCTCTTCTCCGACCCGTGCGCAGGAGCGAGCGTACCGGCTAGCGGGTGCGCTGGCCTGATCGAGATCGTCTGGGACGCCCGGCTCTCGGAGATCATGCTCGCGGTCGTGGTCGGCGCCGGCCTCGGGATCTCCGGCGGTACGCTCCAGGGAGTGTTCCGGAACCCCCTCGCGGACCCGTTCCTGCTAGGGATCTCGTCGGGCGGCACCCTAGGCGCTGCCGTGGTCGTGGTCTTTCGGATCGGGGTGAGCGAGCAGAACCTCCTCCTGCCGCTCTTCGCGTTCGTCGGGGCGATCGGGACCGGTGCGGTCATCCTCGTCGCCGCTCGCAGCCGTTTCGGCTCGGTCGAGACCCTCCTCCTCACGGGGGTGGCCCTTTCGAGCTTCCTCTCGGCCGTCCTCTCGCTGCTGCTCCTCTACAGCCCAAGCGGGAGCCTCCAGGTCGACTTCTGGCTCCTCGGGAACCTGGGCTCCCTGGATTGGACGCAGGACGGGATCGCCTTCGGAGTGGTGCTCGTGGCGGGAACGCTTCTCGCGACGTACGGTCGGGAACTGAACCTGCTCCAACTCGGCCCGGACGTGGCCCAGAGCCTCGGTGTCGACTCCCGAAAGGTGCGGGTCCGCCTCCTCCTTCTCGCCTCGGTCACGACCGCCGCGGCGGTCGCGTTCACCGGAATCATCGGGTTCGTCGGTTTGGTCTCCCCGCACGTGGTGCGTCGGATCGCCGGCAGCGACTACCGCATCGTCCTCCCCGGAGCCGCGCTCGTCGGGGGTGGGTTCCTGCTCGCCGCTCGGGACCTCTCGTTGGTCGCGTTCCCGGGGACCCTGTTGCCGATCGGCATCTTCACGTCGTTCGCCGGAGCGCCGTTCTTCGCTTACCTCCTCTTCCGTCGTCGAGGGGCGTCGACCATGGGAGCCCCATGACCGGACCCTCGGACGTGGCCCTCCGGCTCCGGGGGGTCACCGTACGGTTCGGCGAGCGGACGGCGCTCCACGACATCGACCTCGAGGTCCCTCGGGGACAGCTCGTAGCGCTCACCGGACCGAACGGGTCCGGCAAGACGACGCTCCTGCGGGCCGCCTTGGGGTTCCTGGCCCCGGAGGCGGGCTCGGTCGAGCTGTTCGGGAACGAGGTGCTCTCGCTCTCCGTTGCGGAACGGGCGCGCCGGGTCGCGTGGGTCCCCCAGGAGGAGAATCCCCGGGAGGATGCGCAGCTCCTCGACTACGTCCTCTACGGACGCTACGCCCATCTCGGATGGCTCCAAGGAGAGACGACCCGAGACCGGGACGCGGCCCTTCGGGCGCTGCGCGCGGTAGGCCTCGAGGAGCGGGCCGGTGACGGAATCCTCTCTGTCAGCGGAGGGGAGAAGCAACGGGCGATTCTGGCCCGGGCGCTCGTCCAGGAGGCACCCCTCGTCCTCCTCGACGAGCCGACGAGCCATCTCGACATCGCTCACCAGCTCGACTTCCTGACCCGGGTGCGCGAGCTCTCCCGCGAGCGGGGGGTGACGGTCGTCTCGGCGCTCCACGACCTCAACCTGGCCGCACGGTTCTCCGACCGGATCGTCGTCCTCTCGAGAGGCCGGCGGGTGGCCGATGGGGTGCCCTCGGACGTTCTCTCCGAGGAGCTCCTGGCCCGGGTCTGGGGGGTCGTCGCGGACCTCCGCCGCGACCCGCGAACTGGCGCGCCGTACCTTCTACCGCACCATCTCGTGCATCCCGCGCCGTCCGGCCCGGCCACGTTCCTCGGCAAGGGGCCGGTGCACGTCGTCGGGGGCGGGGGGTCAGGAGCGCCGTACCTGAGGGTTCTCTCCGAGGCGGGATACCGGGTCACCGCCGGGGCCCTTCACCTCCTCGACTCGGACCTCGAGACCGCGGAGAGCCTGGGCGCGCTCACCGCGGTCGAGGTGCCGTTCGCCCCGATCGGGGATGAGGTGCGGGAACGACTGCGCGCGCTCCTCGAGGCGGCGACCGCCATCGTGGTGGCGCCCTTCCCCGTCGGACCGTCCAACCTGCCCAACCTCGAGGAGGTCCGACGGTTGCTTGGGAGGGTGCCAATCCTCCTCGTTCACAGGACGGCGGGTCAGGAGTGGGATTTCACCGGAGGACGGGCCCGCGCTCTCGAGAATGAGCTCCGCGACGGCGGCGCTCAGACTGTGACCGGGACGACCCAGGTGCTCGCGGCCCTCGCCGCCCGACCGGTCGTCCCGGTCGCTCAGTGACCCGACCGTCGCGGCCTTCCCCCGCGGGGAAGGGGAGCGACCTCGAGCGGAGGGGGAGACGGGCCGGCGAACTGGGCGAGGAGGTACGGAAGGTCGCTCTCGAGGACCAGTATGTAGCTCGGCACGCCGAGCCGGGAGGCCTCGAGGCAGGCCGTCCCGGCCGCGAAGCGGAGGACCGAAGGCGAGCCAGCGTTCGAGAGGGCGTGGAACGCCTCGAGGCCCTCGGCGGCGACGAGCGCGAGAGGGTCGGAGGGCAGGCTGCTGCGGACCCGGTTCGCGAGACGAGGGTCGGCGAGGTCGCCCGGGGAGAGGGTGCGCACCGAAATCGGGGCCGGGGTGAGGGGGACGATCCCTTCGAGGTCCGAGACCTCGACGAGGGAGCCCCTCCGGCCGCCCTTCTGCACGCGACCCCGGGAGGGTCCCCCACCGCCCGGGCGGGCCGAGAGCAAGCCATGGTGGAGCTCGAGCGAGACAGCGGCCCCTTCCGCAAGGTCGTCGAGCGCGAGGGCGCGGGTGGACCGGATGACGTGGACCCGCTCGATCCGTTCCCGGAGGTCGTCCCCCAGGCGACGGAGCGTCTCATGGAGCCAAGCGACCCCTTCGACCGTCGGCCGGTACCGGCCGTCCCGGACGGTCACGAGGCCACGTCGCCGAAGCTGTCGAAAGGAGTGCGAGACGGCCTGCACCGTGAGTCCAAGACGCTCCGCGATCGGTCGCAGCTGGGTCGGCTCGAGGGTGGCGCATTCGTAGAGGAAGAGGAGCTCGGTGACCATGCCGCCCCGCCGAAGGGCGGCGAGCCCCGTCGCTTCCGGAGTGCGGACGCCGACCACGGAGCGCGAACGCCTTCGGCACGTAATAAAACCGTCTTTACCCGGCGGGAAAGCGGTCTTGCCTAGGAGGGCGCCCCGTCCTTTCGGGCGGACGAACGAGCCGCCGCGTTCGACCGTCGGATCTCCCGCAAACGGTCGCGGATACGCGCGGCCTCCTCAAAGTCGAGACGCTCCGCCGCGAGGCGCATCTCCTCTTCGAGGTTCGTGAGCAGCAGCGGGAGCTTGTCCTTCCAGTAACGCCCGAGCCCGCTCGTGGAGAGCTCGCCGGAAGGTGCCTCCTCCTCCGGGGCGAGCAGCGAGCGCACCTCCTTGCGGATCGATTCGGGCACGATGCCGTGGACGCGGTTGTACTCGACCTGGGTCTCCCGACGGCGGGCCATCTCGGCCATCGCACGCTGCATCGAACCCGTGACCCGGTCGGCGTACAGGACGACCTTCCCCTCGACGTTGCGGCTCGCCCGGCCCGAGGTCTGGACGATCGACGTCTCGCTGCGGAGGTACCCTTCCTTGTCGGCGTCCAGGATCGCGACGAAACTGACCTCGGGGAGGTCGAGCCCCTCGCGCAGCAGGTTGATCCCGACCAGCACGTCGAACGCCCCGAGCCGGAGGTCGCGGAGGATCTCCACCCGCTTCATCGTCTCGACCTCGGAGTGGAGGTACCGGACCCGGAACCCCTGGTTCGCGAGGTAGTTCGCCAGCTCCTCGCTGGTCGCTTTCGTGAGAGTGGTGACGAGCGCCCGATCCCCGCGTTCGACGCACGCCTTGAGCTCGGTCATGAGGTCCGCGATGTGGCCCTTCAGGGGCCGCACCTCGATCGGGGGGTCGACCAGCCCCGTGGGACGGATGATCTGCTCGACGAGCCCCTTCGAGACCTTCCGTTCGAACGGTCCGGGCGTCGCCGAGACGAACACCGTTTGCGGGACGTGGGTCAGGAACTCGGGGAACTTGAGGGGACGGTTGTCGCGGGCGGAGGGAAGGCGCCACCCGAACTCGACCAGGTTGTCCTTGCGGCTCCGGTCGCCCTTGTACATCCCCTGGAGCTGCGGGAGCGTGACGTGGGACTCGTCGATGAACGCGAGGAAGTCGTCCGGGAAGAAGTCGAGGAGCGTGTACGGAGGCTCGCCTGCGCGGCGCCCGGCGAAGTAGCGGGCGTAGTTCTCGATCCCCGAGCAGTAGCCGGTCTCCCGGATCATCTCGAGGTCGTAGTCGACCCGTCCCCGGAGGCGCTGCGCCTCGACGATCTTCTCCTCCCCCTGGAGCTCCTTCACCCGCTCGTCTCGCTCCTTCTCGATCTCTTTCAGGATCCCGCGAAGACGCTCGTCCACGGTGAGGAAATGGGTCGCCGGGAAGACCGCGAGCTCCGAGAGCGCCCGGCGCTCCTCCTGGGTCACAGGGTCGAGCTCCACGATCTCCCGGATCGTGCTCCCGTCGAGCACCACCCGGTGGACGGTCTCGCCGGCACCCATCACGTCGATCGTTCCGCCGCGAACGCGGAAGCGACCGCGCTTCAGCTCGACGTCGTTGCGGTTGTACTTCATCCGGACCAGCTGCTCGAGGAGCGTCTGCCGCGAGATCTCCTGGCCGACCGCGAGGTCGACGACGGAGGCCCGGTAGTCCTCGGGAGAGCCGAGGCCGTAGATGCAGCTCACCGAGGCCACGATGAGGACGTCCCGTCGGGTGAGGAGCGCCTGGGTCGCCCGGTGGCGGAGGCGGTCGATCTCCTCGTTGATGGAAGCGTCCTTCTCGATGTAGAGGTCGATCTGGGGGACGTACGCCTCGGGCTGGTAGTAGTCGTAGTAGCTGACGAAGTACTCGACCGCGTTCTTCGGGAAGAGCGCGCGGAACTCGCTCACGAGCTGAGCTGCGAGTGTCTTGTTGGGGCTGATGACCAAGGTCGGGCGCTGGAGGCGCGCGACCGCGTGCGCCATCGTGAACGTCTTGCCGCTGCCGGTCACGCCGAGCAGGGTGACGAACTTCTCTCCCCGCTCGATCCGCTGAACGATGCTGTCGATCGCCTCCGGCTGGTCGCCCTGGGGCACCATGTCGGTTTCGAGCTGGAACTGGCCGGGCAGTGGGTCCGAAGCCTTGCGGGCGTCACGCTTCCGGGTCATGGCACAATGGGCAGGTCCCGGGACGTGCCCGGGTACCCTCGCGGATCGATCGTCACGTTCGTGAATCCCAGGCGCGCGACCTCGCGAGTGACCTCGCTCGCGAGTGGCTCCGTCCGGAGGCGGGAGAGCTCGGAAGGGTCGACCTCGATCCGGGCCGATCCGCCGTGGACGCGCACCCGGACCCGCCGGAACCCGAGGCCGAGCAGGGTCGCTTCGGCCGACTCGATTCGTGCTAGGAGCTCTCTCGTAACGGGGTCGCCATGCGCGATGCGGGAGGCGAGGCACGCATCCGACGGCTGGTCCCAGTTCGGGAGACCCCGGCGGCGGGCCTCGTCCCGGACCTCGGTTTTCCCCCACCCCGCCCACAGGAGCGGGTGGGAGAACCCAGCCTCGTCCATCGCGCGGAGCCCGGGTCGGTCGTCGGTGAGGTCGTCCCGATGCACCCCGTCCAGGTACTGGACGGCCGACCGGGCCGCCCCGAACTCGCGAAGGGCGGACGTCTCCACAGACCGGCAGAAGTAGCACCGGTCCGGTCGGTTCTCCCGATACTCGGCTCGGGAGAGGGGGTTCACCGTCAGCAGGACGTGCTCCACGCCGATGGACGACGCGACGCGCTCCGCGCGAGAGACCTCGCTTGCGGAGACCGCGGGCCCCGTGAGGGTGACCGCGAGCGCCTCCGGGCCCAAGGCGGAGAACGCGAGCGCCGCGACCAGAGAGGAATCCACGCCCCCGGAGAGAGCGACCACCGCCCGCCCGCCGCCGCGGATCCGCGTGACGACCTCGTCGGCCGAACGCAGCGGTGGGAGGGGAGGAAGGGAAGTGGACATTCCTCCGATCTACCGTCCTCGGCGCATTACCCTTTCCTTCGGCGAGACGTCGTGGGAGCGGATCTTCGAGCGGGTCGCGAGGGACCGGGGAGCCGGTACTCGAACTTGTAGGAGTGCACGCCCCTAACGATCCGACCGGTCATGCGCCCCCTTAGGCCCTCGAGTTCGCCGGTGCCGGAATCCGGGACGACCTCGATCGTCTGACGTGGAACGCCGCGGTCAAGGATCCCGAAATGCTGCAAGAGGAAGCTGCCGGCGCGTCCGTGTAGGCTCCCCTCGACCCGTTCGATCAGCACGTACCCCGCGGAGCCTTCCACGCCGGTCAGTCCGGTCAGCATCCGACCCCGGCTCGAGGCGGCGAGGTCTCCGTGGAACCGCTTCTTGACGACCGCGGACCCGAGGACGGTGCCTTCGGCGCGATCGGTATGCGGGTCCGCCTTGATCGTCACATCGAAGCCCCCACGAGCCTCTGCCATCGTCAACTCCACCGGAGGACCCGGCAGCTTGGAGGGGGATTAGCGCTTCTGCTAGAGGTGATGGAACACCGTCTCGCGGATATCGGTTCTCGCTACGGCAAGCGGAGGGCCGAACGATGGCCGACCGTTCACGTTCCGTCCGGCCCGGGGTTCGTCACGTGCGCTTCCGCGGCGAGAACGTCGGCCTCGATGACCGGGTCCTCTGCGAGGTCTTCGGGCGTGAACATCTCTGCGACGGACGATCCCGCCCTATGGTAGATCGCGAGGATGCCCCCGACCCATGCGAGCGTCGCTCCGGCGAGGAAGCCCCCGCCGGAGTAGAGGCTCAACAGGGCGATCGTCAGGGAGCCAATCCCGACGACGGTATGAAACTCGGGTTGGGCGTAGACCCAAAGTGCCAACGCTAGAATCGCGGCGCCTTCGATGCAGGCCAAATACCCCAAGACCTGGACGGACGGGATCAGCAAGCCGGTGGGGACAAAATCGTTGAACGGAGCGTTCACGTGAGACGAGACCAGGTAGACCCCTTCGAGGATGATCAAAAGCGCGCCCGCGAAGCTCAGCACGACGGCACCGAAGGGATAGGTGGGTCCCGACCGAGCGGTCGGAGCGGCCGTCGCGGGTTTCGGACCGACCTGGGTTGACTCCACCATGGTGACCCGGTGCCGGGTGGTCGGGACGGGAAGGGACCATTAATACTCAACGCCCCCGCCGCCGCGGGGAGGACCCGCCCGCGTAGCGGAGGTGTCCGAAGGCCACTACCTCAGCTCTCTGCCATGGGTTTCTCGGCGTGAAGGGGACTGTTCGGGACAGGTGCAATCTCCTTAGCGGTCGAGTCCGTGGGGGAGGCCGATGCAAGCGGTCCGCGACGGGAGCCGGTGGATGCTGCGACTGGAGGACGGCGAGGACCTCTTCGAGGCGATCTCGGGGTTCGCGCAGCGCGAGAACGTTCGCGCCGGAACCGTGGTGTTCGGGGTCGGGATGCTCCGTCGGACGACCTTCGGATACTGGGACGGAACCCAGTACCGCACTCAGGAGCTGACGGTACCGCATGAGGTCGTCTCGCTCCATGGAACCATCGCACGCGCCGGCGGAGCGCCGTCCCTCCACCTCCACGTGGCCCTGGCCGGCCCGGATCATCGGGTCGTCGGGGGCCATCTCCTCAGGGCGACGGTGGGGACGATCCAGGAGGTCCTGGTCGAGACGTTCCCCGGCCGCACGTTCGGCCGCCCCCTGGTCGAAAGCTACGGCCTGAAGATGCTGGACCTCGACCCCCCGAACGAGCCCTAGCCGTCCGTCATCCCTTTCCGCTCCGCCGGGCTCGTTCGGTCCTTCCATGGCCGGACCGCCCTCCGTCTTCACCACCCTCGACCCTCGGCTCGAGGCCGCCATCCGCGAGCAGGGGCTCATCGAGCCCACCGAGATCCAGCGGCTCGCATTCCCGCTCCTCGCGACGGAGGCGGACGCTCTCCTGCTCTCTCCTACCGGGACCGGAAAGACCGAGGCGGTGCTCCTGCCGCTGCTCTCCCGCCGTCTCGCCGACCCGACACCTCCGATCTCCATCCTGTACGTCACTCCGCTGCGAGCCCTGAACCGGGACCTCGAGCACCGCATCGTCGCGCTCGTGAAGCAGGTCGGCCTCAGCGCGGCGGTCCGACACGGGGACACACCGACCGCGGCCCGGCTCGCCCAGTCCCGCCGGCCGCCGGACCTATTGCTCACGACGCCCGAGACCCTTCAGCTCCTGCTCACGGGGGTCCGCCTCCGGGAATCCCTCCGGAACGTGCGCACGATCGTGATCGACGAGGTACACGAGCTCGTCGGCTCGGACCGGGGGGCGCAGCTTTCGATCACGCTCGAGCGGCTCGACAAGCTCGCGGGACGTGCCGTCCGACGGATCGGCCTATCGGCCACCGTGGGGAACCCGGACGAGGTGGCTCGTTTCCTCTCCCCGGTCCCCCGGGCCGTCGAGGTCCGTGTCGCCCAGGAGCGCCGGCCGCTCGAGCTCACCGCGCGTCGACCCGGTGGGGCGAGACCCCCGCTGGACGAATCCTTGGTCCGCGAGCTCAAGGCCGACGCGAAGCTGCTCGACGGCCTGCGGGCGGTCGAAGAGGAGATCCGGGGCCATCGGACGACCCTCGTCTTCGTCAACACCCGCCCGACAGCTGAGGGCCTCGCGGCGCGCCTCCAGAAGCTCGCGCCGGACCTTCCGATCGCGGTCCACCACGGCTCTCTCTCTCGAGAGGTCCGCGAGGAGGCGGAGCGCGCGTTCCGGGACGGCCAGCTGCGGGCACTGGTCGCGACCTCCTCCCTCGAGCTCGGGATCGATATCGGAGGGGTCGACCACGTCGTCCAGTTCGGCTCGCCGCACCAGGTCGGCCGTCTGGTCCAGCGGGTCGGCCGTTCGGGCCACCGGCTCGACCGGACGATCCACGGGACCGTCCTCTCCCTGGACGACGACGACCTCGAAGAGGCGGCCGTGCTCGCCCGGAGGGCCGACGCGGGGCTGATCGAGCCGGTCTCCTGGCGCACCCGTCACCGGCTCGCGGCGGCGCAGCAGGTGGTCGCCTCGCTGCGCGCGGAAGGGAGCCTCGAGCTCTCGGAGCTGCTCCGACCGTTGCGCCACGCGGCGGCTACGGCGGACCTCTCCGACCCGGAATGGGCCGAGCTCATCGACTATCTGGTCGGCCTCGGGCTCGCGAAGCGCCTCGGCGACCGCGTGGCTCCGGGCCGCGGGACCCTGCACCGGTTCTACGCCTCGCTCTCCCTCATCCCGGACGAGCGGACCTACCGTCTCCGGGACATCGGCACGCGCCGGCTCATCGGCACCCTGGACGAGCGCTTCGTCCTCACTCAGATCATGGCCCAGCCGGAGGAGATCTTCCTTCTCCACGGGCGCACGTGGAAGGTGGTCGAGTACCGGGAGGGCGAGCTCCTGGTGGAGACCGTCCAGGAGATTGGGCGCGAGCCCCGGTGGGCCGGGGAGGACCTCCCGGTGCCGTTCGACGTCGCGCAGGAGATCGGAAAGCTCCGACGCGAGGGGTCGTTTGGAGAGTACCCCCTGTCCCCGGAGGACCGGGCGCACCTCGACGAACGTCGCAAGGGCCCCGCCCTCGCGGGGACGATCCCGACGGACCGACGTGTCACCGTCACTACCCACGGTCGCGTGGTGGTCTACGGCGCCTGCTTCGGCACCCGTACGAACGAGACCCTCTCGCTAGCGACCGCCGGCCTCCTCACCGCCCGTCTCGGTGCTCGCGTCGAGGTCGCTTCGGTCGAGCCGACGTGGTTCGTCCTCGAGCTCCCGGTCGCGGTCGACGCCCCCACGCTCGTCGACGCGCTCTCGATCGAGCCGCCGACGCTCCGCCCGCTCATCGAGCGCCTCATCCCCTCGGGCCTCGACTACCGCTGGGTCTTTCTCGCGGTCGCCCGCAAGCTCGGGGTGATCCCGGCATCGGCGGACCCGCGGGACCTCCGTACCCTGGACCCGCTGCTCTCGGCCAGCCGGACGAACCCCCTCGGGGAGGAGACCCTCGAGAAGACGCTCCACGACCGCTACGACCTCGACCACGGGGTCGAGGTCCTCGAGCGGATCCGGGACGGAGCGATCGAGGTGGTCGCCACTCCGCCCTCAGCGTTCACGGACGCGCCGCTCGAGCGGCTGGAGTGGCGTACCGTCCTCGACACGCCTCCGCCCACGCTCCTCAAAGCGGTCCAGGAACGCCTCGCGAAGGAGCCGCTCACCCTGGTCTGCCTTCGCTGCGGGTTCGTCCGCACGACGAGCCCCTCGCGCTACAAGGCCGAGGGAGGGAGCCGGTGCCTCCTCTGCCATGGGTCGCTCTCGGCGGTGCTCTCCCCCCGGCGGACCGAGGAGATCGACCGGTTGACCGCCTACGCGAAGCGGAAGCGGGCCCGGGAGAAACCCGCGCTAGGCCGTCGGGCTCGTCGGGAACGGACGCTCCCCGCCGGGACGGAAACGCTCGTGCGCACGGGGTACACCTCGGCCGAGCTCGTGGCCCACTACGGGGAACGAGCTCTCTACGCGCTCGCCGGTCGGGGAATCGGACCGGAGACCGCCCGCCGTCTCTTGATGCGCCTCTACCGGGACGACAACGCGTTCTTCACGGAGATCCTCCGGGCGGAACGAGCCTACGCTCGGACCCGGGTCTTCTGGGACTAGGCGGAATCCACGAGGCGCCGGACCAGCTCCTCAACGACCTGTCGGGAAGCGTCCGTCCGGAACCCCTCGGGGCGAGCATGCGTGCGCGCCACCCGGAACCCGAGCGACCGGAGGCCCTCCTGGACGACCCGGAGGCTTGGCGGCTCCGCGAGCTCGAGCCGGGACGCTAGGACGTTCGCTTCGAAGTAGAACGGTCGGTCAACGGTGACCTCTTCCCGCAACCGGGAGAGGAACTGCTCGACCTCGCGGGCGCGGGCAGCGCCGTCGGGGACGGTTAGGCGCGCGACGAGCTCCGCGTCGAACAGCGGGCCGAGCCAGAGCGGGCCGTACGGTCCCTGGTCCCCGACCCACGGGCCGGGCCAGTTCTCGGGGTCGATGAGCCCGACGGGGGCCACCGCGTCCGAACGCGCGTTCACCTCGACGTAGGCACGCACGTAGTGGTCGCGCGCGTAGGCGAGCATCGGGCGGATCGAGCGGTCGAGCTCCTCCGCGACGCGCGCTAGGTAGGCGAGGAGGATCCGAAGCCCGCCCTCCGGTCCCAGGCGACCGCGCACCGGTCGGGCGCCGTAGCGCCGTCCGCAGGCCGAGGGCTGGGCGCCCGCGAGCACCATCATGTCGGTCGCCGTGACAGCGACGGTCCCCCCGAGGCGGACTGAGCCGAGGGCGGCGTGAACGAACGGGGCCGGGGTCCCGTAGGGATCGAGGTCGACGTAGTCGAACGGTCCTCCGGGGAGGCCGGTGCGGGCATCCCCTTCCACCGCGCTCGCGCCGGGGAAGCGTGCCGCGTTCTCGCGGAGGACCCGGTACGCCTCGGGATTCGATTCCGATAGCGTGAACGCCTGGAACGCCCCGGATTCCCGGAGGAGACGAAGGCCTCGCACCCCGGTCGCGGCGGTCATCTCCCAACCGGTACGGAGGCCGTGGGTCGGCGGGGGGAGGGCCTGTGCGACGGCGACCGCGAGGTCCCGGTCGCCCGCCATCGCCGGATTGTAGAAGACCGCCGACCTCCGCCCCGGACCCCTTCCCGGCGCGGTGAGCGGGAGGAAGAGCTCGGTCCTCCCCTCGGAGGCGAGGACTAGTGGGCCCGGCCGGTGATGAGGTGGACGATCTTGAATGCGAGGAGGTTCTTGTTCACCGGGGTCACTTCGAGCAGGCGTAGTTCGTCCCTCCGACGGATGTCCTGGAGCAGCGGATTCCTTGACTTCTTGTGAAGGGTCATGACGATCGACTTGCGGGCATCGAGCGTGTCGATCACGCTCTTCGTGAACACCTCGCTCTCGACCTCCATCTTCCCCACCTCGTCGATCACGATCACGTCGGCGGACTCGCGCGCCTCGGCGAGCGCCCGTGTCCCGAGGCCCTCGAGCGCGGCGATGTTGACGCCGTAGCGGCCCGACCGTATCCGGGACTTCAACCCCTCGTGGGCGAAGACCTCGTGCTCCTTCGTGGTCCAGTCGACGATCTGGAACCCCGCGCGCCGTTGCTTCTCGACGATCGGCTCCGTCACCATGCCGCCGACCTTCACGCCCTCTTCCTCGAGGAGCTGGATGATGCGGAGCAGGGTCTGGGTCTTGCCCGAGCCCGGGAGACCCGTGATCCCGATCTTGACCGGAGGAGAAAGCCGACGAGGCATCACCAAGTATACCGCTGGGATGGATAGTACGCGTGAAGCCAATAAGAAGACGTCGAGGCGGCTTGCCATCGCGCAGTTCGGCCCCCGCCGGACCGGAACTTCTCGGGGAGGGGGTCCCGGTCTACCCGCCACGTGAGGACACGCTGCTGATCCTCCCCTTCGCGGAGGTCGCGCCGGGGGCCCTCTTTCTCGAGGTCGGATGCGGCGCCGGCCTCGCGGCCCTCACGGCCGCGCGGCGGGGTGCCAGGGTGGTCGCGACCGACGTGAACCCTCATGCGCTCCGCCACCTGCGCGCTCGGGCCCGAGCGGAGGGCCTTGACCTCACGCCGGTCCGGACCGACCTCGCCCGCGGGCTCGGGCGGTTCGACCGACTCCTGGCGAACCCGCCGTACCTGCCGACCCGACCCGAGGAGCGCGACCCCGACCGCTGGCACAACCTCGCGCTGGACGGGGGACCGGACGGCTGTCGAGTCACCGCCCGCCTGGTCGAGGAGCTCGACCAACACCTGACCGCCGAGGGGACGGCGTTCGTCGTGGTCTCCTCGCGGCAAGACGTCGACGCTCTGGAACGGATCCGCCACGGTTGGGTGGCGGCCGGTGGGAGGCTAGAGGTGGTCGCCTCCCGCGCCCTCGAAGGCGAGCGGCTCGACGTCTGGCGGATCCACCGGGGTTCGCCCTAGGTGTGACGTTCCGCGTGGGCGAGCACCGCGCTCAAGAACCGTTGGCCGTCCCCGAATCCTTCGGCCGACCCCGCGCGGGTCCAGTCCGGCGCCTGGGCACGGAAGAACGAGCGCTCGGGATGCGGCATGAGGCCGAAGACGTTCCCTTCGGGATTCGTCAGCCCCGCGATGTTCCCTTCCGAGCCGTTGGGGTTCCAGGGGTATGTCGCGGACGAGCCGTCCGACGCGACCCACCGGAAGAGGACCTGGCCGTTCTCCTCGACCGAGCGACGGATCTTCTCGCTCCCGAGGACCAGTTTTCCCTCGGCATGAGCCGACGGGAAGAGGAACCGGGTTCCCTTCGGGACGCCTTGGAGCGGTGGGAAGATCCCCCCTTCCCAGGCCACGAACGTGGGGCGGCACTCGAAGTGGCCGGAGTCGTTGGTCATGAGGGCGGCCTCGGGGGTCACGAGATGTCCGCCGGGCCGGCCGGGCAGGAGGCCAAGCTCGGTGAGGACCTGGAAGCCGTTGCAGATGCCGGCTACGATCCGACCGCTGCGCACGAACTCCTCGAGCTCGGTGCCGATCGAGGCCCGCACTCGGGCGGCGAAGATCGCCCCCGCGCGCACGTAGTCGCCCGCGGAGAACCCTCCGGGCACGAACAGGGCCTGATAGTCGGAGAGCCGCCGGCGCGTCTCGGGGAGCACGTCGCGCCCCTCGAGCTGCTTCAAGTGGACGATCTCGGGGCGCGCGCCGAGGGTCGCGAGCGCCTCCCGGAGCTCGTCATCGCAGTTCGTTCCCTCGATGGAAAGGATCGCGACCGCGAGGTTGCGACGCGTCACGGCCGACCGAGACGACGGACCGCTTAACCGTTGTTCCCGGCGAGCGATGGCGTGCGTCTTCGTGTCGAAGACGCTACCTCGTGCCCTCGATCCACCGAGCGGAGCTGCGGGTCCCGGCGGTGAGGCAGGCGTAGAGGGGTTGACCGGCAAACCAACCGGCGTAGAAGCCGCCCCGGAAGGCATCTCCCGCACCGACCAGCGTGCGGACCCGAGCGGGACGGGTCGCGCCGACGTGGACCGTGCCGGCTCGGGAGAAGGCGGTGGCTCCGGCCCGGCCTTCGGTCCGGATGACGAGCGGCACGAACTCGAGCAGTCCCTCGGGTCGATGGGCCCCGACGAACTCGAGCGCGCGGGCGATCTCGGAACGGTTGCCGAAGAGGAGCTCCGACCCCCGTAGGAGCGAACGGAACGACCGACGGTCCCAGCGGTAGTGGATTTCTTGGGCAGGGTCCGCCGCCACCCGAAGACCGCGCGCCCGCGCCGCCTTCTGGAGGCGTAGCTGGAACGCCGGGTCCGCGGTCGTCAGGTGGACCCAGGAGTACTCCCCGAGCCAACGGGCCGGGGGGGTCACTTCCTGCCTCCCCCCCATCACCCCCTGGTCGATCAGCGTCCGCTGGGCCCCCTCGCGATCCTCGATGATGTAGCAGGTCGGGGTGGGCTTCCCGCGTATCCGTTGGAGACCCCGAACGTCGACCCCGGCTTTCCGGAATTCCCGGACGTACTCGTCGGGGAACCCGTCCCCCACGCGCGCCACCAGGCCCGTGGCCACCCCGAGCCGCGAGGCGGCCCGCACGATGTTAGTGGCGGTGCCCCCGAGCTCCGCTCGCATCTGGAGGACGGGGACGGTCCGGTCCGCGGCCGGGAACGAACCGACCGATAGGAACCGGTCGATGATGACGTGGCCCGAGACGAGGAGGTCCCGGGGCCGGTCGGCGACGGCTATTGCCATGGTCCCCGGAATCCGGTGAGCCCCTCGTTCCCTTATCGCTTGGGGGAACCCGGTACGCCGCTTAAGTCGCCGGAAGGTTCCCCGCAACGGCGGCATGCTCGTCGTAGGTGCCATCCTGGACATCGAGGGGGCGCGGCCGGCCTACGTTCGCCTCCATCACGGACGCGTCACCGAGGTCGGCGCACGGGGTACCGAAGGGCGCCGCCGTGGCGAGCGGACGATCCGAGGGATCGTCGTCCCCGCTCCGGTCAACGCCCACACCCATCTGGGCGACGCGGTGTCGGTGCGCGAACCCCCTCCGGGTCCCGTTGCTCAGCTCATCCAGCCACCGCACGGGTACAAGTTCCACCTCCTGGCGAACGCCTCTCCCCGGGAGAAGGTCACGGCGATCCGGGCCGCCCTCCGCCGCATGGAGCAGGACGGTGTCGCCGCGGCCATCGACTTCCGGGAGGAGGGGCGTCCCGGCGTCGAGCTCCTCCGCGAGGCCGCCCGAGGGAGCTCGGTACGCGTCCTCGCCTTGGGCCGTCCTCTCGCGCGGCCGGTCGACCGTACCGAGCTCACCCGGCTCCTCGCGGTAGCGGATGGGGTCGGCCTCTCGAGCGCGCGGGACGAGACCGACGAGACGCGTCGCACCGTCGCCCGGGCTTGTCGGGCCGCGGGAAGACGGTTCGCTCTTCACGCGAGCGAAGCGGTCCGGGAGCGGCCCGAGCGGTACCTGGACCCGCGGCCGGACCTACTGGTCCACCTCGCGAAAGCGACCGTTGACGACCTCGCGATGGTGCGGGACGAGCGCGTCTCGGTCGCGGTCTGCCCTCGGTCGAACGCGTTGTTCGCCCGCCAACCCGACCTCGGTTCGATGGAACGGCTCGGACTCTCCGTCCTGCTCGGAACCGACAACGCGATGTTCCACGCTCCCTCGCTCTGGAGGGAGATGGAGTTCGCCTACGTCGCCTCTCGCCTTCGTCGGCGACCGGTCTCGGCAGCGTTCCTCGCCCGGGCGGCGCTCGTTGAGCCATGGAAGTGGCTCGGGGAGCCGGAGGCCGCTCTGGTCGCGCCGGGAATGCCCGGCACGCCGGTCGTCCTTCGCTTGCCCCCGGACGACCCGGCCTATCAGGTCGTCACGCGGACCACCGAACACCTTATCGTCCGGGTCCGACCCGGGACCCGACAGCGAGCCGCGGGACGATGAAGAGCGACGAGCTGTTCGCGCTGCTACGCCGTCGGGGCGTCCTCTGGCCGACCGCCGAGATCTACGGGGGCGCGCAGGGGCTCTACGACTACGGTCCCCTCGGCGCGGCGCTCAAACGGAGGATCGAGGAGGCCTGGACGGCCTGGTTCGTTGGTCTGTCGCACGACTACTACGTGATCGACCCCGCGGAGATCCTTCCCGAGGCGGTCGTGCGGGCGTCCGGCCACCTCGAGAACTTCACCGACCCCGAGGTGACGTGCGAGACCTGCCACAACGTCTTCCGTGCGGACACGGTCCTCGAGAAGGTCCGGCCCGAGGGGGTGGACGGGCTGACGCCCGCGGAGATCGCGGAGATCGTCCGGGCGCGGGGCGTGAAGTGTCCGAGCTGCGGGGCGACGACCCTGAGCGTCCCCCCGCCGTTCAACCTGATGTTCGGGCTCGACTTCGGAGTGTCCGGGCGCGAACGGGCCTACCTGCGACCCGAGACGGCGCAGAGCAGCTACCTCTCCTTCCCCCGGATGTGGGACGTCGGTCGCCGCGCCCTGCCGCTCGGGATCGCGATCTTCGGAAAGGCGTACCGGAACGAAATCGCGCCCCGCCAGGTCCTGTTCCGGATGCGGACGTTCACGCAGGGTGAGCTCCAGATCTTCTTCGACCCTGAGAACTTCCCGCTCCCATTCGACCGAGTCCGGGATGAGAAGCTTCCCGTCGTCCGAGCCGCCCGCCGGCTCGCCGGGTCGGAAGAGGTCGAGCTCGTTCCCGCGGGGGACCTCGTGAGCGCGGGAGGGTTGCCCGAGTTCTACGCGTTCCATCTCGCCCACACCTTCCGGTTCTTCCGGGACGTGCTCGGCATGCCCGCCGAGCGCCTCCGGCTCTACGAGAAGTCCGACCAGGAGCGAGCGTTCTACAACCGGATCCAGTTCGACGTCGAGGCGAACCTCGAGAGCCTGGGCGGGTTCAGGGAGCTCGCCGCCGTGCATTACCGAGGCGACTACGACCTCGGTAGGCACGGACAGGGATCGGGAAAGGACCTCTCCGTCACGCTGACCGGCGGCCGCTCGGTGCTCCCCCACGTTCTCGAGCTCACGTTCGGGCTCGACCGCAACCTCTGGGCGCTCGCCGACCTCCACCTGGCCAAGGACGGGGACCGAACCGTCTGGCGGCTGCCGACGTACCTGGCGCCCGTGCCGGTCGGCGTCTTCCCGCTCATCGCGAAGGAGCACGCCGCGTTCGCGCTCCGGCTCTCCGACGACCTCGCTGCCGCCGGGATCCCGAACCAGTACGACGAAGCGGGGACGATCGGGAAACGGTACGCGCGCATGGACGAGGCCGGAACGCCGTTCTGCGTGACCGTGGACGGGGAGACGCTCGCGGACGGTCCGAGGCAGGGGACCGTCACGGTCCGGACACGGGACTCGAAGGCCCAGGAGCGGGTCTCGGCCCAGGAACTCCCGAACCACCTGGCCCCGTTCCTTCGGCCTCCGCGACCGTCGCGCGGGTAGCCGGCGGCCCGCCTTCGTCCGCAAGACAACGGCTATATCTCGCGGCCGAGTCACTCCGTTCCTATGGCGACCGGCGGAGGAGAACCCCCTCAACCGATAGGCGCCGCGACCCCCTTGGCGGCCCGGCGGTCCCGTTGGATCGGTCAACAGTACGCGGACATCACGAAGCTTCGCGAGATCGCGGCCCGCCACGACCGAGCGGCCGCGCGGGCGGCACAACGGGTCGCCCGGCTCAACACCCGCATCGACAAGCTCCGGCATCAGGCCACCCTCCTCCGGGAGAGAGGCCAGAGGGCCCTCGCTCAGATCCCCGAGATCGAGCAGGAGATGAAGCAACAGGAGCGGGACATCGAGGCGGCGACCAAGAAGACCGGAGGCGCCCCCATCGGTTCCGACGTCACGAGCATGCACTACCGGGTCCGCAAGCTCCAGCAGAAGGTGGTCGACCGTCAGCAGAAGGCGCGGTCCCTCGAGCTGCGGGCGGCGACCAAGACGCAGAAGACCGCCGAGCTGAAGGTCAAGGTCGACCGGTACCAAGAGACCGCGCGCCTCGAGGAGCAGGAGGCGGTCGCCTACCGTCAGCGGGCCGACCGACTTCAGATGGTCTCGGAGCACGAGGTGGCGGACCACTTGAGGGCGACCGCGGACAGCCCGAAGGAACCCCCGGACGAGCCCCCCTCCTCACTATGAAACTCATCGTCACTGTAGGCATGCCCGGGTCCGGAAAGGACGAGCTCGTCGGGATCGCCCGCGCCATGGGCCTCGCGACCTTGAAGATGGGCGACCTCGTGCGCGACGAGACCCGACGCCGCGGCCTTCCGATCACGAACTCGAACGTCGCCCGGGTCGCGTCCGAGGAGCGGGACAAGCACGGACCCGGGATCTGGGCGCAGCGCGCGATCCCGAAGCTGACCGAGACGCGGATGCTGGTCGACGGGTGCCGGTCCGACACCGAGGTGACCGTCTTCCGGCACAACTTCGGGGACCTGTTCGTCCTCGGGATCTATGCCTCCCCCGAGACCCGGCACGACCGCATGGCGAGCCGCAGCCGAGCGGACGACGCGGCCGACCTCCAGGAGTTCTTCGACCGGGACCGACGCGAGCTCAAGTGGGGGATCGGCAACGCCTTCGCCGTGGCTGACGGGATGCTGGTCAACGAGGGGACGCTCGACGAGTTCCGGAAAGCGGGACGGGCCGCCCTCGAGAAGATCCTCGCGCGCGAAGAGTGAGAGAGCGATCGGCCCGCGGCTACGCGATCGGGAACGGCGGCCCCTGGGTGAGCAGGCGTCGGATCGAGTCGAACCGTTCTCGGTCGACCACCACGGCGAGCCGACTCCCGTCGGCCACGAGCGAGGGGAGCCGGCTCACGAGGTGCTGGTCGCGGGCCTCCGCGAAGTCACGGGAGCCCCGACCCGAGGCGACCTCACGGTCCCACTGGAGAGCGAACTCGTCCGGGGTCGAGGGGGATGGGGGACTGCGCGAGATGCGACGTTCCCGGACCGTCCGACGAACGAGCTCGACGTAACCGATGTGCTCGGCGAACAGCGCCGCCGTGCGCTCGTCGTCCGGGTCGAGCGGCTCGGTGGGAACGCCGCGGGCCCACGCCCAGCGGAGGACCTCGACGAACGACGGGTTCGGGACGCGCACCTCGCCGAAGCGGACGAGGCCACGGACCTCGCTCGTCTCGTTCGAGGTCAGGGGGACGACCGGCTCCGCGTCCGCGGCCACGAAGTAGTCGTGAACGCTTCGGAGCTCGTCGCTCGAGAGGCCCAAGCCCACCCGTGCTGGAGCGAACCCCTCCAGCTCGAAGAGGACCCGGGGGACCTCCGACAGGAGGCCGCGGACCGGGGCGAGCAGCAGGATCCCGGGCGCGGTCTCGAACTTCGCGGTGATCACGGGCCTTCCCGCTCGGTGATCTCCTCGATCAGTTCCTCCGGGTCGCGGTGGCGTCGAAGCTCGGTGATCGTGAGGATGGGGAGACCGTCGATCGCCGACCGGGTGGTGGGGTCCCGGACGATGAAGACCGCGTGCCCCTCTGCGACCCGGGCGAGCCCGGGGAGGACCTCGGCCCGGTGAAGCGCGGTCCGCAGGCTCCCGACGGCAGCGAGTAGGACCTCCGGCGTGCGGGCGAGCGCGTCGAACGGGGCCCGCACGGTCACGGTGACCTCGAGTCCCATCCCGTCCAGCTGCCGGACCACCCCGTCCCGCAGCGTGTCGCCGGTGCTCGGATGGGAGCGTTCGGCCGGCGGCTCGGAACCGTCCGTTGTCTTCGTCGCCTCCGCTTCGCCCCGGGCCCGGGCCGTCCAGTCGAACAGGTCGATCGGCTTCACGACCGTCTCACCGAGGAACGACTCGATCCGCTCGATGACGAGCGCCTCCGCGCCCGCGCTCTCCTCATAAAGTTGGATCGCTCGGCGGGAGACCCCGGCGATGTTGGCGAGGGTCCCTAGGGAGAGGCCCCGCTCGTCGCGCAACTGGCGGAGACGGGGGCCGTCGATCTGGGCGAACGTGCCTCCGGGGCTCGCGTATAGGAACGGGGGGAGCGCCTTCTCGAGGAACTCCTGGAGCGTCTCCTGGTTGATGATCGGGACCCCGTAGCGGGTGTAAACGACCCCGGGGTCTAGGTCGGAGGCGCCCGACGTCTGACCGATCACGAGCGTGATCGCGGGGAAGAGGCGGCCGAGCTCCCGAAGGCGGGTGGCCTCCTCGGAGTCGAGGGCATCGATGTTCTTGAGGACCTTCACGAGGAGGAGCGTCGCGTCCCGACGGGCCGCGAGGTCGAAGCTGGTCGGTCGGATGGCGTGCGTGTCCGCGACGTAGAACCCCGCGCGCTCGAGCAGCTCGCGGATGTGCTCGATTGAATGCTCCCTCGCCGACGGCACCCGGCTTCCCCCAGAATAATCCATTTACTTCTTTTATATAAATGAATACGGTCCGACCTCTCGGAGAGCGTGGGGTCCCGACGAGCGCGAACTGTCTTGGCCACAGGTCCATTGAGGGGTCGTGGAGAGTCCGCTTCGGCCGGTGTTGGGCGCGCCGGCGCTGGTCCTAGAACCCGTCGGACGGTCCGACGTTCGGTCGCTCGTCGTCGCGGACGTCCACCTTGGCCTCGGCAGCACCGCCGAGCGGTCCTTCGGCCCGCCCGAGGGCTCGGCCGAACGCCTTGCCGAAAGATTGCTCGCGATTGTGCGCGCTACACGGGCGGGGACGGTCATCGTCGCCGGGGACGCCAAACACCCGATCGTTGGGACGCCGCCTGCTCTTCGACCGGTGATCTTCGACTTCTTCTCCGCACTCCTAGGGGAAGGGCTGACGGTCGAGCTGGTCCTGGGCAACCACGACGTGGGAATCGTACGTCACCTGCCCCGTGAGGTCGTCGTTCATCCGGCGACCGGGGTCGTCCGGGGGGAGGTCGGGATCTTCCACGGCCACCGATGGCCGTCGAACCAGGTTCTGCGGGCCCCGCGGCTGGTGGCGGGACACCTGCATCCGGGGTTCCGGCTCGCCCCCACCGCAGATGACCCCGAGGGGAAGCGCCGCTGCTGGGTCCGTGTCGAGCGAGTTCCCCCCGGGACGAAGAGGTCACGACGCCGCCGCCACATCGAGCCGCGGGCCCGGGAGATCGTCATCCTTCCCGCGTTCAACCCGATCGCCGGAACAGAGGCGCTGAACCGCGAGCGGCCCGCGCGCGGCCGCTCCTTCCTCTACCGACGGTTCCTCGCCCAAGGGGTCGCTCGGGCCTTTCTGCTGGACGGGACGGACCTCGGGGTCCTCACGACCCGGTCCGAGGCCGGCCGCCGCTCGCGAGCAGCGGACCGAGCGCGCTCGGGTCGGTGACCGGCGGCGCGCACGCGGTCCCAAAGCAGACGAGCGCCCGGGCCTCCTTGGACGCGCCCTGGCCCTCCATCTCGCCGGGGAGGGAGAATGGCGGCGGCGGGTGCCCGTCGAAGACCCAGACGTTGGGATGCCATGCACGACGGGCCGCCCGAAGGAGCGATTCGGCGTCGGCCCCCTCTCCCTCGACAACGACCGTGGCCGGCGGGGTGGTGAGGAGGCCCGCGGCCAGCGCGGAGCCGCCGACGAAGAGTCCCGCACCTCCGACACGGCGCGCGATCGGCCCGAGGAGAGCCCGGGCCTTCTCGGCCCATCGCTCGTCGTGCGTGAGCGAACCCGCCCGCAGGAACGAGATCGCGGCCGACGCGTTCGCGGAAAGGTGGGGCGTGTCCTCGAGCGGATAGGAGGGCTCGGTCACCCCACCGACCACCGGTCCGTCGTAGAGGCCGGGCGAAAGGTCGCGGAGGAGACCGTCCTCGCCTCGGAACTCCCGGTCGACGAGCTCGAGGAGGGCCACCGCCGCTTCGAGATACCTCGGCTCCGCGACCGCGCCGGCGAGCTCGAGAAGGCCCGAAGCGAAGGCGACCTGGTCCTCGAGAAGTCCGAACCCTCGTGCCCCTTCGGGGTCGACCCGGTGACCGACACCCTGACCCGGCCGGAACGCCTCCGTGAGAAGCCGGTCGGCGGCTTTCCGAGCGTCGGCGACGATCGAGCGGTCGCCCAGGAACGACCCGGCTCGCGCGAACGATGCGATGAATCGGCCGTTGATGTCGGCGTAGACCGCGTGGTCCACCTGGGGCGTCGGGCGGTTCGACCGTGCGGCCCGGAGCTTCGCGACGGCCCGGGCGAGCAGGGGAGCCGCCGCCCCTGGCGGGCATATTCCCTCAGCGGCCTCCGAGAGGGGGAGGAGCCGAAAGAGGACGTTTCGGTCGGGGTCGTGGGGCACACGCGCATCGGTGCCGACCCCGAAGAACCGGGTAATGAGCCGTAGCTCGTCGGGGTCGAGCGCCTCCTTGAGCTCGGCCCGGGACCAGGTGAAGTAGCCTCCGTCGTCCCCGGGCGCGTTGTCCGCGTCCTGGCTCGCCCCGAACCCACCTCGTGGGTCCGCCAGGACCTGCCGCACCCAGCCGACGGTCGACCGGACGACCTCCTCGAGCCGGGGGTCGGAGAAGCGGGCCGCTCCGTCCACGTACGCGGACAAGAGGGCGGCGTTGTCAACCCCCATCTTCTCGAAATGCGGTATGTGCCAACCTTCGTCTACGGAGTACCGGTGGAACCCGCCCCCCACCTGGTCGAAGAGCCCTCCGTCGGCCATCCGGGTGAGCGTCTCCCGGGCCCGCTCGCTGCTCGCAGGAGTCCCGTGCTCGAACCCGTCCCAGAGGAGGAACGACACCGCCGTCGGGTGGGGGAACTTCGGCGCCATTCCGAAGCCGCCGTTGACCGGGTCATAGCTCGCATGGATCTCTCCGCGGATGGTCTCGACGAACGCTTCGAGCGGTCGGTCCGCCGGCGAGCGGGCCTCCCGCATTCGCTGTAGCGCACTCCGGATCGCCCCTGCGTTCTCTCGGATCCGCTCGGGCTCCTCGCGCCAGAGCCGGGCGACCTCCTGGAGGACCCGGCGGAAGCCGGGCCGACCGTGCCCGTCCATCGGCGGGAAGTAGGTTCCGCCGAGAAACACCTCCCCGTCGGGGGTGAGGAACGCCGTGAGCGGCCAACCCCCCTCGCCCGTCAGCGCTCCGACCTGCCGCTGGTACCGGCGGTCGATCTCGGGATGCTCATCGCGGTCGACTTTGACCGCGACGAAGTGCTGAAGCAGAACGCGCGCAACCTCGGGGTCGGAGTAGGTGCCCTCGTCCATGACGTGGCACCAGTGGCACCAGGAGGCTCCGATGTCGAGCAGGATCGGCCGCCCGGTGCGCCGGGCCAGCTCGAACGGCTCGGGACCCCAGGGGTACCACTCGATCGACTGCTCGGCCGCGCTCCTAAGGTAGCTGGACGGTCGGTCCGCCAGACGCCAGCCGCCCGTCCGTCCGGGACCCGGTTCAGCGGGACGGCTCATGGAGGGGCGCTCCGTCCGCCCCTCTTACGGTTGTCGGGCGGCATCGTTCGCCGACGCGGCTCTCCCTCGGGAGCGACGTAACCGGCTGACGGGAGCGTTACTCCCCGCGCGCTCGTTATAAAGGGGTCCTCAGTGCCCGGTCGAGGCGCTTACCATGGAGATGCAACCCGGCCAGATGGCCTACGACCGGGCGATCACGGTCTTCTCCCCCGACGGACGGCTCTTCCAGGTCGAGTACGCCCGCGAGGCGGTGCGGCGCGGAGCGACGACGGCCGGGGTCGTGTACGCGGACGGCGTGGTGCTCATCGCCGACCGGCGGATCCCGAATCCGAAGCTCGCGGAAGCCTCGAGCCTCGAGAAGATCCATCAGATCGACGAGAACATCGCCTGCGCGACCGCGGGGCTGGTCGCGGACGCCCGCGTGCTCGTCGACTACGCCCGACTCTCGGCCCAGATCAACCGGGTGACCTACGCCGAGCCGATGTCGGTCGAGCTCCTCGTCCGCCGCATCTGCGACTACAAGCAACAGTACACCCAGTTCGGCGGAGTCCGCCCGTTCGGGACCGCGCTCCTGGTCGGCGGATACGACGACGGTGGGATCCACCTCTTCGAGACCGAGCCTTCGGGCTCGCTCACGAGCTTCAAGGCCGCGAGCACCGGCGGCAACAAGGGACCGGTCATGGACCTCTTCGAACAGAAGTACCGCCCCGGCATGGACCGGGACGCGGCGATCCTCCTCGCGCTCGAGGGCCTTCGGGCCGGTCTCGAGGAGGGCGGCAACCTCTCCCAGGTCGAGGTCTGCTCGACGCAGGTCGGCGAGGGGATGACGCGCTTCCCCACGGACGAGGTACAGAAATTCGTCTCGCGCCTCCCACCGGCGGGCGGGGCCGGTCGACCCGGTCGCACTTAGACCGGCGCTCCCTCACGCTCCTTCCTATGGTGAAGGTCGAGGACGCGGTCATCGCGCGGTGGGAGACCCAGGGCTCTCGGTTCGAGGTGCTCGTCGACCCGCAAGCGGTCCAGGACCTGAAGGACGGCAAAAAGGTCGACCTCTCCGACAAGCTCGCGCTCGACCAGGTCTTCAAGGACGCGAAGAAGGGCGACAAGATCTCCGAGGAGCACCTCGAGAAGACGTTCCACACCCGCAACCTCGCCGAGATCGCCCGAGTGATCATCCAGAAGGGCGAGGTCCAGGTCACGACCGAGCAGCGCCATCACCTCCAAGCCACGAAACGCCAGCAGGTCGTCGCGACGATCGCCCGGAACGCGATGAATCCCCAGACCGGCGCTCCGCATCCGCCGTCCCGGATCGAGGCGGCGATGACGGAGGCGAAGGTCCACATCGACCCGTTCCGTCCCGTCGACGAGCAGGTCCAGGAGGTCCTCGCGAAGCTCCGGCCGCTCATCCCGATCCGGCTCGACGTCGTCAAGGTCCGGATCAAGATCCCCGCCCAGTTCTATCCCCACGTCATCGGTGAGGTGAAGGGGCTGGGCCGCCTCCTCGAAGAGAACTGGCTCTCCGGCGGGAGCTGGAGCGGGGTCGTCGAGATCCCCGCCGGAATGCAGACCGAGCTCTACGAGAAGCTCAGCGCGCGCACCAAGGGTGCCATCGAGACCGCTTTGGTTAAATAGGGCACGCCGGTCGAGCGGCCCGGTGCAGCACGAAAA
>Ga0209039_10000394_pt1 | contig 42353 bp, 34 predicted proteins | sample BogFormECP12_OM1_FD_188238 | JGI IMG/M metagenome (GOLD analysis project Ga0209039, IMG submission 188238) | Bog forest soil microbial communities from Calvert Island, British Columbia, Canada - ECP12_OM1 (SPAdes) (version 2) | ecosystem: Environmental > Aquatic > Freshwater > Wetlands > Bog ...
CAAAACCTCTTCCGTCCTGGTGACGTGCTCCGGCCAGGAGCTTATGGGTTCGCCAATCGAGGATGTCTCCTGACGCGTTGACCACGGCTAGCGCGCCAATCACGATATCTCCCAGGCGAAGACTGGCGGTACCCAAACCGCCTTTCATCCCCTGGAATCCCTCCGAGCGCAGCATTTTCCCAACTGTTGCTCCGGCGCCGGCTCCGACGTTTCCTTCGGCGACCGGCCCGGCGGAAGCCGACTGGCATGCCTTATATCCCGCCTCCGCATCGGGGCGTATTCTCCCATCGCCGATGGGGAGATCGTCAATGACGGCCCCCACCACGATGGGAACCCGAATATTTGGAACACCCCAGTCATAGCCGATGTGGCGCTCATCAAGGTATTTCACGGCTCCCGGCACGGCCGCGAGCCCCATAGGGCCTCCGCCTGCCAGCAAGATGCCGTGGATTCCTTCCAGCAGGCTGACGGGTTGCAACATCACGCCCAATTGTTCGCCTGGTGCCGAGCCGTCGTAGTCCACGCCGGCGCTAACCTCATTGTCGAAAAGAATGGCCGTGCAGCCGGTGGGCCGGCGCGAGTCCGTGTAGTGCCCGACCCTTACGCCCTGAACGTCAGTAATGGAACCCGGCCCTGGCTCAGATTCACTCACCTTCCAGGATTCCGCCTCGGTGGCTACGCTGAACAGGCCGATACCTCCTGAGCCAGCTAAAACTCTAGTGAACTCCCGGCGATTGAATTTCAACACGATCCACCTCCAGAATGACAGTTGAAACCAAGCTCCTGATCTTCGCTCCCCGAAGCCATATGATCGTGGCTCTGAACCGCAGGAAGATGTTAGCCGACACGCACGGATGTTTGGGCGTAGTTTTGCCTGCCGTGTTTGGAGTCAAACGCCCGTTCGAAGGCGAGCGCGGCAGCGCCGAGCACGCCACCGTAATATCCAAGCTCCGACGCCATCACCCGAAGCTCCCGATTCTTCCACGGGCGGACGAGTTTGGCCAGTTCGTCATTGAGAACAGAAATCAGCAGTGGATTGTTCTCAGTCAGGCCGCCTCCCAAAATTAGAGCTTGGGGCTAATCTACTCGGGGGAAACTTCAATGGCATTGATGCGGGGATAATTCCGTACTGGCACGAAGTTGAAGAATATCTTCCCCTGGTCATTTGGAACGATGCCATGGAAGGTCTTCGCCAGGGCTCGATTTTCCCCTCCGGCCTCTTTGAAGATGTCAAAGTTGCGGAGCAACACCGTGCCATTGCAATACACATCGAACAATCGGCTGTCCACGCCGCCCCGGCCCGGATTGCCAGGGCCAAAGAAAGCCTCCGTGAAGTGGAGCGTGGCCGAGTATTTCGAACCCGCGGCCACCGGGATGGAGTAACTGAAATAACCGAAGCGTTGGCTCAAATAGAGGTCCGGGTCTGGAGAGCCTTTGATTGATACCTTGTCCGTCGCTAATCTTCCCCCCTCAAAATAGCGGTCCGGAAGCCAGATATTTCCGTTGCGGTCGGTGTAGCTGTTGTCGCTGGCTATAATGCGGACGGGGCGCATCTTTCCCTGTAAACAAGGCACCAACTCAATAGCGCTGACCAAGGGATAGTCGATTCTTTTCGCGAAACGTAGATGCAGCTTCCCGTCGGAGGACGGATGGATGTTCGTGAATACCCGTTCATCCGCGGTTTCGCTCCTACCGACGTCACCGAGAATGTCAAATTGGTACAGGAGGGTCTTTCCGTTCAGGAGCACGTCGAACATGCGGCTGGTTTCGCCCCCGCCATGCGGCGCGTCAGGGCCAAACTCCGGCTCGACGAAGAGCAGGTGAAGCTCATAATCACCCGGCTTCAATGGAATATCGTAAGAGAACTCGCCATGCCGCCACTGTTCGAACATCGTGTTATCGGTCGTACGGGCGATAGACTGGTGAGCCTGAGAGGAGATCTCCCCCCCGGAGTAATAGCGGTCGCTTGTCCACAGCTTTCCTTGCCGGTCAATGTAATCCCCGCGCGTATAGCCGGCAAGGATACGTACGGCGTAGTCCGGTTCGGTTGATGCAGAATCGCCTGCCAGGCCCGCCGCATTAGCCGCCAAGGGCTGGTCCCGAGGCTGGACAGAATGTGACATCCAGCGCAGAAGGAGGAGTGTGAGCACGACGGCCAGCCCTGCGAGCACCCCGGCGACCGTCCGGCGAGCGCGCCGGCTGACATTCGGTCCGCTCGTCCCGCCGCGGAGCTGCACAACGCCAACGGGAGGCTCTCCCTGGCTCTGAGGGTGCGCCGTATCTGCGCTGGCAGCCGTCGCGGAAGTTCGTGTCCGGGTGACAAATCTCGGCACGTAATGCCCGGGTTCGAGGACAATCTGGACCGGGTTGTTGGCGCCTACCCCTTCGTAATACTCCTTCAAGTTCTTTCTAAGCCGGTGTGCCTCAACGCGCACGATGGCGTCCTGGTTCTGATCGAAGTCCGCGCCTCTTCCGAAGACTTCGGTGGCGACGATATATTCCTTAACTCGATCTGACCTGCCCGCGAAGAATTCCTCGCAGATGTATTTGAGCAGTTTTCCCTGCAGCGGGGCTCTGGGAAAGTTTCCCGACGCCAGAACCCGTTCCAGTTCTTCCTTCTCGCGGCCGTATGTAGTCTCCATTCGGACCTACCAGAGACGCCTTCCGACGCGCACCATACCACAAAAGGTTAACGGACTCAAGCCGTAACCGGGGTTACAGGTTCGGAAAACACTCGCCATTCACCTGAAAAGGCAGAGGGTAGCCAAGTAACTGGCAAAGCGGCCGGTACTAACAGCTATAACGTTGTGTTACTTCTCCCTCTTCCCCTATGGTGGCTGGCGTTTTAGGCTGCGAGTGTGCTGAATTTGGGTCCCTACCCTGCGGTGAGTTCAAAATGTCTTATCGCACTTTCCGGAGACGAATGAGGATTTCCGTGAAGTTGCTGGGAATCCTCTGTCTTTTCTGGTGCGCGGTAGGGCTGGGACGCGCGCTGGACAAGACCGATGACGCCCTGGCCAGGGCAGCTTCCGCGGTCGAGCAGGGGCAGTTCGCCGAGGCCGAGTCAGGTTTGCGTGTGTTTCTGCGCGAGCACCCCGGCAACGTGCGCGCCAGCGGCCTGTTGGGCGCGGCGTTGGATGGCCAGCAAAAGCTCGGTGAAGCCGAGACGCTATACCGAGAGGCCTTGCGCCGGACCCCGGATTCGGTCCTGCTGTTGAACGACTACGGCAATCATCTGCTCCGGCAGGGCGACGCGGAAGGCGCGCGTCTGGAGTTTGAGAAGGCTTGTAGCATCGACCCGTCAGACCAGAACGCCAATCTTCAACTGGCGCGCCTGGCGGTCGATCGCCACGAGGGTGCCGCAGCGCTCGAGTTTCTCAGCCGTCTGCGGGACCTGCGCGCTCCCGCGCGGCAATTATTGCGCGCCGAAGCGTTGTACTGGGCAGGCCGCAAGGAGGAGAGTTTCGGCGTCGTCGCGGGCTTGGAGAACACCTATGACGCCGACTCGCGCGTGCATTTTTCCGCGGGCCTGGCGCTGAGTCGAATGGGGCAGGTCGCACGCTCCGAGAAGGCTTTTTCCCGCGCCTTGGTGAAAGCCCCGGGCGATCCCGACGTGCTGTACAACCTGGGGCTGGCGGCGGTGGCGGCCGGCCACGACCAGCGCGCCGAGGTCGACTTCCAGACACTGCTCCGGCAACAACCCGACAATGTCGACGCGTTGCTGGAGCTTGGCCGCTTGCGAGGGCGCGCCGGCGACGGTGAAGCCGCTATCGCCTTACTCACCAAAGCCGCGCGGTTGGCCCCGAAGCGCGCCGATGTACAGCGCGCCCTGGCGCGCGCCCGGGCGCGTTAATTCCTATATGGAAGCCGGGCGCCCTGTTGAACTCACCCGTTCCGCGTTCCGTGGTGATCGCTACAGCGCCATCGCCCATTCGGTCCGCAGGAACAAGTCGATCTTGCAAGCGACGAGTTCTTAGAAACGGTGAAGATCAACGTAGATTTGGAGCAGTCAAAACTTGTAGATTTGCAACAATTGAAATTGGAAATTTTACTCGAAGCGTCGGGATTGGGCAAAAAGCATCCGCAGCATGCGCGAAGTGTAAGGAGTTGACATGCGCGGAGTGAGAGGAGTTGAGATGAATTCACATCGAAATCGCGAGAATTCTCGCCTTTTCCCGCACGGAAGGCTCCGGAGCGTTCTGGTCGCCCTGGGTGCTTTCTGTGCTTTCTGTATTCTGCTATCCCCGCCTGCGTTCGCCCAGGGGGGCGCCGTCTTGGGCGCGGTGCGCGACACGAGCGGTGCAGTGATACCGGGCGCGTCGGTGACCATAACCAACACGGCGACGGGCGTGACCGCAACGACCCTGACGAACAATGAAGGCCTGTACGTTTTTCCCTATGTTCAGCCAGGCGTTTACGATGTCTCCGCCAGCGCTCCCGGATTCCAGACGGTGAAGCAACCGGGAGTGACCCTGCATGTGACGGAGCGCGTGCAGGTAAGCTTCGATTTGAAGGTTGGCACCACCAAGCAGACCGTCGAGGTCACGGCCGTGGCGCCATTGCTCCATACCGCCGATGCGGTGACGGGCCAGACCATCGACCGGCAGTTCACCAACGATTTGCCGCTTTTGAACCGCTCGGCGCTTGACTTGGCGTTCCTCGCGCCCGGGATCGTTCAGCCACCCAATTCTACTTATGGGACTACAACCGGCGCCAACAACTTTAACTCTAATGGAAGCCGCGATCAGACTTCCGATTTGACCATTGATGGCGTGACAGCGGGGCAGATGGCGGCGCAGGGCCTCTGGATCCAGGTCGCCTATACCCCCTCTGTGGACGATGTCCAGGAGTTCAAGGTACAGCAAACGAACTTCAGCGCCGAATACGGGTTCACGGGCTCGACCATCACTAACCTGATCACCCGTTCCGGCACGAACAGCTTCCATGGCAGCGCCTACGATTTCTTGCGCAACAATGTGCTCGATTCCCAGAACTTCTTCCTCAACGCAACCCCCGGTCCCGCCACCAAGCTTCCGCACTTGGAGCGGAACGTTTTCGGCGGCACGATTGGTGGCCCCATACGCAAGGACAAAACCTTCGTCTTTTTTGACTATGAGGGCACGCGCCAGAAAGCGCTGGCACTCGCGAACGCCGGCGTGCCCAGCGCGGCGGAGAAGACGGGGGACTTCAACGAATACTGCGCGCAAAACGGCGGCACATTTGACAGTACCGGCCTGTGCTCCGCATCCGGCGGCCAACTGTGGGACCCCTACACCGGCGTCTACGTGGCGGGCACTGGAACCCCGCGGTCAGCCTTCATTCCTTTCAATAACATGGCTACGTACCAGAGTCCCGGCACCAACCTGGCCGGCACGGGCGTCCAATTACCCGCGCAGCCCGGAAACTTGCTGGATCCTTCCATGTTGAAACTGTTTCAGGATTTCCCGGCTCCTAACAGGAACGTCGGGCAGCCGAACTATGACCGAAACTGGAACTGGTCCGCATCCGGCGCCAATGCATACAACAACGACCAGTGGGACTTGAAAATCGATCAGAATTTTAATGACCGTAACAGGCTGAGCGCGAGATACTCTCAGCAAAAGTCGAATTCTGTACCCATGAACTGCTTTCACAACGCGGCCGATCCCTGCTCGGCCTTCGGCGGACCGCACTCGGGCCATCTGTTCAGCCTGAACTTCGTACGCACTTTCGGCCCGGCGACAGTGCTTAGTTTTTCCTATGGTCTGACGCGCACCGCGGACACAATATTTCCGGGTAGCCCGGGGGATCCGGTACCGGCGCTGGGTATGCCCGCCTACACGGACACCTCCGGCTATAAGAGCTTTCCGACAGTTATCAACTATGGTACTGAAAAGTCCGCGCAGCAGGGCGACAACAGCACGACGATTGGATCAGCCCCGTGGTCTTACCTGCGCCAAGGCCAGGAAACGCACGATTTGCTCGCTTCGCTCACCCATATCAAAGGGCGCCACGAGTTGAAGTTCGGCGGCGAATTTCGCATGCACCGTTTCAACGCCGGGCAACCGGGCACTCCCAACGGACTCTTTGCCTACGGTCCCACCGGCACATCGCAAAGCGGTAATTGGGATTCGACCGGCGGTGACGCCCTGGCGGATATGCTGATCGGAAGCGGGGGCAATTGGGGGCAGTACGAAATTCCCGATTTTCTCGCTACCCAAAACTTCGCCTGGGCCGGCTATGCGCAGGATGCCCTTCATGCAAGCAAGAGGCTGACGGTCAACGTCGGGCTTCGCTACGATTTGACCTTGCCCGAGACGGAAAGATGGAACAGGTTGAGCTGGCTCGATCTCACTGCACCTGCTCCTTTGCAGATCCCCGGCTACCCCGATCTCCGTGGCGGCCTGGCGTTTGCCAACTCTAATACCCGCACGAACATGAACACTTATACCAAAGATTTTCAGCCCCGCATTGGCCTGGCGTACAGTCTGAACGATAAGACCGTGATCCGGACCGGATATGGAATCTATTATGCTGTTTCGAACGCCGCCGCGAATGCCAATGCCATAAGTCCTAACGCCCCGGGATTCTTTGCGCCTACCCCCTGGCAATCCACGTATCCGAGCAATCCGGCTACGCCTTGGGGAGTGCTCAGCAACCCCTTCCCGGGTCCGAATGGGAGCAGCGCTGGGGCGGGTGGCATAGTCCCGATCACCGGGAGTTCGTTAGGATTGCTGACGGATCTTGGCAACGCCAATGTCATAGGGTATCAGCGAACCATGAACCAAACGCCCTATGAGCAATCATGGAGCTTCGGAATCGAGCGCCAGTTGCCGGGAAACATGCTCGTTGACACCGAGTATATCGGCAAAAAGGGAACGCATCTGTACCTGGGCAGAAGCGGCGATTTCAATTTGGATCATTTAGGCCCGGCAGAGGAGCAGCATATCGGAGACGCGGCGTGGGGCACGGCGATGAGTACGCTTGTCCCCAATCCCTTCTACGGGGCTGGCCTCGCCCAGGGGGTTCCGCAAACGGGCGAGCTTACCGCCTCGCAGGTAACTCAATACCAACTGAGTCTCCCCTATCCTCAATTCCAGGCGGTTGCTCTCGACGGTGCGCCGTGGTCCAATTCAAGTTATCAGGCTCTGCAATTACGGCTTGAGAAGCGCTTTTCAAACGGACTGCAGTTGCTGGCCACCTATGTGTGGTCGAAAACGATTGACGAATCTTCGGATTCGGGTAACGGGTTCCCTGACATCGGCACCATCGATCCCAATAACTTCAAGCTGGACCGGGCGGTTTCTCAATACAACATCCCGCAGGTCTTCCAGTTCACTTACGTCTATCAACTGCCCTTTGGCCGCGGGAAGCACTTTGGCGCAACCATGAACTCGGTGCTCGACGCCTTCGTCGGAGGGTGGCAGACCACCGGCATCTGGCGGATTGACGATGGCCAGCCCCTCCAGGTCTCACTGGCCGGAACCAATCATACCCTGCCCGGCTATGGTCAGGTGCCCGACATGGTGGGAACACCACGGCGCGACTCGAACAGATCCGATTGGATCGATTATCTCGACAACCCAAAGACCACAAAAGGCTACTTTGCCGATCCAAGCGTGTTCCAGGAGCCTGCCGCATGGACCATTGGAACTGCGCCGCGAACCCTGCCGTGGGTTAGGGTTCCCGGCACATCGAACACGAACCTGTCGCTCTTCAAGGAATTTTCTCTGAAGCGGCTTCGCGAAGGCGCGCACCTTGAACTCCGTACGGAATGGTTCAACGGCTTCAATCACGTGCAATTCGCCGCGCCCAATACATCCGTCGGAAACTCCCAATTCGGCCAGGTGAGTAGCCAGGCAAACTCGCCGCGCGAGATACAAATGGCCCTGAAGTTGTATTTTTAGGTCTGCGAGGCCATTGAGGGTTGGGATGTAGGTGTGTAATATTGACTCCTATGATTCGGCCTCGCTTAAGTTGCTCTCAGGCTTTGGGGAGGACGGCGCTCTTTGCCGTTCTCCTTCTTCTTGCCGGTACAAGTCTTGCTCTCCCTCAAGCGTCGAGTTCCATTGACCAGAAAGCGGCGGCGGATTTTCAAGAAGGCCGAGTTGCCGATGCCGAGAGCGCGCTCGAATCCGAGTTGCGCGCTCATCCTCAAGACCTTTCGGCATTGAGCCTCATGGCGGTTATTCTTGACTCCCAGCGGAAATATTCCGCGGCCGAAGAATTCTACCGCCGCGCTCTCCAGATCGCGCCGGGGTCTCCCGTTATATTGAACAATCTCGGGAACCACGATCTTGCCACGGGCAATCCCAAGAAAGCTGAAGAAAGTTTTCGACGCGTCGTGACGATTGATCCGCATCATGTGAACGCGAACCTGCAACTGGCCGAAATGAGCCTGCAACAGGGGCAGGGGGCCGGAGTTCTTGTCTGCCTCAACCGTCTGCAAGCCGCCGATCGGGACCAGCCCGTGGCGCAACTCCTGAGGGCGCAGGCTCTCGCCCTGACCGGCAAGTGCGGCCCGGCCGTGCAGGTGCTTGGCGCGCTCGAACCGAGAACGGCGGAAGACCCTCATTTCACTTACTCCATTGGCCTCGCCTATGCCCAATGCCGGCGTTACGACCGGGCGGAAAAATCGTTCGGCGAGGCCCTGAAAGCCGATCCCACCAACTTTGACGTTCTGTACAACCTCGGGGTCACGGCGCGCCGTGCCGGGCACCTCGAGCGAGCGCACCAGGTGTTCGAGGCTGCTCTGCGTTCAAGGCCGGAAGACGTAGATGCTCTCTACGCCTATGGCGACCTGTTGACTGCGACTAAGGATTTTCTGACGGCAAGTGCTGTCCTGTACCGAGCGGCGCGATTGGCTCCGGATCGCGCCGATGTGCTCTTACTTTTGGCTCGGGCCACTGAAGCGCTTGGGTATTATGAGGACACCGCCAGCACCTTGGAAAGGTACCTGAAATTGCGTCCCGACGACGCGGCTGCCCAGCGGGAGCTTTGCTTCTCGTTGATCCTCGAAGGCCGGTTCGAAGAAGGTCTTCCCAAACTTCAGCAATTCGTGCTCAGGCACCCGCAGGACGCGAGAGGCCAGTTTGAGCTCGGCGTAGCTGAAGCAACTGACAGTCCGGAAAAGGCTCTGCCCCATCTGGATGAGGCACTAAAGCTCGACCCTACGATGTCAGAGGCTCGGTACACACGTGCGGCACTCAATTTCCAGAATAACAGGCTTGACCAGTCACTGGCAGATTTCGAGGCGCTTCGGAAGATCGATCCTAACAATCCACGGATTCTGGACTGGCAAGCGCGGATATACTTGCAACAGGATCGGGCGCAGCAAGCAGCGCCACTCTTACAACAGGCCGCCGAGTTGGATCCCCACGATCGGGCCATTTTGATTCATTACAGCCAGGCACTCGAAAAACTGGGTCGCACGGAGGAGCGCAAGGCGGTGTTAGCGTCATTCAAGGAAGCCGCTGCCCGTGGCGGCCAGCCTAGCGCACGTTCGGGTCTGTTGAATTTTCTCGCTCTCTCCCCGGAGCAGCAGGACGCCAGGTATCTCGAATCATTACAAGCCGCGGTTAATGAGAACCCAAACGATGTCGCTCTCAAGGCCCGCCTTGCCGAGTATCTGCTGGACCAAGGAGAAAGCAAGCGCGCTGCCGCAGTATTTCAGGAGGTGCTTGCGGCGGGAGCTGGTAGCGCGACTCTGGCCGATTGCGGGAAAGCCCTACTGGAGCATGAGCAGTATGGTTTGGCGGCGGAATTTCTTCAGAAGGCGCCGAATGCGAAGCTCGACCTGGCAATCGCCGTGTTCCATTCCGTCAGCCCCGCGGCCGGACTGGCCCAACTCGATGAAATGCCCGCCGACCAACGCGCCGGCGACTACTTCATACTTCGCGCCCAGATCCTGGATTCCATGGGCAAGACCGCAGAAGCGGTGGACTCGGTGGATCGAGGTATTCGCGCCGCCCCCCGGCGTGCCGATATGTATTTTGAGGCCGCGGCGTTTTTGATTCAACACGGCCAATTCAAGCAGGCGGCGGCATTGCTGGAAGATGCAACCCGCTTGATCCCGGATGCGCCTAACTTGTGGCTGGCGCGGGCGATTGCTCTCGTGTTGCCGGTGGCGCATGGGAGATCCCACGCCGACGAGGTGCGGAGCGAAGAAGGAATGAAGGTGCTGGCGCAAATTGAGTCCCGCTGGCCGGCGTGGGACCTCCCCTACCTCGTGAACGGCATGATCTTGCAGGACGAACTGAAGTCGAAGCAAGCGAAGCAGATGCTCGATTTAGCTATTGCCCTCGGATGCCGGGAAGCGGAAGCTTATTATTACGAAGCTTTAGCCATCACCAACATGACCCCGGTCAACCTGCCGGAGGCGCAGCAGGCCATCTCTCAGGCAGTGACACTAAACCCCGAAGATGCCGCAAGTAGGGCATTGGCCGGACAGATTCTCCTGGATGAGGGAGACTACCAGGCCGCCGTTCAAGAGCTCCTCGCCGCTGTGCGGCTTCAGCCGACACTCTATGGCGCGCATGGTCTCTTGCGCACGGCCTACCTCAAGATGGGAGAGAGTGACAAAGCTGCCGAAGAATCAAATCAGATGATGCGCATCGCGAAACAGAGTTCCGAGCCCGACCAGGCTACCTCGTCTATGGAGCGTCTCTTGTTCACCGTGCGTCCGCCGGGCGCCAATGCAGCTACGGAATGAAAGTTCTTAGTAAAGTAACCGTTCGCTAAAAAGGAATCATCGTTGGTTTAATGATTCCAGCGGTTGATTTTTCCAACTGAGGCTCGATGCGTAAGCATCCCTGGAGTTTCTACATTTTTCCCCCGGCGCCGGCCGGGGTGGGGTGGGGCGCTAAGAGGATTGAACATCGGCAGCCCGCGACTCAGGTTTTCCTGCCGGTAGGAAAAGTGACCCCAGTTTGTACGATTTTTCCTACCGGCAGGAAAAACCGCGCACAATTCTCTTGACAGGCAACCTGGGCTCATGGTTAGCCTAGAGGGAAGGGAAGGGCGCGGAAGGCGGCGCCCTCCCCCGGCCGCCCGGAGGAGATGACGAATGCCCAGACCGACGCGGAAAACGCGGGACGAATCATCCGACGCAGGGGAGGTTCCAGGGTCGCGGCGGGGGGAAAAAGGGGCGCGGGGGGGCGGGAAAAAGAAATTAATCAGGATCGAAGCCGGAATCTGTATGAAAACAAACAAAACGACGACAATTTGCCCGGCAAGAAAGCGACATTTTTGTATAACGAAGCGACATTTTATGCAAAGGCACACGTATTTTGCAAAAAGCGGCGGCTTTTTTGTCACTTTTCGAATGCCCAGGAACGCATTCCTCGCTTCAAAATGTACAAACTCGAGCGATGCGTAAGCATCCGAGGAATGCGGGTCCTGCTGAACACGCACTCGCCTAAGATGGAGTGGTTGCGCGCTGAGATTCGCCGGAAGGTGTTGTCCATGCAAAAGCTAGCGAACTCAGCTTGGTTCCTCCTGATCCTGATCGCGACACTGCCCCATCCACTTGATGCAATAGCTCCCTCTACATGGCAAGCAGACGTACTGCCATCATCAGTGTTGGAACTGAATCCGGTCTTGGATCTGGCGCACAGAGTTGTCCCGTGGATGGACCGGAAGCTAATTCTCATCCGCATTCCGAAAGAGCGCGGGGACGATGTGTTCGATCTGCGAACGGAGGGCGGCAAGCTCGTCATTCGGGCATCCGATCCGTCCGGCGCGGCGATGGGGCTGAACTTCTATCTGCGGTACTATTGCCATCGCTCGATGTCGCTGGTTGGCAACAACCTTACGCCAGTCAAAGTCCTTCCCGAGCTGGCGCGGCCTGTGCATCGAACTTCACGTTTCAAGTATCGGTATTTTCTGAACTACTGCACTTTCAATTACTCGTTCGCGTTTGCGGACTGGCCCGCGTGGGAACGCGAACTCGATTGGATGGTGCTGAATGGCATCAATCTGGCGCTGGCGGTGAATGGAACCGAAGCGGTCTGGGAGAACACGCTGCGCCGCTTTGGATACAGCGATGCAGCGATCCTGCAATTCATTTCCGGACCGGCGTACACGGCATTCTGGCTTATGGGAAATCTGGAAGCTTGGGGCGGGCCAGTGACGCAGCGAATGATTGATGATCGCGTGGTGCTGGAGAAGAAAATTCTGGCGCGGATGCGCGAGCTGGGAATCGAACCGCTTATGCAGGGTTTTTACGGAATGGTGCCCGCATCGCTGGCGAAGAAGTTCCCGGACGCGCGAATTCTGAAACAAGGCCGCTGGAACGATTTTCGCAGACCGGAGATACTGCTTTCGTCGGACCCGCTGTTTGTGTGGATGGCGTCCATTTATTACGAGGAAATGAGCAAACTATACGGGGCGGTGCGGTTTTACGGAGGCGATCTATTCCATGAAGGTGGAATAGCTGAAGGTCTCGATCTTGCGTCGCTCGCGCGCGGCGTGCAGGATGCCATGCTTAAGGCGAACCCGGACGCGGTATGGGTACTACAGGGATGGCAGGGAAATCCCAAGCAGGGATTGCTGGACGGGCTTTCGCCGGCGCATGTATTGATCCTCAATATGGAGAGCGACGATTGGGAGAAGAGGAAAGGATTTGGCGGGTTGCCTTGGATTTGGGGGGCGATCAATGACTATGGCGACAACACGGGGCTGTTTGGCGGTCTGCCGCGGATCGCGTCGGAGCCGGCGCGCGCGATAACCGGCCCGTATGGCGCCAGTATGGCGGGCGTGGGCGCGCTGATGGAGGGGACGAATAACAATCCTGTCGTGTACGAACTCCTCTTCGATGCGGCATGGATGAATAAGCCAGTCGATTTGCGCGAGTGGATTCGGGATTATGTGAAGTGGCGGTACGGGGAAGATACACCGGAGCTGGAGCATGCGTGGCAACTGCTGTTGGAGACCGTATACAAGTCAAGTGCGCGCCCGGAACCTATTCTCTGCGCTCGTCCATCCTTGGCCGTAAAGAGCGTGAGTACGTGGGGATCGACCAAGGTCCCATACGATGAGGCGAAACTGGAGGAGGCGGCGCGGGAGTTCCTCGGGGGCGGCGACCGGCTACGAGGGATCGATGCCTATCAATACGACGCGGTGAATCTTGTGCGACAGGTGCTAAGTAATCGTGGCGGTGAAGCGTACCACAAGATGGTCACGGCCTATCAGGCGCACGACGTGGCCGGATTTGAGGCAGCAAGGCAGGAGTTTCTGAAGCTGCCGTGTGCGGAGGACTCGCTGCTGCGCACACGGCGCGAATTCATGTTGGGAGCATGGCTTGCTGCAGCGAAGGCCATGGGGCATACGAAAGAGGAAAGGAATTTGTGCGAAAAGAACGCGCGAACACTGCTTACGTACTGGGGCCCGGATGATCCCGCGACCGTAGCGCGCGATTATGCATATAAGGAATGGTCGGGTCTGTTGGAAGATTATTATTTGCCACGGTGGGAGATGTTCGTCGAGGATCTTGGCGCGCGGCTCCGGGGCAGGCCTGGGCGGGAAATCAATTACTTTGAATTCGAACATAGGTGGACGGAGGAACGTAAGGACTACCCAGTCGATCCTCGTGGCGATCCCGTGCGCGCTGCTGCCGCGGCTCTCGCCAGCCTCGCGCAAAGGTGAGTAGTTGGCTTTTCCGTGCGACTCAAGAGTGTTCCGACCAGTGCAATGGTGACAGCAAGCGAATATGGTAAGAAGCCGATCCGAACCATCAGTGTTTACCTCCGTCTTGTCACGTGTAAATCGGAGAATTGTGCAGGGTCAATCTGTACGCTCGTCGCACACAGCAAAAACCCGGGCCAGGGCGGCCAAGTTACCTTTACATAACCTATTTGAACCCGGCACCTTCGACAATCGTTACGCAACGGTCGGCGGCGACATTCTTCAGTTCCTGCACAATCCCGGAAGGCCAGCGAATTTCCACGCGATCTGCCGTTTTGTGGGGACCCAAACCGAAATGAGTCGGTCCAGCGCTCGATGACGCGTATCCCGTCGTAAAAGCAACATGATTGTACTGCGTCAATTCGCCTGCCACGACTTTGATTCTTGCGCCGATGCCGTCGCGATTGCTTTTGGTTCCTTCAAGCTTGACAGCCAGCCAGTGATTGTCGCCGGGGCTGTCGTTGATCCAGATTTCCGCCGGCGCGCTGAGAGCGCTCGTCACGACGTCGAGCTTTCCATCGCCGTTGAGATCACCCACCGCCGATCCACGGTGCCGTTTGCGCGGCTGCGCGGCAAGGCCGGCTTCCGCGGTGAGCGCCCGGAATTTGAATCCCCCCAGATTCTGGAACACAGTATTGTGCTGGTCCCTCGGCATATCGGGCCTTGAGACCCCCTCGACGTGTCCTCGCGTGACGAACAAGTCCTTCCAACCGTCGTTGTCGAAATCGGCGAGCGTCGGCGAATAACCCGCCATCGGCAGGCTCAGGCTTGCCATGCCGCTCGAAACCGTCACGTCGTCGAACACGCCGCCGCCTAAATTGCGAAACAGCGGAAAAGTCTGATAATTGAGTGCCGCGAAAGCGATATCCGGCAAGCCGTCGTTATCAATATCGCGGAAGTCTACGCCCATCCCCGAGATAAATTGGCCGTTCTCCGTCAGTGCGGCGCCCCTTTCGAAAGCCACCTCCTCGAATTTTCCGCCGTCCTTGTTATGGAACAGCCAGTTACACATCGTGTCGTTCGTCACGAACAAATCCAGCCAGCCATCGAGATCGTAATCCGCAACGCCCACGCCCATGCCTTTTCCCGGATGCGCCCGAAGTCCCCATTCCGCAGAAACGTCGCGGAACGTTCCGTCGCCGTTGTTGAGGAAGAGTTGGTTGGGTGTCGTCTTGTAAAACTTTGGATGGCAATAGTCGCGGACGCCGGGCTGAATATAGCACGCGGGCTCGGTTCTGACATCCCAGGCGAAGTAGTTGAGGACGAACAAATCGAGCAAGCCGTCGTTGTTGACATCGAGCCAAGCTCCGCCAACTGACCATAGCGGACCAAACTCTGAATCGCGGGTGACCAGCCCCGCTTTCTCCGTGACATCCGTGAATGTACCGTCACCGTTATTGTGATAGAGATGGTTCGCGTGAACGCCGCCGACAAACAGGTCCAGATGGCCGTCGTTGTCGTAATCGCCAACGGCGATGCCGTTCGAGAAGCCGGCGCCGGTAAGCCCCGCTTTCTCGGTAACGTCCCTGAAATTCCCTTTGCCATCGTTTTCGAAGAGCCGATTCGAATATTTGGGCGAAGTTTTGATCAGGGAATGAATGTCAGCCCCATTCGCGAAAAAAATGTCGAGATGGCCGTCGTTGTTGTAATCAAACAGGCCAACGCCGCCCGCCATCGTTTCCGGAGCGTGCCGCTCCAGCGTTTCGCAGCTATCGAGCTGGAAATCAATTGGACGGTAAGCGAAGTGGATGGGTGAGGCTAGGGCTTCCCCACTCGAGCGTATCGCTCCCGCGGCCATCAAGAGGGTTAAGAATTCGCGCCGTTGCATCGGATCCAATCAGTGTTTCCCAACTTCAGGGACAGCAGAGGTTCGATCAGGTTTCGTGCCCTTCTTCGCTCCGCCGCGTTATTCTACCATGTACCACACGCGAATTTTGAGGGCTCTCGCGTGGTATTTTGGCGCGTAGTTCTCCAATAAAATACGACGGAAATCCTCTAGACTGGCAGGGTGAAGATTGATAGGAGGAAATGTTGGACTTTCGGCGAGCAGCGATGTCGCAGGTCGAGTGGGGGCCCAGCATGGAGACCGCCAATGGCACGAGACAGAATGTCAACGGGGGAAAGCTGGAGACATCTGGAGAACAACATCCTGGTGCAAGAAATCGATCTGAGCTACGCTATCCTTTCCTGGAGCATGAACCTCGACAGTGGAAACTGTTCACCAAGACCTTTGGGGACAAAGTAGGCTTCCGCTACTACGAAGATGAGTGCCGAGGAATCTTCTGGTCTAATGATCCGCATATGACAATTCATCAGATGGCGGAAAGCCTGCATCAGCTCGAAGAGCAAGTGCAAATGCAACATGACAGGGAGATTTATCGCGCGGCAGGAGTTCCAGATTACTAAGCGCGATAGCCCCAGGGGTGTCCGGAGGGGCGCTGCCGGCCGCGCTTCACAAGACCAGCCGGGAGGCTACAAGGAGAAATCCATCTCTGTCCCATGATTAATAGCTCCGTGGTTGGTTTGGGGATTTTGCTGGCGGCCGTGTCCGGCCTCATGAATGGGACCTTTACGCTGCCCATGCGGTACCTGGGCCGGTGGTCTTGGGAAAACGTTTGGGCGCTTTTCATCGTCACTTCCTGCCTGGTCATGCCGCTGATCATGGTCCTGGCTACCGTCACGAATCCGCTGCAATTGTTGTCGGTAGCATCACCACACCAGGAAGCCATAGCGCTCGCCACCGGCCTGGCTTGGGGCTTCGGGGCGATTATGTTTGGGCAGGGCGTAAGCGCCGTCGGCATTTCCATGGCGAACACCTTGGTGCTGGCCATTAGTGCGTCACTCGGCTCATTTCTGCCAATCCTGATTCTGGCGCCGGAACGGCTGGCGCGGCCCCAGGGGCGGTTCATTATGCTGGGTACGGCGGTGACGCTGGCGGGCATGACTTGCTGCGGCTACGCGGGAGCATTGCGGGAACGGCATGACAAGGCGAGCCCGGGGGCAAAACGGGAAATGGTCGGGGTGGCACGACCTTATGCGGTCGGCCTGCTGCTCTGCACGGGGGCTGGTTTGCTTTCCGCGCTGTTTAATGTGGGCTATAGCTTGTCCCAGGGGATCATTGCGACAGCAGTCAAAGCGGGTGAGAGCGCTTTCGCCGGATCGAACCTGATTTGGTGGCTGGTGCTGGCGGGCGGGGCCGTGACGAACCTGTGCTTCTGCGCATACCTGTTCCGGAAGAACTCAACTTGGCCCAAGTTCCGGCAGACAGGTGCTCTTTCTCTTTATGGATTGGCGGTCTTGATGGGTCTGTTGTGGGGAGGGAGCATTTTTGTATACGGCTCGGCGGCGCCGAAGCTAGGGAAGTTGGGGCCTGCCATCGGTTGGCCGCTCAGTCTGAGCGTGGGTTTGGTGACTGCAAACTTCGCAGGTCTGGTGGCGGGAGAATGGAAATTCGCCCTTCCCAGCGCCCGCAGTTGGATGATGATAGGCTTGGGCGTCCTTTTGGGGGCTATCGGGATTCTCGGCTGGTCGGGAACCCAGGGCTAGAGCTAGATTACTAGCCCCATTTTCTTTTGGGGCAAGCGGCAAAGGGGGGGGTAGAGATGCAAGAGCTAACTCGGAGGGGCTTTCTTTGGGCTGTGAGCGCGAGCGGGGCGATGCTGGCTGCCAATCCGCAGAGCGCGAATCCATCTCCGCCCCCCTCCGCCATGACCATCAAACCGATTTCGGGAAGCTGGTTTGAATTTCAACATCCCTCCACCGTTGAAGGGGTCGATTGGAATGCCACCTGTGCCTGCTTCACCGGCCAGCAGTGGGATGCGAAAATCAAAGAAATCGCGCAGGTGGGGATGGAACACCTGGCGCTCATGGGAACGGCTCTCGACAACCGCTCGTTTGTCCCCACGACAATTTTCCCCCAGTGGCATTTGGCCTGCCCTGATCCGTTGGAGGCAGTCCTCTCCGCGGCAGACAAATACGGTGTGAAGTTCTTTATTGGCGCAGGCTTCTACGGTAATTGGGGAGGTCCCAAGGCCCTCTCCGATCCTGTAGCCGCCCAGAAGCGGTTGCGAGCGATCGAGGAGATTACCCGGTTATAGAGCCACCACCAAAGTTTCTATGGTTGGTACTGGCCGGATGAAATTGAAATCATTCCCCGCTTCACCGAGCAATACATCCAATACGTCAATACTTCTTCGCGGCTGGCACGGCAGTTGACGCCGCACGCCCGCATTCTGATCGCTCCTTATGGAACGCGCTTCGCCGTCCCCGACGATGAGTATGTGCGCCAGTTGGCGGCCAGAACCACCCCAACTTGGCTCGATCACGTCCAACTATAAATAAAGCTGGACCTGAACAGACCTCCTGTTGCCAGCGTTGCCGTGCAGTCTTATGATTTTTCCGGAGACGCAGATCGGTCAATGTGGTGTGGAAGCCTTCCCGCACGATCTTTCCGTGGCGCAGTTTCACCTCGTTAACGCCGTGCGGGGAGCTAATCCCGCCTCCATCGCGCAAAGCGTCGATGAAGAATACTCTCACTCTGGGCAGCGTTTGAGAAGTTTCTCGGGCCATTTTGGCGGTCAGATGCCCTGGCACCATCGCGACCGCAGTGTAGGGCCTTCCGTCGGCGTGGCAATGCATAGCCGCCAGCGCCACCAGAGTCTTGCCCGTGCCGCACTCCCCGACGACTGCAGCGGCCCGTGCCCTCTGCCAGCGCCGAACGACACCCGTGGCCACCAACTCCTGGGCTGGGTAAGGCCTTCGCAATAGGGTGCGCATTCGAGGCGAGACCGGGTCGTCCATCTTGTGTAAGGGAGGATGCATCGCAAGAATACGTTCTCCCAACTCGGGAGCGAAAGCACACAAATATGTTGGGATATCATTTATGTTGGCATGTTTCATTAAGTGCCTTCCCTTCAGTTTGTTGCCTGCCATGATGGCCACATAACCTGCATAATTGGCTGATTTCAAATTCACTCCAAGGAGTCAGCCAAATGTTTGACCAACTAGTGAAACGCAGTGATGCGGTATGGATTTACAGGACGGGCCGCTTTGCCGAAGAGCGGCGTGCTTTCCTTTGTGACCTTAACGAACGTGGCCATGGATGGCACACGCTCCGACAGACAAACAAATTCTTGCTGGTTATTGCGGAGCGAGTGAACATACGGCAACGGATGCCGATTACGGAACTGCAGATCGTGCGGGCAGCCAGAGACTGGGCCGCGAAGACATGCGCGCCGAGTTGCACAGGCGAATCGCGTGACTACGTATCGAAAAGGTTCATCTTTGTGGCTAAGCAATGGTTTCGTTTCTTGGGCAAGTGGTGTGAGCCGGGCCGCAATCCTCAGTTCAAGCCAGAACTCGACAGTTTTCTCAAACAGCTCCGTGATGAAAGAGGATATACGGACCAGACCATTTCCACCCACGAGTCGGCGCTGAACCTTTTCTTCGAGTGGCTTGGAAAATTGGATATCTCGCTGAAGGAAGTGTCTCCCCAGATCCTTGCGGCGTATTTTGTTCAGAACAAGGCACGTGGCTGGAAGAAAACAACAGTCAAAGCGTATGGTAACTCTCTACGCGCCTTTTTTCGCTATGCAACCCGACGCGGTTGGTGCGCGCCAGGATTGGCGGAGACAATACAGAGTCCACGCATCTACTCGAACGCCGGACTGCCGGAAGGTCCAAGTTGGGAACAGGTCCGACGCTTGATTGCCAATCTCAACACAGAGCGTCCGAGCCATATTCGCGATCGTGCAATCATTTTGCTTCTGGCGGTCTACGGTTTGCGAATAAGCGAGGCTTGCGGGCTAACTCTGGATGACGTGGACTGGGCCAATGAAAAGCTCCGCCTCCGACGGCTGAAGAACAGGCGGATTCAGGAATTTCCACTGACTGCCGAGGTGGGCAATGCTATCCTGAAATACCTCCAGAACGTACGGCCTCGAAGTTCTTCGCGCGTTCTTTTCCTCACGCTGCGCAAACCGCATAGGCCCATGAGGGGCAGAAGTGCATCTTCTACCGTCGCCCGGTACGTTGGGGCGCTTGGTCCCCTACGACACTATGGCCCACACAGTTTGCGCCACGCCTGTGCCAGCCACCTCCTGGATGAGGGATTTTCGATTAAAGAAATCGGCGATCAGCTTGGTCACCGCTCATCAAGGTCGACGCAGATCTATGCCAAGGTCGATCGTAAGAAACTGGCGCAGGTTGCTACCGCAAAACTATCGAGCCTGACGGAATACCTACGGACACAAACGCAGCCGATTACTCCGGACTGGGCAAAAGAACGCTTGCGTTCACTTCAGCAGGTCTCCAATTTCGGATTAGGAGGCCTCCAATGAAACTCGCTTCCGCCATCGAAGAGTTCATCCAATACAAACGGGCCCTGGGTAATTTGTACATCGGGCCAGCTAATGTCCTGAAGGCATTTCTCCGAAAGACAGGAGATCTCGAGCTGGACGCTCTCACGAGCGGCCATTGCGAGGCATTCCTGCCGGCCAAAGGTGGTGAAGTTACGAACTTTTGGTTCAAGAAGTACCAGGCGCTCGACTGTCTTTTCCGTTTTTCAACCAGCCGAGGTTACATGAAGCATCGAATACTGCCGACCTCGATGCCCGATCGACCGCCGCGCTTCATCCCCTACATCTATTCGACCGAAGATATCCGCCGCTTGTTGGGCGTGCCTGACTCGCATTACCCGCGAACATGCCCGTTGTCGCCGGACACCATGCGTACTTTCATCCTCGTGCTTTACGGGACCGGGCTGAGATTGGGAGAGGTGAGTCGTCTGACGCATGCCGACGCCGATCTCAGAAATGCAACCCTTCTGATTCGGGAAACGAAGTTCGGAAAGTCGCGACTAGTTCCGATCGGAAAGGATCTTGTCAGCATCCTCAGACTTTACCGAATGCGTCATCGTCCGGGTGTAGGGTACCAGCGCCCACCGACACTCCTCGCCACCAAGATTGGGATGATGATCCGAAACGATCATGCTGACCACCAATTCGAATGGCTGAGAAAGGAGGCCGGGGTACTGCGATTTGACACTGCCCGCTATCAACCGAGGGTGCATGATTTTCGTCACACATTTGCCGTGACCCGTCTGTTGACCTGGTATCGTCAGGGAAAAGACGTTCAGAGAATGCTCCCTTTGTTGTCCACATATCTCGGACACTGCGGCGTGGAGGAAACGTCCGCGTACCTCCAGATGACACGGGAACTGCTCCAGGAAGCCAACCGCTGCTTTGAACGCTATGCCTTCACGGAGGTGCGCAATGGCTGATCATGCATCCGTTGGCTTTTGGATTCGACGCTTTCTATCTGAGCATCTGGTTCATGAACGTGGCGTATCACGAAACACACAGCAGAGCTATCGCGACACTTTCTGTTTGTTCCTGCCGTTCGTCGCCGCGCACCGCAAAACAGACGTCGATAAGCTCGTGATCGACGACCTTTCGCCCAATATTGTTTTGGAGTTTCTCTCGCACTTGGAACAGGTTCGAAGTTGTACTGTTGCCACTAGAAATCAAAGGCTTGCCGCGCTCCATGCTTTCGCTCGGTATACGGGGAACTCCAGCCCCGAGCATGCGGAATGGTGCGCAGAGATTCGCAATGTTCCATTCAAAAGAGGGTGGAGAACCCCAGTTACCTATCTGGAAAAAGAGGAAATGGACGCGCTTCTTCTGGCGCCGGATCGCAGGAGCAAACTTGGCCAACGTGATTATGCCTTGCTGTTGTTTCTCTATAACTCGGGGGCTCGAGCCAGTGAAGCGGTTCGAGTTGCGATCGAAGATCTGGCTTGGGACTCAACAGGAAACGGTTCTGTGAAGATTCATGGCAAAGGCCGGAAAGTTCGGTTTTGTCCGCTCTGGAAAAAGACGATGGCTGAACTGCATTGTCTCATCCGAGGAGGAGAGCCAGGCAGGCCATTGTTCCTCAATCGATATGGCGACGCCATGACGCGCTTCGGGATTCATGAGCTTGTGGCGCGTTATGCGGAAGTTGTGGCGGAAAACATCCCATCCCTAAAAGCCAAGCGCATTAGCCCACATGTGGTTCGTCACACGACCGCAACTCACCTGCTTCGCGCCGGTGTCGATATCAACACGATTAGGGCGTGGCTCGGCCATGTTTCACTCGATACAACCAATATCTATGCGGAAACAGACCTGGCAATGAAAGCGAAGGCTCTGGCTGCCTGCGATCCGGGAGGGGGGAGGCGCCGAAAGAAGAGGTGGCGAGACGATCCGAACCTAATGGAGTTCTTGCGAAAGCTCTGAAGGCGAACTCGCGGCGAACTCTCCCTTGACGTGTCGATGGACGGGCGATGGAGAACGTCGCCCTCCATCCACGGATTCCTGTCTGATAGTCCCAACCTCGGGCTTGCCGACGGCACGTCCGGAACCACTGCGCGCCAAGTCCGTGCGTAGGCCGTTAAAGAACCGAGTGGGTCCTTTGGGGTTGCCGCAGTCACTGTTGTATTGATCGTACCTTCGTGCGTTGATGGATCAATTTACTGACCGCCTGGCCGCAACCGCTCCAGTGCAACACAGATGCTGATTAAAAACGCCCACGATGACAAATGCATTGACCAAGGCAGACGAGCCTGGTCAGGTTCTCGGGCCAGGCGTCACTCCACGCCATCCGGGTCGTCAGCCCTTGCATCTTCCGCGATGGCGTGGCGTACCAGGGCAAGATTCGTCTCGCTCCAAGGAATCACACCGCAGGGGTAGGGCCACATTGCCGGGCCCTGCCGGGGCTCGTCCAAAAAGAACAACAGAATGAAGCGCTGGCCCGGGGGAAGTGCCAGTGAAGCATTGGTGGAGTTGTGGGCCAGCATCCAGGGAGATACCCAGATCTTGCCATTCCCGGCGGTCTTCCAATGCTTATCCGGGCGCAGAGACTCAACCAATCGGAACTCTACCACCTCGTGGTCCTGGCCATTCACAAATTCTGTGCGGTTTCCGGTCGCCTCCACGACCGCCGCTACTTGTGCGTTGCGCGCCTGCGCCTCCACCTTCTCCGGCGTGCATTTGAGTTGTTTCACCGCTGCCAGAACGCGCGGCTGGTCTTCCTGGAACTGGGTCCAGGCGGTAGGCATCAATTCCGCCACCTTGTGGCACGGAAACCAGCGGGTCATGCAGGAGAAATCAAAATCCTCGAAATGGCGAACTACCGCAGGGTCGGCGGAGGGAGTGAAGAGAACCACCAATGCCGAGGCTTTCATGAAGTCAGGATATATTCGAATTGAGTGCTGAACCGCGACATAGTCGGGATGTACGAGCGTCTGCAGAATCTGGCCGTCGGATCCCGCTGAGCTTCCTTCGAAAAAATGCGAGTTGGTTGCCACTTCACCGTACAGGCCGTCGGTCGACGCTTTGTCGGGCGAAGTTTGCACTTCCACAATGAATCTTTTGTCCCACACCACCCCTTTGCGGAAATCGATAAGGGCTGAAACGCCCATTTTGCGCCAGCCCATGAATCTCGAAGCCGACTCCACCCGCATGACCCAAACCCACATGGCGTCATTCGGACTGTGTCGTGCCTCCATCGATGTGATAGAGTCTGCCGTCCAAATCCCGACCGTCGACTCCTGCTTACCAGGGTCGAAATACACTGTCTCCATTCGCCATTTCTGGAGGACGGGCTGGGCTTCCGCTTCGGTCGTCTTGCGTACCTGCAGGCTTCTCACGTCAGCCAGCAGACATTCGGACCTAAGTCGAAGCGCATAGGCGTCCGCTTTCAACGCCAGGGTGATAAGAAGAAGGATGCCAACCGCTACACCTGCGCAAATCAATATGCGCCGAAAAGGCTTGGCAAAGAAAGCAATGAGCCAGAGGACGAGGCCTGCCTTGATGATTGCCAACGCAAGCCCCATGTGGATCTTTTGAATGGGTTGAAGGTACCACGGGGCAGGGGGAGCATCGGCCCAAATTGCCGTGGCCAGTACAACCCCCGTCAGTGTGAGGTACATCCCCAAACGTCCCAGGATTCGCATCAGCATCTCCCTTCGGACTGCATGATTGCAATCACAGGGTTCCCTGGACTTCTACGGCGTCCGCCGGTGCTACCATCGCGACTGCTACAAGCGTTCACGACATCCGATCCATTGCCAATGTCGAACTGTCCTCCAGGTAATAAAACCCCCATCTCGACCATGACCAGTCTGTGCGGCGCGAGACCAAACTCAGCTTGACTGGACTATTGTGCAAGTGATCGACCTTCTCGTTCTGCTTCGTTGCGCCACACCGGGAAGTATCAAAGATCCGGGCGCGCAAACAGGTGCCGGCGGTAAGGAAGTGGAGCTGATTCTTGCCGTAGAAGCGCTTCGGGCGCGTCATGGCCGCAGTCTACATCAACGGGGAAACAACGCATACACAAAAACCATCCTGTACGGCTGCACGAAGCCCGGTTTTATGTGGCCGGTCAGGCTTGAAAAATGTCACCCAAAGAGGTGTTTGATGATCCATCCCAACACAAGCGATATCCCAACATATCTCAGATTATGTGGTCGACAACATAAACGCAAATAATCCTGAATCGTTTGTGGGATGGGCATAGTTTTCGGATAGAAAAAGATCAGAGGTCCGGGGGCTCACGTTCCCGCGGCAAGCTATGGTTTAAAAATGCACTTTCGGCAAGGTTATGGTTTAAGCAACGCCTAAATGGATCAGGCCGGGTTTCGCAAAGAAAGGACTTAGGGACCGGCGAGCGGCAAAGTTATGGTTTAAGCCCGGCAAAATTATGCCTTAAGTTACACGAACGGATTGGCTGCCGCAATTGTTCTTGCTCGCGCCGGGCGTTCCGTACTCGTCCTCGAGGCAGAGGAAAGCGTTGGTGGTGGCACGCGCTCCGGTGCGTTGACACTACCCGGTTTTAGTCACGACGTATGCTCTGCCGTACACCCTATGGCGGTCGCGTCTCCATTTCTGCGCACGCTGCCGCTGCACCACCACGGTCTCGGTGTGTTCAAAATTGCTTGGGCGCTTCGCGGTCCCATTTCTTGGATATCATCGTATTGCGCCCGGGCGGGGACAGTTCATCTTGGTGGTACATTGTCCGAGATTTCCCGCTCCGAGCGAGGGTCCTGGAGAAATGAGATACCCGCACGACCATTTGTACTTCTCGCACCATCTAGTCTTTTCGATCCGTCGCGGGCGCCAGCGGGTTGCCATACGGCATGGGCCTACTGCCACGTTCCGGGCGGCAGTGAACTCGACATGACAGATCGCATCGAATCACAAGTGGAGCGCTTCGCACCAGGCTTCCGAGAGTTAATCCTTGCCCGCTCCACGAGATCACCAGCACTGCTGGAGCGCGGAAACTCCAATCTCGTCAAGTTCCCATAGGGGAAGTTTGTGGTGGCATGACACTCGCTAGGAAAGGCCGCGAGTGACGGGGCGTCGGGCGATCGATCCTCGCCGCTCCGTCCGGAGGCAGTACCGATCCGGGATCACTCGCCATATGGCGACAAGGCAGGACCTATTTCTCGCCCAACGCGCTTGGGACGCTGGCCGGGTCGGTGGTGACGAGGGATACACCAGAACTGACAGGAATCCATGAGTAGTTGGTAGCTACGGAAATGAAAGCAACCCGATAGCGAAAGCGACTCGAGGGTGACGACCACACAAACCCCATAGGTAGGGGTACGTGTCTCCGAATGGCTCTTCTCCGGTTCTGACCTATCCGAACTCCCTTGGAACAATAGCCGAAGTTGACTGTCGCCTTTCCATGGCACGATCTCAGTAGCGAGTCGAGCCCACGGCGAGACGAGCCAGACTCAATCATTCCCCTCAATCACAGTGGTAGAATTAACACCTGTCAGGTGTAGTCAGTGTGTCCACCCTCCCCCATGGCAAGAATGATTGGGTTGCCGCGCAGCGGTGGAGAGCACCGGTATGGCGAGTTTCCGCTCTCAGGATTACTCTTGCTGGATGCGGCCCTTCTGCCGCATCCAGCGCAATCTTGGTAATGACGCAACTCTAAGGGGGAGCAGCAAATGCTAAATAAACTGGAAATGGTCGAGGTCACCCGGCGAGAGTTCCTGGGTGCGGCCGCCTTGACGGCCGCACAGTACAAACGGGTGCTCGGCGCAAATGACCGTATCGGCATCGGTGTCATCGGGTTCGGGCTAATCGGCAAACAGCACGTGACCGATTTCAAAAAGTTCGGCGATGTTGATCTGGTGGGTCTCTGCGATGTCTACAAGCCGCGCCTGGAGGAAGGTCTCAAGTACGTCGGAGATCCCCGTTTGAAAGGGTACAGCGATTTCCGCAGGATGTATGAGAACAAAGACATCCAAGGGGTCGTTGTGGCCACGCCGGACCATTGGCACGCGTTGCTCACCATCATGGCCTGCGCGGCGGGCAAGGACGTGTATGTCGAAAAGCCGATGACCCTGTTCATCGACGAAGGCAGGTGGATGATCCAGGCAGCGCGCAAATACAAGCGCATCGTGGTTGTGGGTACGCAGCGGCGCCATGGCAAAGGTGTTGCGGAGGTCAAGAAAGTCATCGAAAGCGGCCAGCTTGGGAAGGTCCATTCCATCCGAATCGCCTCCTACCGCAATATTTATCCCGGATTCGGCAAGACTCCCATCGAAGATCCGCCGCCCGAGATCGACTACGACATGTGGCTCGGCCCCGCCCCCAAAAAGCCATACCAGAAGCACCGCGCCCTGTACCATTTCCGCTGGTTCTGGGACTATTCCGGCGGCCAAATGACCAACCTGGGGGCTCATATCCTAGACCAAGTGCTGTGGTGCATGAACGTGAAGGGTCCGACGCTGGTGATGTCCACCGGCGGCCGGTTCGCGTTGGAAGACGACGGCGAGACGCCGGATACCCAGGATGCCATATGGCAATTTCCGGGCGGTTTCACGGTGAATTTTGCCATCCGCGAAGCCAACGCCATGCGCGGCGATACCGCCACGCGCGGGCAGGTCTACCTGGGGACCAAGGGCAGCCTGGTGCTTGCCGGCGGCTACGAGGTCATCCCTGAGAACAAAATCGATCCGGTCAACGACATCCCGCCTTTTATGGGACAACCCATCGGCGGTCCGGTCTATAGCGATGTGAAGCCGACGCCGTGGATTGAGGGTTCCAAGGGGGGAGTAGAGTCCGACGCCCGCTATGGCACTGGCGGGGAAGACACCATGGCCATGAACGAACGCGACTGGCTGAGCAGCATGCGGACTCGCAAGCGCCCCCTATGCGAAGTGGAAGATGGCCACAAGGTGGCAGTGGCCTGCCACTTGGCCAACATGTCTCTGCGGCTCGGCCGCGCCATCCAATGGGATCCGGATAAGGAGCAGGTGATCGGCAATAAGGAAGCCGCCGCTATGTGCTACAGACCTTATCGCACCCCCTGGGACGGCGTTCTCAAGAGCCTAGTGGAGGTCTAGTATTCAGGAGCACAGGGAGAGGTACTCGCGCTGCGCGTTGGAGCCGTGCACTGGAGTTGTTTGGCGGCTTCACTGGTGTGGAATACCCACGGGCACCCGGGTGCCTGAGTCGCCCCACCCGGACGTGCGGCGATGTTAGGGGCCGGGTTTTGGGAGGGAATATGACACGGAGAGACATCTTGGCTTTCGCCAGCTCAGCACCCGCTTGGCTCCGCTCGATTTCAACTGCCGCGCCCGCGCCGGGCAATCCGCCGCGCATGGGCGGAGCACCAAGCGCGTTCATGCTGCGCATCCAGGCGAGCCGCGCCGGCGGGCAGCCGTTCGATATGATCGAGCACTGCCATAACCTCGGACTGGCGGGTGTGCAGACGAACCCTCCGTCCACGGATCGGGATGCGATCAAAAAGTTCCGGGCGCGGATCGAAGGGTACAACATGTTCCTCGTCTGCGATCCGCGGTTGCCACATCAGAAAAGCGATCTGGATGCGTTCGAGACGCAGGTGAAGGCCTACAAGGAAGCGGGAGCGGTCGCGTTCCACGCCGCGCTGACTGGACGCCGGTACGAAGACTTCGACAGCTTCGGACCGTGGAAGACGATGTTCGAGGGCATCAAGGCTTCGGTCGAACTGGCGGAGCCGGTCCTGGGGAAGTACCAGATGCGCCTGGGCCTCGAAAATCATAAAGGATACCGGGCCGTCGAGCAGGCCGACTGGCTGAAGCGCCTGGGTAGCGAGTACGTCGGGGTGTGCTTTGATTTCGGCAACAACATCTCGCTCTGCGAAGACCCCATGGACACCCTGCGGACGCTTCTGCCCTACGCCTTCTTCACCCACATCAAGGACATGGCGGTGGAAGACTATGAGGACGGCTTTCTGCTCTCGGAGGTCCCGATGGGCGAAGGAATACTCGACCTCAAGGAGATGGTGCGGCTCCTGCGTCAAAAGGACCCGAACATGATCTTCGAGCTGGAGATGATCACGCGCGACCCGCTGAAAATCCCGGTGTTTACGACCAAGTACTGGGCCACCTTTGACGATTCCTACAGCCCGCTGCCTGGACGAGACCTGGCTAAGACGCTGGCGCTCGTGCGCCAGGACAAACCGAAGGCGCCTCTGCCGCGCATCGCCGGCCTAAGCCCCGAAGCGCAGATCAAACTCGAAGACGAGTGCAACCTGAAGTGCGTCGCCTGGGCGCGTAAGAATCTCGCTCTCTAAAAGTGCCGTTCCCTTGAATGCGCCTGCCGCGGGAAAACAGGACGGCAGCACCGCAACATTGTCGCTAGCGAATCTCTCGCTTTCTTTGATTTTGGGCTAAAAGGGGAGGCAGGGCGATGCCGAAGGGGTGCTGAGGGAACTAGAGGAAGCAGCACGGCGGAAATATCGAAGGGGGGACACTGCTCCCGCTGCCCGATGCCGAAACTCCGAGGGTAGCTGGGGCTGAATACTGGATATGCAACTGTCGATATTTCTTAGCCGGGACAGTCATTAAAGAGGTGATGGCCCTTATTAACCTGACGATGTCCGGGGATGACAGCGTACCCGGGAACCATTCCGGGCCAGATGTCTTCGAGGAAGTTTGTGGTAGCAAGGCACTCGCCGTGATAGATCGCGAGTGACGGCGTAATGGCGAGTAATCCGTTGGCACCGGATAAGTCTACCCTTGGCGACAAGGCAGGACCTATTTCCTTGAACCCCATCTGGGACCGTGACGGTTACATCTCGGGTCAGCCGATAGCCACACCACCGTGCGTAAGGGTCCGTACGCGGTTCGAGTTGGTTACGCTAACACCCTTCGATCAGGGTTCGAAGTCCGGGGGATTCGAAATACGCATTGGGACGCCCGACACATAGGGCCGAAGACCGCGCGAGGTGCCAGGGGCCGCGCTGCCCGCGGTGTTGCTTGCCCGCCGCGGACGCACCCCCAGTTGCAACAGCGGCGCCTGGCGACGGCGTGGGGTTTTCCAGTGCCGCCACACAGCAGCCCGAAGTCGCAAGCGAACCCGTCGGGTGAGGTAAACGAGCACTTCAGGTGTTTCGCAGAGGCCGAAATAGTTGCGCCAGCCCCGCAGATACGGGGCCGACTCCGCTATCGCCGTCTCGATGCTGACGCCCTTCGCGTGGTCTCCCGAATTCGTTGCTTGAATCGATCCAAGGCCTTGGGCGCGATGACGCGTTTGACCTCCGCCCTGGTGGTAAAGCTAAACCCGAAAAACTTTCGTTCCTGTGGCCGCGCCACCACACTCTTCGTCTCGTGTGTGGGCGCGAGCCTTTCATCTTTTGATATCCGCGGCTGAACTTTCCGGGGGGCCAGGTCACCACCAAGTGGGACCCAAATTAACTGGGGGGGACATGTAAATTGCGACCATATATGGCACAAAATATTACTTGACATTTTGTCGCTGTTGGTGTCAAATATCTCACGTTCTTATCCAAATGTAACTTGATTTTCGCGTTTATACTCACGATATAAGCCAAAGGGCGCGGAATTGCCCGGGAAGGTCGAGTGCCAATCCTTAACCATCCTACGGCACCGGTTGGTCAAGACCGGCATCCGGCTTCCCGGATGCTCGGCCTTCGGGAAGGTATTGGCCCATTTCCGAAGCCAGCCGCAGTCGATCCCAGAATCAGGAGAGTTACAGCATTGATGCATCGCGTCACGCACGGGAAATTACCGCTTCGTGAGCTGGCTGGCGCCACGGGGCTCTCCGTCTCGCGGCTGTGCCATCTCTTTCAGAACCAGACTGGGACGAGCCCGAGGCGATACTTGAAGGCCACAAGGCTCGCGAAGGCCAAGGAGTTTCTGGAGACGTCAAGCTTGAGCGTGAAGGAGGTGGCGGCCCGGTCGGGATTCAATCACGTGGGACGGTTCATCGGCGACTTCCGGAAGACTTACGGCGCCTCGCCGTCGGAGCACCGCCGGGCCTTACTGAGGTCAGACCTGCGAACTGAGGACCGGGAGCTGATAACCGCCGTCCCATAGCAAGATTTGGATATAAACAGCAAGAAATGGATATCCATTGTGCTTGCAATCTGCGGTTTCCGTGTTAAATGTCAGATATTCAATGGATGGAGTTGATGTCGATCGCAGCTACCCTTTGTCAAGGAGCAAGACGGGGCCCGGGCGCAATACCTGAACTCAAATTCGAAATCGAGAGAGGAGAAAAGCAATGGCTGAAGAACGACGTACTATGCAAATTCGGGGCGATCTTAGCTTGGACAAGATCAAAGCAGCTCAAGTCCTCGGTGGTGATCAAGTGAAATTCGAGCTGCGGGCCATGAAGCCCGTCAAGGCTGGCCAACTCGCAAGCAGTTGCATCGTTTGCTTCGTTTGCTTCGTCTGCGTGGTCTGCCTTGTTCGCAAGGCGACCGAGAACAATATCCGGTTGTGGAAAGAACTGCCGGAGGCGGGGAAGTGAGCGGATCGCGCTTGCCGTAATCATCGTTGAGAGCATGGTGTGGCGGGAATGGAATGGGATAGAAATGATCACCGCCACACCTTTTTCCTCCATGCAAGTATACTGTCCCAGCGCGACAGCAACCATGAATGTGTGCTTCATAACAAAGTATCCCCCAATCCAAGGCGGGGTGAGCGCGCAATGTTACTGGGCGGCGCGTGGCTTGGCTGAACGTGGGCATGTGGTCCGTGTGGTTACCAACGCCGATGAGGTCGAGGACATCTTCAAGATCGAGCTGTCGCCGGGTGACCGTGTACAGGATGGGCCGTATCAACCGCGGTTCGTCGGGTCGCGCGGCCGGGTAGATGTCGACAGCACCGATAGACCCGACCGCAGCAAGATCTACTACATTCCGCTTGGTAACCCGACGGTCAGCCGGCTGGTGTCACGCGCCCTGAAGGCGGTGGACGATGAGCACTGCGAGGTGATCTTCTCGCAGTACTTGGAGCCTTACGGGCTGGCTGCGAGCATCGTTGGCGCGTGGACCGGCACGCCGTTCGTCTTCAAACACGCCGGCAGCGACATCTTCAGGCTGATGGACGTGCCGGATCTTCAGCCCTGCTACCGGGAGGTGTTGTGCCGTGCGCATCGGGTCATTACCGGCGGGCCGGCGCAACAGGTCGTGCGCTCCCACGGCGTGGGAGAGGCGCAGATCGCCTCAGGGGTCGGCTTCGGCCTGCCCAAGGTCGCATTCCATCCCTCCGCTCTGCCGGTCGACTTGGACTTGATGCTAGGCTCGGCGCGCATCCGTTGGGCCGGCGCGCAGGGCGACCTCGCCTCGCTGGTGGCGCCGCTTGAGCCGGGTCTGCCGGTGCTCGGCATCTACGGCAAGATTGGCGAACAGAAGGGCACCTTCGATCTCCTGCGTGCGGCACGGCTCCTTATAGATCAGGGATTCCTGTTCCACCTGGTGGTCCTGAGCCGCGGCTGGCAGGAAGGCGAGTTTGCGCGCCAGATCGGCGAACTCGGCCTCGCGCGCCATGTCCGCATGCACCCGTTCATCCCGCATTGGCGCATTCCCGGCTTCATCCGCGCGTGCGACGCGGTCGCCTTCCTGGAGCGCGACTTCGTGATCCGGGCGCACACGCCGGCAATTCCCTCTGAGGTTTTGAGCTGCGGCACATGCCTAGTGGTCTCCGAGGAGGTGCTACGCAAGCAGATGTTCCGCGCGACCGCACGCCAGCGCCAGAACCTTGTCGTGGTTGCGGACCCGCGCGACCACGCCGAACTCGCCCGAGCCATGCGCTACGCGCTAGAGGACCCTGACCGCGCGCGGCGGATCGGGCTGGCGGGACACCTCCTGACTGAGAACCTGCCGGACTTGGCCGACTATGTCGATGGGCTTGAGCGAGTGCTGGAATCTGTGATTGGAGAACCAGCGCCGGTGCGGGTGCGACCGAAGGTTGGTCCGGAGGGGGACGAACGGATCGACCCGATCGCCGTGGTCGAACGCCTCTACCCTTATACCGCCGCCCTTTTGGGAGCACAACGCCAGCAGGCGGCGCGCGCTGCGTTGGCCGGTTCGATGATCGGCTCGGACCCGATCGAGCCCAGGGAATTCGCGCTCGCGGTGGGCGGACGACTGCTTGATGCTCTTGAGACGCTCGGCCTTGAGCACGTCCGGAACATGTGCCGCTACGAGCTGATGATGCACGAGTGGGCGCCGGAACGGGACCGCGCAACGGAACCCGCCCGCAGCATGGCGGCGTTCGACGGGGCTGACCTTGCGCTGCCGTCGGTTCGGATCAGCCTTCGCGGCGACATCGCCATAGAGGCCTTCGAGCATGATGTCGAAGAGCTCGCCCTGATGATCACGAGGCGCGAGACGCTCCCCGACGATGCGAGCACCCGGTTCCGCGCCGAGAACGGTCTGCTGGTTCTGTTTCATCGCGGCTCCTTTCCACAGAAGGTCAGCCGGGGGACCGCCACGCTGCTGGCGCTGCTGCGCGACGGCGCGCTGACGGTGGATCAGATCCACTCCCGACTTAGCGCCGCGCTGGAGGTGAGGCCGCGAGACATCGCTGGCGAGGATCTCGCGGACATCCTCCAGGGCCTATTCTGGGAGGGCGTCATCGGCGTGGAGAGCGATCAGCACCTGCCCGGCGAAAACGCTCAATGGGGCGAAGTCCGACAGGGGGATTTGGCATGAGTAACCAAAGTGAGGCAAAGGCTCGAAACGAAAAGTTGACGTTGCGAATTGAGGGATCCGCTCCGGTCGCCCGTCTCCAGGAACTGCTGTGCAGAGAGCCGGAGCTGAAGCTGGAGGTTGCGATGCCTCGCATCGGTTCGCCTTCGCCCCGCTCCGGAAGTGAGGTGATGCCATGCTCAACGCGACGCGCCTGACGGCGGATCACGTCTCGACTTGCCGCAATCGCCTAGCCGACGTGCCATTCCTGGGCGTAGGTCTGGGCTACCGAGCGGAGTTCAGGCAGGACCTCATGGCGAACCAGTGCCGGGTGGACTTTCTGGAGTTGATGCTCGAGCACTTCATTGACATGCCGCCCGAGCGGATGCTGGACGCGAAGCTCTTGAGCGACCGCTTCGACATCGCCGTTCACGGACTCGATCTGTCGATTGGCACGATCGAGCCCTTGCGCCTCGATTACCTGGCCAGGATGCGTGATCTGGTCGTCGCCACGGATGCCCATTGGGCGAGCGATCATCTCTGCATGACCAGCGTACCGGGTCGCGCCATCGGCAACCTGACGCCGCTCCCGCTCGACCGTTACATGGCCAGCTTCGTCGCCGAGAAATGCCGCGAAGCAGTTCGTTTCCTCCCCGTTCCCTTCCTCCTCGAGAACATCTCGGTGCTCTTCCGGCCCGGGCCGGAAGAGATGACGGAGCAGGAGTACATAACGCAGGTGCTCGACGAATCTGATGCGTTCCTGCTCCTCGACTTGACGAACGTCTTCAACAATGCGACCAACGCAGGATTCGACGCCCGCGAATATCTCGACAGCCTACCGCTGGACCGCGTGGTTCAGATCCACCTGGCGGGGGGCCTCGCCTCGAACGGAGTGCTGCTCGACACGCACAATGCTCCCGTACCGGACGAGGTTTTCGAGTTGCTGCGCTACTCCGCACCGAGCATGCCTCTGCTGCGGGCCGTGATGATCGAGCGCGACCAGGACTTTCCACTATTCGAGAGCCTGGTCGCGGAGCTCGACACAACACGGGAAGTCCTGTGCGCGTCCTGGGCGCCGCATTTCGCCGCCGGTCTAGTCTCGGCACCGGCTTGGCTGGAAGGGGCGGCCCGTGGCCATTGAGTCTGCCTCCGCGCGGCTTCGCGCCGAGGCAAGGTTCCAGGAAGCCTACGCGCGGTTCCTGACCGACACGCAATTCCGCGAGCTTGTGCTCAAGCCATCAGCGTCTGGCGAGTCGGTTGCCGACCTCAGTGGCGCCGACATCAACCGGTTGCGGGCGATGGATCAGGATCGGATCGAGCTGTTCGCGCAGTGCCTGTTCGGCAACCGGATGGCAGCGATCAAAGAGGCGTTCCCGCTTAGCTTCAAGGTGATGGGAGACGCAGTTCCGGCACTCGTGCGGATGCTAGACGCACGTGACATCGCGATCGACACGCGAAAATATGCCGAGGCGGTGCGCTTTGCCGATTTCGTCCTGCACGGCGACATCGCGGGCCCGCTAACCTTGTCCGATTCGGTTCTGGGGTTGCTGCGCTACGAGCTCATCATGCTGAACCTGCGTGTCCGGCCGCAATCGCCGACGTGGCCTCAATCCGCAGTCCACTCGGCCGAGGTGCTCCGTCGAGCCCTCGAGCGTCAGAACGATGCCGGTATCGCGCTTAACCTCAATCATGCGGTGCTTCGTGTCGGTTTTGATGTCGAGGTGTTGCGCGATCTGGCTCCAGATACGGTATCCTTTGCTGAAGCTGAAGCGGACACTATCATCATGCTTCATCGCGACGAGAACTGTGTCGTACACCAGAAGCGTCTGAACTATGCCAGCGCGGCGGCTATCCTGATGATCGACGAGGCACGCACGTTTCGGGCGCTCGTCGACGGCTATGCGGCGTGGCTAGGTCGGGGGTCGGGGGTCGACCTCGAGGAGGAACTCAAGGAACTCTGCATCAACCTGTGCGCCTGCGGGGCGCTGTGCTTTATGCCCGTTGCCGCCGATGCGGGGGAAGATGCACGCTGGCCCGCCGGAGACGGGCCGTGAGCGACGGCGACGCTACGGGTCTCTGCGGAGCAGACCGGCATATCGTCGAGCTCGCTTCCGACCGCACTATCGCGCTGAGGCTGCATGTCAGCTTCCTTGCTTCGCTCTTTCAGCACGTGGGCGCGCTCATCCGCAAGTTACGGCGGGGAGCGATTGAGGTGGATGCTGGCTACGTCGTCCTCGCCAGGTTTGCCGCTGCCTGCCCACCGATCGAGATTCTGCGGTGGAGCGAGTACGCCGCTCGTGATGCCGCCGAACTCTCAGGGCTCCAGGACGTGGTGAGGTGCAGGGCGGAAGGATGGGCTGCCGATTTCGCCTCGACCATGGAATGCATGGCCGATGACTACCGGCAGGGAGCTTGGCTTAGGGACCGGACGGCCTTGCTCGAAACGCAGCAATGGCTCGCCGCGAAGCTCCCCCCAATCAAGGACCAAATCATCCTCGGCATGCGGCGAGGTTTGGCGTTGTCGGCGGACGACCGGTTGGTCGATGTCGTCCTCGTCCGGCAAGCCTACGATGTCACAGGCGCTCACAGCCATCCGGTGCTGGTCGACACGAGCCGCTTCGCCGGTGCCGACCTGATCGAAACCCTATTCCACGAGATCGGTCACGAACTGCTCGATCGAAGCGTTGGTCTCGACAGGTCGGGGATCGCCATCCTCAACCGAGCTCTTGGGATGGCGGCACCTCCCCAGGTGACGGTGTACGACCTCTTGCATGTCTTGCTCTTTGCCCAGGTTGGTAGCCTGGTCCGCGAGCATTTCGACCAAACGCACCGGCCACTCCTTTACGAGGGCGGCCGGCTTGCGCGCATCTTGCAGAAAATGCGTGTGACGGTACCGCAACCCGATGTCATGGCGGTGCTCAACCGTCACGCGGCTGGCCACGTCGAACTGGAAGAAGTTGCGAAGTTTTTCATAGATCATTCGGCCCCCCCGATGCCCCATGAACGGGGATGAAACGGCAGTCGCGGGCCGTAGCTGTTGCCGAACACTTGAAAAGAGTCAGACGGAGAACCCAGGTGATTCCTAATAAAACACTCGACCAATAATGGCGTTGGCTCCTTAGGGCTTCACCGGAAAAAGCAGCCTGTCCTCCGCACTCATGGCTGTTGCGGTGCCCTTTGGCGCGTCGGCGGCCCCGCAGTGCCTCTACGCAGCTCTTGATCGGCGACGTCGTAGTTGCCTTGCCAAATCGTATCACGCGCAAGCGTCTGCCGCTATGCGGCTTCGTTCAAGTCCTCTTCGAGGAAGTTTGTACTGGCATGGCAGTCGCTGGATTCATCGCGAGTAACGGCGAAGTGTTTACCTATCCCAATCCACTTGACTATGTGTCGGCGTTTCGGAAAGTGGCCGCTGCCGCGTGCAGGTAACTTCCCAAAAAGGAACAGATCCTTGATGGTCGCCTTGTGTTCACGAATGGCCGGGTTGCGATTCAGTTAAAAGCCACCCACCACCGTCTGTAGAGTCTGATATAGAGTTTTTACCGCGTCTCCGCCGATGAGGCCCTCAAAACCTGGCTCCCTTTCGAACTGATGAAATTGGCTTCCTTTTAACCTGGCGCTGACATTGATCCGGGAAGTCAATGACCAACTCCAACTTGCCTGCCCAGAAACCTCACCTAATAGCCGTAACGTCCTGATTCTGCACTGATACGCGAAGCCGAATCCCTCGCCCCACAATCGCCCGATTTTGGGCCAGCCAATCCGCAGTCAACTTGCATCGCAGGATCAAGCACTTGCGGCGTGCCCAAGAACACGGTTTTTGGGCAAAGGGCGGCGCTACAATGACGGAAGGCTCACACCACCAGTTTCCACGGAGTCCGATAAGCAACGTTCGTGAGTTTCCGAGCTTCGGGCCCAGCTTGCACTAATTCCTGGTTCGCCGCATCCCAGAGCAAACGGGATTGCGTCCGGTAGGCGATATTTCCCAGGTGACACGTGTTGGTCGCCCGTTGGCCAATTTCCAAGTCGCACGCCGGCCGTTGGCGCGACTTGACACAATCAAGAAAATTGCGCACGTGTTCGAACAGACCTTCGTCGGCATCTTTCAATTCCATGGCGGGAGTCCGGTCCACCTGGCTCGAACCATAACGCGATTTTTCCGGATGAACCTGAAGGCCCATCTCATCGAAGGTCAGCGTCCCGTCCGAGCCGTAGAACTCGATGGCCCACTCGCGAAGCACATCCCAATCGCGCCCTGTGTATTCATGTTCTCCGTGCCGTGAGTGCTGGTTGCCCATCCGCAGCTCGTAGGTGGCAAGGAACCCGGGGTACTCGAAGGTCACCTGCAAGGTATCGGGAGTCTGGCAATTGTCGTGGGTGCTCATTTTACCGCCACAGGCCGTAACTGCCTTCGGGCCGTCAACCTTCATCGCCCACTGGATGACGTTAATGAGATGGACTCCCCAGTCGGTCATCCATCCACCGGCATAGTCCCAGAAGTAGCGGAAGGTGGACCACAGATACTTCTCTCCGCCGAACCGATTCCAGTTGAAGGGTACTTTGGGAGCGGGGCCGAGCCATAGGTCCCAGTCAAGCTCGGCGGGGGGCGCGCAGTCTTCAAAGTTACCAAAGCCCTGGGGGAACATGTTCAGATAGTTCCACGTTCGCACCCAATGGACCTTGCCGATCAGCCCGTCCTGCACGAGCTGCACTCCCTTTTGAAAGTGAGCGCTCGAGTGCCACTGCGTGCCGACCTGCACGACGCGATTGTATTTCCGCGCCGCCTCGACCATCCGCTTGCCTTCCTCGATCGTCGTCGCTATGGGTTTCTCCGTGTAAACGTCCTTGCCGGACTGGCAGGCGAGCACCGTCTGCAAGGCGTGCCAATGATCCGGGGTGGCGATCAGCACGGCGTCGATGTCCTTGCGATCGAGCACCTCCCGAAAGTCGCTACAGCCTTTGGCCTTCCCCTCGTTGGTCTTGAGGGCCCTGTCCAAGTGGGGCCGGTAAACGTCGCAGACGGCGGTAAGGTCCACGTCAGGTTGCTTTAAGAATTCTGCCATTACCGAACTGCCTTCGAGCCCTGTGCCAATCACGGCTACCCGTATCCTGTCGCTCGCGGCCGCCGCACGCCCGGCGCCAAGCCCCGAGGCTGCCAAGCCTGCGCTGGCGGTCGAAAAGGCAGCGCGCTTGATGAAATCACGTCGATTGATCTCGCCCATTATATGAGCCTCCTTGCGGTGCAGGCAGGAACTTCAAGGCGACGGTGCGCTTGAGCTTGGTGTCTTGGGCCTTATAGACCACGCCCATGCCCCCGCCGCCCAGCTTCTCAACGATGCGGTAGTGGGAAACGGTCTTGCCAAGCATGGTGAGGGTCCCGCCTCTGGGGGCCATCTTAGGCGGCACTTGCAGCTAAGTCAACGCAATAGGACTATCGGAGTTTTGAACGCCTGGCGCGGCGAATAACATGTGGTCAGAGAGGTTACTTCTCATCCGCGAAAATACTCTCCTGTGGTTGCAGAAGAATCTACTCACTCGACGCACTGCAAGTTGCGGCCGGCGGGATTCGGGCGTGGGAGGGCGTTTTTCATTCCCTGCACCTCCTTAAGCGGTGGGTTGGCTGTCTTGATCCTGCCCTGCAGGATATTCACATTTGTCATTGAACCGCCGTCGCATCCAGGACATGTTTGACTCTTATTGTTCCGTGGGGTGAAGCTCGTCAGCAGACACTCAGATCTTTACAAAGATTCGGTTCCTGTATAACCACAAACAGAGATACCAGAGCATTCCCCAGACGACGAGGCTGGTGACAATTTCCGCTGTGAGTTGACCACCACAAGCGAACAGTCCCATGGTGAAGGGTCTGGCGATCTTGCCGAACCACTCTGCCCCGCCCGTTTCAGTGAAAAGGTAAATGAAGAGTGAATTCGTTCCCACGATGTTGAAGAAGGTGCTCCACTTCTTATATCCTTTCACATCGATCAGCCAATAGGAAAATGCCAAAGCCAGCAGGCACCAACCGCCGCTCACGATCACAAACGAGCTGGTACAAATGCGTTTAATGATGGGGGTCAGGGGATTCAGGGCATAGCCGCTCACGACGCCGATGGCGCCGGCGATGGCCAAAATCCGAATCTTCTGAATGGGGGCTCGGCTGCTCTTCAGGACTTGCCCGGCAAGCACTCCCCACATGGTGTGCGCCGTGGTCGGTACGGCGTTGAACGCCACCCAGTACCCATCGGAAAGTTTATGCATGATCGCCAGGTCCACCCAGGCCCCGAATCCATGATCCGGCACGAAGGGCTGGTTGAAGCCTGCCACCGGCCACAGCCGATAAAGCATTTCGGTAACGATGAGCAGCACGAAGGTGAAACCCAGCTGCACACTGGTCGATTTGCGCATCATCAAGAAAGCAACCAGGTAGGTGAAGGAGAGCTGGGCCAGGACATTCCAAAGCTCAAACGTCAGCCGTCCGGGGCCGATGCAATAGAGGCCCCAGCCAAATAACAGGAGCAGCGATGATCGGATGAGGGCGTGATGAAGGGTCTGGCGCCAACTGTCCCCCCGTTGCCAGCGCTTGCCGATGGAGAAAGGCATGGCCACACCGACGATAAACATAAAAAAAGGCTGGACCAGATCCCAGCAGCGAAGGCCATTCCAAGGGTGATGATCCAACTGCCAGCCTATGGCGCTGAGCAGCGTGCCATTTAATGCCGGGTCCCTGAGCAGTTCATAGAGGCCGGTAGCTTCCCCGATGAGCATGAACATCGTCACCCCGCGGAAGAAGTCGAGTGACGTTAGACGGCCCTCGGCAGCCAGAGATTGTCGGGGGTTTATGTCCATATTTTCCCTCCTCAGCATGCGTCAACCGTGAATGCATTGGAATCACCGTTTTCAATTCTCGGTCGCCCGATAACATACACCCGAGAGCCACTGAAGGGAATCGTCCCACCCGAAAGTTACATTCTCAAAAGGCTTGACGCGCGTCGTCTGGTGGGGGTCTGGCTGTGGAGCACCTCGGGCAGTATATCAGCCACGTCCTGCCTCTCGTAAGACTTCCGCACCTCAAATGCTGGCTTTCCAAACCGGTGATTCCGAAACCGCGCCCTCCCTTACCTACTTTGTCGCCGATATCGGCATGGACCAGCCGCTCGCCTTTCCCGCTGGCGAGGGTCGAGGCTTGAGTAATCCCGGCGAAACCGCGCCGCCGGGCTTGATCCGTTCCCAATCGCTGCTGGCGGGCAGTTGGTATCCCAGCAAAGGATTCAGCCTGAGTCACCTCGCTGTCAACTGGTGCAGTGTATTCTGGCAGAGTGGATTCCGGCATGGGAAGGGCGTTTTTCGTTCCAAATCCGGCTTTAGTCGTGGGTCGGGCTGCTTTCGACAGATATTGGTAAACCCTTGGCGACAAGGCAGGAGTAATATGCGATGGCGTGGGCCAACTTCCGTGTGGCCGAACGATCCGCTCGGGACCTATAAGTAAAGGCTACGGTGTGGCTAGGGAGACCTCGCTCAGCGTTTTCCCTTCCGAAGATAACCTCCCTAGCTTCACATCCGATCAGGGGTTGCGCAGCAATGTTTGCACACTGGCCATCACGGTCGCCCAATCTGGCGCGGTCGGATTGATTCCATCAAAGTGGCTATTACCCGTGAGAGTGAACATCCGAACCGGGTCGCCCGCCTTTTCAGCCACTCCAACATACTGTTCGAGTAGCCCATGCGCCTCCGCTGGTTTGGCTCTAATAAACAGCTCCTGTCTGATGCCGGTGGGCAACAGTGCAGCTATAGAGCCTTCCCGATAGCGGTGGGGGAACTCCGCCGACGTGCCACCGAGGAACTGCGTGACGACCGGCCCGCCGCACATCGGTTGCTCTATGGGCCGAAACGTTTCGAGGTCCGGAGGCCCATCGATATCCACGACCCCCTTCAGCGGAAGCGGTGCATCCGTGTACAGGGGGCTGGTCTTCGGCAGCCTGCCGCGGGCCACCAACCACATCGCCAACTGACCTCCGGAGGAGTGGCCGATCACGATGGTGTGGCTGAGATCGAGATGGTATCGCCATGCGATGTCGCGCAGCAGGTCCGTTGCCCGGCCTAGGTCCTGATACGTACCAGGCCATCCGCCGCCGTCGTTTCCTAAACGGCGGTATTCAATATTCCATGAGGCGATCCCTGCATCCGCCAGCGCCGAAGCGATGGGTCGCAGCAGTTCGAAAGAGGTCACGGCTTCGGGCAAACCTTTCAGCTTGGCCGACCAACACCCCCCGTGGACGAGTATGGCAACTGGAAACGGGCCGTTCCCGGATGGAACTCGGATCTCGCCGAACTGTAACGAGTCCTTGCCATAGGTGATCTGCCCCGTTGCCGGTGGCGTTGGCTGCTTGAGCAGCTCCAACGGATTCGTCGATTGGCCGCACAGCCAACTGGACAAGAGCAGAGGCAATGCGGGAATGAGACCTCTCGAGCTCCAACCCGCCAACCTTATACGCACAAGAGACATGAAAAACCTCCCTTTGGACATGAATACGACAGCATGATTTGGAATGTTCAATCGCAACTCTCGACCGCGAGGGGTGACGTTTTGATCGATGTCCCCGAGAACGCACTTCGGAGTCTCGACGATCATCCGCGGTCAGTCGCCAAGCGTCTATGGATTCCGAGCGAGTCACGGGGCACTCGGAAGTTTGTCCCGCAACCGGCTCGCGGCGACGACTCTCCGGCGCGCCCAAGGCTGTCGGTCCCGCCTAACGGCGAAGTGTTTACTGATAGCGTTCTCCCAATTCCCGATGATAAATTCCCATCCCACCAGTGGCCTTTTGGGCAATTGACAGCGCCGCGAGGGGATTAGGCTGAAAAGTCGCCTTCACGATTTCTAACAAATTGGGGAATCCAAAGAGAAACGCCGCCAACGCGGCCCCCTGGTTTGCCTTCGGGCCCATTCCCGCCGTCATGCCTCGATAATTTCCTTGGCCTCCCTCGGCAACGCAAACCAATGGCGGTTTCGGAGCTTGGGTGTCGTCACGGCACTGGGTGTTTTCTTATCGAGTTCAGACCGCGCCCAGTAATCCTGCGATCTGGACTTTGTCCAGCCGCTCATGCACATCCTTGGCCGGCGAAAGATACCGCATCGTCGTTTCCAAAGATTTGTGACCCATCCAGTGTTGAACCGTGCGTACGTCGAATCCCGAGCGAAGCATACGGGTAGCATAGGTGGACCGGAATCTGCGAAGATGAAAATGCGCCGGGGAAAGCTTGGCACGCTCAGCAATCGCCTTGCACTTGTCCAGCATGTGGAGCTCGCGATTGCCACGCGGCGAGGGGAAGACAAAGCGGCTGCCATCCTTGCGTGGATGAATCTTAAGAAGTTCGATCAACTGCTTCTGTACGGGCACTTCCCGCTCTTCCCATCGCTTCGGTGAGAATCCCAGGTCCGGCTTGGCGGTAACACGCACCGTGTTCAGGTTGAAGCTGATGTCGTTCCAGGAGAGGTGCACGACTTCCTGCTCTCGGAAGCCGGTCAGAAGTAACGTCATGAACAAGGTTTGTTCGTCCTTGGTGCACGCCGCAAAGAAGGCTTGGAGATCCTGATCGCTATACTCCTCCGGCAAGCTCCTGATTGCCTCGGGGAGATCGATGCTGCGCGTGAGCCCCGCCCGGCCCTGCTTCTTCAGGAATTGCGCCACGATAATTATGTTGTGGATGACGGTATTGTTATC
>Ga0209039_10000395_pt1 | contig 42348 bp, 39 predicted proteins | sample BogFormECP12_OM1_FD_188238 | JGI IMG/M metagenome (GOLD analysis project Ga0209039, IMG submission 188238) | Bog forest soil microbial communities from Calvert Island, British Columbia, Canada - ECP12_OM1 (SPAdes) (version 2) | ecosystem: Environmental > Aquatic > Freshwater > Wetlands > Bog ...
AGACGGCGCCCTGGTGGGCGGAGCCAGCCTCAAGCCGGATTCGTTTACGGCGATAGTCAATTACTAATCGCTGTTGGGTTGATCTCCCGGGTCTCCGAAACGAGACGTGGACCGCCCGGCTCGCCTAAAACGAACCTCTGTTGCCGCCGCATAATTCCACCGCGTGCCCTACGGCTTTCGTCACGCGGTTGGCCGCGTCTTCATCGAAAAAGAAGAAGTAGAACTCCGTATTCTCCTTCTCGCGCACGATAAGGTCGAAGACGGGCGGATCGACCTTCGCGTTCCAGGTCGGATGCCCGGCGGCCGTATCGTTCTTATTCTGGCGCTGGTCGCCCGTGGTCAGCGTCACGTCCTGCACATCGTGCAGGTTTATCGAAGCGTCGCTGTCGGAGATCTGAACGCCGTCCCGAACGATGATGTAGTGATAGGCGATGGTGCAGGCCGACGCATCGGCAACCACTTTGCCGGCTTCGAAAATGAACTGATAGGTCCAATTCGTATTATCGGCGCTGTCATGATAATGCGTAGTCCAACTCATCTTGCCTTGATCGTTCAACCTGGCCTGAATGAATTGCATGGTCACGGCCAGCGACGGCCCGTTGCCTGCGGGCTGGGGCGGCGGCACGACGGGCTGTTGCGCACATAGAGTCAAAGCCATTCCACTCGCAAGGCTCATTGCAAGCCAATTCCACATTTTCATACTTTAATCTCCCTTCGATGCTCGTTACAACAGCAGAAACCTCCCTCGGCTTCTGTCCAGCACAGGCCTTTATCAGTTGAGATGATTTCGAACAGATTTAAGTTGCGCAGATAATTGGGAAGACCCGGAAATTCGAGGTTTGGTTAGCAAAGATAAGAGAGTCTTGCAAACGAATCATTGTGTATCATTGGATAAACTGTTTCACATCGACGACGAGCGGAACCAAAGTCGCAGCTAATATGCGCATTCTCTACGGCGGCAGCGTAAATCCGGGCAACGCGACGGCACAGGTCAGCCAGGAAGAGATTGACGGCGCCCTGGTGGGCGGAGCCAGCCTCAAGCCGGATTCGTTTACGGCGATTGTGAAGTACAGATTACTATCTGCTTTTATCTATCCCGCCTCTAGCTATTTGGTGGTATTCTCCCGGCATGACTGAATTTGCCCTCAAACGGATTCGATTCTGTTTCTGGATTTGCCTTTCTCTGCAGCTGGTATCGGCCGGGATTCGTCCTACATGCGCACAAACTGATGCGGAGTTTTTCTTGAAGCCGCCTGATGGCATTCTTATTGTGGGCTTCAGGGAGACGGCAACTCATCGTCTCGAGCCGCCCCTCCTGCGTCCTTCCCATTATCACGGGCTACACGAATCGATAGACCTTTGGATTCATGTTGACCCACAAGGCCGAGTCCTCGAGGTACGCGGCCTCGACAAGACACAGTTTGATTCTAAAGAGGTATTTGATGCTGCCCGCCGGATCCAGTATTCGCCTTTTCTGCGGAACGGCGCTCCCGTGGAAGCATGGGTGCAGGAGAGCATTCACACTCTGACAACGGAAGACAAGCCCGCACCTCTGGTCCCGTTTCCAGACGTGAAGGATCCTTCCAAGATACGAATCGAACTTTCCCGTTCAGGGTGCTTCGGATGGTGCCCTTCTTACTCCGTCAGCATCGACGGAAACGGCGAGGTGATATTTGACGGAGGCTCATTCGTCTCAATCCCCGGCAAGCACAAAACACATATATCACCCGCCGCGGTCACAGAATTGCTGGAGCAATTTCGCGCTGCCAACTTTCTGGGACTGAAGGATAGCTATAGAGGCGGAGTCACAGACAATCCTACATACGGTTTGACCCTGACTTTGGGAGATACAAAGAAATCCGTTCGGGATTATGTGGGCGGATACGCCGGGATGCCGTCCGCGGTTACAGAACTTGAGATGGCGGTGGACCGAACGACAGATACAGCTCGCTGGGTCACTTCCAGCCCTGCAACCCTTGAGGCCATGCGTGAAGCAGGGATTGCACTCGATTCGCCGCAAGCGGCAATGATTCTACGCGCGGCAATCGATGCCGGAGATGTCGTAACAGTCAAGAGTCTGCTGAATGCCGGCGCGCCTTTGCAACTACAAGAACCCGAAACCGAATTCAGATTATCCAGTCCCTCGCAAAGGCCGGACACCTCTTTGCTCGAACTGGTTGTGCAGTCTGATAACGCGAAGGCACAACCCGAGATGCTGCGCACTCTGCTGGCCATACCCGCGATCAACTCCGACAAGTCCGGCAAGCAAAGGGCGCTGGGTGAGGCGGCAGCGAATGGACTGGTCGATTTGGCTAGGATACTGATCGCAGCAGGCGCAGATCCTACAGCGCGATTCGATGGAGCGTTTGACAGCAAGAATGAAACCTACCTCTCCCTTGCCGCTGTATCCGGCATCTGGGCCATGATCGACGACGCGCTCTCCAGACCACACGATATTCATGCCGTTGACTCCGAAGGGCGCACGGCCCTGGTTGCAGCAGCCTGGAGCACGGCCCCGCATGAAGACATTATTCCAATCATCGACCGTTTGCTGGATGCTGGAGCAGACCGGTCGGAGATTGACCGCGTGCTCCACGATATCGATTTTCCCAATTGGATACCGGGCCTCGAGTTGCGGCGGAAACCCAAAAGCCCGCAAAGTGGTGGGCAATATCAATCTCTTTCGTGGGCAACGACGAATTGAGGTGTGGGCGGCGGCGCTGGATTGAACCAGTGCTCGCTACCCAACGTACAATGGCTCATGGCCCAGCGCGACCTGTACATTGACCGCCTGCGAACCGCGATGACGGCCATGGTCGTCGTATTCCACGCCGCCATCACTTATGGCGGATCGGGCGGCTGGTTTTACCATGAGGTTGAATCCTCCGGCAGCCCCTCCAGTCTGATACTGACCATGTTTTGCGGTACCAACCAGGCTTACTTCATGGGCTTGTTCTTCTTGCTGGCGGGCTACTTCACGCCCGCATCGCTGGAGCGCAAGGGCTATGCGCGCTTTATCGGCGACCGCTGTCTGCGCCTGGGGCTGCCCTTGCTGGCCTTCGGGCTGATTCTGGGACCGCTGACCGCGGGGATGGTGAATTACGCAAAGGGTGACGGCTTCTGGTCCTGCATCGTCTGGCTCTGGCAACACAAGCAATTCATCAACGGTCCGATGTGGTTTACGCAGGCGCTGCTGATCTTCAGCCTGGTTTATTGCGCCTGGCGAGCAGTTTTGGGAGCGTCACTCTCGCAAACCGAGCGCATGCCCCGCCCGGTTCCCGCATATCGCTGGTGGCTGGCGAGCGCCATCGGCGTGGGAGTGGCCGCGCTGGCGATTCGCCAATTTGTGCCCACGGGCGAAAACGTAATCGGGCTGCAATTGGGTTACTTTGCGAGCTACACCTTCCTATTTGTGGCGGGCATCGCGGCGTGGCGATATGACTGGCTGCGTCAGCTTACGTGGAAGAATGCGCGGCCATGGATTTGGGCGCTGCTGATCGCCTGGCCTTGCATGCCAGTCAGCATTGCGCTTGCCCTCAAGCTGAACGGGCCTGGAAAATCCAACTTCTCAGGAGGCATGTCCTGGCCGGCGATTGTCTATGCGCTGTGGGAGCCATTCGTGGCCTGGGGCCTGATCTCTGCATGGCTGCTGCTGTTTCGCGCGCACATGAACCAGCCATCGGCGTTTTGGGCGTGGCTCAACCGGAGGGCTTACGCGGTGTACATCATTCATCCGGCGGTGTTGGTGGGCGTGAGCCTTCTATTGCGCGGCTGGGTTGCTCCGGCGCTAATCAAATGGGGCGTGGTTGGCCCACTGGCCTGCATCGGCTGCTGGCTAGTGGCTGATCCGCTGGTGCGGCTGCCGGGAGTGCGGCGCGTGATCTAGGGAAGCTCCCTAGAACGGCTCCTTGTTGCCGCCGCCGCAGAGCTCGACGGCATGAACCATGGCTTTGGCTACGCGGTTGGCCATCTCTTCGCTGGAGAAGAAGAGCGGAGTCTCCTTATTTCCCTTGAGGCGCGCAGTCACAGCGAAGTAGGGCGGTTCCTGCTTTTTATCCAAAGCAGGATGCCCATTTGCGGTGTCCTCCATCTTCGCTTCGTAGGTACTGGTCCTCACCTCAAGAGTCAGCACATCACGAAGGTCGAGTGATAAATCCCGATCGATGCCCACTTTTCCGCCATTGGTAGTCACCTTGTGCCATGTGATGCGACAGGTGGCGGGGTTGGCAACGGCATTGGTGGCCTGAATACTGATCTGATAAACCGGCCAGTCTTCCCCATTGGAGTTGTCATGCGTATACAGCGTATAGTCGATCTTTCCCTGCTCGTTCATCTTGTCCTGAATGAACTGCATGGTGACGGCCAGCGAGGGGCCGTTGTCGGCGGGCTGAGGCGGAGGCGGGACGGGGGTTTGGGCAAAGGCTGCAAAGAAGGTTGTGAATACCAGAGCTGAAACGAATGCGCGTAAGATCTGCATGACAAAATTCCTCCTGAGTTAAAACTTTTCTTTGTTGCCGCCGCCGCACAGCTCGACGGCGTGGGTAAGCGCCTTGGCGACGCGGTCGGCGAGATTGGCGTCGGTGAAAAGGAAGATGTTCTCCTCACCGTGCGGGCGGCGCACCTCCAGCACCGTAATGGGCGGGTTGTTGGATGTGACGATGACGTTGGGGTAGCCGTTCTTCGCCTGGTATTCGGTTTCGAGCTGTTCCCAGGGCCTGACCACAATGTCCTGGGCATCGCGCAGCGAGAAGACGTTATTCTCGTCCTTGTAGGTCTTGCCATCACCTGTTCCCTTTCGATCGTAGGAGATGCGGCACTGGTTCTGGTCGGCAACAACATTGCTGATCTCGCTTGTGCGGGTGTAAGTCGCTGTGCGGCCGTCGCTTACGTCCTGGCGGAACGTGACGTAGGCGACCTTGCCTATGTCGTTCAGCTTGTCCTGGATAAACTGCATGGTTGTGGCCAGCGACGGGCCATCGTCGGCGGGCGCGGCGGCGGGCTGTTGCGCTGCCGGTGACGCTCCCTGAGCCAGCATGGCGCTCAGTTCCGCATCGTTGGCGCCGGCTTGCTTGAGCGCGACCAACGCATCGGCGGAGGTGTCGAACTTATCGGTCGTGGCGCGAATCTTATTCAGCACCACGCTCTCCGACATTCCTGCCCGCAGCAGCTTCAGCACTTCGGCGTTGGCGGGCGCGTCATTCGCGGGTTTGGGCGGGGGCGCTACGGACTGTTGCGCCGAAAGAGTCAAAGCGATGCCACACAGAAGGCTCGCCACAAGCAGATTCCTCATTTTCACGATGTTGTCTCCCTTTCATGGCAAATGCGGAAGCAGGAATTGCTCCCTGCTTCCGCCGTGCGATTAGTGGATTGAGTCGTTTGTTTCCCACCCTAGCCGCAAAATCAAAGACGCGGCGAGGGTGGGGCACCGGCCGCTCTAATTTGCAGGCGGGGTGGAGGCGAAGGCGGTCTGCGTCACGGTGGATTCTGCTTGATTAGCTTGCTGCTGCTGGTCATCGATCTGCGCCTGTACGTTCGTAGTATCCGCCGGAGGCTCATCCGCGGGAACTGGCGGCGGAGTAATCGCTGCCATCGGGGCCGCGGGTAATCCACCCTTGCCCTGCTGATCGCGCAGCGCCTGCAAGCCGGAATCCAGTTGGGCGCGGAAGTTGTTCTGCATCTCCTGGAGGCTATCGAGCGGCACGCTGACGGTTAGCCCGGCAGCGCAATCGCCCTTGCGGCTGCTGATGACCGTAAGGTCGGCTGACGTGGCGTTATCGGGCGGCGCGGCCATCAGCTTGATTACGTCTCCCACCGAGAGCGAGCATTGCTGGCCGTCCGAGGTGTTGACATTCTGGACCTGATCCACCACAAAGAGGTGGTTGGGCACCATCACTTGCGGCAGGTCGTCGAGCGAGGGCGCCTGGTCGGGCTTTGCCGCAGCGGCATTCTCAAAGGCCAGTTGCTGCTTGACCTCCTCGGCGATCATTTGCTTGATATCCGGAGTGATGGGCGTATCGGCCGTTGCGGAGACATCATCGCCACTAGCCGGACCATTTGCATCCGCTGTGACATCGCCGGCATCCTGCTGGTCGTCTCCTGTTGCCTGAGCATCCGCCGGATAACCATCCTCCATCGTCTGGCCGAGAAGATAATCCGTCAGCCAATTAGCGCCGCTGGGATACGAGTCCCATGGCGAGAAAAATCCCGAGTAGAAGGCAAACCACGGCGAGCCCTCCCATCCCCACCCATAGAGCGCAGGAACGTCCCATGGGTAGTAAGCCCATCCGTAGAAGGCCGGAGCGTATGTAACGCGCGGGATGTAATGATTGAACTCCCTGCCGTGATACTGGTACCGGGTGTATTCGCGCGAGAAGCGATGGTTTCCAGATACGTAGGTCCGCTGGTAATAGTTGTGGCCGTGATAGCTAATCGGGCGTTCTAAATAACCGCTGTGCTTTCCAGTCGAAACCAGCCTGCCGCCGGGGCGCTCGCTGATGATGGTTCTCTGCCCGCGCGGGCCACGCGCGATGTCCACGTGAGACGTATGCAAGGAAGCCAGATGGCCGTTGCCGCGGAAGGTGGCGGCTTGCCCATGGCCGCTGTACGAGGCCAGAGTTCCATTAGGACGCAGATTGTATTTGCGGCCGTTGGAGGTGGTCACGGACAGGCTTTGATTCGGATGTACGGCAACCTGCCCGGACGGAATTGGCCGGTGGTTGACGCCATTCAGGCTACCGCGCGCGGTGTTCACCTGGTGCAGCACAGATTGTGATCCGGATGGCGGAAGCGTGGTGGGTCCGGCGCCTGGCTTGGGGGAAAGTGAAGATGCCGGTACGCTGTAAACAGCATGAGTGCCGCTACCGGTTACAGATCCCGGCGAATTGTTCCGCGGGGTGTAGGAGTTGCTGCCCGCAGTGGCAGGAGAACCGGGAGTGTAGGTGTTGACGTGCGTAGAAGATGAGGTTGACGGGGTGGAACTCGTGTTGCCCGAAGGGGCATGGGGAGTGTAAGTGGTAACCCCGTTGTTGGACCTCACGACTCCGCCGCTGACAGAGGTGTTGCCGGTAGTCGACGAGGAGGCACCAGGGGTATTGGTATGCGGAGTATAGGTAGTTACGCCCGTAGAGGGATGCGGGGTAGACGTGTTCCCGCTGGAAGGCGTTCCCGGCGTATAGCTGTGCACTGGCGTCGATGGCGCCGGGTGATAGGTGGGAGTGGATGGAGTCGGGTGGTATGTAGGAGTGGATGGTGTCGGGTGATAAGTCGGGTTCGGGGCCGGGTGATATGACGGAGCCGGAGCTGGGTGATATGACGGAGCCGGAGCTGGGTGATAAGCCGGAGCCGGAGCTGGGTGATAGGCCGGAGCTGGAGCTGGGTGATAGGCCGGAGCTGGAGCCGGATGGTAGGTCGGCGCGGGCTTGTTCTGTGCCGCTGCTACGGCTGAAATCGACAATAAAACTGAAACTACAAGCAAGGTACTGCTCACACGCGTAGAACTCTTCATAATCCACCTCCGCACAGCCGTTAGATACGTTGAAGTTAACGATGCTTCAACATTTTAACCCGGTGAGGGGTCGAATGTTGCTTTGAATCGAAGATAAACCATGCCGGTAATAAACGGCCGTAACAACTGCCTTACTTCAGCGGGTCAGCCGGCAGCGTCCAGCCTTCCTTCTCGCCTTTGTTCTGCTCCTTGAGCCAAAGCATCAGCGGCTGGAAGTATTCGACAATGGCCGAAGCGTCTGCTTTGTCGGTTCCGGTCATGGCCTTTAGCGCCTCCGGCCAGGGCTTGGATGCGCCTAACTCCAGCATTGCGTTCAGCTTTGCGCCGGCCTCTTTGGAGCCGTAGACGGAGCAGCGATTCAGCGGTCCCTTGTATCCGGCGGCCTGGCACATGGCGCGATAGAACTGGAACTGGTAGACGCGCGCCAGGAAGTAGCGCATATAGGGCACGTTTCCCGGAATGTGGTACTTGGCGCCGGGATCAAAGTCGGCTTCGGAGCGCGCCACCGGCGGAGCTATGCCCTGATATTTCTCACGCAGAGCCCACCAGGCGCTGTTGTAGTGATCCGGAGTCACCTGGCCGGAGTAGACCTGCCAGCGCCACTTGTCGATGAGCAGGCCAAAGGGCAGGAAGGCAATCTTGTCAAGAGCCGTGCGCAGCAGCAGCGGAATATCGGCGCTGGGCGGCGGAACCTGATCGATTAGGCCCAGCGTTTTGAGGTAATCCGGTGTCACGTTCAGCGCGATGGCATCGCCAATGGCCTCGTGGAAACCGTCGTTGGCGCCGTTCTGGAAGAAGAATGGCTGCTTGCGATAGGCCATCTGGTAGTAGTTATGGCCCAGCTCATGATGCACGGTGACAAAGTCGTCGGCGGTGGGCTGGAAGCAGGCCTTGATGCGCACGTCGCGCTGGTTGTCCACATCCCATGCACTGGGGTGGCATACTACTTCGCGGTCGCGCGGATGAGAGAGCATGGAGCGTTGCCAGAAGGTGTCAGGCAGCGCATCGAAGCCCAGCGACTTGTAGAAGCCCTCGCCATAGCGCACCAATTGCTCTGGAGTTGTGTTGCGAGCTTTGAGGATTGCGCCCAGATCGTAGGGCATCGGACCGGAGGGCGGCGCAACTACGTCGTAGATGTTGCCCCACTCCTGCGCCCACATATTGCCCAGCAAGTGACCGGGAATCATGCCGTCGGGTCTGCGCGCAGCGTCGCCATATTTTTCGATGAGCTTATGGCGGACGTAGGTGTGCAGCTCAAGGTAGAGCGGCTCCACTTGTTTCCAGAGACGCTCGATGTCGGCGGAAAACTCTTCGGGGGTCATGTCGTACTGCGAGCGCCACAGAGCGCCGGTATCGGCAAAGCCCAGTTCGCGCGCGCCCTGGTTGCTTAGTTCGGCCAGCCGCGCATAGTCACCACGCATGGGCTTACCGACGGCATGCCAGCCTGTCCACAGGGCTGCGAGTTCTGATGGATCGTGGCTTTGTGCCATCTTGACGTTGATATCGTCGATGCCCAGGCAGTGATCGGGGTTCGAGTCAGGACAATATTTTCCACGGCCATAAGCAGCATCGAGCTCGGCGGCCTTCTGAGTGGTTTCTGCACGCAGCGCGGGGTCAGATGGCGCGGGCAGGCCGATGCCCAGTTTGAGCAGCAGCATTTTGCGGGCCGCATCGGGCGGCAGCGGGAGGCCGTCGAATTTGCGCGATTCGTAGATCAGCGCGGTTTGTCGGGCAATTACCCGGTCGTTGGCCTCGGCCACCAGAGCGATGGTGTCGTCGGTGATGTAGGTCTCCTCGACCCAGGATGCGCGGGCCGCTGTGACGCTCATTGCGGCCAGTTCCTTTTCCGCGCTGTCGATGAAGGCGAGGGCCTCGGCGACTGTGGGTTTGGCAGAGGGCTGAGCGGCTGTAGTGGTTTGCGCCAGGGTTGTTGGAACGAGCAAAAGCAAGCCGGCAAACGCCAGCAGGGACGAAAGGATGGTACGAAATGTGAATTTCATGGCACTGAAACTATAGAACATTTAGCGGGGTTCTGTAAGTGCCGTGGCGGACGGCGCAGGTCGATAGGATGTCAGTCTCCCACTCTTTTTGCATAGAACGCGTAAAGGGTGGGGCATCTTTATTGATGGGAAATCATTTACTGTCCACCCTTACCATCCCGCTGGCTTGGCGAAGGTTCCTTTGTTGTCCATTAATGTATTGGGAAATTGGCTAGATGCGAGATCCCCTTGCCGTATGCGCTTTATGAACGTCGCATACTGCTTGAGTTCCCGGCTATGAAATTGGTGCGGATTGAGGATACCGATCGCAAGACCGATCTCCCGGGCGACGATCCGTACCGGCTCGGTAAGATCGGAGTCATTTGTTATGAGAACTGCGACCTCGAAACGCCTCAAGTAGGCATCCCTCAGCAAATGCGACGCAAGGTTTACATCTGAGCCCTTCTCTTCGGTCTTGTCTACCCAAACCTTCTGTGCGGGCGTGACATTAGACAGGTACATTGGAACCGAGTGTGTCAGAAAATGCCCATACGTGATCTGCAAATTTGGAATAGTCTTGAGTGCGCGGATGTACAGGCCCTGGTCGTGGGAGGAGGTTGGATTGTAGGTTCTCGAACTGACACGAGCGGTGAAATAGTGAAGCTCCTGAATGGTATCGGCTGGCAGCAGGGTTTGCGCCAACTTGCCCAGATCAAGCCATTTATAAGGAGTCTTCTTCAAGGCGCCGTAGTATAAGTTGAAACCGTCGATGTAGACATTGACAATTGCCATGTGCCGCTCCGAAATCCGACATTAACACGTTGTGTCGGACGTATAGTTATACAACACATCTTACCGCGCGATGGTGTGCTAACCGTCACAGACGGGAAAATGGAGTAGTTTATACTAAAAGTAATTACCCCTGTCCCTTGGTGGACAGGAAGAGAAGCCAGTCCGTAAGGGCTGGCTTCAGTGTTTTCGCCAGAACTCGATACACATCCTACCGAATTTTGCTCTGGATGGAGACTGATCATTTCAGTTTTTTCCCATGCCGAAGAGTTTTTGCAGCAGGTTGCGATGCTCGACGGGGTGGTCGCAGGTCACAGTGGGCGCGGTACCGGCCAGGAAGGCTGCACTGAAGCTCTCCGGGCAGGTGGCGTCGCTGAGCAGAAGGCTGACCTTGTCAATGGATACGATATCGACGCCCTCGGGCGCGACGAACTGGTTAGTGTCGGAGTATTGCGGCAACAGGACGGCCTTCTTCATAAACTCGGCCCAGATGGGCGCGGCAGCTTGTGCTCCTTGTAGTTTTATATCGGTGTAGTCGTCGTTGCCCACCCACACGATGCACAACAGGTTGGAGGTGAAGCCGGCAAACCATGCGTCATGGTCGGTGCCGGTTTTGCCGGCGGCGGGAGCGAGAAATCCCATGTTGCGCACCCCGGCTCCGGTTCCCGTGCCGGTCACGTCGCTGTGCAGCACGTTCTCCATTAGGCTGACGGTGAGATAGGCTACGCGCGGATCAAGAAGCTGCTTAGAATCGGGCGAGTAGTCGGTGATGACATCGCCGGTTGAGGTACGTACGCTGGCCAGCATCCAGGGTTCCAGTCGCATGCCGCCGTTGGCGAAGACGGTGTAACCGCCGGCCATGTCGAGCGGCGTTGCATCATAGGAGCCGATGGCCATGGAGGGAGTTCCGCGCGCGCTTTTGATGCCGGCGTCGCGGGCCAGTTGAGCCACGCGCTCAAAGCCCACCATCGAGGCCAGGCTGATGGTGGCGTTGTTCAGCGAGCGCATGATGGCGAAGCGGGCAGTCACAGGCCCGAAATACTCGTCTTCAAAGTTCTTCGGCGTGTACTCGTATTCCGTACCTGCGCCGTAGGTGGTTTGCTCATCTTTCAAAATGGTCAGCGGCGAGAAGAGCTTGGTTTGTCCTGGCAGGATGGTGCCCTCGGCAGCTGTGGCAAATGCGGAAGCATAGACAAACGGCTTGAAAATGGAGCCGGTGGGCCGCTTGGCCACGGCGTGATTCAACTGCGAGACGCCATAGCTTCGCCCGCCGACCAGCGCCAGCACCTGGCCGGTGTGCGGATTGAGCGCCACCAGGGCCACCTGCGGATAGATGTAGCTCTGGCCCCGCTTTCTTTCTTGCGCGTGCAGCTTGTCTACTTTTTCGTCCACCACGTGTATGGTGGATTCGACCGCGGCCGTCGCTTCGCGCTGCAGATCGGGATCGAGCGAAGTGTAGATGCGCAGGCTCTCGCGGTTGAAGTCGCGATCGCCCAGTTTCTGCACCAACTGATCATGAACCAGGTCCACAAAGTATGGCGCCTCGCTGGCGTCCACGCTGCCGGGAACCAGGTGCAGCGGCTCCGCTTTGGCTTTCTCCGCGTCGCCCTTGGTGATGGCGCCGGTTTCTACCATGGAATCGAGAACAAGATTGCGGCGCTCGATGGCCCGTTCCGCATGACGAAATGGGTTCAACCGGCTGGGACTCTGGATGATGCCGGCCAGGAGAGCATCCTCGGCCAGGTCGAGCTTGCTTACTTCCTTGCCGAAGAAGGCCTGCGAGGCCTCGCCGAAGCCGTCGATGGAGAAGCTGCCACGCTGGCCGAGCGGAACCTGGTTGGCGTACATCTCGAAGATCTGCTGCTTGCTGAAGCGGTGTTCAAGCTGAAAGGTGATGACGATTTCGATGATCTTCCGCTTGATGCGCTTTTCCGGCGTGAGAAGCAAGCCGCGCGCCAACTGCATGGTCAGCGTGGAGCCGCCTTCGACATAGCGCCGCCCCGGCGTCATATCGTTGCGAATCGCTCCCAGGATGCGGATGTAGTCCACGCCGCTGTGCTCGAAGAAGCGGCGATCTTCAATGGCCAGAACTGCGTTGATCAGATTAGGCGGAATCTCGCTGTAGGTAAGCAGGCGGCGCTTGGTGCGGTTGGCGTCGTCGCTGAGGCCGGTGATGAGCAGCGGCTCCAACTCATAGCTGGAAAGCTGCTGGCCGTGATCGTCGGTAATCGAATCCACAACCCCATTGCTGACGTGGATCAAGGCGCTATCTTGCGCATGATAAGATTGCGGGCCGGGATGCACGGTGATGGCTTGCACGCCCTCCCTGTAGGTTCCCATTTCAGAGGTCTGCGAAGCGCCTTCGGCCGAGTAGCCGGCCGCGTGCAGCTCGTTGGCGATCAGCCGCACGGTGAACTTTTGCCCGGGGCGCACCTCGCGCGGCGCGGCGTAAATCTTGGCAGTATTGGCAAAGATGGGCTGCTTCAGGCGGTCATCCACAACGTGCTTATAAGTGATGTAGAAATAGCCGAAGACCGAAAAAAACACCAGCGCCGCGACTGCACACACCGCCAGCCCAACTCGCAACAGCAGCGTTGCCCAGGGATGCTTTCCCGTGGGCATTTGAAACCTGATCTTCAATGCCATCGCCGCTCCTTGAAAACAGTGAACAGTGGACAGTGGACAGTGGACAGTGGACGGTTACAGGCTACTCTCTGCCGTCAACAGTAATGTATCTTCCTCGATGCGTTGTTTCACCAGCTTCACAACATCCGGCAGCAACACGTCCACGCTGGTTGCCGTCGAACGCGTCACCAGCTCCACCTTGCCTTCGGCGGCTTTCTTGCCCACGTTAATGCGGAAGGGAATGCCCACCAGGTCCGCATCCTTGAATTTGACGCCGGCACGCTCGTCTCTGTCATCAAGAAGCACGTCGATGCCGGCGGATTCTAACTCGAAGGCGAGCTTTTCGCCGGTCTCACGGAGCAGCGAGTCCGTCATATTGGTGACTGTGACCACCACCGTGAAGGGCGCAATCGAGGCCGGCAGCCAGAAGCCGTTTTGATCGTTCGACTGCTCAACGGCCGCAGTCAGGATGCGCTCGATGCCGATGCCGTAGCTGCCCATGATGGGCGTAATTTCCTTGCCGTTTTCGTCCAGCACGCGCGCGCCCATGGATTCGGAGTACTTGTAGCCGAGCTTGAAGATGTGGCCGACCTCGACTGCTTTGCCGACCACCAGTTTGCCAGTGCAGGCATCTTTGGGGCAGGCTTCGCCTTCATTGACGCTGCGAATGTCGGCCATCAGGGTCCAGGAGAAATCGCGGCCCGGCACAACATTGCGCAGGTGGTAGTCGAGCTTGTTTGCGCCACAGACCATGTTCTTGCGGACTTCGAGCGATTTGTCGACGACGACGGTAAGGCTTTCTCCGAGCGGCTTGGCATTGGGTTTGAGGCCCACCGGCCCAAGAAAACCCGCCGGACCGTTGAAGAACTGCTCCAGCTCCTCAGCCTGCATGGTGCGCAATTCCGCCACGGCAAGTGCTCCGAGCAGTTTCGTTTCATTGACCTGGTGGTCGCCGCGCAAAAAGGCGGCAACGCCGTGCCAAGTGTTAGGCTGGCCCGCCGCGCCGTGTTTCAGCGCCATATACGCTACACACTTGATGTCGGATGCCGGTGAAATCTTGAAGAACGCGGCCACATCGGCGATGGCTCCGCAGCCCGGCGTGGAGACCAGCTCCGGCTTTCCGTCGCCCGTAGGCTTCATCTCGACGACCGGCTCCAGGAGCGAAGTGGCTTTCTCCAGGTTTGCCGCGTAATTGCAGACCGAACAGCTTGCGATCAGGTCTTCGCCTGCATCGGTATAGACCATGAACTCCTGCGATTGCGAGCCGCCCATGGAACCGGAGTCAGCCTCGACGGCGACGAATTTCAGCCCACAGCGCGTAAAGATCCTGCGATAGACGGCATCGTGCAGATCGAAGCTCTTGTCCAGGCCAGCCTTGTCAATGTCGAAGGAATAGGCGTCCTTCATAATGAACTGACGCACGCGCAACAAACCCGATTTGGGGCGCGGCTCATCACGGAACTTGGTCTGGATTTGATACCAGATCTGCGGCAACTGCTTATAGCTGCGCAGCTCGCTGCGCGCAATCGAGGTCATGATCTCTTCGTGGGTCATGCCCAGACAAAGCTCGGCGCCCTTGCGATCCTTGAGGCGGAACATGGTGTCGCCCATGGTTGTCCAGCGGCCGCTCTGCTCCCACACCTCGCGCGGATGGATAGCGGGCAGGTAGAACTCCTGGCCGATGCGGTCCATTTCTTCGCGCACGATGGCGATGATCTTGTTGATGGAGCGCTGGCCAAGGAAGAGGTAGCTGTAGATGCCCGCGCCAAGCTGGCGGATGTAGCCGGAGCGGACAAGGAAGCGGTGGCTGGCCACTTCGGCATCTGCCGGGGCCTCGCGGAGCGTGGGAATGAAAAGTTTGGACCAGCGATGCATAGGAATAAAGGCGCGCTTTCTCGCCGGCAAGCCGGCGCAAGACAATATACGTCAAGGAACATTCTAAATGTTCCCGGAGTTTGATTGTCCTGACTGCCTGCATATATTGCAATCGCATGAGCCACTCGCGTTTGAACGCAAGAGAAGGCAACGCAGGGCGCGTGCTCCAGATATAATGCGGGGATGGACATCTGCGTCCGTCCGACAGGTCGACCGGCATGAATAGTTATCTACGCCTGCTGCGCTACGGCCTTCCGTATTGGCTGCAAATGCTGCCCGGTGTGCTGCTGCTGGCCATGGTGGGACTACTGGAAGCCTTTCGCATCCTCCTCCTTCAGCCCATCTTCGACCAGGTTCTGGACCCCCACGCACCCGAAGGCCCCATAATGCTGGGCGTCGCCAAGAGCCCATGGCACCTCGACCTGCGGCATGCGATTCCTCATTTTCTGCACATGCACAATGCCTGGACGGTGGTGGCCTTTACTCTAATCGTTGCCACGCTGACCAAGGGCCTGTGCGACTACACAGGCACATACCTGGTCAATTACGCCGGCTTCGGCACCATCATGGATCTGCGCAATGACCTTTATGAGGCCACGTTGCGGCGTTCCGCCAGCTTCTTTCACAAGCACGCAACGGGCACCATCCTCTCAACGCTCATCAACGACGTAGACCGCGTGCAGGTTGCAGTCAGCACGGTCATCAGCGAATTTCTGCAGCAGTTTTTCACCTTTGTCGTCGTCCTGGTCTTAATCATCAAATTAGGGGGAGAGCTCAGCTGGGTGCTCCTGTTGTTTGTGCCAGTGGTGGTCACCTCCTCGCGTAAGATCGGCAGTGAAGTGCGAACGCGCACCCGCACCGGCCAGGACAAGCTGGCCGAGATTCAGAACATTCTTCATGAAACGGTGACCGGCAACCGCATCGTGAAGGCCTTCAACACAGAGATGTGGGAGGTTGTGCGCTTCAGGAAGGCGGCCAGACGGCTCTTCCGCGCCAACCTGCGCAACGTGCGCATCCAGTCCATCAGCTCTCCGTTGATGGATTCAATCGGCGCAGTAGCAATCGCTCTGATGCTGTGGGTTGGGCGCGATGAAATTCTGCACGGCCGCATGACCATGGGCCTGTTTGGCGCGTTTATCTTTTTGCTCTTCAAGCTCTACGATCCGGTGCGCAAATTCGCTTACTTCTACAACAGCTTTCAGGGAGCCATGGGCGCGTCCATGTCGATCTTCGGCTTTTTCGACGCCGAGGACGACGTGAAGGAGCGCGAGCATCCGACGGTGTTGAAGGGCTTCAATAACTCCATCCGCTTTTGCGATGTGGGCTTCTCCTACTCCACTGAAAAGGGCGAGCACCAGATTCTGCACAACGTCAATCTCGACATCCAGGCGGGCGAGGTGCTGGCACTTGTTGGCCCCAGCGGCGCGGGCAAATCCACGATCGCGAACCTGATTCCGCGCTTCTTTGACGTAACCAGCGGCCGCATTCTCATCGACGGCCATGATCTGCGCGACCTGTCGCTGGCCTCGTTGCGCCACCAGGTTGCACAGGTTACACAAGAAATCATCCTGTTCAACGACACGGTGCGCAACAACATTGCCTACGGACAGCCTGACGTGCACATGAAGCTGGTGGAAGAGGCCGCGCGCAATGCCCTGGCTCACGACTTCATTCTGCAAATGCCGATGGGCTACGACACGGTGATAGGCGAAAAAGGCTTCCGGCTCAGCGGCGGCGAGCGCCAACGGCTGGCTATCGCCCGCGCCCTGTTGAAGAACGCGCCGATTCTGATTCTCGATGAAGCCACCTCATCACTGGACGCGGAGAGTGAATCGCTGGTGCAGGCGGCGCTGGCCAACCTGATGCAGAACCGCACGGTGCTGGTGATTGCTCACCGGCTGGGAACCATTCGCCGCGCCAATCGCATCGCGGTGCTGGAAGACGGGCGCATCACCGCTATTGGACCCCATGACGAGCTGCTGAACACATCCAGCACCTATCAGCGGCTTTATCAGTTGCAATTCTTGGATGTGCCGGAAAATAGCGGCAACGGGAATGGGAAGTAGAAAGATGCCGATTTATTCGATGACCGGGTTTGCGCGGGTTCAGATCCGCGTTAATGATCAGCTCAGCTACACGCTTAACATCAAGAGCGTGAACCATCGCTTTCTCGATGTGCAGTTGCGTTTGCCTGCGGGGCTGGATGCGCTGGAGATGGAGCTGCGCAAGGTGATTAAGGACAACCTGATTCGCGGCCACGTGGATCTGACCCTCTCCATTGACCGCGGCAGCCAGCAAGCGGCCGGATACAACCGGGAGTTGGTGAACGGCTACCTGGCCGCTTTTGCCGAGGCGCGCGAGGAGCATGGGCTTACCGGCCAACAACCTGACCTGAACGCTGTTCTGCGCTTGCCTGGTGCGTTGCAAAGCGACAAAAGCTCAAACGGCGACGAGGAGCAGACCGCGCTGACCGAAAGCGTGCTGCGCGAAATCGGGCCGCTGCTGGAACAATTGAAGACAATGCGGGCGCGCGAGGGCGAGGCACTGGTGGCAATACTGCGCGGCACGCTGGACCGGCTGGCCGAGGCTGTCGAGGGCGTGGCTATGTTACGTCCCGAGGTCGAGGAGCGCTACCAAGCCCGGCTTACCGAGCGGTTGCTGGCGGCTACCGGCCCGGAGTTCAACCGCCAGCGACTGCTGGAGGAGGTGGCCGTACTTGTGGAGCGCAGCGATATCGCCGAGGAGCTGGAGCGCATGACGATGCACATCGGCCACTTCCGCGAGCTATTGGCTGCGGGCGGCGAAGTGGGCAAGAAACTCGACTTCCTGCTCCAGGAGATGAACCGCGAGGCCAACACCATGCTTTCCAAGACCGGCGGCGCGGGAGGGAAGGGAACACGCATTACAGAACTGGGACTGGCCATGAAATCGGAGATTGAAAAAGCCCGCGAACAGATTCAGAACGTGGAATAACCAGACCGTCAGGGCGTACACTTCAAAAAAGGCGCACAAAGGAAAATCGCACCGTGGCAGGAATTCTCTTCATCATTTCGGCTCCCTCGGGCTCGGGCAAGAGCACGCTGGTGAACGAGGTGCGCAAGCAGTTGACGGGAATTGAGTTTTCCGTCTCCTGGACCACACGCCCGCCGCGCGGCTCGGAGCAGGACGGACGCGAATACCACTTTACCAGCCGCGAGGAGTTTGAGCGGATGGTAGCCGCCGGCCAGTTCCTGGAGCATGCCGAGGTCTTCGGCAACTACTACGGTACGGCGCGCTCGTTGCTGGAAGCGGCCCGCCGTGCGGGTCACGACCTGCTATTGGACATCGACGTGCAGGGAGCGGCGCAGGTGCGCGCCTCCATGCCTGAGGCGGTCAGCATCTTTGTCTTGCCGCCCAACCCCCAGGTGCTGCGCACCCGCTTGCGCAATCGCAGCCGCGCCGAGGGCGTGGTAAACGAGGCGGAAGTCTACCGCCGGCTGGGCACGGCCAGCCGGGAGATTGAGAATTATCGCGAATACGGCTATATTTTGGTCAATGACATTCTGGACCGGGCGGTGGCGCAACTGGAAGCCATTGTGCAGGCCGAACGGTTCTATCGCAACGCCGAGCCGATTGCGTTCCGTTCACACCGAGTGATGGAGGTGGCCGCCGGCTGCCTGCAGATCAACTCCCAGGAGCGGCTGAAGCCCGTGCTCGAGGCCTTTGGGATTCTGCATCCCACGGGCCAGCGGCAATTGAACTTTGAGGAGGTCTCCGATGACGATTGAAACCGGCTTCGACTCGAACTACCGCAAGGTGATGGTGGCCGCCCGCCGCGCCCGCCAGATACAAAGCGGCTCCCGCGCACTGGTCCCCACAAAATCCACCAAGCCCTGCCGCATCGCCCAGGATGAGATCGACGCGGGCAAGATCGCCTACGTCAAAGCTGATGTGCCGGTGGTCAAGCCAACGATTGAAGGTCCTGGCATTCCTATTTTGGCCGGCTAGCTTTTCCCGCCTCATCCATTTTTGCGGAGAGAAGCTGCGGATGGCTGACTCCGGCATTTGACCGTGGAGTAAAGACGTTGGCGCACTCGCTCGATTCCGCAACCCGCCAGGCACTGCTGGAACGCGTCCGCTTTTACCGCGATCTTGGCCTCACCGAGTTCTATCGCCGTCCTGTGGATCCGGTGATTCTGGCCAAGTTAACTGCCGAACAAGACGAACCCCAAACAGAACCCACGCCTCTGCTTTTCCTACTGGAGGAGCCGACCATTTCGCCTCGCAAATCATCGTTTCCAACTGCTCCAGCAATTGCTGACGCCGTTCCTGCGGCTGAGCGCGCCGCGGCCATGCAACTCATCCGCGAAGAACTTGGCGAGTGCACTCGCTGCGCACTGCACAAAGGCCGGAACAAGCTGGTCTTCGGCGACGGCTCGCCGGCGGCACGGCTGATGTTTGTGGGCGAGGGACCAGGCGCCGACGAGGACGCGCAAGGACTGCCGTTTGTGGGCAAGGCAGGGCAGCTTTTGAACAACATGATCGCGGCCATGGGACTAAAGCGCGAAGAGGTGTACATCGCCAACGTGGTCAAGTGCCGCCCACCGAATAACCGCGTTCCCGAGCCGGACGAGGGCGCGACGTGCTCGCCGTTTCTCTTCCGCCAGATCGACGTGGTGCGCCCCGAGGTGCTGGTCGCCTTGGGAGCAACCGCGGCCACATGGCTCTTAGGCACGCGTCAACCGCTGGCCGGGCTGCGCGGACGGGTTCACGCCGTGCGAGGGACCAAACTCATCGTCACCTACCATCCGGCCTATTTGCTGCGCGATCCCCGCCAGAAGAAGGAAGCCTGGGCCGATTTGCAGATTGCGATGAAAGAGCTGGGACTGAAGCCGCCGAGCCGTAACTGAGGCACGCGTTCTGGCGACTTCGCAGTCCCCAGAATGGAATGTCGTCCCTAGCTATCGTGTCGTTTGTGCGAAGCGGCGACGGATTTGACAATCAGCTCCTTCAACACCTTCAGGTCAACATCGGAGAGCTTTTTAATGTAAACACAGCCCTTGCCCGTCGTGTGCTTGCCGAGACTGGCCAGCAGGGCCTCGGCGTTGCTGGCGCCTCTCATGCCATACAGAACCGTTGCCGGCTTGCGCGGCGAGAAGCCAACGAGCGGCATGTCGCCTTCGCGCCCGCTGTCGTAGGTGTAATGGTAGCTGCCGAAGCCGACGATCGACGGCCCCCACATCTTCGGCTCTTCGCCCGTGGCGCTTTGCATCAGCTTGACCAGCGCCTGGGCATCCGCGCGCTTGGCGTCGTCGAGCTTGCCGAGATACGCCGATACGCTAACGGCAGTCTGTTTGGTCTTGTTTTCCGCCATAGATACTCCCATAAATGTGATTCCAGCGATAAGCGGCTGGATTCTGCTTGATCCAGATAATAAGTCTTCTGGTACCCCCACCCGTATTTTGTAGGGAACTTAATTGTTTTCTTGAGGTTACAGGCAGGGTTGCGCTGTAAAATCGTCAAAACAAAGGAGTTCCCTGCAAAATCGTCCAGGATAAGGAGTTACGTGACGTTTCGGCCTCTGTTGGCCGCTTCCGGCTGGTCTCCCTGGTCCCCAAATGCGAGGGACCAGGGGCACCCAGCGAAGAGGACGTGCCGGACGATGTTTGAAGGAAGACTTCTGAGAATCATTGTGCGACAACGGAATGTAATTATCTGCAAGCCACCTGCGGTGGGGCTGGCGGCCTTCGGCAGAGCAGCATGGATGGGATATCCAGGATTGCGTCCTTGGGCAAACTCAGGCGAGTTGTCCCGCGAAATGCTGAGGACCGAAATGCCGGATTTGGGAGTTCCCCGTTTTGGACCATACGCCTGAGGAAAGATAGGCCAACTGACGGCGTGACCCCTCCGGCACTATTCGATTAGTTGTACTCTACAGCCGAGATATTCAATTCAAGAGAGCATGCAGAGCGGGAAATCTGCTTTCCGTTAGCAGTTCACCCTCAACTGGCCGCAAAGCCGGTGGGGGCCGACACGCAACCTGCTTGCGCAGAGGTTCCAGGGGAGTTTTATATGAAACGCATCTCCGTCAAGCGATTCTATTTGATCGCTGTTTGCAGCATTTTCATGATGCTGACGGGCTGCATCTCTTCTTATCAAAACGGTGGCGGAAATGGCAGCGGCTCGCAGTTGCTCTCCGTCGTCGTGATCAGCCGGCATGGGATTCGTTCACCGACCGATACTCAAGCCAAAATGAATCTGTTTACCCTGCAACCGGAGGGTTTTCCACTGTGGCCCTATCCGGCGGATACGGCCGGCAATCTGAGCACCGTAGGCCAGCAGAATGCGGCTCTGCTGGGAGCGTGGTATCGCGATTTCTACGCCGCGCAGGGGATTCTGCCCGCGAAAGGAAGCTGCCCGGCGGCGGGGACGGTCTACGTCTATGCGGATACCTTACAACGGACGCTGGTCACAGCGCAGGGTTATGTGAACGGAATGTTCCAGACCGAGGCATTGCCCGACTGCGGGATTCAGGTGGTGCAATATAGCCCGTTGATCACAGCGATTGATCCTTATATCCAAACAGCGCGAGCCGGAATCGCAAATTGCGCCATCAACACGATTCAAGATCAAGCCGCGTTTTATGCCAGGATAGGCGGAGTCAACAATATCGCCGCGCTGATCAACACCTACTCGCCGCAGCTACAGACGCTGCAAACGGTTACTCAATGCTGCCAGCCGACGGCCTGTACCCCAACGGCAAACCCGTGTACCTTGCTGGATCTTCCAACCACGGTAAATACGACTGGGGTGGTGTCGTTTGCGAGCGGAAGCCTTTTCGACGTTGCCGACACGCTCTCGGAGAGCTACGAGCTCCAATACGGCCAGGGGATGCCGTTGACAGGCTGCTCGACGACTCCGGGTGCTCAGTGTGTGGGCTGGGGAGCGATTCCGCCGGGTGAGTTGCAGGACCTGACCAAGCTGCATGTGTTGAACATGGTGGACCTGACCAGCCAACTCCCTTCCTTTGCGCAGGTAGGCTCGACGAACCTGATGTGGCAAACGGTGGGGACGATGGATCAGACGCTAAGCGGCGTGAGGAATCCCGCTATACTGGCGCCGGTTGGAAGCACATTCACACTGTTTGTGGCGCACGACGAAAATGTTTCTGCCATTGCCGGATTCCTGGGGGGCGTGACCTGGAAGGCGGAGGGCTTTGCGCCCAACGATCCCGGCCCGGCCGGGGCGCTGGTCTTCGAGTTGCGCAAAGAGAACCAGAGCGGAGATCCGATCGTGAGGCTTTACTATGTGATCGCTTCGCTGGACCAGATGCGTAACAATACCATCCTGACGCTCGAAAATCCACCGCAGCGCATTCCGCTGGCGATCCCGGCCTGCGGCGGACTCTTTGATTGCCCTTACGACCAGTTCAAGAGCTTCATCAATGCGAATGTCGCGCAAAACTGCATTGTTACAGCCGCATCTCACCCCTGATCCTTCCAGAGGAAGACGCCGCCGAGCAGGCCGCTCTCGTTGGAGACGATGGTGACGTTTTTGGGGAGCTTGAAGGTGATTTTTTTGGTGTTGCCGCCGCCCAGGTAGAGGTGGTCCCAGTTGAAGAGCATTTCGGTCTGCTTGATGGCGGATTCGAGGAACTCGTTCCAGCGTGCCTTGCCGTACTTGTCGAGGCCGCGGCGGCCGAGGGAGTCCTCGTAGTTCATGCCCTTCTTGCGCCAGGGATGGAGGCTCAGCTCCAGGCCGGGGACGAGGTGGCCATCGGTAAAGAGGGCGCTGCCCAGGCCGGTACCCAGGGTGAGCACCAGCTCGACGCCCCGGCCCTGGATGACTCCGTAGCCGGCGATGTCGGCGTCGTTGCCCACACGGACGGGCTTGCTCCAACGCTCGGCGAGCTTGTCCTGGAGGGGGAAGTTGCACCAGTCGGGATGGAGGTTGACGGAGAGGATGGTGACGCCGCGCTTGACGATGCCGGGAAATCCGACGGAGACGCGATCGAAGTCCGGAAACGGGGTGCGGAATTCATCGAGGGCTGCGAGTACGACCTCGGGCGTGGGAGTGGCGGGGTGGCGATGCGCAGGCGCTGGCTGACGGAGTTGCCGGCGGCATCGAGCAGCATGGCCTTGAGCCCAGAACCGCCAATGTCGATGGCCAGCGTGACAGGGCGGGTGGGGTTGGGCGAAACGACGGGGGTGGGGGCGGTGGGGACGGCGGGGGCGACGGGAGCGGCGGCGGGAGTGGAGACTGAGGTTGCCATTTGCAGGAATTGTACGACCTGCGGACGGGATTGCAACTGGGGAATTGGGGCGATTTTCACAGGCGCTCTGTGAGGCGCGGCTGGAATCCCTGAAAAGAAACTAGCGTGGACCGGGAGGTCCACGCTACAGCCGGCCGGGAGGCCGGCGCTACAATTTCCGGGTTCCACGCTACAGCCGGCCTGGAGGCCGGCGCTACAGTTTCATGCTCCGCGGGTCGGCAACGCCGGTGGACGACTAAACTGATGCCATGCCCGCCTACTGCGAAGTCGCGTTGCCGGTGCCGCTGGACCGCTTGTTTACCTACGCGGTGCGCGAGGGGCAACTGCCGCAGAGGGGGGCGCGGGTGATCGTCCCCTTTCGCAAGGAAAAACTGATTGGGGTGGTGACCGGGCTGAAAGCTACGGCTCCGGCGGAGTTCGAGATGCGGTTTCTGGAAGCCGTGCTGGACGAGGAGCCGCTGCTGAGCGACAGCCTGTTGGCGCTGGGCGAGTGGATGGCGCAGTACTACCTGGCTCCGCTGGGCGAGGTGCTGCGGGGCATGTTGCCGCTGATGGCCGAGGTGCGGCGGACGGTTTATTACCGGATTACGGATTTAGGGCGGGATGTTCTGGCGAAGAGCGTGGAGGGGGAATCGGCGCTGGTCCCAGAGCAATCTTCAGAAGAGCTTTTCTCCGGGGCTAAAGCCCCTGCCGATTTTATCGGTTTAATACGGGGGTTGAAACCCCCGCCTCCCTCCGGATCACGTACTTCCGCAGCATCGAAATTTTCCTCATTCTCGAAGGGCAGCTCGAAGCGGAAGGGGAAGCTATCGGCCGAGGAGCAGGATCTGGAGCGGAGGGTACTCGAGCGGCTGGCGTCGGGGGAGCCGGTGAAGGTGTCTACCTTGCGAACGGCTACGGCGGCGACGCTGCCGGTGCTGGCCGGGCTGACGCGCAAGAAGTGGATTGAGCGGGAGACGGCGGCGGCGGAGCGCGATGCGCGGCGGATGGAGCGATTTGCAGTGCTGATTCCCGAGGCGCGGCTGCCCGCGCTGACGGCCAAGCAGCAGTCGATTCTGGCCGAGCTGGCGGCTTGTGACGGCGAGATGCCGCTGGCGGAGTTGAGACGCAAGGAACTGCCTTCGTCTACGCTGCAAACGCTGGTTCGGCGGGGGTTGGTGAGAATCGATGAGCGACCGGCCGTCTTTCGGCTGGGCGGAGTGCAGAGCCAGCCGGGGCCGGTGAGGCTGAACGAGCCGCAGATTGAGGCGCTGGCGAGCCTGGCGACAGCGCTGGGGGCATTCCAGCCATTTTTGCTGCATGGGGTGACGGGTTCAGGCAAAACGGCGGTGTATCTGGCGGCGATGCAGCGGGCGCTGGACCGGGGGCTGGCGTCGATTTTGCTGGTTCCGGAGATTGGGTTGACGCCGCAGATGGTGGGCCTGCTGGATGAGGCCTTCGGGCAGAAGGTGGCGCTGCTGCACTCGGCGCTGACGCCCGAGGAACGCAGCGAGCAGTGGCGGCGCATCCGGCGAGGCGAGGCGCCGATTGTGGTGGGCACGCGCTCGGCAATCTTTGCGCCCGCGCCGAAGCTGGGATTGATTCTGGTGGACGAGGAGCACGACCAGAGCTACAAGCAGGAGGAGACGCCTCGCTACAACGCCCGCGACGTGGCAGTGATGCGGGCCAAGATTGAAGGGGCAGTGGTGGCGATGGGCTCGGCGACGCCGTCGCTGGAGAGCTGGCAGAACTCGGCCACGGGCAAGTACGTGCGGATTGAGTTGAACGACCGCGTGATGAACCGCCCGCTGCCCGCGGTGGAAGTGATCGATATGCGGCGCGAGTTTCAGGAGACGGGGCAGGAGCAGCTTTTTTCGCGGGCGCTGGTGGCCGAGACGCAGGCGGCGCTGGATCGGGGCGAGCAGGCGCTGATTCTGCTGAACCGGCGCGGATACTCGTTTGTGGTGATTTGCCGCGCTTGCGGCGAAAAGCTGGAGTGCCAGAACTGCGCCATTTCGCTGACCCACCACAAGGCTCCTGCCGAGGATGCCGGAATGGCGCGGGAAGGGCAGCGGCTGGAATGCCACTATTGCGGATTCAAGCGGACGGTGCCAGCGCGCTGCCCCAAGTGTGACAGCGAGCATCTCTACTACCTGGGCGCGGGATCGGAACAAGGAGAAGCCCGGCTGGGGGAGATTTTTCCGACGGCGCGGATTGGGCGCATGGACCGGGACACGGTGCGCGGGCGAGCTGATTTGGAACGGCTGCTGGCGCGGCTGCATTCGGGCGAGATCAACCTGCTGGTGGGCACGCAGATGATCGCCAAGGGGCACGACGTTCACGGGGTCACGCTGGTTGGGGTTGTGGGCTGCGACCACTCGCTGTCGATGCCCGACTTCAGGGCTGCCGAGCGGGTTTTTCAGTTGATGACGCAGGTATCGGGGCGAGCGGGGCGCGGAAATCTACCGGGGCGGGTGGTGGTGCAGACCTACTACCCCGACCACTATGCGATTTTGGCGGCGAGCAAGCACGATTATGCAAGCTTTGTGGATCGCGAGCTGAAATACCGGCGCTGGATGCACTACCCGCCGTTTGGCGTGCTGGCGAATGTGCTGGTGCAGTCACCAAAGCTGGAAGAAGCAGTGGGTTGGTCGGCAATGCTGGGCAAGTGGTTCCAGGCGGCGGCGCCGGAGGGGGTGCGGGTGCTGGGCCCCTGCACCGCGCCCATCGCGCGCATCAAGAACGCCTACCGCTTTCACATGATTTTGAAGGCCGGATCGCGCAAGGCGCTGAACGCAGCGCTACGCGGGATGCTGGCGCAGGCCGATGCCGCCCAGATTCCGCGCAGGAATCTGATTGTGGACGTGGATGCGTTGCGGCTGATGTAGCCACCTGCGGTGGGGCAGACGCTCGCTCATCGCTCGCACTAGCTTCCATGATTGAACTCGCAAATACCCGGTGCGGCGGGCGGCGCTTACGCGCCATTAGATTCTGGTCTCCCACCCTATATGCAGCAGCGATGGGGCCAATCGCCTTCGGCGCGGTGGGTGAGTGGTATTGGTGGCTGAGGGGGAAAAGCAAGAGCATCCGCAACCACCATCAATTGCTCTCAAAGAGTTCTTCGTGGGTTCCGGTGCGCTCCAGGTGGACCTTTTCTGCAGTAGCGGAGTAGATGAGTACCCAGTCGGGCTCAACGTGGGCATCCCAGTATCCGGCCCAATTGAGTTTGAGCGGATGGTCTTTGTATTGCGCTGGCAAGGGCTCCCCTGCGAGCAGAAGCTCGATCAGCTTTTTCAGCTTTTCAAGGTCTTTGCCTTTCTTCTGCAGCCGCTTCACGTCACGGTGAAACTGACTTGAATAGCTCGGGGAGCGCATCAGATGCCCAGCTTACGGAAGAGATCGGCGGCATCCCTGGCCTGATGGACTTCTACACCCTGGGCAGTCTTGCGCATGGTCTCTCGTGTGAGTTTATTGGGTTTCAATTCGAAGGGCAGAGCGTTCTCCCTTGCCACCCTGGTCAGCACGATGCGCATCACGTCAGAGACCGTGAGGCCCATCTCTTCGAGGACGGCAGTGGCCTTCTCTTTCACATCAACGCTGATTCGGGAGCGGACAACGGCATTTGCGGCCATGCGTATATTGTAGCCCAATTGAGCTACAATACGCGATGTGTTTCATCGCAGAGCGCGACTTTATTTGCCAGCCGTGCCGACTTCCAGCGCGTGCAATTCCTTGCCGGGCTTGAAGCGCACCGCCTTGCCGGGGGTGATGCTGACCTCGGTGCCGGTGCGGGGATTGCGGCCGATGCCTGTTTTGCGGGCGCGCACGCTGAAGACGCCAAAGCCGCGCAATTCAATGCGCTCGCCGGCAGTCAAAGCCTGCTTGAGGCCCTCGAAAACCGTATCCACGGCAGCCTCCGCCTTGGTGCGGGGCAGGCCCGTACGCTCGATCACATGATGGACGATGTCCTGCTTAATCAATGGGGTACCTCACTGGCGCAACTGAATAGACTGTACTACGAACCACGGGGGTGATGCTACAGGATTCAGAGCGGTTGTGGAATACCGGGGACGGTAAAAAACGCCTCAAGCATCATTTTTCACCGGAAAAGCCCACTGAAGGGTGTCTGACAGCCTGAATATTGACCTTATTTGGTCTGGATTGAGTTTATTTATTGAATCCGTATGCAGAATTCGTAATATAATCCTAACTCTGTCCGAGTTGCGTTGAACTCAAACCGCTACGGAGCCAGAGTTGGGACAGAGGGGCATGTCGATTCAGAACGACCGTTGGATCAGGGAACAGGCCCTGAAGCACCGGATGATGGAGCCCTTCAACGAGAAGCAGGTAGCCAGCGGCGTCATCTCCTACGGGCTATCCTCATGCGGGAATGACCTGCGCGCCAGCAACTAATTCAAATTTTCATCGGTGTGAACAGCGCCATCATCGACCCCAAAGCCTTTGACGAGCGTTCGTTTGTGGACGTCGAGGCCGATTTGGTGATTGCGCTGCCCAATTCTTTTTGCATTGGCACGGTCAATTGAGTACTTCGGTATTCCCAGGGATGTGCCAGATTTTGATTTTCCGCTCCGATGAGCCTTGTTAGGTCAGCTATGCCGACCACGAGGGCAAATATCAGAAACAACAAGGGATAGTGCTTCCCAAGTTGTAAGTGACTGCGAAGTAACCGGTTTGCTGATTCTCAGGGATGGAATGTATGACTGGCGATGAATAGGATTTCTCTGCATCTCGCCTTTCCCCGATCCTCCTGCGTTGAACTGACGAGGGGGTTCAATGTCTTCAATTCGCAACGATGTACCCATTCGTGTAGGCTTGCTCACCGATGAGCCGCTCCGCATGGAGGGATTCATCGGGATCTTCGAAGATAAGCCAGACGAAGGTTCTGCCCGGTTATCCCCGGTATTCGGGGATTTCGAGGAGCTGTTGTCCGATCCCACGCTGTCATACCTGGTAGTGGACTTGAATGCTTTTCCCCACAGATTGGAAACCGTAGAGGTAATACGACGCCGGCGTCCCGATATGCGGTTGATTGTCATCGGCCCGGAGGAAGACGACGAGCTGATTATTGGTTTGATTCAGGCCGGAGTTCGCGCTTATCTGGATCTGAATGCCACCCAGCAGACAGCGCACAAGGCCATCAATGAGGTCATCAGCGGCTCCATCTGGGCGCCGAGGCGGCTGCTCTCGCAACTGATCGACAAACTCCTGTCGGCCTCCGATACCAGCCCGGTTACTCCCCATCCTCATTTGACAGACCGCGAACGCCAGGTGCTGGAGCTGATTCTTACGGCCTGTCCAAATCACGAGATCGCACGCCGGCTGGGGATTGAGGAGAGCACCGTTCAGGCCCATGTAGGGCACCTGCTGCGCAAGACGGGCGCAGACAACCGGATTGGCCTGCTCATGGGCGCATCGAATCCCGCGCTGCTGGAGCCTGCCGAGGCCAGGACGCACAGCCGGGAGGAACACGGCCAGAAGAGCGTCCATAGCCAGTTGCCGACAGATCAGTAACTGATTTATGTTACTTTTCTTTATGCTCGTTTCGTACCCTATGGGCTGAGCAAATTTGACCATGCAATAAAGCGCCATTTTCCACAGACTTATTAACAGAAACAACGCAGATCTGGGGAAAGGAGTTCCCCCTGCTGCATGTATTCACATGAAGCCGGGGGAACTCCTCTTTTTCCTGGATTGCTTTGAAACAGGCTGTTTATCGTAGATTAGCTCTCCCACACGCCCATATCAAAGTCATCTATTCCACTGAAATCTGGACGAGCGATGCTGCATCGGTTGAAAACTGAGTGAAAAGGCTGCTGGGTAGCGTTCTATCTTGTTGAAATATTGAGAGATAAAATATATTTACATTTCTGAGCATTATTGACCACACACCACAAAGGTTTTTCCACAGACTTATTAACAGAAATGACGCAGATCTGGGGATTGGAGTTCCTGGGCGGCATGATTTTACCTGCAGTTTGGGAACTCCATTTTTACCAGGGTTTGCAGAAAGCCTCTCCCCGAAGTTACGCGAGTTCTGTGCTTCCCCTTTAAACTATCCAGCAACAACAAGGCCGGAGCGGCTGCTCCGGCTTTGTTTTGAGGCTGAGAAGCGGAACGCAGTGCGCATTCCGGCTGCCATGTTGTAGCCTGTGTGGGGATACCCTGACGGAGCCGGCCGGTATCCTTAACGATCAACATGGACCACTCGACAACCCCCGCCGCGATAATTTGCGGAGTTGAAAGGAACAGGATATGAAAAAGACACTTGCGTTGATCTGCCTCAGTTTCATGATTACATCGGCTGCCTTTGCGGGCTCCACACGGGAGAACCTGCAGGAGCGCATCGACGCAGCCAAGACGGTTCTGGACCAGATCATGGCGGCCAAGGACAAAAGCATTCCAATGAATATCCTTCAACATGCAACCTGCATTGCCGTGGTGCCGGGAATGGTCAAGGGGGCCTTTGTCTTCGGCGGACAGTATGGCCAGGGCGTGGTCACCTGCCGCACAGGCCATGGCTGGAGCGCTCCGGTGTTTATTCGCATGGCCGGAGGATCGTTTGGTTTTCAAATCGGCGGCCAGGCCACGGACCTGGTGCTGGTGGCGATGAATGATCGCGGCATGCAGGATCTGCTGAAGAGCAAGTTCAAGATCGGCGGAGATGCCTCAGCAGCAGCCGGCCCGGTGGGCCGCGCCGGGCAGGCCTCCACGGACTGGAAGATGAGCGCCGAGCTGCTCAGCTACTCGCGCAACAAGGGGATCTTTGCAGGCATCGATCTGGACGGCACTGTCGTGAGCCAGAACAAGGAAGACACTGAACTCTACTATGGCAAGGATTACGACTTCAATTTCATTCTCAAAGGCAAAGTTGACGTCCCCCCGGACGCTGTAGAGTTTGTCAGCACCGTTGCGCATTATTTTGTTGCCGCGAAGCAAAACCAGTAACTACAAAACAGCGTGAAGGAGAGGGGCCGTCCGGCAACGGGCTGCCCCTTCTTTGTTTTGCGCGATGGAAACGGCGCCGGGGGACTAAACTTTACCTTTATGCGAGAGAAGCTCGAGTTCTGGCTGGTGCTGGCGGTGGCGCGCCCCCTGGGATGGCTGCCACGCGGCATTGCGCGCTACGTGGAGGGCGTGCTGGCATGGAGCGTGTATAGGTTGCACGGCCGCCTTCGCCGCGTGGGCCAGCGCAACCTGGAGCTGGCTTTTCCGGAGCTCTCCGCACGGGAGCGCAAGGCCATTCTGCGCGGCGTCTATCGCTCGCTGGGACGGCAACTGGTCGAGTTCTGCCGCATGACGCGCTACACCCCCGAAAATATCCATGGATGGATTCGCTACGAGGGCCTGGACCATTACCTGGCCGGGAGGGCGCGCGGCAAAGGCGTGCTTATCGTCACGGGGCACATGGGCGCATGGGAGCTGTCAGGCTTTTATCACTCGTTGATGGGTCATACCATGAGCGTGGTCATTCGTCCCCTGGACAACCGGCGCCTCGACGAGTTCGTCAACGCCATCCGCTGCCTGCATGGCAACCGTGTGCTGCCCAAGGACGATTTTGCGCGCGGGCTGCTGACGGCCATGCGCAAGGGCGAGACGGTGGGAATATTGATGGACACGAATATGACTCCGCCGCAGGGGGTCTTCGTGAATTTTTTCGGGAAACAGGCCTGCACGGCCTCGGGAGTGGCGCGCGTGGCGCTGAAGACCGGCGCAGCGGTTTTGCCGGGGTTCATGGTGTGGGAGGAGGCGGAACGGCGCTATGTGCTGCACTTCGGCCCGCAACTGGTCTTTGAGCGGACCGCCGATGAAGAGGCCGACATCGTGGCTGCCACGCAGCAGTGCACCAGCGCCATCGAGACGTGGATTCGGCGCTATCCTGACCAGTGGCTGTGGATTCATCGCCGCTGGAAGACGCGGCCTGCGGGCGAGGCGGGGATCTATTGAGGAGAGACGCATGAAGTTGGGCGAATTGATTGAAGCATTGGGCGGCAAGCTGGTCGCGGGAGACCGGGAGCGGTTGGTCAATGGCGTGAACTCCGTGGAGCTGGCCGGAGAAGCGGAGCTGGTATTTGCCGAGGATGCGACGTCGGCTGCCGAAGCGCTGGCAAGCAAGGCGAGCATGGTTGTGATGAAGGCTGGGTGCGCCAAAGATTATCCGCAGGGCAAGTGCGCTGTGGAGGCCGAGCAGCCGCGGTTATGGTTTGCGCGGGCGGCTGGGCTGCTGAAGCCTGCGCTGCCGGCAACAGGAGTACATCCTGCGGCGGTCGTTGGCGCGAATGTGAAGCTTGGCGAAGGCGTGAGCATTGGCCCCTGCGCGGTGGTGGGAGAGAACGCACGCATCGGCGCGGGAACGCGCGTCGAGGCTGGAGCGGTTGTCGGTGAGGGCGTGTGCATCGGCGAGAAGTGCCGCATCTTTCCACGTGCGGTGCTCTATCCCGGGACCACGCTGCGCAACCGCGTTATGGTTCATGCAGGAGTAGTGCTGGGTGCGGATGGCTTTGGCTATGTGCGCGACGAAGAGAGCGGCGCCTACACGCAGTTTCCGCAACAGGGGACGCTGCTGATTGAGGACGACGTGGAGATCGGCGCCAACACGACCATCGACCGCGGCGCGCTGAAGCAGACCAAGATCGGACGGGGAACGAAGTTCGACAACCTGGTTCACGTCGGGCACAACTGCGAGATCGGCGAAGACGTGATTCTGGTGGCGGGGGTGGGCATCAGCGGCTCCTGCACGGTGGGCAACGGCGCGGTGATCGCCGGGCAGGTGGGCATCGGCGACCACGCGCACATCGGCCCCGGTGTGATTCTGGGAGGCCAGGCCGGCGTGCTGAGCGGCAAGACCATCACCAACGAGGGCATGGGCGTGAAGCCGGGAACTGTGTTGTGGGGCACGCCAGCGCGCCCGCTCAGCCAGGTTCTGAGAGAGATTGCAGTGCTGACGCGGCTGGCTAGAGGTTCGCGCAAGGGGCTGGCGCCGGATACCAAAAAAAGCACAACGGACGGCCAAAAATGAAGCCTTTCATGAGGGAACTCGTTCGATGGGGAGCGCTGGGCGCCGAGGTGTACTTCCTATTTGTCCTATTCTGGTGTATCGGAATTTGTTCGTGCCCGCTCACCCCCCGGAATCTTGGTCAGTTCTCATTTCTCGCAATCGGGGCCGGCGCGTGTGCCTGCCTTAGCTCCTCTCAGTTCAACCGACAGAAGACTGCGGGGCGGCGCACACTTATGCAGATCGTTCTTGAGCCGCCAATTGCGATTTGGATTATTGCGATTCTGTTGCTCCTGGTGAAAGTCACCAGTCCCGGATACGCTAATCACGGGATTCAAATCTATCGGATTCGGTAGATTGAGAAGGTATAAGCGAGCGATGCCTATCATCGTCTTAGTACAGTTGTACTTGCTCCAATACCTCGGAAATCGGCAAATGCCCGGGGCTGAAGGCCATTCGAATGTGCCCATTTTCAGGGGCTGAAGCCCCCTGCTCCCTCCGGAATTACCGATCTACAACTGTAGTACTAAGTGACAGCGGACGGGGGGTGTGCATGTTGCGCTTGCGGCCCCGGCGCGTGTATCTCCGGCGGTGACGGCTTCAGTGATTTCGGTTCCGCGTTTCTGAGCAGGATCGCCAACCCTCGCGCGCCGTCCATCCGGCTTTCCTTAAGCAGTTGATATGCCAGGTCAAGAAACTCCGGATGATGCTCAAAGTGCTTGCTGGTGGCCTGCACCGTGTGGACCACGTGCTCAGCTGAAAACGATTCGCGATGGAAGCCGGCCACGCCAATCAGGAATCCCTTCAGCAACGCAAACTGGGCCGTCAGCAAAGCGTATTCTCGCGCCATAGAGAGCGGCTCATCCGCTTGCACGCCTTCACGCCCAAACGGAAAGCGGCAGCGCAGGATGGCGTTGGCCAGGTAGTTTTCCAGAATATGCGGGTGGCGTGCAAAGAACGGCTCAAAATAACGGTCGTGCGCCTGTGCATAGCGACCAGCAAGGCTCTCCAGGGTCACGCCTGGGCTGTTGCCGATGCCAGCGGTAAAAGCCTGCATACACTCTACAAACCGCGGCCTGACGTTGGAGCGATGCAGCAGCATCCCCGCCAGCCGCAGCACCACTTCCAATTGTGCCGCACAGTCCAGCGGCAGAGCCTCCATGGCAGTCAACAGAGCTCCAGAGGTGACTGCTGCTTGAAAATCGCCGAGAAACCCGGGAACGCTCCGCGCCAACTCGCCTCTGCTGATCGAGTCCAGCCGGCGGCAAAAGACGCCCAGCAGAAACAGCCGTTGCCAGAGCGGGTAAGCGCGATTGCCGATGAGCGCCAACACTACCCGCCGAATAGGCCAAAACCAGGAAAACAGTAAGGGAGAGCCCTCAGTAGCGGGCGCTGCGGCGACCGAATCATCGAACTGTGCGGCAGACTCTAAGGGCTCCCGCGCATGCAAATCCGGCGTAAGAAGAACCAGCCGCGCCGCCTCCGGACAGGAAAGTGAGAGCGCAATCTCCTGGATGCCTCCAATTGAATGAATGATGCGCGGGTAGGTGGCGCAAGAGTGGGATAGAAACTCCTCGCCCAGCTCCGCCTGGATGTGGCAGAGGAGGTTTGGGGTGAGCAGCGGGCACCGGTTTGCGCTGTTCATCTGGATTTTGGCATAACAGGCTGGCTTTGCGCCCTCCAGCACACGCAGAATGCTGGCGTCGATCAGCGTGCGTAGCGGGTTTGCGGGGAGTTTCTGGTACTTTTCATAGGCCGCCTGGTCGATAGGCACAGCCCAGCCCTGACAGCAAGTGTCCTCGCAAGCCGAGCCGATGCAACGAAAGCTCTCAGCGTAAGCGACGCAAAGCTGCGGTTTTTGGGGCAATGGGCGCTCCTGGCAGCAGGACGGCGCACAACTGCTGCGTCCAGAGATGAGGACTGTATCGAAACGAGGCACTCGACGGACCGATGCCTTGGGCAATGCATTAGAAAAGATTGAATTAATGCGGGCGAAGCGGCTGATTTCTGAAGAAAACTCTGCAATGCACGGGAATTGCGAGCTACTGATTGCGATCTGCTGTTCGCTGGTTTACTTAAGGCTTTTCGGTCAGGAAGGGCTCCGGCTTGAGCGAGCCGTCGCGCTGCTTGACCAGCATTTGGACCTTGCCCTCGGCGGCGTCAAGCTCGGCCTTGCAGGCGGCGGAGAGACTCACGCCCTCCTCGAAGAGCTTGAGCGACTCCTCCAGGGCCAGGTCGCCCTTTTCCAGTTGATCGACGATGGATTCGAGCTTCTTGAGCGAGTCTTCGAACTTGGGCATGGCGATTACTCCGAAACGGGTTTGGGCAGCACGGAGGCAATGACCTCGGCGGCGGCAGCGTAGCGGCCAAAGGGAGCGCTGACCTGCACTCCCTGGACCATGGGACGCACGGCTGTCAGCATCTCCTGGGCGATGCGAATTCCCTCCTGGCGGGCGGCGTCGGACGAGCCGCTCCGGGCCATGCGCTGCATGATTTCATCGGGCATAGAGACGCGCAGGTCGTTCTTCATGAACTCCGCGTTACGCAGGCTGGTGAGGGGCCAGATGCCGGCAATGACGGGGATGCGATGGCCCTCGATGCGCTTGAGAAAGCTCTCCAAAAGCCGCAGGTCAAAGACTGGCTGTGTGATGGCGTACTCCGCGCCTGCCTCGACTTTGTAGAAGAAGCGGCGCAGCTCCTGCTCGATGTCGGGGACGCCGGGATTGGCGGCTACGCCGATGGTGAAATTCGTGCTGGCGCCAATGGCGTTGGCGCCGATGTCGAGGCCGTGGTTCAGCCGGTGCACGATGTTGACCAGGCCGATGGAGTCCACATCAAAGACAGCGGTGGCGTCGGGATAATTGCCCAGCTTGGGCGGGTCGCCGGTGAGGCAGAGAATGTTATGCAGGCCGATGGATGAGGCGCCCAGCAGGTCGGACTGGATGGAGAGCAGATTACGGTCGCGGCAGGTGTAATGGAGAATCGTCTCAATGCCGGTTTGCTGCTGAATCTGGATACACAGGCTCTGGGCGCTCATGCGGGCAGAGGCTCGCGGCGAGTCGGGCACGTTGATGGCGTGGACGCCCAATTGCGAAAGCTTCCGGGCTCCCTCGATCTCATTGGCGCAGGAGATGCCGCGAGGGGGCACGATTTCTACCAGGGAGACGAAGCTGCCGTTCGCAATCAGAGAGCCGATGCGGGAGCGCTCGCTCAGGGGTGCGGGAGGGGTTTCGGTGCTCAGGGGCGGAGCCGCTCCCGTGACCTGGACGCGGGCCTGCGCATCGATGGCGCGCATGGCCGAGCGCATGGCGCGAATGTGGTTGGGCGTAGTGCCGCAGCATCCACCTACGATCTGCACCCCAGCGGCTATGGCGTTACGGGCAAACTCGGCCATGTACTCGGGCGAGCAGAGATAGATGTTGCGCCCTTCTACGGCGCGGGGCAGACCGGCATTGGGCATGGCGGCCAGGGGCAGCGCCGAGGCGGTGCGCATAGCTTCGACGGCGGAGAGAACCGTTGCCGGGCCGGTGGAACAGTTGACGCCGATGGCTCCGGCGCCCCACTCGGTCAGCAGCGATGCAGCCTGAGCGGGCGAGGAGCCGTCCAGGCAGTTACTTTCTTCGTCCACCGTCACCATCACCAGCACAGGCAGGTCGGGGGCCACCTCGCGCGCGGCTGCCAGAGCCTCATGAGCCTCGTTCAGCGCGGGCATGGTCTCAATCACGATGAGATCCGCGCCAGCCTCGGCCAGGGCGTCAATCTGCTCGGCAAAGGCCGCGCGGGCTTCGTCCAGGCCGGTTTTTCCCAGCGGCTCCAGACGCACGCCCAGCGGGCCCACGGAGCCTGCAACCCACGCATCCCCGGCCTGCTTTTCCCTGAGGTGCTCGACGGCCTGACGGGCCAGCCTGACCCCGGCAGCGTTTATCTGGGCCACATTCCCGGCCAAACCGTAGCGGGCCAGCCGGAAACGATTGGCGCCAAAGGTGTTGGTCTCGATGATCTCGGCTCCGGCCTGCAAGTACTCCTCGTGAATCGAGAGGATCAGGCCGGGGTCGGCGAGGTTCAGCTCGTCGTAACAGCGGTTGATGAAGACACCGCGGGCGTAGAGAACGGTGCCCATCGCTCCATCAACAAGGACAGGGCGGCTGGCGAAGATGTCCGCAAATTGGGTCATTCTTGTGCCATGTTATGCTACGCCAGCCTGCCGCGCCAAAGCATTTTCAATCCAGCGGCTTACCGAAGCCTCCCGTGGCAAGTCTCAAGGAGGGAAGAGGGAGAATACCGCCTGCCGGCAGGCAGGGCTGCTTTGTTATACTTCGGTAGTCATCATACGGGGTTGTGACGGCATGGGGCAGGAGTTTTCCATCTGCATGCCGAAGATCAATTGCCGTCAAGTTGTTCACTCCGCGGCCCGGGCCGCGGGCATCAAGTGCGCACACACAGCGCCTTCCGTCGAGGTAAGAGATTTTGAACAAGAGAAGTCTTTGGACGAGCATCGCCGCGGCCTTGTTGGTTGCAGCCGCGCTGGCAGGTTGTGGCACTACCACCTATTTTGCGGGCCGGACGCTGCCCCCCAGCGGGCTGCTCAATCGCGTTCTGATCGCGATTCAGAATCCCAGCCCCTACACCACCGGCACCCTGCAGTTCGTGGATGCTTATTACGACATCCGATTCAAGTACAACAGCGCTAGTACGAGCCCGGCGTTTAGTATTGTGGGCTATTCGGGAAACCTGCCGGCTACTATCCAGAACATGCCCGAGGAATTGGCGGGAGCGGTCTACAGCACCGGTGATGGCGGCTTCAACATGATCGACTATAGCGGAGAGAAGTTGACAGGCCCCATCAGCGGACTCAATGGCAGATCCTCCAGCATCTTCATCACGCGCAATCAGTATTACACCTTTGCCGCCAATCAGTCATCGCACGTGCTGACAGTGGTGGACAGGTCGGCGAGCAACCCAACGACCTACGCGTTTAACCTTCCCGGCGTTTACCGGGTGAGCGTGAACCCCGGAGGCTCGGTAGCGCTGGTCTTCACACAGAATTCGAATTACATCTACTATCCGCTCAAACTGACCGCAGCGCAGAGCACAGCCTACTCCGGGGGCCCAAGCACCTGGCCTACGGGCGCTATTGACTGCGAACCGCAGAATGCGCCGGGCTGGTGCCTGTTTCAGATGTTAAGCCCGGACGATAACCACCCACTGGTCTTTGACCGGCCGGTAAAGGCAGTCTTTTCCTCCGATGGCGGCACAGCATACGTGTTGAACTGCGGGCCGGAGTGCGGCGGCACCGCGTCCTCGGTTTCTCCGCTACCGGTAGCTCCATTGATCTTTCTGATTGGCCAAGAGTCCGGGGCGCTTCCCACTCACAGTGCTCTGGCCAGCAGCACCATTCCTATTCCCGGCGGAGCCAGCAACGCGCTGGTCACCAGCTCCACTATGTACGTTGTGGGCCAGAAACTGATGTCCGACGGCTTTTGGGGCGGCTATTTGACAGTGGTCAATCTACAGACCAATACTGTGGCGCCCTCCACGGGTTCTGCTCCCAACCCGGTTTCCATAAGCGACGGCACGCCGGGCGCCATGAGCCGCATGTTGCTGGCGGACGACAACACATTGTGGATCGGCATGACCCAGTGCACCAACGGGGAGCGCGCCAACAACGGCTTGCCCTACGGCTGCCTGACCATGTTCAACACCTCCACCAATACGGTGACCCTGCTGGAGCCTTATATCGGCGACGCCACCGGAATTGCCGCGGTAACGGGTCTGCACAAGATCTACACGGCTGAAGGCGGACAGGTGTACATCTATTCAACCTTGGACGGCACGGCGATTGACAATCAGTTCGTGACGGTGACCGGCACGGCCTCTGACGTGGCCTACATGGACGCAAGCAGTGACACCGACAACACGGTCTACTAGCTTCGGTTGTCAATGAATAGTGATCAGTTTGACCTATGATTTGCAGATGACCCAGGCCTCAGCATTGAGATCTGGGATTTCTTCAATCCAAGTTACTCTACGATGATGGGGAGCAATAGATCATGATCCCCGATTCTGCGCCGAATACTCCAATAGCCGATATTCTGGCCATCGCCGCCCACAGGGATGACGTAGAACAGACCTGCGGGGGAACCCTGCTGCGCATGGCGTCGCGCGGCCTGCGCACTGCCATTCTGGACCTGACACAGGGCGAGGCCGGAACTCGCGGCAACGCGGTAGCGCGCGCGCGAGAAGCAGCCGAAGCCACGCGGCTGCTGGGCGTGGGCTGGCGGCAGGCGCTTGACCTGACCGACGGCGCGGTGGAAAACACGCTGGAAAACCGCCACAAAATTGTGCGCGTGCTGCGACTCATCCGTCCGCGCGTGGTGATTTTGCCCTATTGGCAGGCGCGGCATCCGGACCACTCTACAACCGCCACGCTGGGCTACGAGGCCTGCTTTCTATCCGGCCTGACTAACGCACCTGCGGTAGGGCCAACTGCGCCTTCGGCGCAAACAATGGAAGAGCTTGCAGAAATGGGGTCACCGCATCGTCCCTTCAAGATCGTTTACGCCAGTCTCTACGCCGATGTGCGCCCCAGTTTTGTCGTGGATATTACGCCTTTTATTGAGCAGCGCTATGCGGCGTTGATGGCCTACCGTTCGCAATACGCCAACCAGGCGGCAGGCGGAGCGCTCTTTGTGCCGGAAGAGGAGATTCGCGAGCGCACCTTTGCCGAGGCACGCCACTACGGGTTGCTGGCGGGCGTGCGCTACGGAGAGCCTTTTGTGCAGAAGGAAGTGGGCCTGGTGGATGATTTGACGCTGCTGCCGGTGCAGTCGATCTGATGGTCCCAGCACAGGCGGCTAGTGGCTGAAGAGCATGCGCCCGCCCACGGCGATCAGCGTTATCGCAAAGATGCGACGCAGCCAGAGTTCGGGAATGTGCTGCGCGTATGCAGCCCCAAAGTACCCGCCTATCAAAAACCCGACGGCCAACAGAAGCGCTACCTTGAGATCCGCGTTGCCATTGCGGTAGTATTCCATGAAGGCAAGGATTCCCACCGGCGCCAGCAGGGCGCCCAGCGATGTGCCCTGGGCCTTATGCTGGCTCATGCCCGTGAGCCAGACCAGCGCGGGAACAAATAGAATGCCGCCGCCAATTCCAATCACGCCGGAAAGCATGCCCACCAACAGCCCCACCAGCAGCATCATCCAATTCACAAGAGCCTCCCTCAGGGCACAGTGAGAAGCACAAGCCCGCTCATCCAGCGTAAACCATTGGGCGACAAAATAATCAAGGGCGCATCCGGTTGAAGATAAAGGCTTACATCTGTAACTTACAAAGAATTATTGAAAATGTTTTCATAAATCGCTTGCATTTTATGGTGGAGTTATGGCAAAGTACTAACTGCGTAGGAGAACGCCCGATGAAATACAACACGCAAAACTCGATGCGTAGGCTGGAGCGGCTGAACCCTGGCTGCATCGGCCGCCGGGCGCCGCTGGTCTATTTCCGGTAACCCGCCGGTCCTTCATCCTACGCATAGCGCATGAACATTGGCATTTTCCCGAGTGGCGTAGTAGACAGGTTCATCGTTTGATAACCGATACCGCCCTGTCTCCGTTTGTTCCCTCGGGATAACTTCGGCTGAGTCAGAGACTCAGCAACCTATGTAGCCGCGATAAGTCGATTGCGACTAACAAGAGAATTGTATCTCTGACTTTGTGGCGATTAGTAAGTTGTGCCGGTGGCGAAGAGAAGAGTTACTTCCTGCCACGAAAAGCAGGGTTGATGAGACCCTGTGGGCGGGCCGCTTTACGGAGCGGTTCTTCCCGACTCTTTTCGACCATTCCCCGGCGCAGTTTTTTGGAAGCGCAGTTACAAACCCACCCTGGCCGGTGGTGTAGGTCGCGGTTACTTCTCAAGCCGAAGCGCGCGGGTTCGAATCCCGCCTGGAGCGCGAGCTCCGGTAGCTCAGTGGCAGAGCATCGGAAAAATACCGCAATCGCTTGTTCCCCGGCCGGAACTTTTTTCTGGCGTAGCTCATATGGCGCGCCAAAACAGCCACCCTGGCCGGTGGTGTAGGCAACGGATACTTCTGGAGCGGAGGATGCGGGTTCGAATCCCGCCGCGTTGCAAGTCGCGTCGTCTAACGGTAGGACATCCGAAAAACTCTGTCGCCGCTTGTTCCCCGGCCCAACAACCTCCGGCTGGTCCGGATAGAAATGCAACGGTCATGAGCAAACTGAAGGTAAAAAACGGCACGCCGGTGGGCAATGCAAACCTGTGCGGAAACTGCAATTTGGGGCAATTCATCACCGGTTACCGCGAATCGGACATACTGGCAATTTGCAACAACACCAGCCCCAACACGGTGCTGCCCTTCACGGTGATGGAGTGCAGCAGCTTCAGCGATAAGTACAAACCGAATTGGGAACAAATGAAGAGACTGGCCATCGATATCCAGCCCGTCCGCATTTCGAAAAGAACCACCGGCTTCTCAGCAAAGGAAACTCTTCATCCTTTGAAGCTGGACAACGAAGATGGAGAAGAAGACGAGTAAGTCCCGTCGAATAACATCAGTCAGTAGCAACCAATATCCTGCCGGTGGCGCAGGGCACGGTTTCATCTGGGAGAGCGCCGCTAATAGCGGAGGAGCAGGTTCGATCCCTGCCGCCAGGTATTAATCTGGTGTAGCTGTCCGCGCCCGACTTTTCCCCGGCAGTTATTTGAAAGGAGGCGCACCATGCGCCTGAATGTTTTCAAGCAGAAGCCGAGACCGCGCACCCACGAGGGAGCGCCGGCCAGAGCCATCACGCCGGAGCAGGCGCTCAGGCGCTCGGTGCTCTCCTGCATGTTGTGGGAGGGGGAGTTCTATGAGGACGGCGTGCAGATCGCGGGCCGCATCCAGGAGCTTGTCCCGCAGGTTGCGGCCGAAAAGGTTGCCGCGTTGGCCGTCGAGGCGCGCGAGCGGATGAAGCTGCGCCATGTGCCGCTATTGCTGGCGCGGGAGATGGCGCGTCACGCGACGCATCGCGCGCTGGTGGCCGAGACGCTGGAGCGCGTCATTCAGCGCGCTGATGAGCTGAGCGAGTTCGTCGCCATCTACTGGGCAGGCGGGCGTCAGCCGCTCTCCGCGCAGGTGAAGAAGGGGCTGGCCGCGGCCTTCGGCAAGTTTGACGAGTACGCGCTGGCCAAGTACGACCGCGCGGGCGCAGTTCGCCTGCGCGACGTGCTGTTTCTTTCACACGCGAAGCCGGTGGACGAGGCGCAGGCCGCCCTGTGGAAGCGTCTGGCGGCAAACGAGCTGGCCACGCCCGACACCTGGGAGGTGGCGCTCTCGGCTGCCGGACGCGGCGAGGGAGCGGACAAGAAGGTCGTGTGGGAGCGTTTGCTTGCCGAGCGCAAGCTGGGCGCGCTGGCATTGTTGCGCAACCTGCGCAACCTGCGCGCGGCTAACGTGAGCGAGGAACTGGTGATCTCGGCGCTAGCGGAGTTGAAGACGGACCGGGTTTTGCCCTTCCGTTTTCTGGCCGCCGCGCGCAACGCGCCGCAGTGGGAGGCAGCTTTGGAGGCCGCCATGTTCCGCGCCCTTGAAGGCCGGGCAGGGAAGCTCGCCGGCCACACAGTGCTGCTGGTTGACGTCTCCGGCTCGATGGAATCGGCAATCTCCGGCCGCTCGGAGATGCGACGGACGGACGCGGCCTATGGGCTGGCGATTCTACTCAGGGAGATCGCGGAAAAGGTGACGATCTACACCTTCTCCGAGAAGGCAGTGCGGGTGCCATCGCGGCGCGGAATGGCGCTACGCGACGCGCTGGAGCAGAGCCAACTGCACGCGGGCACTTACCTGGGCGCGGCACTCAAGCACATCGAGGCCGAGGTCCGCGAGGGATGGGACCGGCTGATCGTAATCACCGACGAGCAGTCGCACGACCAGGTTCCCGCGCCGCGCGGCAAGGGCTACGTGATCAACGTGGCCAGCAACCGCAACGGCGTGGGCTACGGCGCGTGGACGCACATCGACGGCTGGAGCGAGGCGGTAGTGGAGTACATCGCCGAGTTGGAAGCCGCGGGGGGCGATTCCACCGCCTGAGTGGAGCTGATACCCGTGTAACAATGAGCCGCCTGCCGGGGAGCAATCCCCGGCAGGCTTGCTTCTGGCAGATCCATGATTCCATTCAGGTTAATCGCCCATTCCACAGCCCCAGTTCATGCCCAAATTTACACAACGTTTGCAATATCTTTGCCCAGATGCAGTAGTCTGTTAATGATTCCGTGCGGCCTCCGCATCAGAAGCTCAACGGCCGCCGGGCGAGGGCAGACCGGTTGAGCCAGACCA
>Ga0209039_10000396_pt1 | contig 42337 bp, 44 predicted proteins | sample BogFormECP12_OM1_FD_188238 | JGI IMG/M metagenome (GOLD analysis project Ga0209039, IMG submission 188238) | Bog forest soil microbial communities from Calvert Island, British Columbia, Canada - ECP12_OM1 (SPAdes) (version 2) | ecosystem: Environmental > Aquatic > Freshwater > Wetlands > Bog ...
TGCCATGGCAAGGGCGCTTGAGGAGGCTGCCAGCGCAATTGTCCAACGGGCGGAGCGGCGTAAGGAATCCCAAGAAAGGCGAACTCTCCGGGAGCAGTTCCCATTCCTTCCAATGTCCCTGCTTCAACGGCGATCTGCGGAGTGCGCCGGGCAGGGGGTCCAGAACGAGTTCCGCATCCACTCATAAAGATCAATAAACACAGTAATCCAGCGGCAATTTCTTGCAACAAAGAGATTGCTGAAACGATGAGAGAAACCTCGGACCGGCCTGGGGAATGGAACGGAGCATGCGCTGCGGAAAATGCGCTTGGCAGTTTCATGGCGACAATAATACTCGCGCGGTAGCTGCGGCGCCATGAGCCGTCTACATGTTCCAAGTTTCGATTGGTCCCAGAGTGCGCTTCTCCTTGCCTGTGCAGGCATTGCTTCGCAGTTGGGGCGCTGATTTGGGTGCTTCCACGGAATGACGCGCTAGCTTTCTAGCAGCGAGTAGGTCGCCAGCCAGCAGGATGAGTGGTTTGAGCGAACAATTCGAATCTCGCAAGGTCAGGGCAAGGGCGGCCGAACTAGGGTTTGTATCTTGCTGATTTAGATGGGGAAGATGGAGCCGAGGGAGAGAGTTGAACTCTCGACCTGCCGATTACGAATCGGCTGCTCTACCACTGAGCTACCTCGGCCTGTCTTTTACCATAGCATCCGCTGAAAATGTGTGTCAATTCACCGCGCGCGAAGTTGCCAGAATGTGTGTCAGCGCGAGAACGGGTACATAGCCCAGGCGATGCCGATTCCCACCGCCAGAAACAGAAAGAACGACCACAGGATGTACTTGATGCGGTCTTTCGGGCGCCGCCGTCCCAGGAAACCGAAGGCCAAGGAAATAATCGCGGCGAACAACAGCAAGGCCTGGAAATGCGTCAAGGCAAATCCATTCGCGTCCATCACGCTTTGCGTCCCCGCGCCGCTTCGTAGGCGTGCAATGCGGCCAGCAAATTCAGAACCCCAGCCGTAGCCAGAAACCTCGTGCCGTAATCTCCATCGGCATGGGAAACATCGGCGCCGTCACGCTCCAGGGATCGCGCCAGCACATAAAAACTTCCGGTGCCCAGATCGGCGACGTAGCCAAGCGTATCAAACGCATCGCTGGCGTTCGAACCGAACACATTCCCGCGCAGCATGGCCCCGGTGACAACCAGCAGGCCAACGGTGAGAAAAACGACAATGGCGCGCCCCCACATTCGCTGCAGCGCATGGCCCAATCCTGGTAGCAGCCAACCGGCAATGCCGATCGCCAAAGCCAGACTCTCTCTCGGCGAACCCGCATCAGAAGGCTGCGCGGGCGTTTCTACCTGCGTCGGTTGTGTGACTTCGTCGGCCATATACCTGCCTTGTGCCAGCCTCACGCGAGGAGGGCCAGAATCTCCGTTTGCACCGCTCCGGTGACGCGCGCCTCGTTTTCGTCCACGTAGACGTCCACTTCGCTGCGAATCCCAAACTCCGGGAGGTAGATGCCCGGCTCGACCGAGTTGCAGGTTCGCGGAATCAAGTGGCGCTCGTCGCGCGTCTCCAATCCGTCCATATTCACGCCGTTGCCGTGCACCGATTGCCCGATGTTGTGGCCTGTGCGGTGAAAGAAGTACTTGCCATAACCGGCCTTCTCAATCACTTTCCGCGCTGCCTCATCCACCTGCCAACCTTCCAACTGCTTCCCGGCTTTCACACTGGAGCGAATCAACTCCACGGCGCGGTCGCGGGCCTCGCGAACCACATCGAAGATTTTCACATACTTTGCCGGAACCTTTGCTCCCAGATAGCCCACCCAGGTGACGTCGTAGTAGACACTTCCCGGCGTGTTTTGTTTACCCCAAACGTCGAGCAGCAGGAGATCGCCTTCGCGGATTGGTGCGGCTTTCTCTTGCGTCGCCGCATAGTGAGGATCGCTGGCATTGGCATTCACCGCAACATCCGGACCCTCTTCGGCAATGATGCCTGCCTCCGCGAATTCATGGAGCATCCATTCCTTCAAGTCGTACTCCGTCAGGGATTTCTTCTCGCGCACGGATTGCGCAGCGTGCAAAAAGGCCTCGCGGACGATGCGGTCAATCGCCATGCCCGCAGCCAGGTGGGAATCCAGTTGTTCCTGGCTCCAGCACGCTTCGTATTTCTGCACCAGGTCAGCGGAGGTGACCACCTTGGCGCCCGCCCCGCGCACCATTTCAATCGTGCCGGCATCCACCATGGAGACGTAAGGAATCGCGTTCTTCGGTGAATACTGCATGGCGACGGTTCTTGCACGCCCCAGCAACTTTTTCAGATTGGCTTGCAGTTCCTTCAAGCCAGCGTAGTAAAGCGTTTCCCCCGGCAGCGTCGCCAGGGACTCGGACTCGATTTTGTGCACCAGTTTTCGCGGCGAACCTTTCGCGGGAATAAAATAGAACCAGCGGCGCGTGCGCATGCCTTCCGGAAGGCCCAGAACACGGTGAGCGATAGGGTCGCGTCCACGAAAATCATAGAAGAGCCAGCCGTGAAGCTTGGCGGCGCGCAAGTCACTTTGAATTTCGGCAATCTGTACGCTCATGTGGTTCTCCGCCCCGAGGTTCGCGCGTCCCCGGGTATTTTCCAGAACAGCCCTCAGCGGTCCTTGGCGATTGCCGGTACCTCAAGTTTCCACCTGGAGAAGATTCAGGACCTGCTGGCGCGTGACCCCTTGAATTTCGACACGTTTGGTCCGGCCGTGTTCGCCGCTTTGGATTCTAACAGCCGACTTTGGCCTTTTCAAAAGTTCCGCCAGGAAAACGATCAGCGCTTCGTTGGCGCGGTTTTCTATCGCGGGTGCGCGAAGGCGTATCTTCAGCGCGCCTTCCATCGTGCCGGCAATTTCGTCTTTGCTGGCGCGCGGTTGCACGCGCACAATCAAGTTGACTGTTCCCTTCACCACGTCATCAGTGAGATCGAGATAGCTCATCGCTTACCAGGCTCTTTCATACTGCACGGGCGGCTTGACCTCCGTCTGAAGCGCGGCGGCGGCGCGCCTTGGCCAATACGGATCGCGAAGCATTTCCCGCGCGAGGAAGACCATGTCTGCCTGGCCGGTGGAGATTATCGATTCCGCCTGGACTGGGTCCGTGATCATCCCGACGGCGGCAGTTGCCATCCCGGCCTGACGTCGAATGGCCTCCGCGAATCCTACTTGGTATCCCGGCCCAGCGGGAATCTTTATCCCCGGCACAATCCCACCGCTCGACACATCCACCAGATCAACTCCAAGCCCCTTTAACCTGCGGCACAATTCAATGCTTTGCTCCAAATCCCAGCCACCCTCTTTCCAATCGGTCGCCGAAATCCGCACGAGCAGCGGCAAATTTTGCGGCAGTGTCTCGCGCACCGCTTGCGTTACACGCAGCAAAAACCGGATGCGATTCTCGAAGCTGCCGCCGTAGTCGTCCTTGCGATCATTGCAGAGCGGCGAATAGAACTGGTGAAACAGATAGCCGTGTGCCGCATGAATCTCTACAAACTGGAAACCCGCCGCCACGGCGCGCCGCGTGGCTTGCAGGAAATCAGCCACCACCCGATCCAAATCATCATGGGTCAACGCACGCGGCACGGGATGACCCGCGGCAAAAGGAGCGTTGGTGGACGAGACGGGTGTCCAGCCTCCCTGCTGGTAGGTTAGGGGCCCGCCGCCAAGCCACGGTGCAGCCGTGCTGGCCTTGCGTCCTGCATGCGCCAGTTGCAGCCCCGCAACAGCACCGTGCTCCTCCAGGAACTCAACGATGGGGCGCCAGGATTCCACGTGGGCATCCAGATAGATTCCCGCATCCGCGGGCGAAATCCGCCCTACCTCTTCGACGGCGGAGGCCTCGGTCATCACCAGCGCCGCGCCGCCAACAGCCCGGCTCCCAAGATGCACCAGATGCCACGTTCCGGGATGGCCGTCCTTCGCCGAATACTGGCACATTGGCGAAACTCCAATGCGGTTCTTGAACTCAATTTCCCGCAATCGCAGGGACGTAAAGAGATTCATGCACTCTCCTCAGTGAATTGCTGTATCCATTGGATTTATTGCGGTGACGGCCGCGTACCAAACAGCGCGGTGCCCACGCGAATCTCCGTTGCGCCTTCCTGAATGGCGTCCTCAAAGTCGTGCGACATCCCCATCGAAAGAACTGGCAAGCGCCGGCCCATTCGAGTTTCCAGGCCATCGCGCAACTGCCGCAGCCGCGCGAAATACGGGCGCACTTTCTCCGGGTCTTCCAGAAACGGAGGAATGCACATGAGCCCTTCCAGACGCAATGATTCGAGTTGCAGGATTTTCTCTGCCAGGACGGGGAGCACGCCTTCGGCAACGCCGCTTTTCGTTTCCTCGCCGCCGAGATGAACCTCAATCAATACGCGCATTGCTTCGGCGGAAGAAGATTCCGCGGCGGCACGTGCAATGCGCTGCGCGAGCACCCAATCGTCAAGTGAATCGATGGCGGTGAATGCTTTGACGGCCCGCGCGGCCTTGTTGCTCTGCAGGTGGCCGATGAGATGCCAGGTGGCGGGAAGATCGGCCAGCATCCCGCGCTTCCCTTCCCACTCCTGCACGCGATTTTCCCCAAAATGCTGCAATCCTGCCTGAAAGGCTTCGCGAATCTTTTCTGCCGGCTGCGTCTTGGATACGCCAATCAGCGTGATCTCTTCGGTGCGCCGCCCCGCGCGCTGGGCGGCAGCGGCGATCCGCTCACGCAGTTGCGCCAAATTGTCAGCGATCGTCGGCAACATAATCTTCAAGGTGACCTGGAGGAAATCGTAACACGCCCGGCGGTGAATCGTGGACCTCGTCAGTGGGTTACGGAATTCATATTCCGGTCGTTGCGCGTGGTTCACTATGCAGTTAAACTGGCTATCATAGGTAGCCTCCCCCTGCCACTAATTGATGCCATGACAACGCGCGGACTGCTGATTGCCATCGAAGGAATTGACGGAAGCGGAAAGCAAACGCAAGCAAAACTGCTGGAACTCACGTTGAAGGCCGATGGAATCCCTGTCTATTCCACGGGTTTCCCTCAATACGATTCCTGGTTTGGCAGCATGGTGGGGAAATTCCTGAACGGAGATTTGGGACCGCTCGAAAGTGTCGATCCGCATTTTACCGCGCTCCTCTACGCCGGTGATCGCTTTGAGGCTAAATCCATGCTGGAGGCCGCGTTAAATGACGGCAAGGTCGTCCTGGTGGACCGCTACATCGGTTCGAATCTGGCTCATCAAGTGGCGCGGGCCAGGCCGGAAAAGCGCGCCGAGTTTTTGCGGTGGATCGAGCATCTGGAATACACCATCTACGGCCTGCCACGCGAAAATTTAATCCTTTATATGCGCATACCACCGGCGCAATCGCAGAAACTCGTGGAGCGTAAGTCCGGGCGTACTTATACCAACGCCAAGTATGACCTGCAGGAAAAGAATCTCCGCCACCTGGAAGACGCTGCCGAGATGTACGATATGCTTTCGCGCAGCCGCCCCTGGGCCACCATTCAGTGCTTCGATGCGCAAAACAATTGTGTGCGGCTCCCGGAAGAGATTGCGGCCGAAACCTTGCTTGCGGTGAAGCCGCTCCTCGCAAACCTCGGCAAAGGCTGAACCATGGGTTTTTCCGAATTCCTGGGGAATGAGAAGATCGTGGCGGCGCTGCGCGGGGCGTTCCGTTCCGGCCGCGTGCCGCACGCGCTGCTCTTTACCGGCCCTCGCGGTGTCGGTAAATACACGTTGGCCCGCATGTTTGCCCAGACGGCTAATTGCGAGCGGCTTACCGACGATTTCTGCGGCGAATGCCTCACCTGCCAGCGCATCGCATTACTCGCGGAGCCGCAGAAACTGGTCGAGCAGGGCTTGGCGGAACGCGGCGAAAGTGCCGATGCTGCCACCGTCGAGCGCATTCCGTTGATCCTGCAAACTCACCCGGACGTTTGGGCGCTGGTGCCCGATCCGGTTCGGCTCAAGAGTCCCGTGGCCCGGCCGGTCCTCCGAATCGGGCAACTCCGCGCCGTGCAACGCGCCGCCTATTTTCAACCGATGGGCCGCCGCCGCGTGTTTATCTTGGACGGGGCGGAGACCATGCGCTGGGACGTGGCGAACGTTTTCCTGAAAATTCTGGAAGAGCCGCCGGGTTCCGCAACGCTGATCCTTACGGCGCCTTCCCCCTTTAATCTTCTTCCCACCATCGTTTCACGTTGCATGCAGTTTCACTTTGCGCCGCTGCCGCAACAAGAAGTGGAAAGCATCTTGAAATCGCGCACCGAACGCAGCCCTGCCCAGGCAAAGCTGGCGGCACAGCTCTCCGAAGGAAGTCCCGGCCTGGCCATGGAAATGAATGTGGAGGAAGCGGTGGAGAAGCGCAAAACCGCGCTGCGTATTTTGGAGCGCGCGGCGCGCGGCCAAGGCTTCGCGCAGCTATTCGCGGACACCAGCGCCCTGGCAAAGGACCGCGAATCCTCTTTTGACGAGCTAACCGGCGTGTTTTACGGACTACTGTCCGACCTTCTGGAACTCACCTCTGGCGTGAAAAGTCCTTTGCTCAGAAATCCACACCTTGCCAAGGAGTTAGACGCGCTGGCCGGGAATATATCTTCCGCGTGGGTGATGCGCGCCATCGCCGGACTGGACGAGCTTGCTGCCGGAGTCCGCCGCAATCTGAATCGCCAACTTGGACTGGACGCTTTGGCCGTTTCCCTCGCCCCACCCTCCGTTAGCGGCGCCCCAGCCCGTAAGTAGAAAAATAGATACTCGGCGGTCACCGAAAAAAGGGATAATGAACGAAACCCAGACGGCCCACGTTGCATCTTATGTACAGAAATATCCCTGTCATTCCAAGGAGCAGCCATGGTGAATCGTCGAATGTTCCGTCCCAGTTTCGCGGACGCCAAGGAACCACCCTCCATGCGCCCTCAGTACAACGGGCCCCTGCCCAGCAAGAAGCCGGCACCGCCTGAGATCACGCACGCCGAGAACTTCTATTGGGTGAAGCAGATGCAGAGCCGCACACCCATGGTCGTGGTGCTCGACTCCGGTGAAGAGCTTCGCGGTTTCATCGAATGGTACGACCGCGACTGCATCAAACTCACCCGCGAGGGCGCGCCGAATCTGATGCTCTTCAAGCGCTTCATTAAGTATGTTTATAAGGACGGCGAAGAATCCGCGCAGGGCGGCGACGAGTAAGCCCTATTTCTTCAAAACGTGCCCGGAAGCGGCAGAGAAGGTCAGAATGGCCTTTGCCGCCAGTGACCCCGTTTCATTGAAAATATCGCATTCTGTAACGATGAAGTTTCTTCCCGAACGCAGTACCTTTGCGTCCGCTTTCACTCTTCCACCTGGTACCGGTTCCAGGTAATTGATCTTCAACTCTAGCGTGGCGAGTTCCGTGCCGCGCGGGATCACCGTGTAGGCTGCAATCGCCGCCGTGGTATCCGCAAGCGCGGCGAGTATCCCTCCATGGACCACCCCATGGATCTGCTTGTGCTTTGGCCTCACATCCAGCCGGAAGATCGCGCGGCCATCATGTACGCTCTCCACATCGAAACCCAGTAGTTCCGTGGCCTTGCTTTCGCGCATGCGCCGGCGCACCAACTCGGTCACCATTTTCTCTTCTCTGCTCAATTTTCGCGACATCTCCGCCTCTACTCTCTCAGTATGCCGAAAGCCCGCCGTCCAAGGGTATCGCCGTTCCCGTCATCCAGGAAGACTCCCTCACCGCCACCTTGCCCGTCAAACGTGTCACGTTCTCCCCCGCTCTTGCGTCTAATCGTTGTACTATTTCGCTGGCAGGCGCTTCCGCCCGCGGCCCGCGCGACTCTAGTATCTTGGCTTGCTACCCCGCAAGCAAGCGAGTACGTTCCTTTTGCGCGCGAAATTTGGATTGAGGCCTTCTATGCGTATTGGCATCACCGGTTATCCCACCTACGGCGGTTCGGGCGTCGTCGCCACCGAATTGGGCCAGGAACTCGCCGCCCGCGGGCACGACGTCCACTTCATTACCTACGCTCCTCCCATCCGCATGAACCCCAACGACCCGCGCGTCCATTTCCATCAGGCGGCCGTCGTCTCCTATCCCCTCTTTGACCATTCTCCCTACACGCTTTCTCTCGCCGTGAAAATGCTCGAAGTCTTCGAGGCCGAGTCCCTGGACATCCTCCACGTCCATTACGCCATCCCTCATTCCGTCAGCGCCCTGCTCGCTCGTCAGATGGCTGCACCACGCCGCCTGCCCTTCATCACAACGCTCCATGGTACGGACATCACTCTCGTCGGCAATAACCCCAACTTTCTCCCCATCACCCGCTATTCCATCGAACAGAGCGACGGCGTCACCTCCATTTCGCACTACCTGTACCGGCATACCGTGGATGAATTCGGCATCAAGCGTCCCATCGAAGTAATCCCCAATTTCGTCAATTGTGACCTCTACTGCCGCCAGCCCAATCCGCAACTCCGCGCGGAGTGGGCCCCCGATGGCCAACCCATCCTGATGCACCTCTCGAATTTCCGCCCGGTGAAGCGCATCCTCGATGCCATTGAAATCTTCGCCCTCGTGCGAGAGAAAATGCCCGCCAAGCTGGTCATGATCGGCGATGGCCCTGACCGCGTTCCTGCCGAAGAACTCGCGCGCACACGCGGCGTGGAAAAAGATGTGCTTTTCCTGGGGAAACAAAATGGCATCCGGGAAAAGCTGGGCCAGGCGGACTTGTTCCTGCTGCCCTCGAGGCTGGAATCCTTTGGCCTTGCGGCACTGGAAGCGATGGCGTGCGAGGTGCCGGTGATTGCCACCAATGCGGGCGGCATCCCGGAAGTGATCGAGGACGGTGTGGACGGCTATCTGGTCGAACCCGGCGATGTGAAACTTGCCGCGAAGTATGCGATCGATTTACTCTCCCGCGCCGATCGCGGCCGCGAGATGGGGAAACTCGCGCGCATTCATGCGAGAAAGAACTACTGCGCCAACGATGTCATCCCCATGTACGAGCGCTACTACGAGCAGGTGCTGGCAGGCGCGCTAGCCGCCCGCGTGTGACCGCGATTTGATTTTTGTTTTTCTAAGCTGGAACTGTGTAGTGGCGCGCCACTTCCGATGCGTAGCGGAGGCCTACCTGTCTACGGTTTTCTGCGAGCCACTGACTCAGCCGAGTATCTCCAGTGGGTGGCCCGTACGGAGCGAGCAGGTTGCTCATCAGCCCCTTATACTCCTCCCACGTTAAGACAACATCCCGCATCATAATGCCCGTCAAACGCGTACTGAGATACGCCAATGCGGTTGGCACCCGAACGAGGCGGACTGGCTTGCCCACTTCGGCCGCAATAAGCCTGACGAGTTCCTCAAATGTGAACGTCTCCGGTCCAACGGCATCGAGCACGCTATTCCCTTCCTGTCCTGCCGCATCAATCAGAAGCCGCGCCATGTCCTCCACGTAGATTGGCCTGACCCCGTAGCGGCCATCGCCGGGAATACCAAAGACAGGAAAATAACGGATGAACCAGGCGATATTGTTAACGAGAATGTCTTCAGCGCCAAAAATAACCGTGGGACGCACAATGGCGTAGCTGAGGCCCGACTCAATCACAGACTGTTCCAATTGTGCTTTCCCGCGGTAGTAACCGAGCGGCGATTGGAGCGACGGGTTGGCAATGCTGACATGCACGATGCGCCTGACCCCGGCATCCTTTGCGGCATTGATTAAAGTGCGGGTGTTCTGGACTGCCGTCTCAAAAGTCGTGTTCCCGCGAGGGAACCGCACCCAATAGGTATTGATCAGCGTCGAAGCGCCACGCAATGCTTCTTTCAGCTGTCCGGGATGATCGAAGGCATAGGGAAACACCTCGATTCGATTCCCAAATTCGTTCTCGTGGTCTGGATGATTTGTTAGCGTGCGAACTTTGTATCCACAGTTAAGCAGCAGCCTGCTGGCGTATTTGCCGGTGTAACTAAACGCACCCGTGATGACGACCGTATCACTTTTCGCATTGTTTTCCCGCATGGGCACTTCCTAATTTGCATGCGACTCCGAGGGAGCATGGAGAAACCAAGGCAGTTAAGTATGGCCATTGCAGACGGTAGTCTCCGCGGCGCAACTGCGATGTGCCGCCACAGAGCGATATGCGGCATGCAAGAGCGGCATCGCGCCCGGAACCACCGCCAGCCAGACGAGTGGGCGCGCCCACCAGAGTTCGCGAGCAATGGCCAGAATGGCCTTCGCGCCCCCGCAGTGGCGGCCATCCGAATGCAAAAACCGCAATTCGCGCAATAATTCCTGGCGCGGCATGCCCAGCAGAGCGCCGACGCGCGGGTCCTGCAGCGGCGCTACTGCAAAGCCGCGACGCGTCAAAGTCGGCTCCAGCCAACGGGCAAAGCGGGTGCAGAATCCGCATTCCGCATCAAAGAACAGCCAGCCTCTGGCATGGCGCCCTTTGCCGTCCGTGTATTCGCTCGCCAGTGAAATCATGCTTGCGCCCGTTCTCCAATCAACCGTCGTTCATCGCGAATCTCTTGATCAGCCCGCCTTCTTCTTCTCGCTGCCTAGCAGCGTAATCACCTTGCCGCGCAGCTTGCCGACGCCCTTCAGCGCGCCCACCGGCATCCGCAAGACCTCCTCGAATAGCCCGGTCATCGTGGTGAGGAATTCCAGCATCGTCTCAAGTCGCTCGCGCGTGAAGGCCTCGCCCTGCGGGCCGCTTTTCAATTCCTGCACGCATTCCGCCAGCACGCGGAGAGTGGGGTCGATCTCGCGCCGCTTGCGCTCTTCGGACACGGTCCGGAAGATCTCCCAGACGTCCTTGGTGGTCTCAAAGTGGTCGCGGCGGTCGCCCAGGACGTGCACGACGCGCACAATACCCCAACCCTGCAATTCGCGCAGGCTGGTGCTCACGTTCGAGCGCGCCACGGACAAAGTGGCGGAAATCTCGTCCGCGGGGACCGGGTGCGGCGACAGAAAGAGCAAGGCATGCACCTGGGCCACGGTGCGGTTGATGCCCCACTTGGTGCCCATTTCGCCCCAGTGGAGGATAAACTTCTGCGCTACGGGAGTGAGTGTAGGTTTGGTTGTGTCTGTCATTTCAGTATGTACAGAACATACTGCACAACTGGGCGCCCGTCAAGGCCTTTTTTCGTCCTTCCTTTGGGGGGGTGTTCCAACAGTTTGCTGAACTACTTCCAATTCGTCATTCCGAACGGAGTCGGCGAAGTGAGGAATCTCTCTTTTCTGAGTGTTTTGATCGAGGAGGGATTCCTCGCTTCGCTCGGAATGACGGCGATACGCATTTTTCAGCAACCACCTAAATCAGGCTTACTTCGGGGATGACTGGCACTAGCTCCGGCACGTCAATCCGGATGCTCGTTCCCTGCCCTTCGTGGCTTTCGATCTCCAGGCGGAAATCGTCGCCATATAGCACGCGGAGCCGCTCGCGGACGTTGCTCAGACCGATGCCTTCCACGTAGACATGCGGCAGTTTCTCTTCAGAGATGCCCACGCCATTGTCCTGAATCTCGATGTGCAGGCGCCCATCGCGATGGCAGGTGCGCAATTGGATTTTGCCGCCTTCCAGTTTGGGTGCCAGGCCGTGCTTGATGCTGTTCTCCACAATGGGCTGCAGCAGCATGCTGGGGATGAACGTTTCCAGCGTATTGGCGTCGATCTCCTTGACGATATCGAGGTTGTCGCGGCCGAAGCGCGCCACCTCGATATCCAGGTAATCGTCAATAAAAGAAAGCTCCTCGCGCAAAGGCACAAAGGTTTCGTGCTTGCGCAGCAGCCGCCGGAGGATGTTGCTCAGCTTCAGGACGACGCCGCGGGCGGAGTCTGGGTCAATGCGCACCAGCGCGGAAACGGTGTTGAGCGTGTTGAATAGAAAATGCGGATTGATCTGGCTGGAGAGCGCGTCCATCCTGGCGCGCAGCAGCAGTTGCTGGTGGCGCTCCAGGTTCATCTCGATGCGGGTGTTGTTCCAGATTTTGAGGGGCGCCGCCACGCTCATCAGCGTGCCCAATACCACCACGCACAGCACCCAGTTCCAGTGCGGGTCAATGGCAAAGAGCCACTTTGGTTTAGTAGTGGCCATAACCAGCGCCACGCGGCCGAGTTCCAGGCCCACGCATGTCAGCAACGGCAGCATCTCCCACATAATTTCGCCATCGCGCGCCATGCGCATGATGGCTTTCGGAATGTTCAGGAAGGTGAATGGCCCGAAGCTCCACAAGTCTTCGCGATTGGGGATCACCTGGCGAATCAGCCCGCCCAGCAAACCCGCCGCGGAAGCCGCCGGCATCGCCAACCATTCGTGGGCCATCAGCGCGGGAATGGTGATAATCGCGCCGCCCACGGGGCCAACCACGCGCCCGCCGAGCAATCCCATCAGGAACGCGCCTTCCAAGGAGAGGTCGGCGAAGCGATAGGCCGGGAAGGCCAGCCGAAGCGTCACGCCAACAATGAGTGGCGGTGTCATGAACAGCATGAGCTTCAGTTTCTGGTCCGAATCGCGCTGTTCTGTGAAGAGCACACGGCGAAAGGTGTTCCAGCGCGCCAGCAATGCGGCGATCGAGGAGGCCACGCCCACCTTCAGTAACAGGGTGAAAAGTAGTTCGCGAATTGGGGGAATAGTGTCCATCGTTCGCCCGAAGCGTTTCGCCTACGCTAGCCAATTGTCACTCTAATGTAAAGAAGCTGTGGAGAAAATGCCGCTTGCGTCGAGGCATCGCGGCTCCCTGCTATACTGGAACATTCCTATGGCTGGAAAATCGTCAACCAAGAAGAGCAAGCGATCCGCGAAGAGAACTCCGCGCCTCGTCGCACATGCGGAACTGCCGACCCGCTTCGGCCGCTTCACCATCTATGGATTTACCGGTCGCGGGCCCCAGGAAGAAGCTGTGGCGCTGGTGCGCGGCAATCTGCGCGGACGAACGGCACCGCTCGTGCGCGTGCACTCGCAATGCCTGACGGGCGATGTGCTCACCTCACTGCGCTGCGATTGCCGGGCCCAGCTTGAGCTTTCGCTGAAGAAAATCGGCCAGGCTCCTGCGGGAATCCTCCTTTATCTCCCGCAAGAAGGCCGGGGCATCGGCCTGATGAACAAATTGCGGGCGTATCAATTGCAAGACGGCGGAATGGACACGGTTGAGGCCAACGTCTCGCTCGGCTTTGCGGCGGATGTCCGCGAGTACGACTTCCCTGCCCAGATCCTCAAGAAGTTGGGCGCCACCCGAATCCGGCTGCTCTCCAACAACCCCGATAAAGTGCAACAACTGGAATCGGCGGGAGTCCGCGTGGTGGAACGCGTGCCCTGTCAACCGCGTATTTCCCGGATTTCCCGCAAGTATCTGCAAACCAAAAAGCGTAAGATGGGCCACCTGCTTCAGGGTCTGTGATCCAAGTCTCGCGCAGTGGAATCGGGAACGGTCCCAACGCCTCTGGTCAGGTTCACACTCACACTACAGGGACTCGCGGCTTTGCACGCAAGGCGAATCGCAAGTGCCCGCTTCCGTCCTGACTCTCCGCACGCAGCAAGAGCGCCGCTTCGGGCCCCGTGATCCGGGGCATTTCAAACTGAACCGCTGCGGTCCCGGTCTCCCCAGTCACGCCTTCATACAATTGCGGCTCGGCGGCGCCTTCAATTGCCACAAGTACACTCGCGCCGGCGACGGAGCTCCCGTCATCTTCTTTCACGGCCACCTGCAAATGCGCCTGCTTTCCCGAAAGCCAGGACTTCGCATTCAGCAACTCCAGCAATAATTTTCGTGGCTCGCGCACAACAGGATCTTCTTCCGCCTGCAGTGCGACAGGCACTTCCTCTGCCTCAGGTGGCGCTTCATTCGTGGTCGGTTCCTGCGCCGGCTCTTGCACTGGTTCCTGCGTTGGTTCCTGCCCTGGTTCCTGCGTTGCTGGCGCGGCGGCGGCTTGCGTCAAGGCAGCCGGCGGCAGCCCCAGTTGCAACGTGCCGTCGCGCATCTCTTCCAGCACGGTGCGATGCTGCTCATCCACGCGCAATTTCAGGGCCTGCTCACTATCCTCATTCAGGGGCAACAGGTCATAGTAATTATTCGTGCGGCGATGCAACACGCGTCCGTGGAAATAGACCGTCGTGTCAATCAAAGCATGGGATACGCCACGGTCCTCGGTCTGGACGTGGTACGTCACACCTCCCAATTTAATGTTGGTATTGTGACCAAACACCATGATCCGTCATGGCTCCCGCGGGAGTTACCCGCCAGTTTCGTCCGCAGCCGTCCGGGAAGTGACCGGAACAATTTGACCGGGCGGCATATCAATCGCTATTATAACGCTTTGACCATGACCTCCTCCGGCCTTCACGCATACGTTCCTCTTCTAATACACCTGCTTGTCGCTATGGTACTTGCGGGGGCCCTGCTGGCCATTTCCACGTTGATCGGCTGGCGTCGACCCAATAAGGCCAAGCAGCAACCGTATGAGTGCGGCATCACACCCACGGGTGATGCGCGCGAACCTTTTTCGGTGAAGTTTTACCTTGTGGCGATGGTCTTCATCCTATTTGACGTTGAGGCTATCTTTCTCTATCCCTGGGCGTATATTTTCAAGGATTTGGTTCGCGATGCGGTCTGGAAGCGGTTTGGCTTCGTGGAAATGATGTTCTATGTAGCCATTCTGTTGGTCGGTTACATCTATCTCTGGAAGAAGGGCGCACTCGACTGGCATAAATCCCGGAAGTAACGCCAGTGCAAGCCCTTAAGGACCTAGTTAAAGTGACGCAGCTCGCCAACGCAGGCGCTCAAGTTGTAGTCGAACACCTTCGTGCCTGGAACGCCCAAGCGGTCTCCCAGGTGATCGAATACCGAGGGGACACGACCATTGTCGTTCCCAAGGAATGGCTTCGTGCCACGGCGCAGCAGTGCAAGCAGGATCCCGCTCTGCTCTTCAATTTGCTGAGCGACGCCACCTGCCTGGATCGCTACCCGGTCGAACCGCGCTTCGAGTTGAACTATCAGTTGGTTTCCATTCCGCGCCGCGAACGCATTTGCCTGCGCACCAGCGTCAGCGTCCAGCATCCCGTGGTGGATTCGCTTGAGCCGGTCTGGCCCGGCGCCAATTGGCTCGAACGCGAGATTTTTGATCTCTTCGGCATCCAATTTGCCGGCCACTCGGACTTGCGCCGCATCCTCCTGCCAGAGGGCTTTGAAGGTTCTCCTCTCCGCCGCGATTTTCCGACGGAGGGCAAACGCTAGTGCCGTTCCAACTCGATGCAGAAGATGTCCGTTGGCACGGTTGCTGGCAACTTGTCCTGGGTCAGCATTGGCGTTTCTTGGTCGGTTTGGTTGGAACGGCACTAGATTCCGCTTTGCGGATTGGGATCCCATGACTACCGTTGAGACAGCACTCGGTACCACCAAAACGATGGTCCTCAACATGGGGCCGCAGCACCCCTCCACCCACGGCGTGCTCCGCGTGCTCCTGGAACTCGATGGCGAGAACGTGGTCAGCGCCGTGCCAGACATCGGCTATTTGCACACCGGCATCGAGAAAAGCTGCGAGGACAAAACCTACTCGCAGGCCATCACCCTCACGGACCGCATGGATTACCTCAACCCCCTGGGCAACAACCTGGTGTACTGCCTGGCGGTGGAAAAGCTTCTTGGCTTGCAAGTGCCCAAGCGCGCGCAATACGTCCGCGTGATGCTGGTCGAACTGCAACGCATCTCTTCACACCTGGTTTGGCTCGGAACGCACGCCATCGATATGGGCGCCATGTCCGTGCTGCTCTATTGTTTCCGTGAACGCGAGGAAATCCTGAAGATTTTCGAGCGCTTCTCCGGCCAACGCATGATGACGAGCTACATCCGCATCGGCGGGCTGGCGCTGGAGCCGCCGGCGGGCTGGCGCGAACTCGTGAAGCGATTCCTGGAAATGATGCCGGCGCGGGTGGATGAATATGAAGCCCTGCTCACCAAAAACCGCATCTGGCAGGGCCGTTTGCAGGGCGTCGGCTACCTTTCACCCGATGATCTGATTGCCATGAGCACAACCGGACCCGGCCTGCGTGCGGCGGGCGTCGCGTACGACAATCGCAAGCTCTTCCCGTACTCCTCGTACGAAGAGTTCGATTTCAACGTACCCACGCGCACGGAATCGGACTGCTATGCGCGGTATTTGGTGCGCGTTGCCGAGATACGCGAAAGCCTGAAAATCATCAAGCAGGCCATGGACAAGATCACCGATCAAGGTCCCATCAAGGCCGATGCGCCGGGAATTGTGCCGCCTCAGCGCGAAAAGATGAAGACGGAGATGGAAGCGCTCATCTACCATTTCAAGATTTTCACCGAAGGCTTTTCGCCGGCCCCCGGAGAAGCTTATGTCGCCGTCGAGTCGCCACGCGGAGAACTCGGGTGTTTCGTGGCCAGTGACGGTTCACCTAAGCCACTGCGCGTCCATTTTCGCTCGCCGTCCTTCATCAATCTGCAGGCCCTTCCGCGCATGGTGAAGGGCCAGTTGATTGCCGATACCGTCGCGTGCATCGGCACCATTGATATCGTTCTGGGGGAAGTGGACAGGTAATCATGGAACTCTCGCCAAAACTCGCCGCCAAATTCGACCTCCTGCAAAACCGCTACCCCGTGAAGCGCAGCGCGCTCATCCCCATGATGATGTACGCGCAGGATGAATACGGCTACATCACCGACGAGATGGTGAACGAGCTCGCCACGCGATTGGATTTACGGCCTGTGCAGGTGGAAGAAACGCTGGCCTATTACTCGATGCTGCACCGCAAGCCTCAGGGCAAGCATCACGTGCAGGTCTGCACCAATGTGGCCTGCATGTTGCGCGGCGGCGCGGAACTTCTGGCCCATGCCAAGAAGCGACTGGAGATTGGCCACAAGGAAACCACGCAGGACGGCGTCTTTTCGCTGGAGGAAGTGGAATGTATCGGCGCCTGCACCGGCGCACCCGCGATGCAGGTGAACTACGATTACTACGAAAACCTCACACCCCTGAAATTCGACCGCATCATCGAGGAACTCGACAAGGGCAGCCGCCCCGCTCCTGTCCCCGTCATCACCGGCGCACTGCGCGAACGAGACAGGCTGGAAACTCCTCTCATCAGCAAACGCTGGGGCATCAAGGATTCCCACAAAATTGATGTCTATCTGCAGAACGGCGGGTATCAGGCCCTGGAGAAGGCGCTGAAGCAGATGACGCCGGATTCCATCATTGACGAGGTCAAGAAATCCAGTTTGCGCGGCCGCGGCGGCGCCGGCTTTCCCACTGGCATGAAGTGGTCCTTTGTGCCGAAGGATTCTCCGAAGCCCAAGTACGTCATCTGCAACGCCGACGAGTCCGAACCGGGCAGTTGCAAGGACCGCCCTCTAATGGAGATGGACCCCCACCAGCTCATCGAAGGAATCGTCATCGCCGGGCGTGCTATCAACGCGCATAAAGGCTTCATCTACATTCGCGGCGAATACCGCTACGTTCTGGACATTGTGGATGCCGCCCTCGCGGAAGCCTATGGGCGCGGCTACCTGGGTCAAAACATTCTCGGCTCCGGCTTCGATTTCGATCTGCTGACTCACACTGGCGCTGGCGCTTACGAGTGCGGCGAAGAATCGGCGCTGATGGAATCGCTGGAAGGCAAGCGCGGCTATCCCCGCATCAAGCCTCCCTTCCCCGCGATTGTCGGCCTTTATGGTTGTCCTACGATCATCAACAACGTGGAGTCACTCAGTTCCGTGCCCGCAATTATTCTTGAAGGCGGCGAAGCCTACGCCAACCGCGGCACTCCGAAGAATGGCGGCACACGCCTTCTTTGCATCTCCGGGCACGTCAATAAGCCGGGCATCTACGAAATTCCGCTGGGGATGAACATGAAGAAGTTCATTTACGAGGTGGCCGGCGGCATACGCGGTGGCAAAAAACTCAAAGCGGTGATCCCGGGCGGCAGTTCCTGCCCTTTCCTGAAAGCCGACGAAATCGATATTCCCATGGACTACGATTCGCTGGCCAAGGCCGGCTCCATGCTCGGTTCCGGTGGCATGGTGGTCATGGATGAAGACACCTGCATGGTGGACATGGCCCGGCGCGTCATGCATTTCTACGCGCACGAATCCTGCGGCTGGTGCATTCCCTGCCGCGAAGGCACCTCGTGGCTCCGCAAGATGCTGGAGCGCTTCCACGCCGGACTTGGCCGCCCCGAAGACATTGACACTGTCGGCGAACTCGCCAAGAACATGCTCGGGCGTACCTTCTGCCCGCTCGGCGATGCCGCGGCTATGCCAACCATCAGCATCGTCACGAAATTCCGCAACGAGTTTGAAGACCATTTGCATGGCAAGTGTGCGTACAAATCCGCTGAGTCGCTTATGGCATCGCGATAGGGACCCATGGCTGAAACGAAGCTCATCAATCTGAAGATTAACGACCGCGATGTCCAGGTGCCCCCGGGCACGCTGGTGATCGAAGCCACGCGGCGGCTCGGCATTGAAGTGCCGTCCTTCTGCTACTACCCCGGACTATCGCTGCAGGCCGCCTGCCGCATGTGCCTGGTTGAAGTTGAAAAGATGCCCAAGCTGCAGACCGCATGCACCCTGGTGGCTTCGGAAGGCATGGTCGTCCGCACCGACACCGATCAGGTGCGCAATGCGCGCAAGTACATGCTGGAGTTTTTGCTGACCAATCACCCGCTCGATTGCCCCGTATGCGACAAAGGCGGCGAGTGCGAACTCCAGGACATGGTCTTCCGCTACGGCGCCGATACCAGCCGTTTCGTTGAGGAAAAGATCCATCGGCCTGAGGAAAAGTGGTCCGACCTCGTCTATTACGATGCGCCCCGCTGTATCCTGTGCTTCCGCTGCGTGCGCGTTTGCGACGAAGGCATGGACGTGAAAGCCCTGGGCGTGGGCATGCGCGGCGCCAACTCCATCATCATTCCCAACGGCGGCGATCACCTCGATTGCGAAGAATGCGGCATGTGCATTGACATCTGCCCCGTTGGCGCGTTGACCAGCGGCACCTACCGCTACAAAACGCGCCCGTGGGAAATGCAGTATGTCTCCACAATTTGCACGCACTGCTCCAATGGCTGTAAGACCACACTGAGTGTCCGCAATCACGAAATCCTTCGCGCCAACAATCGCGACCTCTCCGGCATCAACAAGGACTTTCTCTGCGTCAAGGGGCGTTTCGGCTTCGATTTCACGAAGCATCCGGAGCGCATCAAGCAGCCGCTTCTGCGCAAAGGCGATGAACTCTATCCCGTTTCCTGGGAAGAGGCCGCACAAGCCGCCGCCAAGCAAATCAACGAACTCCATGCTGCCTACGGCCCTGAATCTGTCGGATTCATCGGCTCCAACCACACCTCGAACGAGGAGAATTACCTTCTCCAGCGGCTGGCGCGCGCCACCTTTGGCACCAACAACATTGACCACCATCGCACCGCCGATTACACCGGGCTCGTCACCGCGCTCGGCGACCGCGCCGCCGAATCTTCCCTCACGATGGAACAGCTTTACCAATCCAGGGCCGTGCTCGTCATTGGCAATGATCCTTCCAATCAGAATCCGCTCGTTGGCTGGCAGATCCGCGCCGGCATTCGGCACCACGAGACGAAGCTGTTCCTGCTGAATTCCCGTGAGATCAAGCTGAATCGCAAGGCCATGCAATCCATCCAGGTGCCTCCCGGCCAGGAGGCTGCCGCCGTGCGCTGGCTGGCCACGGGTGCAGGCGAGTTGTCGCAGGAATTGGTGGAACGCCTCTCCGCTCTGCGCACCGCTCTGGAAGCGGAACAGGATGTCGCGATTGTTTTCGGCTCCGAACTCACCGGCGCTGCCATCGGCCATCTTGTCGCTTTCGGCTCGAAGCTTCAGGGCACAGCCCGATACATGGCGCTCGGCGATTATGCCAACTCGCGCGGTGCCGCCGATATGGGCGTGCTGCCAGACCGCCTGCCGGGTTACGTTTACCTCGATAACAAAGCGGCCGCGGACGCACTCGAGGCACATTGGGGCGCGAAGCCACCTGCCAAGCCGGGACTCACAGCACCGCAGATGGTGGAAGCGGCGCAGTCTGGAAATCTTAAGGCGCTTTACGTTGTTGGCGCTAACCCGTTCGCGCATTTCGGCACGCTTGGCTATGGCCGCGGCAAGCTGCAACTCCTGATTGTCCACGAAATGTTTCTCACGGAAACCGCCAAGCAAGCCGACATCGTTTTCCCGGCTGCCTCCGCCTATGAAAAAGACGGCAGCGTCACAAACACCTCCGGCGAAATCCAGCTGCTCCATAAGGCCGGTGAGGTGATGGGCACGCGCTCGGACTTCGACCTCCTCCGCATCGTTTCGCACCAGCTTGAAAGACTCGGACTGGGCAAAGCCTTCCACTACAAAACTCCCGCTGCCGTTTTCGAGGAAATCCGCAAGGCCGTGCCGGGCTACAATGTGCACCACGCGGGCCTGTTAACGGGCGGCGCCGAGCCCATGAAGATTGAGTTCTCCAGGAATGGCCACGAGCCGTATGACATTCCCGTTGAGTTGATTCGGTCCGCGAACGATAACCTTTTCACCAGCGGCTCTCTCAGCCGCTTCTGCACCATGATGCAATCTCTCCCGGAGGCGGAAGCCAAACCGTGAACGAATTCCTGACCCACTACGCGTTCCTCATCGTGCCCATCATCAAGGTCGCGATTCTCTTGTTCCTGGTGCTCACGGTGGACGCTTATTTGACCTGGCTGGAGCGCAAGGTCGTCGCACACATTCAGGCGCGTTGGGGACCATACCGAGTCGGCCCGCACGGCCTGCTTCAGCCGGTCGCCGACGGCCTGAAGTTTATTCTCAAGGAAGACCCCATGCCCGCGGGCGTGGACAAAATCGCCTATTTCCTGGCGCCGTTTCTTACGCTGATGTTGGCGCTCACTTCGCTGGCGGTGATTCCCTTTGGCCCGCAGCACTTCACTGTTTGGGGCTACGAAACGTATGTGAGCATCGCGGATTTGAACATCAGCTTGCTGGTGCTATTCGCGATTACCGCGCTGGGCGTTTACGGCGTGGTGCTGGCCGGCTGGGGCTCCAACAGCAAGTACTCTTTACTGGGTGGGTTGCGCAGCTCGGCGCAAATGATCAGCTATGAACTCGCGCTCACCCTCTCCGTCGTCGGCGTGCTTCTGCTGGCGGGAAGCTTCAGTCTGCGCGGCATTGTCGAGCAGCAAGCGCAATCCAGCCGTGGTCTTCTGGGCTGGAACATTTTCCCGCAGATCATCGGCTTCCTCTGTTTCTTCACCGCGGCCATCGCGGAAACGAACCGTGTGCCCTTCGACCTTCCCGAAGCCGAGTCAGAACTCGTCGCGGGCTTCCACACGGAATATGCCAGCATGAAGTTCGCCATGTTCTTCATCGGGGAATACACCAGTATGCTCACGGTATCCTGCCTGTGCACGATTCTCTTCTTTGGCGGCTGGCTCTCTCCTTTCCCCCTTTCCTGGACCTTCACGCAATTTCTGCCGGCCGTGCTCCTGATTCTTTTCGGGCTATGGCTGATTTACGACGGCATCCGCTATGAAACGCTATTCGGCCGGCTGCTTCTTCCCGGCGTTGGCGTCGCGCTTCTCGCTCTCGGCGGCGCGTTGTTCGCCTTCCCGATGATCAATGGCTACATCCAGGGGCCATTCTGGTTCCTTGCCAAAGTTTTCGTTTTCCTGTTCGCGTACATCTGGATGCGCGGCACGCTCCCTCGCTTCCGTTATGATCAGCTCATGAGTTTCGGTTGGAAGCTTCTGCTCCCCGTCTCGATTGCCAACGTAGTCCTGACGGCCGCCGCCATTTTCTTTTGGGGGAAGCCCTGATGAACGCCTCCCTGATTATCTTCTTCGTGCTTGCCGCCGTCGCCATATTCGGCGCGGTCAGCCTGATCCTGCAGCGCGAGCCGATCCACAGCGCGCTCTCGCTCATCGTGGTAATGGTCGCGCTCGCGGGACTTTACTTGCTCCTCGGCGCTGAATTCGTCGCCGCTGTACAGATCATCGTCTACGGCGGCGCCATCATGGTGCTGTTCGTCTTCGTCATCATGCTTCTGAATGCGGGCGAGGAAGAGCGCACGGATTTCTCGAAGCTCGCTACCTTTGGAGGAATCCCGCTGGCCCTGGCGCTGGCCGGACTGATCGCGGCGGCTCTCACGCGCTCCACCGGCTACCTGCCCGCCGCAGCTCCGCATGGTGACCTGACCTCCACGAAAACACTCTCCATGCTGTTGTTCAAGGATTTCGCCTACCCGTTTGAGCTGACCTCGTTCCTGATCCTTGTGGCCATCCTGGGCGCCATCGTGCTCGCCCAGCGGGAGAACTGACCATGGTCCCGACCAACTACTACCTGATTCTCAGCGCCATCCTGTTTGGACTTGGCATCGTGGCCTTCGTGTTTAAGCGCAACATCATCACGCTCTTCATGGCCATCGAGTTGATGCTCAACGCCGTCAACCTGGCCTTCGTCGCTTTCAGCCAATCGCTGGGCAAGCCGGACGGCGAAGTCTTTGTGCTCTTTGTCATCGTTGTTGCGGCCGCGGAAGCGGCTGTCGGCCTCGGCATCATTATTCTGACCGCGCGCAACCGCCGTTCGCTCAACATCGAGCGCGTCGATCTCATGAAACTCTAATGCCCATACTCGAACATCTCTGGATCATCCCGCTGCTGCCGTTGCTTGGCTCAGCCATCAACGGCCTGCTCGGCGCGAAGTGGCCCAACAAGATCGTCACCAGCGTTGCTCTGGGCTCCACTGGGCTCTCCTTTGTCTGCGCGATCGAAGCGGTTCGCGAGTTCCTTGGCTATTTCGCTACTAACCACCAGGCTTTCGTGAAGCCGTTCTTCGATTGGATCGTCGCGGGCACTTTCCGCGCCGGATTCGATCTGCAATTGGACCAGCTCACCGTCGTTATGGTGCTGGTCGTCACCGGCGTGGGCTTTCTGATTCACATCTACGCCACCGGCTACATGGCGCACGAAGGCGGCTACTACCGTTTCTTCTCCTATCTGAACCTGTTCATGTTCTTCATGCTGATTCTGGTTCTCGCCGCCAATTTCGTGTTGCTTTTCGTCGGCTGGGAAGGCGTGGGCTTGTGCAGCTACCTGCTGATCGGTTTCTACTTCTTGAAGAAGTCCGCGGCGGACGCGGGCAAAAAGGCGTTCATCGTCAACCGCATTGGCGATTTTGGTTTCATGCTGGGCATGTTCCTGCTCTTCCGCACCTTCCAGTCGCTGGACTTCCAGACCGTGTTCGCCAAAGCCGCCACCTTGCAGCCCGATGCGTTAGGGCAGTTCGGCACGCTGACGATGGCCTCCCTGCTCCTTTTTATGGGCGCCACCGGTAAATCCGCGCAGCTTCCGCTGTACGTCTGGCTGCCCGACGCCATGGAAGGCCCCACGCCGGTCAGCGCGTTGATCCATGCCGCGACGATGGTCACCGCGGGCGTCTACGTCGTGGCGCGCTCCCACGTTCTCTTCACTCACGCGCCCACGGCGATGTACATCGTCGCGGTTGTCGGCTGCGCGACGGCCATCTTCGCCGCTACAATCGGCCTGGTCCAGTCAGATATCAAGAAAGTGCTTGCTTATTCCACCGTCAGCCAGTTGGGCTACATGTTTCTCGGTTGCGGTGTCGGCGCATTTGGCGCGGGCATTTTTCACCTGATGACGCACTCCTTCTTCAAAGCCCTGCTCTTCCTTGCCGCCGGCAGCGTGATTCACGCCATGGGCGGCGAGCAGGATATGTGGCACATGGGCGGCCTCGCTTCCAAGATCAAAGTGACCTTCTGGTGCATGCTCTTTGGCACCATCGCCATCGCAGGATTTGTTCCCTTCGCCGGATTCTTCTCCAAGGACGCCATCCTATTCGCTGCCTACCAGTCGGAAAACGGCGGAAAGACGCTCTATGGCGTGGGTTTGTTGACGGCAATTCTCACTTCGTTTTACATGTTCCGCCTGGTCTGGCTCACATTTTTTGGTGAAAAGCGCTACGACGAGCATCACGTCCACGTACACGAATCGCCCGGCAGCATGACCGTGCCGCTGATAATCCTTGCACTTCTCTCCCTGGTTGGCGGATGGTTTGCTGCGCCCACGCTCTGGGGCGGCCCGAATTATTTCGCGGAGTTTCTCTCCCCGATTTTTGGCAATGCTGAAGCCGCAGGTGGCGAGGCCGCGCATTCGTTGGAGCTGACCCTCTCCGTTGTTGCTGTGCTCGCGGCCGCCGTCGGCTTGATTGTCGCTTGGCGCATGTACTCGGGCAAAGTCGAGCGCGGCACATCCACCGGGTTGCACAAAATCCTCACCAATAAATACTACGTGGATGAGATGTACCAGGCCGTGATTGTTGGCCCGCTCGTCTGGCTATCGCGCAACGTCTTTTGGAAGGTCGTTGACGTGGGCATGATCGACGGCACCGTGAACGGCATTGCGCATGGCACCGAGGCGGTCGGCGACACCGTGCGCCACACGCAATCCGGCAATGTGCGCAGCTACGCCGTCTGGGTCATCATCGGCGCCATCGTTATCCTGGCCATCATCTTCTGGCCATTGTGGCGGCCGGCATTCTTCGTGGCTTCGTCAGGAGGGGTGCGCTAATGGAACTCAGCGGCCATCTCCTCTCCGTCCTGATTTTCTTCCCAGCTTTTGGCGCTGCTGCGCTTCTCTTGCTGCGCGGTGACGACCAACTCTGGATTCGCCGCCTTACCTTTGTCGTCTCCCTGGTGGAATTCGTTTTTTCGCTGTTCCTGCTGCGCTCCGTTCCTATCAACGCGCCGGGTTACTCCCTGGTAGAGTTTGGCCACTGGATCTCTTCGCCGCCCATCAATTATCACTTGGGCGTCGACGGCATCAGCATGTTCCTGGTCATCCTCACCACTTTCCTCACGCCCATTTGCGTGCTCGCCTCCTGGCATGGCGTGCATCACCGCATCAAGGAATTCCATTTCACGCTGTTGCTCCTGGAAGTTGGCGTGGTCGGCGTGTTCCTCTCCCTCGACCTGTTCCTCTTCTTTCTCTTCTGGGAGATCATGCTGATCCCCATGGCGTTCCTGATCGGCATCTGGGGCCACGAGCGCCGCATCTACGCCGCCATGAAGTTCGTGTTGTACACCATGGCCGGCTCAATCCTGATGCTCGTTGGCATCATCTGGCTGTACAACTTCACCGGCACGTTCGATCTGCCTGCAATCCAGCAGATGCTGCACGATGGGGTTCTCACGCTATCCACACGCACGGAGATGCTCCTCTTCCTGGCATTTTTCCTGGCCTTTGCTATTAAGGTGCCGCTCTTCCCGCTGCACACGTGGCTGCCGGATGCGCACGTCGAAGCTCCCACGGCAGGATCGGTAATCCTTGCTGGCGTGCTCCTGAAGATGGGCACCTACGGCATGATCCGCTTCTGCTTGCCGTTGTTCCCAGAGGCCTCGCACCGCGCCGCGCCCTATGTCGCCGTGCTCGCCATCATCGGGATCATCTACGGCGCGCTGGTGGCGATGGTGCAGCCCAACTTGAAAAAACTGGTGGCCTACTCTTCCGTCAGCCACCTGGGCTTCGTCGTCCTGGGTATTTTCGCGTTCCAGAATATCTCCATGCAGGGCGCAGTCTTCCAGATGCTGGCGCACGGCATTTCCACCGGCGCGCTCTTCTTGCTGGTCGGCATGCTCTACGATCGCCGCCATACCTTTGAAATCAGCGACTACGGTGGCCTGGCCACTCCCATGCCGCGCCTCGCCGCGTTTTTCCTGTTCGTCGTGCTCTCCTCGCTGGGCTTGCCCATGTTGAACGGCTTCGTGGGTGAGTACCTCATCCTCCTCGGCGCGTATCAGGTGCACTGGACGTGGGCCGCCTGGGCCGCGACCGGCGTGATTCTCTCCGCGTGCTATCTCCTGTGGTCCTACCAGCGCGTATTTTTTGGCGAAGTGACGCACCAAAAGAATCGCGAACTCGCGGACACGGACACGCGCGAAAAGTGGATTCTGGCAACCATGGCGGTCGTGGTGCTCTGGATGGGTATTGGCTCTCCGTTCTTCACAGGCCGCTTCGCCGCCCCGTGTAAGGCCGTGATCGACCAGATGGCGCGCCCATTCGCGCGCGAAGCCGCGCTGCCTGCCGCCAGTCCGGATACGGCAAAGCCCGACTCTTCCGGGCACATCCTGGCGTCCAATTTGACGCCATCCTCTTCGGAAAGGTCTGGAACCCGTTAAATGACTCCTCCAGGCACACAAGACATTCTTCGCGTACTCCCGGAACTCGCCTGGTGCGGTGCGGGTGTGCTGCTCATGCTGCTGCAGCCCTTAGTCAAGAATCGCCAGGCCCTCACGCTCATCAGCATGCTCGGCGCAGCGGCGGGGACGCTGGTTACCTTCAAAGCGGCCTTCGGTGAAGGCTTTGGCGGGCTCGTGCAGTTCGACATTTTCAGCCTCTTCTTTCACTGGCTGATCGGCCTGGTTGCTTTCCTTGTGATACTCGCGTCAGACTCTTATCTCGAGCGGGAAAATCTCGCTCCCGCCGAATTCTACGCCCTCATCCTCTTTGCCACCGCCGGGATGGGAGTGCTCGCCTCCGCGCAGGAACTCCTGACCGCTTTCATCGGCCTCGAGATGTCCTCGATCTCCAGCTACATCCTCGCCGGGTATCGCCGCGATTCCATCAAATCCAGCGAATCCGCCGTGAAGTATTTCCTTCTCGGATCGTTTGCGACGGCCTTCTTCCTCTACGGCATTGCCCTCATCTACGGTGCTACGGGCTCTACGCACCTTAGACTTCTCGCCACCGCTGATCCCTCCAGCAATCTTGTCCGCCTGGGCCTGTCGCTGATCCTTGTCGGTCTGGGATTCAAGGTAGCCGCGGCTCCCTTTCAGGTGTGGACGCCCGATGTCTACGAAGGAGCGCCGACGCCGGTGACGGCTCTTTTCTCCGCCGGCCCCAAAGCGGCCACGTTTGCGCTCCTGCTGCGGATATTCGCCACCATTCACGCGGCCACGGATTTCTGGTTCTGGGCGTTCTGGATTCTTGCGGTGCTCACCATGTTTGCGGGAAACCTTGGCGCGCTGGTCCAGTCCAACGTGAAGCGCATGCTGGCCTACAGCTCCATCGCCCACGTCGGTTATGTGCTGGTGGCGATGGCCGCGGTGACCACGGCCAAGAACGCTGATTCCGGATTGGATCCAGCCGCTGCGTATGCGGCCGTGCTCTTCTACCTGCTGAGTTACTCGCTGGTCTCCGTCGGCGCGTTCACGATTGTTTCCGATCTCGGCGGGCAGGGCGAGCGATACATCAATACCGACGATTTCGCGGGACTCGGTACGCGCCAGCCGTTTGCCGCCGCCGCCCTCAGCGTGTTCCTGCTCTCCTTGCTCGGACTGCCCATCACTGCGGGCTTCTTCGGCAAGTTGTACATCTTCACCGCCGCCATCAAGTCCAAACTCATCTGGCTGGCCGTCCTGATGGCCATCAACAGCGTCATCGGCGCCTACTACTACCTGCGCATCATCGTCGTGATGTACATGCACGACCACAAGGGCAACATGCCCGCCGACGCCCCCACCAGCCTCAGCCCCACAGTCGCCATGGTCGTTATCGTCACGGTGCTCGCCACGCTCTATCTTGGCCTCGCACCCAACCACATCCTCGGCATCGTCCTCGATCCTAACCTCATCCTCTCCGCTCGCTAGCTCGCTGTTTGCGAATTGCGCGTATTCGCGATTGTTCAGTGCTTGTCAATGTAGGGGTCCAGCGCGCTGGACGCCATCTCGGCAACCCAATTAACCCCGTCATTCCGAACGGAGTCCGCGAAGTGAGGAATCCCTCTTCTCTGCGAATCCCCGCGTTCTCCGCGTCTCTGCGTTATCTTTTCTCTTTCCTCTTAACTTTTCCCCTGCCGCGCGATCGCAACCCGTAGCGAAACCTACGATTTCGGTATACCATGGCCGCACCGGCAGAAGGAGATACGCTCATGGCCAAAAAAGACAAGCTAACTCAAGTCAGCGAAAGAATCGGAACCGCGATGGGCAAGGCAGACAAGAAAGCCCGTCAGTTCAAGAAGGCAGGCGTAATAGCCAAGGCGGAACTGCGAGTTATTTCCAAGCATATCGACGAACTGAAGAAACAACTCGAGAAAACCACAAAACGGCTGCAGAAGGCTCTGGGCTGACGCCTTCCCTGCCCATCATCTCGTCAGCAAGAAAAAAGCCCGCCCGGGTTTCCCCGAACGGGCTCAATTCCCTTTTGATTCTTCGCGCTTAAACCTTCGCGAAGATAATGGCCAGCGTGAACAAGGCCAGCGTCTCGATGAACACCAATCCCAGAATCATGGCCGTGCGGATAGCGCCAGACGCTCCCGGATTTCGCGCCATGCCTTCGCAAGCCGACGCCGCCACTCTGCTCTGTCCCAGTGCGCCGCCAAACGCCGCCAGCGCCATGCCAAACGCTGCCGCGATCGCCAGCGTTCCCTTGCCGCCAACTGCACTCGTTTCCTGAGCGAACGCCGCCGGTGCAAACAGCGCGACCGACGCGAGCGCCCCCATCAGCATCATTGCTTTCTTCATGACTGCCTCCTTGGAATTACCGCCAGTGGGTGGTTCCCGGTCCCGCGCACTGCAACCGGTCTCACGCTGCAACGGCAAACTCAAACTCGATTTAGTGCTCTTCCGCCACGGCTTGCCCGAGGTAAATCGAGGGCAGCACGGTGAAGACATAAGCTTGAATGATGGACACGAATATATGCAGGCCAACAAAAAGAAGCGGAATCAACGCCGGGAAGATACCTAGAACCACGCCCAGCACGGGGCTCTTCGACCATCCCCACTGCGCCGGCCCGAGCAGCAGCCCCAGGAAGATTACGTAGATCAAATCGCTGGCAAAGATGTTGGCCCAAAGACGAACCGTGAGCGAGAGGATGCGCGCCGTGGCGCTGATCATCTCCACAGGCGCAATCAGCCATGACAGCCACCATACCGGCCCGGCGAATGTCTTTAAGTATCCGAATGGCCCGTGATGGCGCAATCCCTGCCAATTGAAATAGAGGAACGTCAGCAACGCACAGCCGAGCGGCACGATAGGAAGCGCGCCGCCTGTGGGCGAACTGAACGCCGGGATTACGCCAAGCAAGTTGGCCAACAGAACGAAAATGGAAATGGATCCCGTGAAGGCGATGAACTTGTCGCCTTCATGCCCAACGTTTTCTTCCAGAAGGTCCTTGATGCCGAAGCCCAAGGGATTCGTCAGCAGCATCTCGGCGGCCTGCTGCAGCGCCCCGGGGCGCTCCACGGAGAGGCGCGACCTCAAAAACAACGCCAGTACGGTGCCCAAAATCAGGACGACCAGCGACATCACCAGATATTCGGGGATGGGATGCTCATAGTCTGCGGGTTGCACATTGAGTTTGTGCAGGATTCCCAGCGCAATGGGTCCGAGGAGGTGATTTACCCATATTGTCAGCCGGCTCAAATGTTCTTCCATTTATTGATCCACGGGATGCAGGATTTCGTGCACACTTACCGCCATTGTCGCCGCTCCCAGGGCGCACAGCCCCAAAATCATGCTCAATACGGGAACATGCACATATTCAAAAATAACATACACCGCGAGGGCTATCAACACGTAGCGAAATACGGCTCGAAAATAGACGCCCACGGGCACTTTCGCTTTTGGACGGCCGGCTTGCGCCGTCGCCGCTTCCGTCAGCGCGTCGAGACCCTGTTTCAGCCAGCGGAAGTTAAACCACGCGAGCACCGCGCCGATCATGATTCCGGCGCCCCAGCGCCACCCATAGAAATAGCAGACTGGCACGGCCGCCAGCCCACCCAGAAGCAAAGTCAGCCAGGAGATCCGGCGCTCCGATGCAAGGCACCTCGAAATGTCAACGCTTGGACTTTCCATCGTCGTCCGCGGGAAGACGCCGCAGCACATCGCGCAAGCCGCCGAAGAAGCCCAAAAAACCCAGGACAAGCATAAAGATGGGCTTGGTATGCAGCCAGCGGTCCAGAAAATACCCGATTCCCCCGCCAACCACCACCGCCGCCACAAGTATGAACGGCAGCTCCATGGCCATGGCGAATTGCTGCGAAAACCCCTTGGCCTGCTTCTGCTGGGGAGTCAGTTGCTCGTCGCGATTTTCGTTATGGTCCGAAGGCATAGCGCGCCAAACGGGCGAACGGTTCAGGATACAACCCCGCGGCCAGCGTTACAAACAGGGCCGCGCCCAGCGCCACGGCTTCTGCGCTGCTCATGTGCGGCGCCGGCGCTTCGCCCGGCTTCTTCATCCAGGCATGCACGACCACGCGGAAATAGTAGTACAACGCGGGCACTATATAGAGCGCCCCGAAAACCGCCAGCACCGGATGATGTGATTCGATGAGCGCCTGGAAAATATAGTACTTGCCCACGAAGCCCGCGGTCGGCGGTATGCCCGCGAGCGACATCATGAATATCAGCAGCAGTAACGCGGCGACGGGGCTGCGCTGGTACAGTCCGTCCAGGTCGTCCAGTTCATCGCCAATCAGTCCGCGCTGGCGCATCACGATCACCACGGCGAATGCACCGATGGTCATGAACCCATATGCGATCAGGTAATACATGATTCCCACGAGGCCCGTCATATTCCACGCTACCAGGCCCAGCAACACGTAGCCCACATGCGAAATCGAAGAGTACGCCAACAGGCGCTTCACGTTGGTCTGCGTCAGCGCCGCAAGGTTGCCCCACGTCAGCGAAGCGATTGCCACGCCTCCAATGACGTATACCCAAGTAGTTTGCGGATCCCCGAATCCATTGAGGGTTTGCGAACCTCCGAAGACATTGATCATCAACCGCAGCAGCATCGCAAAACTCGCCGTTTTTGAAGCCACGCTGACGTACGCGGAAATCGGCGTGGGCGCTCCTTCGTACACGTCCGGAGCCCACTGGTGGAACGGCACGGCCGCCACTTTGAAGAACATCCCCGAGGCGACGGTGACAAACGCCATAATTGCCAGCCAATCGGTGATGCCATGCGTTGAAGTGTACGCAAAGCGCCGGCCCAGGATGTTGCCAATCTCCGCGATATTCGTGGAACTGCTCATGCCGTAGAGCAACGAGAAGCCGTAGGCGAGAATCCCGGTGCTGAACGCGCCAAGCAGCAGGTACTTCATCGCCGCTTCGTTGGACCGCTTCTCGCGCCGCAGGAAACCCACCATCGCGTAGAAGCTCAGCGCCATTGTCTCCAGCCCCAGGAACAGCACAATCAAGTCAATCCCCGAAGCCATGAACATCATGCCGATGCAGGAGAACAACAGCAGCGCATAATACTCGCCTTCCTGCTCCTTCTCAATCTCCAGGAATCGCACGGAGAGCAGAATCACCAGAGCGGTGGCGGCAAGGAAAATCAGCGCAAAGACCAGGAAGAAACCATCAACGATCACGGAGTTGTGGAAGCCAATCAGGACGGGCGGCCCTATCCGGCTGAGGCGCACATCCCGGTATTTCTGGAACTGCATGAATAGCCCGAGACCGCTCGCCGCCACGCCAAGTAGTGCCAGAAACGCGTTCAGGTGCTTCTCCCGCTTTTCCAGTAGAAAATCAAAAATCAGGATGCCCAGTGCGAACAGGAGCAGTTCCATCTGCGGCAAGATGACCAAGCCATCGCCGTGGATGTAATTCACGATTGGGTCGAGGAAGGAAAGGTGCATCGGCGTCCCTTACTTGACCTCCAGACCTGCCGGAGCGGCAGGCACAACGACAGGCGCGGCGGGAGCGGGTGGCAGCGCGCGATTGGCCTGCTCGTAAAACTTCGGATTCACCTGTTGCACGATCTTCTCCACCGGCTTGTCGATAAACGCGAAGAAGGGTTTCGGATAAATGCCGATCCAGAACGCCAGAGCGACCAACGGCAGCAAAGTCGCATATTCGCGCGCGTTCATGTCCTGCAGCGTTTTGTTGACGTCGTGCGTCACGTTGCCAAACATCACACGCTGGTACAGCCACAGAAGATACGCGGCACCCAGCACGATCCCGAGCGTGCCCCAGGCAGCCCAGGCTTTGTTCACCACGAAAGCGCCCTGCAAAATCGTGAACTCCCCGATAAATCCGTTGAGGATGGGCATGCCCAGCGAACTCAACGTAATGATCAGATAGATGGCCGCGAAATTCGGCATGGGGGTGGCCAGCCCGCCGAATTCAGAGATCAAACGCGTGTGCCGCCGCTCATACAGAATCCCCACAAGAAGGAAGAGCGCGCCGGTGGAAATGCCGTGATTGATCTGCTGCAGCACGCTCCCGGAAAGCCCCTGCGGCGTCAGCGCAAAAATTCCCAGCGTGCAGAAGCCCAGGTGGCTCACGGAACTGTATGCGATCAGGCGTTTCATGTCCTTCTGCATCAGGCAAACTATTGCGCCATATATAATGCTGATCAGCGACAGCACGACGAGAATGTGAATGATTTTTGCGCGCAGCACCGCATCCGCGGGCAGCAGCGGCAGCGAGAAGCGCAGGAAGCCGTACGTGCCCATTTTCAACAACACGCCGGCCAGAATAACGGAGCCCGCCGTGGGCGCTTCCGTGTGCGCATCCGGCAGCCAGGTGTGAAACGGAAACATCGGCACCTTGATGGCAAACGCGAAGAAAAAGCCCCAGAACAGCCAAATCTTCAGCGAATCAGGGAATCCCTGCGCGGCGGCCAGCAGCGTGGGGATATCAAAAGTCCCCGTCGTTCCCGGCGGGAGCCCCTTTTCATAATTGAAGTACAGCGCCAGGATACCCAGCAGCATGAGCACGGAACCGGCCAGCGTGTACAGGAAGAACTTGATCGCCGCATACAACCGCCGCTCGCTGCCCCACACGCCGATCAGGAAATACATCGGCACCAGCATCACTTCCCAAAAAACGTAAAACAGGAAGAAGTCGAGCGACATGAAGACGCCCAGCATGCCGGTCTGCAGCAAGAGCAAGAGGATGTAGTACTCCTTTGTGCGCATGGTGATGGCGGTCCACGAGGAGGTAATCGCGATCATGCCCAATAAGGTGGTCAGCATCACCAGCAGCAAGCTGATGCCATCAATGCCCAGCGCATACTTCGCGCCGATGGAAGGTATCCAGTTCGCGGTTTCCAGGAACTGATAGCCGCTGCTCCCCACCGGGAAACGCACCACCAGCGGCACGGAAACCAGGAAGCCGAGTACGCCAAAAAGATTGCCGATAGCGCGGTGAAGCATCTGCGCATCGCGCGGTATCAGCAGCAGGAGCAGCGCGCCCACCAGCGGGGTGAACAGCACCACGCTCAGGAGATGATCATGAAAAAGCCCCATGCGGTTCGCCTTTCAGCGCAAATTGCGCACAATCGTATGCATGTGGTAGCCGTAATAGCTCAACAGAATCGCCAGCCCAAGCAAGATCAGCATGGCGTAACTGGAAAACACGCCGGTCTGGAACATCCGTACCGGCACGCTCAGCCCTCGGGTAATCTTGCCAGCCGCGTTCACCAGGCCATCGATGACCCATTTGTCCCACCACATTGAAATCCGTGAAGCCACACGCGCCAACCAGCCCGCGCCATCCACGCCGACACCATCAATCAACTTGGCATCCACGACGCCCAGCGCCGTGCTCAAATCGTTCACGCGGTTCACAAACAGCGCGTCGTAAATCTCGTCCACGAAGTACTTGTTGAGCAGCAAATTGTAAAGTCGCGGCCACGCCGCCGCGATCTTGGCATGTACTTTCGGGAATTGCAGGTACACTCGATACGCCAGCCAAATGCCCAGCGCCGCGATTCCCAACGACACCATCATCAACAGATATTCCTTGAACAAGGTATGGTGACCCAGTTCAACCGCAGCGGTTTCCTGCTTCACTCCCCTCAACACCGGTTCCAGAAAAGTGCCAAACGTGTTCTCTTCTCCCCAAAGCACCGGAAGCGCGAACCACCCGCCGCAGATCGAGAGGAATGCCAGAATCGCCAATGGCACGGTCATGGACTTCGGCGACTCGTGTATATGCTCCTCCAACTCGGTCGCAACGCGCGACCGCCCGAAGAACACCTGAAAGAGCAGCCGGAACATGTAGAACGCCGTGATTCCCGCGGTGATCAGTCCAATCATCCACAAAAACAGGTAGCGGTCCGCCCCACTATGGCGATTGAACGCGGCGCCAAGAATTTCATCCTTGCTGAAAAATCCGGCCAGGGGAAAAATGCCTGCGATGGCCAGAGTCGCCATCAGAAAAGGCCAGTAGGTAGCAGGAATGGCATTTCGCAATCCACCCATCTTGCGCAGATCCTGCTCGCCGGAAAGCGCGTGAATCACGCTGCCGGCTCCGAGGAAGAGCAGCGCTTTGAAGAATGCGTGTGTCATCAAGTGAAAAACACCCGCCGCGAACGCGCCAACGCCCAGAGCAAGAAACATGTAGCCAAGCTGGCTGATTGTGGAGTACGCCAGAACTTTCTTGATATCGTTCTGCACCACGGCCATGGACGCCGCGAAAATGGCGGTCGTAGCGCCAACGATTGCCACCACATCCATCGCCGTCGGCGCCAATTGGTAGATCGCGCTCATCCGCGCCACCATGTACACGCCCGCTGTCACCATCGTCGCCGCGTGGATCAACGCGCTGACCGGCGTGGGACCTTCCATCGCATCCGGCAGCCACACATAAAGTGGCAATTGCGCGGATTTTCCGGTGGCCCCGACAAAGAGCAGTAGTGCTATGCCAGTAAGAATGGGCGCGCCATAAACCAGTCGTCCCTGCTCCATCATTGCCCGAAGAGTTTCCACGATCCCAGCATAAGCAACGGGGTCGCCCAGCATTTGCGAAGTGAACCGCACGGTCCCGAATGTGGTGGCGATCAGGAAAATACCCAGCAGAAATCCCGTATCGCCAATGCGGTTGACGATGAACGCCTTCTTCCCCGCATCCGAAGCCGACTTCTTCAAAAAGTAGAAACCGATGAGCAGGTAGCTGCAGAGCCCCACGCCTTCCCAGCCAACGAACAGAAGCAACAGATTGTTGGCCAGCACCAGCGTCAGCATCGAAAACATGAACAAATTCATGTAGCCAAAGAACCGGTAGTAGCCGCCTTCGTGCCCCATGTAACCGATCGAATAAACATGAATCAGGAATCCAACGCCGGTAACCACCAACACCATCACGCAGGAAAGCGGATCCAGCAGGTAGCCCCAGTCCGCCACGAAGTTCACCAAGCCGCCCGGCCCCGGCATTGCACCCGGCGTGATCCATTCAAAAAGTATCTGCTGGTAAACGCGATTCTCCGGCCCGACAGCCAGCAATTGGTAGACAGCGCCCGCCGCGAACACAAACGAGAGGAAGACGCTGCCCACGCAAAAAAAGCTGACCGCCGAGCGTGGCAAGAGCCGGCCAATCAACAGCATGAGCGCGGCAGTCACTAGCGGAAAGAGCGGGATAAGCCAGAGGTGCTCGAGGAAGTAGCCGGAGGGAGTCATGGCCGCAGCCCCCGGAACACGCAACTCCCGCGCTTCGCCCGCGATGATGGAACGAGTTTCACCATTTCAGAAGATCCATTTCATCCTCGAGCACGGTTTCCCGATTGCGGAAGAAGGCGATGATGATGCCCAGCCCCACCGCGGCTTCCGCGGCGGCATCCGCAATAATGAAGAGCGCAAAAACCTGGCCAGCCACATCGCCAAAAATCCGCGAGAATGCCACGAGGTTGATGTTCACGGCATTCAAAATCAGCTCGATGGACATCAGCACCACGATCACGTTGCGCCGCGCAATCACGCCGATGGCGCCAATCAAGAACAGCGCCATGCTCAAAAACAGGTAGTAGCCAATGGGCATCATCGCGTTCTATGTCCTTTTCTTTGCCATGACCACGGCTCCGACCATGGCCACCAGCAGCAACACGCTGACGATTTCGAACGGCAGCAGGTACGCATCAAACAAGCGGCCCGCCAGCGCTTCGGTATTCGGCGGCAATTGGCCCACAGGCACGGCATTGGGCAACAGGAATCCCTGGCCGGGCACCCCACGTGAGGACCACAGCATCACGCCCACTTCCGCGGCCAGCGCCAGCGTCACCAGCAGCGCCACCCACTTCTGCCGCGAGAATTTTAGCTGGTGCAAGGCCACATCCAGGTTCACCAGCATGATCACGAAAATAAACAGCACCATGATCCCGCCAACATACACAATGATTTGCGCGATGAAGATGAACTCCGCGCGCAGTTGCAGGAAGATGCCGGCGACAGCGAGCAGCGATGTGATCAGGAATACTGCGCTATGCATGGCGTTACGCCGGGTCACCATCAACGCGGCGCTGAGGATCGCCACGCCCGCGAAGAAAAAGAAGATCACCTTATCCAGCATAAGAATCCTCAGGCGAAGGTTGCTCCGGCGGCGCCGCCGATGAAGCCTCCGCGGCGCGTTTGTCGTTCACACGCAGCAGGAAGAGCGCGGCGGCCAACGTGAACACCGTGGTCACGACCAGAGCCAGCCAGCGGTTCCAGCCATATTCCAGTTCGAGGATCGTAGCGACGCCCACGGCCAGCACGTTCACGATCGCCAGCGGTATCAGAATGTACCAGCCCAGGTGCATCAACTGGTCGAAGCGGTAACGCGGCAGCGTGAAGCGCAGCCACATAAACAGGTAAATGTACGCGCTGATTTTCAGCAGAAACCAGAATGCGCCGTTGAGCCCGGGCATCATGAATTTCAGCTGCGCCACCAGCAACGGCAGGCCCAGGACCACCGCTACCGCGAAACACGTCAGCGCCACGCCCCACATGAACCAGATCTGCACGCGCACAGGCTGCTTCCCTGCCCGCAGCACGCAATACACACCCACCGCCGCTGTAAACAATGCGGGGACAGCATCCAGCCAGTTCATCCAATGCACATTCGGGAAGGGCCGCAGCCACCCGCCAAGAAACAGCGTTGTCGCCACGGCGCCAACCACGATCATGTTGGTATACTCACCCAGGAAATACAGCGCCCAGCGGAAGCCGCTGAATTCGGTCATGTAACCGGCCACAAGTTCCGATTCCGCTTCGGGCAAATCAAATGGCGCGCGATTCGTTTCCGCGATTGAGGCCACCAAATAAATAAAGAAAGCCACCGGCGCAAGAAACACGAACCATACGCCATCATTGGATTGAGCGTCGACAATGGCGCGAATCTTCAGCGTTCCCGCAAGTAGTAAGCCGCTGATCAGCGCCAACCCCCCCGCGGTTTCGTAGCTGACCAATTGCGCCGTACTGCGAAGCGCGCCCATGATCGAATAGTGGCTGTTCGATGCCCAGCCGCCGAGCATGATTCCGAGGAGTCCCATGGAGCTGACGCCGAGCACAAACAGGAGGCCCACGTTAATATCGCGCGCCACCAGGAACGACGGCCCGAACGCAATTCCTCCCATCGCGGTGAGCGCCGCCGTCATGGACGTCACCGGCGCCAGCCAGAAAATCATTTTGTCCGCGTTATCCGGGATGATGTCTTCCTTGATGAGCAACTTCACCGCGTCGGCGATGGGCTGCAATAAACCGTGCGGCCCCACGCGCATCGGCCCAAGCCGCGCCTGCATGTCCGCCATCAGTTTGCGTTCCATCAGGGTAAGGTAGCCGGCAACGAGCGGCACCACGGCGATGATGACGACTCCGCAGACCAGTTCGACCCACCAGGTCTGCAGGAAGGCGAGCACGGGATGAAGGGTGGGATTCATGGCGTCAGCGGTCCACCTCGCCAAGCACGATGTCCAGCGTGCCGATTATGGCCACCACATCAGCCACCAGGTGCCCGCGCGCCATTTTGTCCAGTGCCTGCAAATTCACGAATGACGGCGGGCGGATACGCACGCGATATGGCTGCGTCGTGCCATCGCTGACAATGTAGTAGCCCAAAATACCCTTGGGCGCTTCGATCGAGTGATAAATCTCACCGGCAGGCGGCTTCAACACTTTCCCGACCTTTCCCAGAATTGGCCCCGCGGGAATATTCTCGATCGCTTGCAGGCAGATCAGGCGCGATTGCCGCATCTCTTCCATGCGCACCATGTAACGGTCGTAGGTGTCGCCATTCGTGCCCACGGGGATTTCAAATTTGTACTGGTCATACGCCGCGTATGGCTGCGCCTTGCGTAAGTCCCATTTCACGCCGCTGGCGCGGAGCACGGGCCCCGAAGCGCCCAAGGCGATGCAATCCGCCGCACTCAGCACGCCAACGTTCCGCGTGCGCCCGATCCAGATGCTGTTGCCTGTCAGGAGGTCCACATACTCCTGTATGCGCCGCTCGAAATCCTTGCAGAAGCGCTCCACATCTTTTTCAAACGAGTCGTACGCTTCGTACTGCAATCCGCCGATACGGAAAGCGTGCGTGGTCAGCCGCGCCCCGCAATACTTCTCGAAAATCTTCAGGATCTCCTCGCGTTCGCGCATGCAGTAAAACAGCGGCGTAAGCGCGCCGATATCCAGCGCATGCGTGCCCAGCCAGACCAGGTGGCTGGCGATGCGCTGCAATTCCGTCATGATGGTGCGGATGACCTTCGCGCGCGGCGGCGCTTCCACATTCAACAATTTCTCAACCGCTTCGCAGTAGCCCAGGCCGTTGCTCACCGCCGCAACGTAATCCATGCGGTCCACATAAGGCGCGAATTGTTGGTACGTGCGGTTTTCCGCGATTTTCTCCACGCCGCGGTGCAGGTACCCGATCACGCACTCCGTGCCGCGCACGCGCTCGCCATCCAGCTTCAGCTTCACGCGCAGCACGCCGTGTGTCGAAGGATGCTGCGGCCCCATGTTGAGGATGAGTTCGTCGGCGCCCAGTAGCGTCTGTTTTTGCGCCGCGTCGTCTTGCAAAGTGTCGCTCACGTTTCTGAGGTCAGATTCCTTTCGCTTCTGCCTTCTTACCGCTTCTGTCTTCTTTACCGCTACTGCCCGCTCTCGATCCCCAGATTTTCCCGGACCCACGCAGTGTCCTGCTGCAAAATGTCGTAATCCTTGCGCAGCGGATGCCCCTGCCACTCCTCCGGCAGAAGAATGCGCTTCAAATCCGGATGCCCGCTGAAGGAAATGCCGAACATGTCGAAAATCTCACGCTCCAGCCAGTTAGCCGTCGGCCAGATCTCCACGAGGCTCGCGGCACTTTGCTCAGCAGCAAGAGGAATCTTCAGCCGCAACCTCGCATTATGCGAAAACGAATACAGAATGGCGACCAGATCGAAACGCTTCTCCCGGCGCGGCCAATCCACCGCCGTGTAGTCCTCCAGAAGATCGAACTTCTCGACGTCCCTCGAGTAGCGGGCTATCTCCTCCAGTTGTGCGGCCTCAATCACCAGGTACGCCTGCTTGCGGTCTTCGATGGCTTCCAGAATTGCCGCGCCAAATTGCTCGCGGTATCGCTTCGTTAAATCGTTATCCAGCGGAGTCTGCATCAAGACGGGCGGCTTCGGCGGAGGTGGCGCGGGTCTGGCAGGTGCGGCAGGCTTGGCGGCTGGAGATGGGGCAGCTTCGGCGCTCGCAGACGCGGTGGGTGGCGCCGGTGTAGCGCCAGCAGCATCGGGCTTTGGACTTTCGGGCGACTGGGGTGCCTTGGGCTCTTCTGCCATGGACCCTGGGACCATTCAGCTGCAAAGTGGGGGCTCATCAAAACTGTCGGAAGCCCCGATTTATTCCCTTGAGAATGTGTGCAAATTAGGCCTCGCGCAAAAGGAAGGAGCGAGGGCGCGCAAACCGATTTGCAAACGGACACACTCATCCGCGATCTGGCAGCAGACAGAATCGCTCTCAGAGTTTCTAACATACGCAGTCAGCACAGTCAATGCGCGCTGGCACATCCGTGGAAAAACTCCAGAGGATTAAATGATGAGATGAACTACCGCAACGGAAGACTACGCCCAGTCTAGCGCGCCCTTCTTGTACAGCCACGCGTAGCCAACTAGCAGGATGCCCAAGAATACGAACATGGAAACCAGCGCAAACGCGCCCATGTGATTCACCACCCACGAGCGATACAGAACTGCCCAGGGAAACAGGAACATCGTTTCCACATCGAAGATCACAAACAGCATGGCCACTACGTAAAACCGCGCCGAATAGCGGCCCCGCGCGTTGCTTTCCGGCGGAATGCCGCACTCGTAAGGCTGCAACTTGGCTGGGCCGCCGGCTGTCTCTGGCCGGATCAGCTTGAAAATCAGCAAGGCCAGAACTGGAAACGACAGCACCAGCAAAGCAAAAATCAGAACCGGGATGTAAGCCTCAGGCATGGGATGCCTCTCGACGCATCGTACCACAACTCCTCATAAAGTGAATTGCGCCCGCTCACACGAGCGCGCATTTGCAGTTTGCTCGCCCGCGTCCAAGCTCGCGATCCAACTATTTCTCGAACAGCAATTCCCCCGCGCGCTGTGTGGCCTTCACCACCGCCTTGATCAGCGTCACGCGCAGCTTCCCTTCCTCAAGCTCCATGATGCCGTCAATTGTGCACCCGGCCGGGGTCGTTACCGCATCCTTCAACAATGCCGGATGATCGCCGGTCTCCAACACCACGCTGGCGGCGCCCTTCATCGTCTGCGAAGCCAGCAGCGTGGCAATATCCCGCGGCAAGCCCACCTTCACGCCCGCTTCGGCCAGCGATTCCAGAATAATGTAGGCAAACGCGGGCCCACTGGCGGAAAGGCCAGTGACCGCATCCATGTTCTTCTCGTCGACCACCACCGTGCGCCCCACCGCGTTAAACATGGCTTTTGCAATTTCCAGATGTTCGGCGGAGGCGTGCGCACCGCGGCAAATTCCGGTCATGCCGCAGCCTACGGCGGAACATGTATTGGGCATCGCGCGCACCACCGGAATCTTGGCGCCCGCGCGCTGTTCGATGTACGCGGTCGGCACGGAAGCCGCCACCGAAATGATCAGCGTGTCCTTGCCCAGTTCCGGCGCAATTTCCTTCAGGACATCGCCGACCACCTGCGGCTTCACCGCCAACAGCACAATATCCGCTTCGTGCGCTGCCTTGCGATTATCCGTGCCGCCGGTGACGCCGAGTTCCTTGGCAAGCGCCGCAGCCTTCTCTTCGTGGCATACCGTGACACTTACACGTTTCGGCGAAAAAAGGCCTTGCTTCAGATAGGCCCGCAATAGGATGCCGCCGAGTTTACCCGTACCCAATACCGCAAGATTCTTGTCTGCAAGTTTCGTAGGCATGATGCAATCATTGTTATGGACACAATGAAAACCGTCAACAAGCGAATCAAGGCTAGGACCTTCAGTCTGAAGGCCGCTCCATCCAAATGAATCTTGTGGGGCTCTATTGAGGTTTTGTGCGCTAATCGTGGCGCGCGCCGTGCAGCACTTCCAGCGCGTGTGGCAACAGGTGCGCGATGGCATCCAGCGATTCCACCGCGCCTTTCGGGCTACCCGGCAGATTCAGTATCAGTGTCCGGCGCCGCGACACTACCACGCCCCGCGACAATAGCGCGGTCGGCGTCTTCTCCACGCCCTTGCGCCGCATCTCTTCGGCCAGCCCAGGGATGTTGCGCTCGGCAATCTCCAGAGTAGCTTCCGGGGTATTGTCGCGCGGCCCCAGTCCCGTTCCGCCCGTGGTCAGCAGCAGGTCAATGCGCCGCGAATCCGCCAGCTCCCGCAACTGGCTGCGCACGCTTCCCGGGTCGTCGGAACACTGCAACGACGCATTTACTTCCCAGCCGAGTTCCCGGCAGCGCAGTACCAGCGCCGGCCCGGAAAGGTCCACGCGTTCCCCGCGCGCAACGGAATCGCTGATTGTCAGAATGGCAACTCGCATGGCAGGCTCAATTGCTTTCGACGGTATCGCGATTGGCTTCATCCAACAAGCGCATCGCTTCCATCAGGAGTCCGGTAGTGCTGCGCGTGGTCGTCGTGGCCGTCGAAGCGTTGGCGGCGTTGAAGTCAATCTCGAATTCACCCTCGGTCCACAACACCACCTTGAACACCGCGTCATCGCCCTGGATCGTGCCGATCTTCGCGTCACGGCACTGCCCAGTCGCAAAATACAGTTCCGCCTGTTCCTCGCCCTTCCGCACCACCAGGCGGCAGGATTTCTGCCCCATCTCCAGCGATTGCATCAGGTCGGTCATGTTCATTTCTTCCAGGCGGCCCTGAATCACGCCGGGGCGCGAAGCGGCTTTCTGCAGTTTTTCCAGATGCAGCCGGTCCACCACTTTTTTTGCGGAGCGCACCAGGTCTTTCACCAGAAATGGCTTGGCGATGAAGTCTTCCACCCCGTCCACCAGCGGGCGCAGGCGTTCTTCGATATCCGCGCGGCTGGCCATGAAGAGAAATGGAATGTGCCGTGTGGCTTCGCGGCCGCGCAATTTCTCAAAAAGTTGCCGCCCATCCAGCCCCGCCATTTTGTAGTCGCACAAAATCACGTC
>Ga0209039_10000398_pt1 | contig 42292 bp, 30 predicted proteins | sample BogFormECP12_OM1_FD_188238 | JGI IMG/M metagenome (GOLD analysis project Ga0209039, IMG submission 188238) | Bog forest soil microbial communities from Calvert Island, British Columbia, Canada - ECP12_OM1 (SPAdes) (version 2) | ecosystem: Environmental > Aquatic > Freshwater > Wetlands > Bog ...
ACCGGGACAGCGCAGGGTCCCGTCAGCCCTGCTACGGGTACCCCTGAGCCAAGCTCGCTGGCATTGCTTCTGACTGGTATGACCGCACTGGGACTGGTCATGGGACTAGCGCGGCGGAAAGAACCGCAGGACAGAGGCCCGAGCCAGATAGCCGCCTTCTGATTATCTGGTTGCTTCGGCAGCCCCAACCGGTTGTGGTTGAGATCTCTTGCACCCCGGATCTGCTCGTACCCGGTTGATTTGCGTTAAGAAGCCACGAGCAGAAGATGCCACTCGCCTTCAGAGCCGGGAAGAGAATGAATTCCACTAAATAGTTGTGGTCAGGAAATAGGGCAGATCCGGCCGAGCCGCAGTGGGACGCTATCGCTCCACGCCGGCCAGGAATGACTATATCGCGGCCGCAAAAGCGTCCTACCCACGATTGTGGTATAACTGGAATCCGCGCGCGCCACGAGCGCGAGGACTTACCTTGTATGCGGGGCGCCCCCTGTCTCCGTTGGATCCTTCCGGCATGCTTGTTCGCGTCTCTCAATGCCGAGCATTTGCCGGTCCGGATCTATACGACCGCCGATGGACTGGCCGGGAATACGATTGCCCGCATTATGCGCGATTCCCGCGGCTATCTCTGGCTCTGCACTCGCCAGGGCCTGTCCCGCTTCGACGGTTACAAGTTCCAGAACTTCGGGATGGAGCAGGGATTGCCGCCCGGCGATGGCGACTTGATCGAAACGGCTGCGCATGACTATTGGATCGCTACCAGCGACGGGCTTGCCCGCTTTCGTCCGGCCGACCGGAAGCCCCGCTTTGAAATCTACCGTGCGGCCGATCCGAACGGGCGTCTCGTCCGGGCCCTGGCGGCGGACGCCGCCGGAGGAGTCTGGGTTGGAACCGCAGGCGGGCTGTATCATCTTGATCCTCCGCTTCCGCCGGAATCGAACGAATTCCGGTTGCGGTTCGTGGATATCGGGCTGCCCACCGAGAACCCTATGGATGCCTCCGTCCAAGCGCTGCTGGTTGACCGCGCCGGCACCCTATGGGTCGGCGCCAGGAGCGGGCTCTACCGCCGCTTCCCGAACGGACGCTCCGAAGGCACTCACGGCGGCCTGCCGCATCCGGAGATCACGGCGCTGCTCGAAGACCACGAAGGGCGGCTGTGGGCGGGGACGTGGACGCGTGGAGCGTGCCGCATCCTGCCGGACGCCGTCCTGACGGCAAAGCGGCCGGAAGACGTTTGCACCACCGACCGCGCATGGACGGATGGAGCAGTCCACACGCTGTATGAATCTTCCGATGGAGTTTTGTGGGCCGGCTCGTCAGTCCTGAACGCCTACTCCTTTCGTGAAGCAAGCCCTGTTTTGGCCACCTACACCGCACGCAACGGCCTGCCGGGCGGTGGATCGGCAATCTTAGGGATGGCGGAAGACCTTGCGGGGAATCTGTGGGCGGGCTCGGATTATGGCGCCATTCGTATCGCCAAAGGCGGTTTCCGCGCTTACTCGGAGGAGGACGGCCTGGACTCCAGCTTTATCGTTTCCATCTTCGAGGACCGCGCCGGCGAGCTTTGCGTCATCAGCGCGAACCCGAGAGTGCGTATGGTGAATCGCTTTGACGGGCACCGGTTCTACCCCGTTCAACCCAACGTCCCGCGTGACATCGACGACTGGGGTTGGGGCAGGGATCAACTCACCTTGCAGGCCCGCAATGGGGAGTGGTGGATTCCCACCGGCATGGGAGTCTTTCGCTTTCCACCGATCCCGGTCCAACAGCTTGGACGCACGCCACCCAGCGCCGTCTTCGCCAAGGAGGACAGCGTCTATGCTCTGTTCGAGGATTCGCGCGGCGGCACCTGGATTTCCACCCAGATCCTGGCGGCGCCGAAAGGCCCCGTGCGGGCCAACGGCGTAGCCCGGTGGGACCCTGCAACCGGGGTGTTGCGCCGTTACTCCGACGCCGATGGAGTACCCTCCGAACACCTGGCCACGGCGTTTGCCGAGGATCGCAAGGGCGCGGTCTGGATCGGCCTCAGCACGGGTTCTCTTCTGCGGTATCGAGACGGCAGGTTCCAGACGCTGCCGCCGCCGGGTGGCAAACGATCATCGGCGCAGGCGCTGCACTTCGATCGCGAGGGCCGCCTGTGGATCGCCACCAGCCAGGGCGTGTCCAGAATCGACCCGGAAGCCGCGGCACAAACGGCGCCGGTCGCCTACACCACGGCGGAAGGACTGGCCAGTAACGACGTGAAGTGCATGACCGAGGACCTGCAAGGCCGCATCTACCTGGGAACCGACCACGGCGTGGACCGGATCTCTCCGGGAGTCTCTTTGCGCATCCGCCACTACACAACGGCCGACGGTCTGGCGCCCGGCGGATTGCAGTCGGCATTCCGCGATCGCAACGGCGTGTTGTGGTTCGGCGCCAGGGAAGGGCTCTCTCGTCTGGAACCGGAACCCGACGATCCCGGTTCGCCTCCGCCGGTGTTCATCAGCGGTCTGCGCGTGCGCGGCACGGCCCGCCCGGTTTCGGCTCTCGGGGAAATCGAGCTGGCAGGCCTCGATCTTCCGCCGGACCAGAACCAGGTGGAGCTGGAATTTGTGGCCCTTGGCTTCCGCGCCGGTGAGACGCTGCGCTACCAGTACCGGCTGCAGGGCCGGGATGACGATTGGAGCCCACCCGCGGAACAGCGCACGGTTAACTACGCGAGCCTGGAGCCTGGCACCTATCACTGGCAGGTGCGCGCAGTAACCGCCGATGGCATCGCCAGCGCGCCGGCAACGGCGGTGTTCACCATCCTGCCTCCTATGTGGCAGCGCTGGTGGCTGCGGCTTTGGTTGGTGAGCCTGCTGTGCATCACTCTATATGCCGTCTACCGCCGCCGCCTGGCACGCCTGCTGGAAGTGGAGAGGCTGCGAACCCGGATCTCGACCGATTTGCACGATGACATCGGCAGCACGTTATCGCAGATCGCCATCCTCAGCGAAGTGGCGCACCGGACTCCCACCACCGCGGAAGGCGCCGGACCGTTATCCGACATCGCCGACCTGTCGCGGGAGCTGGTGGATTCGATGAGCGATATCGTGTGGGCCATCGACCCGGAACAGGATCGGTTGGACGACCTGTCGCACCGCATGCGCCGGTTTGCCAGCGACCTTTTCACCCACAACGGCACGCGGGTCCGATTTCAGGCGCCCGCCGCAGAGCCCAATCCTTTGGTGGGCGCTGACATCCGCCGCCAAGTCTTTCTGATCTTCAAAGAAAGCCTGCACAACATGGCGCGACATTCCGGCTGCACGGAAGTAGACATCCGGCTGCAATTGGAAGGTGGCCGGCTGCAACTGGCCATCGCCGACAATGGCAGGGGCTTCGACGTGCAACAAATCCGCGCCGGCCATGGCCTGGCAAGCATGGCACAGCGTGCCAGGCAACTGGGAGGTTTGTTGACGGTGGATTCCACGCCGGGGAGGGGCACAGCCGTGAACCTCGAAGTTCCTCTGGCGCCAAGATTCTTGCCGTTCAGGAGAAGACTCCTACACAAATGGGCGGGGAATGATTCGGCATTCCGGCGTATGCTGAAGGGCCGGGCGAAATGAACGGCCCTGCTATCCATGCCTGAGACGCCGGCGCTTAGAATCGCGATTGTGGAAGATCAGCCTCGCATCCGCGAAGGCCTGCGGATGCTCATTGACGGCACGGAGGGCTTTCGTTGCAGCGGCAGTTTTGGCTCCATGGAGGAAGCCATCGAGAACATTGGCCGCGATCTTCCGGATGTGGCACTGGTAGACATCGGCCTGCCGGAAATGTCGGGTATCGACGGCATTCGATTGCTGAAGGAGAGCTATCCCGACCTGCTCCTGCTAATGTTGACGGTATACGACGATGACAAGCGCATCTTTGACGCGATGTGCGCCGGGGCCAGCGGATACCTGTTGAAGAAGACCCCGCCGGCGCGTCTTTTGGAAAGCCTGAAGGAAGTGGCAGCGGGCGGCGCGCCCATGTCGCCAGAGGTGGCGCGCCGGATTGTAGCGTTGTTCCGTGAGATCCGCCCACCCGAGGATGCCGAATACCATCTGACGCCGCATGAGATCCGCATTCTGAAGCTTCTGGTGGAAGGACACAATTACAAGACCGCCGCGGGGGAACTGGATGTCAGCGTGAACACCATCCGATTCCACATGCGGAGCATCTACGACAAGCTACAGGTCCATTCGAAATCCGAAGCCGTGGCCAAGGGCTTGCGCCAACGCATCATCCGGTAATCCGACAACGTCCCCGCACACTTGTGCGGTGACGAAACTGTCGAAATCGGTTATTCATTTGAGGGATTGGAGGGCCGGATGAATTTGAGCAAGGTTATTTTCGTTGCTGTGGTGTGTGCGGCGCTGGGCTTCGGACAGGCCGCGCAGGACCAGAAACCATCGGAGGAGAAGGTTGCCAAGCCGGATGCAAAGAAGCCGGCGGCGGCCGCGGAGAAGCCGGAACCGGGCGGCAAATCGGAGGGGATCAAGGTCCACGGCCACTGGGTGCTCGAGGTCCGTAACCCGGATGGGACGCTGGCATCACGGCGCGAGTTTGAGAACGCGCTTCAAACCGGCCCCGGCAGCAACGGCAGTGACGCGCTCGCCACTGTTCTGGCCGGTGGGGCTACCGTCGGGGGGTGGTACGTCAGTCTAGGATTCGGCACCGTTAGTAACAACAACTGTAATCCAAGCTGCCAAAATATTATAATCGCGCAAGCGGCATTAACCTGCACCAATCAGACTGGCGCATTATCGTGCAACCCTTCCCTTACCGCTACGGTGGGCGGCACTGGAACCCAGCTCATCCTCCAAGGTACGAGTCTGGCGGCACCAAGTGTGGGCACAATTCCCAGTGTTCTTACCACTTTGATAACCTGCAACCCTGGCGTGACACCTGCCGCGTGTCTGGGGGGGGTGGAGGGAGCTGGGTTTACGCAGTGGACCTTCACGATTGCCACGCCCAGCCCTACCAGCGTCCAGGCGGGGCAGACCATAACTGCTATCGTCACCTTCAGCTTCTCGTAGCCCCGGAGCCTGCATGCGCTTCCGCCGATCGAATGACTCGCTCGCGCGCCTACTCCTGGGGTGCATCCTCTTCGCTTGCCCGGCGCAGGCGCAGTGGGTCGAGCGCGGCGCGAAAATCGCCGGAACCGGCGCATCCCGATCCGATACCGCCCGGCAAGGCAGCGCATTGGCGCTTTCCGCCGACGGAACCACGGCGATTGAGGGCGGCCCTTACGACGACAACGGGCGCGGCGCGGCGTGGGTATTCACGCGATCGGGCAACACCTGGGTCCAACAAGGCGCGAAATTATCCGCGGCCGATTCCATCGGAGAGCGCGTTTTTCAGGGCCGCTCCGTGGCGCTTTCGGCCGACGGCAACACCGCGCTCATCGGCGGCGATGGCGATTCCGATGCGACAGGCGCGGCGTGGGTGTTTACGCGAGCCGATGGCGTCTGGACCGAGCAGGCCAAACTGACCGGCAGCGGCGCGGCGGGAAAATCAGGCCAAGGCTCGGCGGTGGGATTGTCGGCGGACGGGAACACGGCGCTGATCGGCGGAATGTCGGACGGCGATGGCGCCGGCGCCGCGTGGGTCTTCACGCGGGCAAACGGCATCTGGACGCAGCAGGGCGCAAAGCTGACCGGAAGCGGCGCGGTGGGCCCCGCATCGCAGGGACACTTCGTGGCGCTCGCCGCCGACGGCAATACTGCGCTCATTGGCGGATCGACTGATGACCACAATCAGGGCGCGGTGTGGATCTTCACGCGCTCGGGTGATGCCTGGACGCAGCAAGGCAACAAGCTGGTGGGAAGCGAGTCCGCCGGGCCGGTGGTTTATCGGGGATACGGTGCGGCACTCTCGGGCGACGGCAATACGGCCGTCACCGCCGGCTACGGAGACGATCACAACACCGGCGCGGCGTGGATATTTGTGCGCTCCGGCGATAGCTGGACGCAGCAAGGCGGCAAGCTGGTTGGCGCGGGCGCATCGGGCAGCGCGCAACAGGGCTATTCGGCCGCGCTTTCCTCGGACGGCAATCGCCTGCTGCTGGGTGGGCCGAGCGACGCCCAAGGCGCGGGAGCGGCGTGGGAATTCCGCCGCGAGAACGGCGCGTGGACCCAGGTAAGCAAACTCGCGGGGAGCGGCCCTCTCGGCAAGGCGCAGCAAGGATACGCGGTGGCTCTATCGGGCGACGGCAGTACGGCGATGGTGGGAGGCGTCCTCGATCGCACGGCGGGCGGCGCGATCTGGACTTTCGCCGATCCCGTGCTGGACATCGCCATGCCTGCCTCGGCCGCTGCCGGCGCCCCGCTCACCATCACCGTGACCGCGCGCGACGCGGACGGAAATCCCGCTTCCGGATATGCCGGAACGGTCCATTTCACAAGCAGCGACGAGCAGGCGATTCTGCCGTCCGATGCTCCGCTCACCCACGGCGTGGGTACTTTCATCGTCACGTTCAAGAACTCGGGACCCCAAAACCTCGCCGCGACCGATACTGTGATTTCGAAAATCACCGCGAGCGCAGACGTGCTGGTTTCGCAGACGGCGGCCGATTTGCGCACGGTGGCCGATTTGCGAACACCGGCCGGTTTGCGTTCGGGGTTGGGAGCACGAGGACCGGCGCGAAGACCCATCGGCGTCACCTCGAAGGCGCAGCCGGCGCCCACGGACTACATCTCCACGGTCCTCTCCACCAATCCGATCGTCTACTTTCGTCTTGAAGCCGCCAGCGACACCAGCCAGGTGAACGGTTACACGTCCACGTTTCAAGGTGGCGCAACGCTAGCATCGCCCGGTGCTCCGATCTGCGAGCCCAATAATCACAATGTCTCGCTCGACGGCCAGACGGGCTCCGTGACTACTTCGCTCTCGGGCGGCATCACCACGGCGGGAACCATGGCCGCCTGGGTGAACCTGGCTGAGTTGCCTTCCAGCGCCGGGCACTTCCTTTACGTCGCCGGCGAATCGCATTCCGGCAACGATTTCGACATTCAATTCACGACCGATAACGCCGTTCGGTTCTATGTCAGCGACAACGCGATCAATATCGGATATGTGCCCAATCCGTACACTCTGATCGGACAGTGGCACATGATCGCAGCCACATTCGATTCAAGCACGAATACAGAGAACCTCTACTGGGACGGAGGGCTTGTGGGAAGCGGCAACAACATCGCCTTCCTCAACAAGACCACTCAGTTCAACATCGGCGCTAGCACCGTTTTCACCGGACGCAACTTCGCGGGCGGGATCGATGAGGTAGTGGTCTGGAACTATGCGCTGACGGCCGCGCAAATTACGTCTCTGTATAACTCCACATCGTGCACCGCCGTTCCGTTGCCCGATTCCGAAACGATCCATGTGACCGACAGCGTCACCCTGCTGCTTTCGCTACCGCTTCCGGACAACGAGAAAATCCACGTGACCGACAGCGTCAACTTGTCGACCTCGCCGCTGCTTCCCGACAATGAAACCATCCACGTGACCGATACCGTGAAGCTGTTGACTTCGCTACTGCTTCCGGACAACGAGACCATCCATGTGACCGATAGCGTCAACCTGGCGACCTCGCCGCTGCTGGCCGCGACCACGAACGTCAATCCGCCGAACGCCGGAACGGTAACAGGTGGCGGCATGTACGCTTCCGGCGCGACGGCTACATTCACAGCCACCGCCAACCCGGGCTTCGTCTTCGCGAGCTTCAGCGGCAGCGTGCCCACCACTTCGGCCAACCCGCTGCAAGTGACGGTGACCGGTCCGCTGACCATCGTCGCGAACTTTACGCCGCTCGAGCCCGCGTTGGCGGTTGCGATCCTCGGGCCGCACTCCGATAGCCCCGAAACGGTCGAACTGCCCGTCACCATCACCAACGCCGGAAGGGGGCCGGCATCGAACGCGCAGATCGTTTCCGTGACGGCAACGGTTTTGACCGGCACCGGAAGCGTGTCGACACTGAGCGGCGTTCCGTCGTCGCACGCCGCGCTCGCCCCCGGAGCGTTCGTTACCGTCCCGGTGGTTCTTAACTGGCCTACTACCGCCGAAAGGGTTTCGCTGAAATTCAGCCTGAACGCCACGGACGCGCTCGGCAACAGCCGTCCGGCAACCCAGACCGTGACGATATTCCGATGATGGAGGGAATCATGACCAGGTTCGCCGCTCTGATCGTGCTCGCGTGCCTCGCACCCGCCGCGCGCGCCGGCGCCATAGTTGCATTGGATCCCGTAGACGGCGTGATTTCGGGCGCTCCCGGAGATACCGTGGGATGGGGCTTTAGCGTGACCAACGGCACTAACTGGATCGCCATCGACTCCGTCAACATCGAAAACGAAACCAGCCCGTTGGGCGGCGCGAGCGGTGGTTTCACGTCGTACATGGACCTGCTGGGTGGCTTGACGAATGGAGTGACCCCTCCCAACCAGATGTGGAGCTTGGTTTTCTCGCCGGGGAGTCCCGGCACAGGCATCGGCCAGTACGCGATCGATCCGGGCACCCCATTGGGCGCCTCAGACAGCGGCGATTTCGTGATTTTCTACGACGAATTCTCAGGTGATCCGAACACTTGCGGCAGTTGCTACCTCGATACGCTGCAAATGTTCGATTCGCCTGGAAACCCACCGGCATTTACGATCAACGTGACTGCGACGACTGTGCCGGAGCCGGCCTCGGCCCTGCTTGTACTCGCGGGGGCCATAGTGGCGCTTGCGGGCCGTCCGGGTCGCGGGAATCCCCGACCATTTGTGTGTCGCAAACGATAGCGGCTCGCGAAACCTCCGGCACAACTCGCCGCTCAAGTAGTGACCTTCCGATAACCAGGTAAGGCTCCTGTTCAAGGACGTCCGCTATCCAAGGGGAGTCGCCGCCCATTGACCAAAAGCGGCATGTTCTGTACGGCTACCAAGGGCTAGGCTCTTCATCAGCGGGACGACAGGGAGGAAGTCACCGCTCTTTGATCCACCCCACGTCGAGTGGGGCGGATAACCTACAAGACCCCTCAACCAACCTCGGACCCAGGGGCGGCCTTCCTCCACCGCCCTTGGTGTCCGCGTCGTTACGCCCTTCACCGTCGACGGTGCCGGCGACGGGCGTGTCTGCGCGGGGAAGAGAACGCGCCACGCTGGTCGCTTCCGCGATTGCGCCGAGCCGGCGCGCCGCGAGCCCCGGGCGGCGGCGAACATTACGAGCAGGGTCGCGCGGGCTGACCGCGCACGCGCACGGGAGTCTTGCGGAGCGCCCCGACCGCACGTCCGCTCGCTTCCGGCCCGGCCACCACCGCGCTCGCGCGAAATCGTGGTCGTCGGCGCGGCCCCGCAGCCCCCCAGGGGCGAAGACGGCTCCCGGGGGAAGAGATGCAACTCGCAGGATCAAAGGATGGCGGCTGGGGGTATACTGATAGACGTCCGGGATCTAAAATGGAAGTCCCTGTTCAAAGCCAGGAGGCCAAAACGGAAGTCCCGGCTAATTGGAGGAATCGATGAGATATTTCGCTTTGTTTGTCGCGATCCTGGGGCTGCCCACCGGAGTGTTCGCCGGCATCCTTTACGGCATTGACGACGCCAACAATTCGTTGGTGACGTTCAATACGTCTACCAACGCAATTGCCGTCGTTGGTAGCACCGGAGTCGGCAGCGGCGATTTCGGCGATCTGACTTACGATTCCAACCATGGAATCATGTATTGGGACGCCGGCCGCGGCAATAACAGCATTTACACCTTGGACCTTGGCACGGGAGCCGCAACCCTGGTGGGCGCCACCGGTTTGACCGACTTGTTCGGTCTTGCGTACGACACCACGAATAACGCGCTCTATGGAGCTACAGGAAGCAGCGGGGGGAGTAATTTTTACAGTATCGACGTATCCACCGGAGCGGCGACGCTGATCGGGAACAGTGGAATATACACTGGAGGATTGGCTTACGACTCAACCAACAATACCATGTATGAATACGTCGCGGGTACTGGATCGTTATATTCCATCAACCTTGGTAATGGGGTAGCGACTTTGGTGTCGAGCGGCGTTGGGTTCATTAACGACGGCGGCATCACCTGGGATCCGGTATTAGGAGTTTTTTTTGTAGACGACTGGAGTGACAACGTATACCAGTACAACGCCGGCTTTACCAGTAGGAGCCTACTGACAACCTACACAGACCCGCTAGACGGCTTTGCTTACGTAGGGAGTTCCGTGCCAGAACCGTCCTCCCTTCTTCTTCTGACGACAACGCTCCTCGCGCTCGGATTCGTGGCGCGAAAACGCATTCCCCGACGGTAGAATCGGAATCTGGAGTAATCAGGCGTACCGTCGCGGCTCCCTCAGAGCCATGGACGCCCAGGTATTTGCGAATCTAGCCTTAATGAAACCAAGAGAATAATGCTTTGCGCTGGGCAACGCGAGCCTGTCACTTTAGACATTGGCCGGTTTAAATCCACCTTTCGTCCACAATCTCACCCACGGCGGAGATACTAATAGAATCTTAAGAGGTCTCCTTGCGCCACCCACCTGATGCGAAAGCGAATCCGTCGCTGCACAAAGGCCCACTGTGTCAATCCTTCCGCCAGATGAGTGACGACGATTTGCAGGCGTTGGTGGCTTACCTTGATGCTGATGCTCTGCCGCCGGTACACAAAGCGCTGCCGAAGACCAAGCTGGTCTTCCCGGTTTCGGTGCTGATCAAGGGCGCGCCGCCGCCGGCCGGAAGCGTGGCTCCGCCAGACCGCAACGACCCGAAGAAATTCGGCGAGTACCTGGTGACGGTGGGCGGTTGCGGCACTTGTCGCACGCCGGTGGACGATAAGGGCAATCCGCTGCAGGGCATGACGCTGGCCGCAATCGTTCACGCTGATGCCCTGGCTGGTGTTTGCGAAACGCCCGCCGCATGAGTTGCGAGCCATCTACGCATACTTGCGGACGGTTCCGCCGGTACATCACGGTGGAGACGCATCCGGGCTATTCGAACATGCCGGCGGCCGGCCGATAGAGCCTTCGTGGTCGCTTCGATCGTGGCTCTGTATGCGACGTTCCTTTTGTTGATGCTGGCGAGTTACGGCTGCTACGTGGTGGCGCAACTTGTGTGCGCCGGCAGCGAAGGAGGCCGGCCTTTATCCCTTGCGAACCGTCGCGTGGATCTGGAGGTGACCGCTCTTGCTCTGAATCTCTACTATGCTGTGGGCAGCGCGAGGCTCTCCACCGTGCTCAGCCAACTCGGCCGCGACCGCAGTTTGTGGGGCGCATTTAGAAAATGCGTCTGTCCCCTTTAGCACCTTTAGCACTCAACCGCCGTCCTTTTTGGTCCTGCGAGTCGCGTTTTGCCTCCGGGAGCCGTCTTCGCCCCCGCAAGGCGGGGTTGTCGCGCTGCCCGGGTGAGAAGAACAACCTCGCGGCGAAGTATCCGGATAAAGTGAAAAAGCTGCTGGCGAGGCTGGAGCAGATAGAGAAGACGGGACGTAGCCGGCCCTGAGCGCGACGCGAGCGCGGGCGGCAGCGAAGAGCACGGGCGGTGCCAGTCTCTTTGCGCAAGCATCTCGGATGCAACGCCGTACCACCTGAACCGACCGATGCCCGGTTTTGGTTTATGATGCTCCGCTCCAAGGCGGCTGGGTGTATCCTGAAAAGGACTCGGGAGTCCGCAATTGAAATTCCATTTCGCCCCGAGTGTAGGAGGAAAGGATGAAAAGACCGACGCTGAACACCTTAGCCAAAACGCTCTTGCTGATTTTTGTAGCCACGCTGACAATCTCCAGCCTGGCTTCGCCGTGCTTTGCACAACCTGCCATTGCCTTTTCGCAGATAATGATCCCATCCGAATATAACCGCTGCAACTCCCATATCGTCGCGGTTTTCGGCGAATTTGGCTACGCTGTACAGCAAAGCGGGGATGGCTGGGCGCTAGCCTTCAAAGGGAATAATAGCGCCGTAATGGTATGTGGCCTTGGCCAGGGCAGAAATACGCAACTCACTATCTTTGTCGCCGGCCAGAATCCGGATGAGGACAAGAACCGCCTCCAGGCGCAGATGCAACGCAGGTTCCACCGCTGACGCGAGCGTCCAGCGGGTTACGCGCGGTCGCGTAGTCCCTTCTTCGTGGTCACGACCGGGGCGTTCAGGAGCTTCTGGGCCTGCTGGACGGACAGCCAGTTGCCGACACGGACGCCGATGGACTTGGCGCCCTTCACGCGCGTGCTGCCGGCGGCCAGTTCCGGCGCCAGCAACCCGTGTGGTCGGCCGCCTCAACCGCCAGCTTCCGCACGGCGGACAGAAGCTGGCAATGGATAGCAACGTCAGGCCGCCGCCAACAACGCCTCTGCTGCGAAAATGCCGGACATCATCGCATTGCCCACACCATACCCGGGAAAGGTCGTTTGGCCCGCCTGGAAAAGGCCGGCGATCGCACAGGTATGGGGAAACTGATCGCGCGGCGTGGACGCGGGGGACAAGCCATACAATGCGCCATCGAACAGATGCATGCCGTCCCGGAAATCCTTGGGGCTCCTCACTCGCGTGACCACAATGTCCATATCGCAATTCCGTTGCAGGACGGCGTGACACGGCAACTCACCTCGCAGACAGCACTTTTTTCCGGTATACTGGCCGAACATGAAGGGGCAAATTCTGGTTCTGTTTTTCCTGGCTAAGATCGTTATTGCGGCCGAACCTGCGACCACTTTCGTCAATGTGGGCGATGGCGTGAAGGTCGAGGTCGTCGATTGGGGTGGCACTGGGCGTGCTTTGATACTGCTCGCGGGTTCCGGCAGCTCCGCGCATATTTATGAAGACTTCGCTCCCAAGCTCGCGGACTCCTGCCACGTCTACGGAATTACCAGACGCGGGTATGGCCTGTCCAGCAAGCCCGAACGAGGCTACTCGGTGCCCGAGTTAGCCGAGGATGTTTGGCGTGTCATCCAATCGCTTCATCTCGCGAAGCCGGTCATTGTCGGCCACTCAATGGCGGGCTCGGAGGTTTCGTTTCTGGGCCAGAAGCACTCTTCGGATCTCGCCGCGCTGATCTACCTCGACGGCAATGCCGACCCCATGGATTTCCCATGGAGCAATGCCGAATACCGGGCTCTTACAACGAAACACATGGATGCCCCGGCCCCAAAGCGTACGTCCGCGGACAACGCCTCAGTCGAAGCATATCAGGCATACCAGAAGCAGCTCGGCGTTTTTCCGTTTCCCGCAGCGGAGATCCGCAGTGTCTATGAGGTCAATGCAGACGGCTCCGTCGGCAAGTTTCGCACGCCGCCTTATGTGCCACATGAGATTGACGACGGCTCTATCCGCAAGGACTACGCCGGGATCACGATTCCCGTCCTGGCCCTCTTTGCGGTCCGGCGGCCTGTTGCGGAGCAATGGAGGGAGAAGCCACCCAAAGACGAAGAGGATCGTCGCGACTCCGAGAGGCTATACGAGCTCGAGATGGAGTTCATTCACAGATGGGAATCAAACCTCAAACATGCTGACCCGCTCGCGCAGATTGTAGAGCTTCCCGGGGCGCACCACTACATGTTCCAGAACGAAGAAGCGGAGGTTCTGCGTCACATGAGATCGTTCCTTCGGGTTCTCAATTAGACCTCCGCCGGCCGACTGGTCGTGTAGTCGCGGTCTCGTGCATTTGGCCTAACGATCGGCGCGGCTCTGAGTGGATCACGCTGCAATCCGGAAGTTGGCGGGCGCGATGCCGACTTCTGGTTCCCAATCGGGTCAACTTCCGGGTTGCCGACCATCCGGACATGATCTTGCCAACCCATTTCCAACTGCGCTGCTATTGGCAATTGGTGCGATGATGAGGAATACGGCGTTCATGCTGAGAAGCTTGCGGCCATTTCCGAAGTTGACGCCTCGGCCCGTCTTCAACTTTTGGGAAATGCAGTTGGTGCTGCTAGGCATCGCGGCGGCTGCCTGGGGAATGTTTTGGCTGCTGCGGGGGAACGCCGACCCGACCCCGGTGCTTCTCTTCACATTCATCGTCGGGAATTGTGCTTCGCTGGCGGTGGTTTACGCCACGCCGATCATCACAGCGCTGAAGTCCCCCTGGGACTGGTTCGCATATCTGGCTGTTCTTCTCCCGGTGGCTGTGGTGGCGAGTTCGGTCGCATCGGTGACAACACGGATCGTCGCCGGCCAGACCGAGCATCTGTTTCAGGTTGATTGGTTCGATATCCGGACCGGCACGTTTTTCGCACTGGTCATCGGAGTTGCTCTGTCCATTTCGGGGAAGGCGCGGGCGCGGCTTGAAGAGCGGAATCGTGAGTTGGAAAACCAGGTCACGGTGGGGCAAATCAAGCTGCAGGCCCATGAAGCCGAGCTGAAGACGGCGCATGAGATTCAGGTGCATCTTTTGCCGCATGAGCTGCCGCAGATGAAGCCATTCCAGATTGCGTGCGCGTGGGAGCCGGCCCGGTCGGTGGGCGGCGACTACTTTGACGTGCTCACGCTGGGGCCGGACCGGCTGGGGATCTGCATGGCGGATGTCTCGGGCAAAGGGATCACAGCGGCGCTATTGATGGCGAATCTTCAAGCGGCGGTACGGGCCTTCGCGCCTAGCAGCACCGGGCCGGGAGCGCTGTGCAGCAAGCTGAACGAAGTGCTTTGCGGCAGCATTGCGCCGGGCAAGTTCGTCACCCTCTTCTATGGAGTGATCGACAGCGAGCGGCTCATGCTGCGTTTTGAGAACGCTGGGCACTCTTCGCCGATTGTGCTGCGCGGAGACGAGGCGACGATTCTCACCGAAGGCGGCACGGTGCTGGGGCTGTTCCCGAAGTCCTCATACGAGGACCGGCAGTTCGCATTGCGCGCGGGCGATTGTTTGCTCCTCACGACGGACGGCGTGACCGAAGCGGCGGACGAACTCGACGAGGAGTTCGGCAACGAACGAGTGATTGCATCGGCACGCGCGGCGCGGAGTCTGGGCGCGCAGGGCATCCGGACGAGGATTCTGGACGACGTGACGCGGTTCTGCAACGGCAATTTCCTCGACGACGCGTCACTCATGGTGGTGACTGTGGATTAGGGCGAAGCCACGATTGGCCAGGACTTGATCCCTTACTGGCCACCGTTTACCTATTCATCCGGATGGCAACTCATACTCCCCTTGAAGTGAATCAAGCCGGCATACACCGGCGCTTCCTTCCGGAGGACGGCGCATCCGGAGACAATTCACCCGGCCGTATGACGCACGACCGGCGGGCGCGCGCTACTCGACGCGCCCCAGAAGTCCGATCTGGGAAGTTGCCCGATTAGGAGCGAGAAACGCGGCCGGCGCGGGACGGCGCTGGCGAAGAGTTCAATATGGACCTATATGATCCAACTAGGACTTACTCTAACGATAAGCGGCATTTTTTTCCTTATGGCAGAGAGACTTATAGGTGTTTTCCCCGCTTTCGCTGTTGAATAATTCCGCAATCCAGGAACACCGCAAACAAATATGGTAAAAGACTACGATTTAGAATACAATAATGTCTGAATATCGCTTTTAAACGTTTTTTTAGATTGGAGTTTCAAGATGGGGGTCAACAAATGAACAAACGGCTTCCTAGAGCGCTAGCTGGTCTTTTCGCAGTGGCGCTGATGGCTGTGGCAGCAACGACCACATTGAGTGCACAAACGACTACCACTTTGGCGCCGCGTCTGGCACTGCGCGCGGTGACGAACGGCGACATTTCGACTTATAAACTACCATCCACCAGTCAGGTCTCAGGCGGATTAGGGACAGTAGGGCTCGGCGAGCCACTGTATTTAGAGGTGCAGGTTGACATCGGCATCCCCGCAGCCCAGTTAGGTGGTGTGACGTGGGCGATCACCGAGGCGCCATCGGGTTCCACGGCCAAGTTAGCCGCGAGTCCGCTGGGAGCGAGTGTACCCATTGCGGAGCCTTCGGACCGCCTGGTCTACCAGGTGGCTGGCCGGCAACTGCTGCAGCCGGATCTTCACGGGCTTTACGTAGTGAGTGCCACGGTGACGATCAACGGCGCGGCGACAGCGCTTTATCAGTCATATATTGCGGGCACCTATGTGGGCGTAGCCGTCTGCACGCAGTGCCATGGCGGGGGGCTTGCCCAGGCGCTGGTGACGCCCTGGTCGAAGACGGCTCACGCCAGCGTCTTTACGAATGTCATCAACGGCACCGCCATCGCAGGCGAAACCGAAAGCGCGTCTTGTGCCGCCTGCCATACCGTGGGCTATGACACCAATTCCACCGTCAATGACGGCGGCTTCTCATACCTGGCCAAGCACTTGAGCTGGACGTTTCCGACCACCGGCCAAGCCGGGAATTTCCAAGCCATGCCGGCTGCCCTGCAGGACGTGGCTAACATCCAGTGCGAGAACTGCCACGGACCCGGCAGCGAACATGCCAACTACGGTGGCGACGTCATTGCGGTTGCGATACCGTCCAATTCAGGCGCCTGCAACGGGTGCCACGACGAACCGACCCACCACATCAAGAGCGCTGCGTGGGCCAATTCCGTGCACGCTGTCACCACGCGGGATCCGGTGGGCAATGCGACCTGCGTAGGCTGCCACACCGGCACCGGTTTCATCGCCAAGATGAACGGCGCCACCACCATCACCGACACGACATACCACTCCATCGATTGCTACACGTGCCATGAGCCGCACGGAGTCACTCAGCCAACCACCGATACGCACTTAATCCGGAATATGGCCTCGGTGACTCTGGCCAATGGAACTAAAGTGACGAACGCGAACGTGGGAGAAGGCGTCCTGTGCATGCAATGCCACCAGAGTCGCATGGCCGCTTCGGCCGTGGACACCACGACGGGAAGCGCCCACTTCGGTCCGCACGAAGGGCCGCAGGCCGACATGCTGATGGGCACAAACGGCTACACCTACGGCCAAATCATCCCCAGTTCGGCGCACCAATACGTGACCACGAACACCTGCGTCGACTGCCACATGCAGACCGTGGCCAGCACCGATCCGGCGTTCATGAAAGCCGGGGACCACACCTTCAGTACCACCTACGCTCCCGCGGGAAAAACGCCTGAGGATCTGGTCGGCGCTTGCCAGACATGCCACGGGACGGACCTTACGACGTTCGACTTCCCGATGTTCAACTTCTCCGGCACCGGCGGAGAGGCTGGCGTGCAGACCCAGGTGCAGGCGCTGCTCAATCAGCTTTCCACCCTGCTTCCGCCCAACAACCAGGTGAAATCTTCGCTCACCATCGACTCCACGTGGACCAAGCCGCAGTTAAGAGCGGCCTATAACTGGCTGTTCGTCACTAACGATGGCAGCAAGGGGGTCCACAATCTGGACTACACGGTTGGCCTGTTGCAGGCCTCCATCGCCAATTTGCAGAGTCAGAAGTAAGATAACCCCGGCACGGCGCGACTCCCAATCAGCGGGAGTCGCGCCTGCCGGAACTATCCTTCCATCCCCACCTTCAGCAGAGTCCCCGAGATCCACCCTCGCGCTCCGTCCTTCCAGCAGAGGTGATCATCCGCGCGGACAAACCTACCCACTGCCAAGAGCGCGGCATCGCCGGTGCCCTGCCTTTTCGACCTTGTCAGGTGAGCAAGCCGTCAGGCGATATGCGAGCAAACTTCTGAAAACATGTACTAAGCTGGAAGATCCCGAAGCGAGGGAGCCATGGCAGAGTTCATTGGAGCGATCGATCAAGGCACCACCAGCACACGGTTTCTGGTTTTTGACCGGGCTGGGCGCATCGTCGCCAGCGCACAGAAAGAGCACCAGCAGATCTATCCGCAGCCCGGATGGGTGGAGCACGATCCGGCGGAGATCTGGTTCCGGACAACGGAAGTCATCGCCGAGGCGATGGATCAGCGCGGGCTGAAGCCTCGAGACCTGGCGGCGCTGGGCATCACCAACCAGCGCGAAACCACGGTCCTGTGGAATCGCTGGACCGGCAAGCCGCTGGCCAACGCCCTGGTCTGGCAGGATACGCGGGTGGCGGACTATATTCCCGAATTCTCGCGCGAGCGAGGCCTGGACCGCTTTCGCGCGCAGACCGGGTTGCCGCTGGCTACCTACTTCAGCGGGCTGAAAATCCGCTGGCTGCTGGACCATGTGCCCGGCGCGCTCCAGCAGGCCGAGGCGGGCGAGATTCTGTTTGGCAATATCGATACCTTCCTGCTGTGGCACCTGACGGGGCTGCACGTCACCGACTGCACCAACGCCAGCCGCACGCAGTTGATGAATCTCGAGACGCTCGACTGGGATCCCGAACTGTTGAGCGCGTTCGCGATCCCGCGGCAGATCCTGCCGGAAATCCGCTCCAGCAGCGAAGTCTACGGAACCGCGACGCTAGAGGCGGTGGAGGGCGTTCCGGTAGCCGGAATCCTGGGGGACCAGCAGGCTGCGCTAGTGGGACAGACCTGCTTCCAGGCGGGCGAGGCGAAGAACACCTACGGCACGGGCTGCTTCCTGTTGATGAACACGGGGCGCGAGATCGTGCAGTCGCATTACGGGCTGCTGACGACGGTGGCGTTTCAGCTCAAAGGACAACCAGCCAACTATGCGCTGGAAGGAAGCGTGGCCATCACCGGCGCGCTGGTGCAATGGATCCGCGATAATTTCGGGCTCATCTCGACCAGCCCGGAGATTGAATCACTGGCGCGGCTGGTGGAAGACAACGGCGGAGTTTACTTCGTCCCGGCTTTTTCGGGACTGTACGCCCCCTACTGGAAGCACAACGCCCGCGGCGTGATTGCGGGGCTGACGCGGTATTCCAACAAGAGTCACCTGGCGCGCGCGGTGCTGGAGGCTACGGCATTTCAGACGCGCGAAGTGGTGGAGGCCATCGAGAAGGACTCGGGCGTTCCGGTGGGCGTGCTGCGGACCGATGGCGGCATGGTGGGGAACGAGCTCCTGATGCAGTTCCAGGCGGATATCCTGGACCGCACGGTGGTGCGTCCGGCGGTAAAGGAGACCACGGCTTTGGGAGCGGCCTACGCGGCCGGCCTGGCCACCGGCTTCTATGCGAGCGTGGAGGAGTTGCGCGCGCAGTGGTCGGTGGACCACACGTGGAAACCGCAGATGGACGCGGAGCGGCGGGAACGGATGTACGGCTTCTGGAAGAAGGCAGTCACACGGTCATTCGACTGGCTGGAGGAATAAATGCCAAATGGAGTTTTCGGAGAGTTCATGGGGACCATGATATTGATCCTCCTGGGTAATGGCGTGGTGGCCGGCGTGCTGCTTAAGAAATCCAAGGCTGAAGGCGCCGGGTGGATGGCGATTACCACAGGCTGGGGGCTGGGGGTGATGGCCGGCGTGTTCACCTCGATCGCCTGCGGGGGTGCAGGCCACTTGAACCCGGCCTTTACGCTGGGGGCCGCGGTAGCTTCGGGGGATTTCAGTAAAGTTGGCCCGTACACCGCGGCGCAGATGGCGGGAGCCTTTGTGGGAGCGTGCCTGGTGTGGCTGCACTACCTGCCACACTGGCGGGTGACGCCTGAAGCCGACTTGAAGCGCGCCTGCTTCTCGACGGCTCCGGCGATCTGGAATCCGATGGCCAACCTGTTGAGCGAGATCATCGGCACGTTCGTTCTGGTATTGGTGGCCTTCGCGATTTTCTCGAAAGCCGTGGCGGCGACCGGTCCGGTGGCGGGGCTGGGACCCTACCTGGTGGGGAGCCTGGTTTGGGGCATCGGCCTGAGTCTGGGCGGAACCACGGGATACGCCATCAATCCGGCGCGCGACCTTGGGCCGCGAATCGCTCACGCGATTTTGCCGATTGCGAACAAACAGGGATCGGACTGGCGATACGCGGCGATCCCGATCGTGGGGCCGATGGTGGGGGGCGGGCTAGCGGGGTTGATGGTGCGGTTGGCGCATTTTTAAGGCAAAGGGAAAGAGCCGGTTGAAGGCGGCCGCGGACAGGATTGGCCGCCCCACAGGGCGGCATAACGCAACCAAACGACCGAAGAAAAGACTTCAACGCGGAGGCGCGGAGCTGCGGAGAAAGACAGAGAACAAAAACCAAGAACAGGAAGTGAAGAGGAAGCAGCACTTGCGCCTGCCCGTGGCGGAGCGCGGAGGACGCGGAGGAAGCGGAGAAATCTTCGCAGGAGGAGAAGAATTTGAAGGGACGTAATACATTGCGGTAAGGTGCAAACAGAGCCCTTCGCACAGAGCCCGGGAGGGCGAAAGATACTAGCCCACGGCGCACAGCCGTGGGTACCGGTCGCCAATGAACCAGCCCCGGAACGGGGCGAAAGACGCTCGTGGGCGCGGATTCTGACGCCCCGTTCCGGGGCTAACCCGTCCTGTGCATGGTTCCCAGTGCTGACGCACTAGGCTTGCGTCCTTCGGACTTGGGCGGCGGAAGAATCGTCGCGGGCTGCGAAGAAAACGAGGGATAGTAAATGAATAGTAATACAGAGTGGCGAAGGCACAAGCAAAAAGGCGGGCTGAAGCGCCGACAAGCGCCGACAAGAATGTCGGCGTTGCAGGCTGGAAAGCCTGCTCCATAAGGGGTAGCGAAATCTTCGCAGGCGGGGCTGATGGCCGGCTACCAGAAGTACTGCTTCAGGATCTTTGGCGAACTGGGCGCGCCGGAAATCACTTTCACGTGCAGGACGAGTTGCAGGTTCTTTTTCTGCCAGTCGGGGGGAGCGCCGCGCAAAGCTTCGGCCATCAGGTCGGGATTGGTGACCAGGTCGGCCGCGGCGTCGGTGCCGTATTGGGTGATGCCGGCGAGTTCCACCAACATGGCGTGCGTATCGGGATGAAAGACGCGCGAGACGATGGCATAGTCTTCGGTGGTGCGGCGGTCGCGCGGCAGGCTGGGAAGCACCCACTCGGTGGGTTTGCCATTGTCGGTGATCCCCGCCGGGCGGCGGAAGCCGTCGACGAAGAAGCGCATCTGGTTGCTGATCTGGTTCCACCTGGTGTACGAGAACCCGACCAGGATGGCGGGGCCGGAACGAAGGTCGGCGAAAGAGACGTCGTTGCCCAGCTTAACGCGATAGGGACGGCGGAGCCGCGTGAGCATGGCGGTGAGGCGGGAAGTGGCGATGAGGTCGCCTCCGCCCACGAACTGGTCGGTGAGGAGGGTGAAATCCTGGATGCGCGACGGCGGGGTGAGGGAGGGGTCGATATCGACGCCATAGACGGGCACGTAGGCGGCGCACAACTGCAGCGGGGATGAGCCGTTGAGGACGGGCGCCCAGAATTGTTCGAGCGGCGTGACCGGGGGGCGGGTCAAGAACCAGATGGGCGCCGCGGCTGCGACCAGGACGGCACAGGCGAGCGAAGCGCGGCGGAGCGTCACGACGGATTGACGCTGGGGAAGCGCGGCCGGAGGCGGCGCTTCGGGGGAGCGGTGCGGTGAAGCCGATGAGGGAGTATTCACCAGGTGAAACTCGGGGACGTAGGTGCCGGAAGGCAGCTCGATGCGTACCGGGTCATGAGATCCCTGATCGGAATAGTAGATGCTCAGCCGTTTGCGAACCTCGCCGGCCTTGACACGGACGGTGGCATCGTCGCTGGGATCGTAGCTGGTAGGCCGGCCGAAAACTTCGATGCCGATGGTGCGCTCCTTGAGCATGTCGCCATGGCCCTGGAGGGTGTTTTCGACGACGTAACGGAGGAAGTCCTGGCTGCGTTTGCTGGTACGGAACTCGTGGCTGGCGAGGGCCCGGCTCAGTTCCTCGCGGACCTGTTCTTCAGTCACGGGTGTGGCCTGCCCCCCGTCCGGCGCCGGCATTGGAGGAACTCCCTGGGAATGTCCTTGCGACATCAACCCACACTTTAGCGTGAATGCTGGTCCGATTTTAGCAGATCCACTGCGATGCGCCGGACGCGCCGAAACAACGCGCTGAAAACAAGAGCGTTCGATTGCGGTAACGAACCGGCTGCAACAGCTTCGCAACCGTTCGGAACTGGACAGCAGCCTGCCGATGGCTCAGATTGGGGCGTGAGCACCATGTCAAAGATGCTGGAAGAGACGCGCCAGCAGCCGGAAGCGCTGGCGAAGACGTTGGAAGATGGGGTTGTCGAGTTGCGCGAGCTGCGACGGCACCTGGAAGCCAACCGGCCGCGGCTGGTGATTCTGGTGGCGAGGGGCACCTCCGACAACGCGGCGCAGTTCGGCCGGTACCTGATCGAGATCTCGACGCACATCCCGGTGTCGCCGGCGGCGCCCTCGGTGCTGACGTTATACGCGAGCCCGCTCGATTTGCGGGACACGCTGGTGGTGGGGATTTCGCAATCGGGCGAATCGACCGACACCAACGCGGTGCTGGCGGACGCGCGCAGCCGCGGAGCGACCACCCTGGGGATCACCAACGAGCCCAACAGTAGGATGGCGGAGATCGCAGCCTTCACTCTGCTGGCGCGAGCCGGCAAGGAAGAGAGCGTGGCGGAGACCAAGACCTACACGTGCCAGCTCATGGCGCTCTACCTGGTGGCGTATGCGCTGGGCGGTGAGGTGTCTTTGGACGTGCTGCGCCGGTTGCCGCAATGGACCCAGGACGTGCTGGAGGTGGAAGAGCGCGTAGGCGAGATCGCGGAGCGCTACATGTTCATGACGCGGGCGGTGACGGTGGGCCGCGGCCTGAACTACGCCAATGCGCTGGAGTTTGGCTTGAAGCTGATGGAGACGTGCTACGTGGTGACGGAGCGATTTTCGTCGGCGGACCTGATGCATGGGCCTATCGTGCTAGTGGAGCACGCCTTCCCGGTCTTCGTGTTTGCGCCGGCGGGGGTCACGTGGCAGTCTATTTCGGCGGTGGTGGATATGCTGGAGGAACTGAAGGCCGAAACGCTGGTGATCACGGACGAGAACAACAGCGCGGCCTGCGCCAAGCCGGCGCGGCTGATCCGGCTGCCGATTCCGCCGGGTGACTGGGGCGGGCCGCAGGATTTGTACACGCCCATTCCGTACATCGTGCCGGCGCAATTATTCGCGGCGCAACTGGCGGAGATTAAGGGATTGAACCCGGACCGGCCAAGAATGCTGCATAAGGTTACGAGGACGATGTAGGGGTGGTGGCGCGTGATAGGACCGAGTCACGCGGGGAGACTCCGGAGTGACGGCTCGTAGCGCTGCCTGGCCTCTCAGTCTGCTGGGGGCCAAGTCATCTGATCGCCGCGAAGAACTGCTTCTTGCTTACCCGGGCCATGCGAATGATGCTCGCCAAGGTCCCTTTCGGTAGCGCCTGCGAACCGTGAACCGGAACTGGAACGGTGTGAGGATGCCCGGCCTTTACCAGCATGTGATGACTGCCCTCGACCCGGTCTAATCGAAACCCAAGCCCTTGCAGCGCTCGAACAGCTTCCTTGCCCGAGACTGCCGGGTCGGAGGACATCAGCGTAAGCCGACAACGCGCTTAAGTTCCGTGAGTTTCGAGGCGGAAAGGGGGATCCTCTTCCGATTTGCTTCCATTGATTTGATGTAGCCGCGGATCATTTCGGCTGTGTTGTCTAGTGCCGCGGACTCCGTTTCACCAAAGCTGGACATCCGATGCAGCTCTTTGACATAGGTTACAAATGCCTTGGCATCCTCGTCATACTCCATGTCGATGGTCACGACCTTAGTGGTAGCCAATGGATGCCTCGAATAGGCGTGCGGATCCGGGCTTTTCAAAAACCTCTTTGCAGCCTTTTCCTCAGCCATTTTGCGCGAGCGGTCATAGACAAGAATCTCCGGCGCCTCAACAACCGATGCCACAAATGATCCGTTCTCTTGGGGAAGACAAACGATCTGAAAAAGGCGTGCACTCTTGCGCTCAATTCTAGGCTTGAGTGGGAACTCTGGGTGCAAATGCGGGAACGGTGTGTGGTGGGCCAACTGATCAGGGACGGGATTTTTCAACCGCAGGTGTAGCATCACTTTCATCATACCCTCGCGTGGGCTCTCCGCACGAGGCCCTCCCATCCCGCGAGTTAAGGAGGTACGTGCCTTCGACTTTCAGAGTTGCGCACTTCACCTGAGAGGCTACTCACCCCATTACGACTTCCACCCGATGGACGCTTCCGACGGGCTGCGGAGGGATCGGACCCGTCTGCGAGTGGCCATCCAGCATGACGCTTTGGACGCCTTTTTCGACGGCGCTGGGATTTGTGACGGTGATGTGGAACGTGGCGCCGCGCCACTGGCGGGTTACCTCAAATTGTTTCCACGCGGCGGGGATGCAGGGGTCGATCAACAGTCCGTCAAAACTCAGGCGGATGCCTAAAATCCAGCGCGTGGCGGCCGTATAGTTCCAGCCTCCGCTTCCGGTGAGCCAGGGATGGCGGGCGCGGCCATAAGCGGTATGGTCGCGGCCCATCACGAACTGGCAGTATGAGTAGGGCTCGGCTTCGCGGATTTCGATCTGGTCGTTCTGATTGTAGGGGAGCAGCGAATCGTAGAATTTCATGGCGCGGTCGCCGCGGCCCAGCTTGCACTCGGCGATCACGGCCCAGGGATTGGGGTGACTGAAGATGGCGGCGTTTTCCTTGATGCCTTTGTAAACGCGCGTCACGAAGCCGATGTCGTCGTTGGGTCTGGAGAAGGCGGGCCATAAAAGGTGAATGCCGTAAGGTGAGTAGAGATACTGGTCGACGGCGTCCATCGAGGAGCGCGCGCGCTCCACTGACGCGGCATCCGAAACCACGGCCCAGGTGTTGCTCTCGATGAAGATTTTGCCTTCGTCGCTCGAGCGCGTGCCGATCTTGACGCCCTTGGCGGTGATGCCGCGAATGTACCACTCGCCGTCCCATAGCTCCTTTTCGCAAGCGGCTCTCACTTTTTCGGCGAGCAGGCAGTAGTGGCGGGCGTCTTCCGGGCGGCCGAGATATTCGGCGGCTTCGACGAACGCGCGGAGGGCCCAATGGTGCAGGAAGGAGACCATGGCGCTTTCGCCGCCGCCGAGATTGAGGCAATCGTTCCAGTCGGCGCGGAGGCCTTTGCAGATGCCGGTGGGACCGACCTGTTCGGCGGAAAAATCCAGCGCGCGTTTGAGGTGGTCGTAAACGGTGGCCTGGCCGGCATCGGCGAAGGGGACCGTTTGATCGAAGAGTGCGAGGTCGCCAGTCTCCTTGACATACTCGCAAACTGACGCGACCAGCCAGAGGGCGTCGTCGGAGCAGACGTCGGCCAGGCCATGGATGAGGCTCTTGCGGTCGGGCGTGGGAGTGATAGTGGGGGATTTGAACTGCGGGGCTTTCTGTTTCTCGGGGTCGAACCAGTCGGGGTCGAAGAGATGCAGGCCGTAGCCCTGGCTCACCTGGCCTTGCAGCAATTCGACGATTCGCCGGCGGCACTTGGCGGGATTGGTGTGGACCACGCTCATGATGTCCTGGGAAGTGTCGCGATAGCCCAGGCCGGTGCGGCCGCCGACTTCGATGAATGACGCGAAGCGCGACCAGACCACGCAGGTTTCAGCCTGGTAGAGAGTCCAGGTGTCGATCATGGTGTCGAGGCCGGGATGGGGCGTCCGGCACTGGAAGACGGCCAGCTTGTCTTGCCAATACTCGCGGAGGGCGTCGAAGGCGTGGTCGACGTTGGCGGGGATGGAGTACTTCGCGCGGATCTCCCGGCCTTTGGCGCGCGGGCCGACGCCCAGCATGAAGACCAGGCGGGCCTCTTCGCCGGGGGCAAGTGCGAGACGCTTGTGGAGCGCGCCGCAGTGATTGCCGCCCAATTCGGTGCTGTTACTGCATTGACCCTGCTCGACGGCGAAGGGATTGGTCTCGGTGCGGTAGGGGCCGAGGAAACTGTCGCGCATGGAGTCGAAGCTGTCGGGCTGGAAACTGGCGGCGAAGTAGTGGAAGGTCCAGGGTTCGTAGAAGAAATCGTATTCGATGATGCCATCTTCGCAACTGGAGCCACTCGCGTACAGGCTCATCTGGAGGTTCTGGTTGTCGATTTCGATGTGGTGAAAGGAAAACTCCAGGTAAGAGAATATGCTGAGGCTGCGCGGACTGGAGCCGGTGTTGCGGATGCGAACGTCCCAGAGTTCCACGTCATCGCCGAGCGGGATGAAGATGGTCTGTCCGGCATCGAGATCCTGGTAGCGGCAGGAAAACTTGGAGTAGGAGAGGCCGTGACGGCATTCATATTTTGCGCGCGCCAGGTCTTTGCCTACGGGCTGCCAGGAGATGGACCAGTAATCGCCGGTGTGGTCGTCACGAAGGTAGACGTAATGGCCGGGGCGGTCGAGCGGAACGCCATTGGGCCGGAAGCGCGTGACGCGCTGGTGCTCGGCGTTTTTGTAGAACGAATAGCCGCCGGCGTTGTGAGAGAGGACGGTACACAGGTTCTCGACGCCGATGTAGTTGGTCCAGGAGACGGGAACGTCGGGACGCTCGATGACGTATTCGCGGGTGGTGTTGTCGAACTGGCCGTAGCGCATGGGGTCGGGTCCTTGTATTAATGCATCTCAGATTGACTGGCACCTTCGCCGGCCTTTTGACAGGCCAGGAGGCCATTCGGCCGGGCTGCGCCCGGCTGCACCGATTGACAATCGGTGCGCAGGATACCATCCTGCCCCACTGAGCAAAGCTGGAAGCAGGCAGGCATCGCTCTCAGGCCTTCACAAACTGGCGGAGCCAGTGGAGCAGCTCGGCGGCTTTTTCGGGGGAATCGGCTTCGACGGCGAGGCGCAGGACGGGTTCGGTCCCGGAGAAGCGCAGGAGCGCCCAGTTGTCGTTTTCGAGGTACAGCTTGGCGCCGTCAACCTGCGATATTTTCACGACCGGGTACGCGGCGATGCGGCTGCTGGGAGCCTCGCGCAAGCGGCGCGGAATGGCGACGCGCATCTCGGGCGTGGCGGGAATGCTCTCTTCAACCTGATAGAGGCGGCCGGTGAGCGCATAGACGCGCTCGCGAAGCTGGGAGATTTTCTGGCCGGTCCTGGCCAGCATTTCCACCACCAGGGCGCAGGCGAAGATGCCGTCTTTGCCCAGAATGTGGCCGCGGATAGTGAGACCGCCGGAGGATTCGCCGCCCAACACGGCGTCGTGCTCGACCATGGCGGCGACCACGTGTTTGAAGCCCACGGGGACCTCATAGCAAGTCTCGCCGAAGCGGTGCGCCAAGCGGTCGAGCAAGTGGGTGGTCGAGAGATTGCGGACCACCGCGCCACGCTCGCCGCGGACCTGGTGGAGATACCAGTAGAGCAGCAGGAGGACGTCGTTGACGGAGATGTAGTCGCCGCGCTCGTCGACAATGGCGATGCGGTCGGCGTCGCCGTCCATGGCAAGGCCCAGATCGCAGCCGTCATCGCGCATGGTGGCGGAAAGCAGGCGCAGGGCGTCGGCGTCGGGAGCAGGCGAGCGGCCGCCGAACAAAGGGTTATGGCGCTCGTGCAAGAAGGTGACGCGGCAGCGGGCTTCGGTGAGAACGATGCCGAGCGTAAGCTGGCCGACGCCATACATCAGGTCGACCTTGAGCTTGAGCCGCGCCTGGCGAATCGCCTGGAGATCGATCAACCGCTCGACGGCATCGACGTATTCGTTGGTGAAATCGCGCCGCTCGATGAGGCCGGCCCGCAGGGCGGGCGCGAGATCGAAGACCAGGACGTCGCCAACCGAGAGGGCGTTGGCCTCGGCTTCGATGGAGCTGGTCTCTTGATCGAGCAGCAGCGAGCCATCGGTCCGAAAAACTTTAAGGCCGTTCCACTCCGGCGGGTTGTGGCTGGCGGTGAAGACCAGGCCGTAGGCGGCGCCGCGCAGCGCGGTGGAGTAGGTGACGAGCGGAGTGGGCGCGTCTTCAGTGAGCAGGATGGCGGGGATCTGGTTGCCGGCGAAAACTTCGGCGGCGGCCTCGGCGGCCTGGCGGGAAAGGAAGCGGCGGTCGAAGCCGATCAGGACGCCGCGCGATTGCGAGCGCTGGCGGACGATCTCATTGGCGAGCGCCTGCGCCAGCCGGCGGACGTTGAGCAGCGTGAAGCCCTCGCCGATGAGGGCCCGCCAGCCGCCAGTGCCGAAGGCGATCCGGTTCTGCTCTTCGCAGCGGTGCGCTGAAAGGTTGGATTGCATCAGCTCAGACATGCGTGGGTTGCTCCACGGCCGGTTGTTGAACAGCCCGTTTTCCGATGGGGATGAAACGCGACAGAATGATGGCGGGAACGGAGGAGATCAGCACCCATACGAAAAACCTCTGGTAGCCGAGGGCCATCTGGATTTTTCCACTCACCGCCCCCGGAATCATGAGCCCCAGGTTCATCAGCGAATTGGCGAAGGCGTAGTGCGCCGTCTGGTATTTGCCGGGAGCGATTTCCTGCATCATGAGGAGCATCACACCCACGAAGCCAAAACCGTAGCCGAACATCTCGAAGCTCATGGCCGAGGCGATCAGCATGCGATTGGCGGGCAGCGCCGCGCTCAAGTACACGTAGGACAGGTTGGGAAAGTTCATGGCGCAGATGAGCGGCAGCAGAGCGCGCCGCAGGCCGAGCCAGGATGTGAAGTATCCGCCCAGGAAAGTGCCGGCCAGAAACGCCAGGGTGCCGAAGGTGCCGTAGATGGTTCCGAACTGGTCCATGGTGAGGCCCAGGCCTCCGGCGGCGCGCTTGTCCACCAGGAAGAGAGGCCCGATGGTGACTACCTGGCCCTCGCCGGCGCGGTATAGAAGGATCAAGAGCAGCAGCAGATAAATGTTCGGCTTTTTGAGAAAGCTGAGCAGCACGTCCCAGAAGGTGGCGGCGATTTCGCGGAGGCTTCCGGAATGGCGGGCTGCGCCGCCGGTAGGCAGGACGCGCGCGTGATACAGGCTAAGCGCCACGAGAATCAGCCCCATGGTGGCGAAGATGGCCATCCACGCGTGCGGCACGTCCATGCGCGCTTCGAGGTACCCGGCCAGGATGACCAGGCCGCCTTGCGAGAACAAACGCGCTACGCTGTAGAAGCCGCTCTGCCAGCCGGCGTAGGCGGCCTGCTCTTTGGTGGAGAGGCTGGCGATATAGAGGCCGTCGGCGGCGATGTCGTGAGTGGAGGAACAGAAGGCTACCACGGCGAAGAGGCCGATGGTGTACAGAAAATATGCGGGCAGGGGCAGGCACAGAGCGATCAAGCCGAGACTGACGCCGCCCAGGAATTGCAGCAGGACCACGAAGTACTTTTTGGTCTTGAACATCTCCAGCAGCGGGCTCCACAGCGGCTTTAACGACCACGGGAGCAGCAGCAGCTTGGTGTAGAGCGCGATGACGTCGTTGCCCAAGCCGAGACGTTTATAAAGAATGCCCGCGATTAACGAGACGGCGAAGAAGGGAATGCCTTCGGCGAAATAAAGGGTCGGCACCCAAGTGGCGGGAGGATAGCGGCGGGGATTTCCTTGGTCGGTCATCGCACTGGGCTAGGGCAAGACTAAGCCGGGGAGCGGAACATGTCCAGTTCACAACGGTTGCGGCGATGTTTGGTGCGGGCGCGAACAGTGCGAGAGTTGGAGCGCACGCGCCCTTGCGGAGGCAGCGGTGAAGACTCCAAGGGGCAGTATACGGGGAGAGATGCCTGACTATCTAATTGAATCCAGTAACGTTCGCTAGTGTAACGAACCTGCCGTAACCAAACAGCAACCGTTGTGAACTGGACATTCTCTCGCGACGGGCACAGTATGACCGAGAAGTTGTTGCTTTGGGCAAGCAGCGCTGGCCCGGGCGGCAGATTCGCCGCCGGACGCCGGAAAACAGGGAGCGCCCCAAATAACGTGCAGATGAAGGGGTCCTAGAGGCGTATATGAAAAGAAGCGAATTCCAGTCACGAACCCGGCTCGGGTTTGTACTCATTCTGACTGTCGCGCTGCTCACTGCGCTAGCGCAAGCTGGTTTCGCGCAGGAAGCGACGGCGGCGATCACCGGCAAGATTTCAGATCCATCGGGCGCGGCCGTGGTGGGCGCTACGGTTACCGCGAAAGACGTGGACCGGGGCACCGTGTGGCAGACCAGGACGAACGAAGAAGGCAGTTACAACCTGCCGCGGTTGTCGATTGGGCGGTACGAAGTGCGTGTGGAGGCGAGCGGTTTTCAGACAGCCGTCCATCAAGCGTTTGCCCTGGATTTGAACCAGACCGCCAAAGTCGATATCGCACTGACCATCGGCCAGGTATCGAGCACGGTGAACGTGACCGAGACGGCTCCGGTTCTACAGACGCAGACCACCGAGGTCAGCACGGTGATGGAGGCAAACGCCATCGCGAACCTGCCGCTCGAAACGCGGAACTATCAACAGTTGGCCCTGCTGGTTCCAGGCTCCGTGACCATCAGCCCGGCGTCGTTCAACACCGGACAGAAGACATTCAACGCGGCGCGGCCGAACCTGAACGGCAACCGCGAGCAGGCCAACTACTACCTGCTGGACGGCGTGGAGAACACGGAATTCGTCGACAACAACGTGGCGTATTCGCCCAACGTCGACGCGATCCAGCAGTTCAACGTCATCACCAACAATCCCAACGCGGAGTTCGGGCAGTTCCTGGGCGGGGTGATCAACGTCAGTCTGAAGTCCGGCACCAACCAGTACCATGGCGTGGCTTTCGAGTACCTTCGCAATGACTTCTTCAACGCCAACGAATGGTCCAACAACTTTAATGGCCTGCCCAGGGCGCGCGAGCGGTGGAACGAGTACGGCGGCACCTTCGGCGGTCCGATCAAGAAGGATAAGCTGTTCTTCTTCGCGGATTATCAAGGGTCGCGCTTCGATCTGCCGGCCACCTCCACTCCGAAAACCACTTTCACGGCGCAGGAACTCACCGGCAATCTTTCGGATTTGGGGCTAACGCTTCACTATCCGGGCACGACGGTCGTGATGCCGTCCAATCTCACGCAGGCCAGCATCTGTGGAGCCGGCCAGAAAATGGGAGTGAACCCGTGCATCACGGGGATCAGCGCCACGGCGCTGAAAATCGCGAGCGCCTTGCCGAAGCCGAATCTCCCGGGTCTCGCTGGCGGAACCGTCAACAACCTGAACGATGTCGTGCAGAACTACACTCACGGAAACCAAGGCGACATCAAGATGGATTGGTCGCCCACGGAGAAGGACCGCTTCTTCGCGCGGTATTCGCAGCAACACATCGACAACCCGATCGTGAACAGCGAAGTATTTCAGTACAGCGGCAACGGCAGCAATGTTTTCCCGCTGCAGTCGTCGGTGCTGGGCTACACGCGGACCGTCAGCCCATCGCTGGTGAACGACCTGCGCCTCGGCATGAATTACTTCCCCGCCGACGGGAATGTCCAGGCCCTCGACACCACCGCGGGGGCCGGGCTGATTCCCGGGCAGCCGACGCAGTATCTGCCGGGCCTTTCGTTTGCGAGTTCCAAGCTGGGTGGCAGTTTGAACGGCCCCTTCGCTTTCGGCACCACCGACGGGCCCGAGATCTTCCACCAGACCTCCATCCAGGCGTCGGATTCGGTGATCTGGACCAAAGGAGCTCACACGTTGCACATGGGCTTCCAGCTCATTCGCTATCGCAACAATTACGTTCCAGCCACCAGCAACGACGGCGCGGCGGGACAGATTTCCTTCAATGGAACCTACACAGGCTACTCCGAAGCCGACTTCTTCCTCGGGCTTCCCGCCTACATGGGATATGGTCTGGGGTTCGCCGGCACGGTGGGCCAGCGCAATTCGGCGCTGGGCGCATTCGTGCAGGACGACTGGCGCATCAACAACAAGCTAACGGTGAACTTCGGCATTCGCTGGCAGCTCTTCACGCCGATCTACGAAGTACACAACCGCATGACCAACTTCGGCATGTACTCCGGCCGGATCGAGCTTGCCGGACAGAACGGCAACAGCCGCGCCCTTTACAACCAGTACAACGGCATTGCCAACTTCCTGCCCCGGCTGGGGCTGGCATACAGCTTAGACGGCAAGACAGTGTTGCGCGCGGCCTTCTCGCGGTCGAGCTTCGAGGAAGGGACCGGCGAATTCAACCGTCTGGCCACCAACGCCCCTTGGAACGTGGACCTGGTAGGCCAATGGGGCGGCGTCGGCTCGAACGGCGCCATTCCGGCGAACCAGGTGACCCTGGATCAGGGCTTTGGAGCGCTCGGCGCCACCAGTGGATGCACGGTTTCGAACGTGACTTCCGCACCGGCGGCCTGCTTCGGGGGCGTCCGGCTGCATGCCACCGATCCCAACTACCGCCCGGCGGTTTCCAACGGGTGGAACATTACCTTGCAGCGCCAGATCACCAACACCCTCACGGCGCAGGCGGGCTATGTGGGCCAGCACACCGACCACATGGCCGCCATCTATAACATGGGGCAGAACGTGCTCCTGGCGAATGGCACGGCGATCGCGGGTCCGTACCTGTCCGGCAATCCGACGCTGAAGAACGATGGCACCGGCCAGCAGCGGCTCAACACCAGCACGGCCATCCAGAACTACGACGCTCTGCAAGCCGTGGCGCAGGAACGTCTCGCCAAGGGGCTCAACTTTCAGGTCAACTATACCTGGTCGAAGTGCCTGACCAACAACCAGGGCTACTATGGCCGGTATGGCAACGCCGCGGCGGCCCAGACCACGGCCGACGTTGCGTTCCAATCCTACGTCTACAACGTCGGACTGGACTACGGCTTCTGCGATGCCGACATCACTCAGTCGCTGAGCGGCTACCTGAACTACGACCTTCCGTTCGGCCGCGGCCGCTCGTTCGGCAACAGCGTTTCGAAACCCGTGGATGCCGTATTGGGCGGCTGGCATTTCGACTCCATCCTGACGGTTCATGGCGGCTTTCCGATCTCCATGATTCAGTTCGGCAGCGATCCGACCGGCGCGTACTTCCAGCCTCGCCCGGATTGCGATTCGCCTTCGATCGCGACTCCGTTCAAGAATTTCGTAGGCGGCGGCTACGTTTGGTTCGACCCCACCACCATGTCAATTCCGGCCCCGGGCAAGCTGGGCAACTGCCCCATCTCGAGCGAGCGCGGTCCCGGGTACCGACAGATCGACATGAGCCTCTCGAAGACCTTCACGATCACGGAGAGTAAGTACCTGGTATTCAAGTTCGATATGATCAATGCGTTCAACACGCCGGTTTTCGCAGTGGGCGGCTACTCCACCGATGTTTTCCCGGGGGGCGGAATCGACAAGAGCCAGTACGGCGTGAATCCGACGTACACGTCGAGCATTCCGACCGGAGTTGTGAATACGTCACTCGGCGCGCGCAATCTGCAGCTCTCGCTGAAGCTCCACTTCTGAGGGCGGCTCACAAACGGCAAGCAAAGGGGCGTTGCGGCTTGGGCCGCGAACGCCCTCTTTTTTGGTTTTGCGGGCTACTTTCGCGTCAGGTCTTTGGTAACCTTGTCGCCCGGGCGCAACTCGATGGTTTCGGCAACGTCTTCGTAGTCTTCCAGGGCTACGCCGGGTTCGTAACGGTTCGGGTTGAAGTCGGCGTCCGTAGCCGCCAATTTGTATTTGCCGGGCGGGAGGGCCATGAACGAGTAGGTTCCGTCGGCTTTGACCATTGTGGATTGGAAGCCCCGGCCGCTACCCGCCTCGGGTACTAGGACCACGCGCGTGTTGGCGGCCGGGCCGCTCAAGCCGTTCACGGTTCCGGAAATCCGGCACATCAGAGAACTCACCGCGATGGTGACGGGGCCGGCCGGGCCATTACGGACGTCGAGGATGTCGCCTTCGGTTTCCGTCGAGCCGATGCGCACCGATCTCACATAGGCCGGTCCCCAGGAAAGCAGCACGTGGAACCGGCCGGGCAGCACGTCTTCCAGGGCGAAAGAATCGTCCGCGCCGATCTCGGCGGCGAGTCCGTCCCCCTGGAAACCCAGGGCCGCTTTCAGTTGGATCCGGCGCGGGGGTACAGGCGTCCGGGCGGCCGGCGGCTGGCTTTGTCGCGCAGGCCGCTGCTGCGGCAGGCGGGCCCGTTCGTCATCGAAGCGCACCTGGCCGGGGACTTCGAAAGGCGGGATCATGCGCAGCTCGATGTGCTCGAGATGGGTGCCGGCGACTTCGATTTCCACGGGCGCCGATCGCAGGTTGTGCAACGAGCCCTGGCCGTAGCTGACGGCGGCCAATGTGTACTTGCCGGGGTCCACGGGCGAGATGGTGAAGCTGCCATCGGGCTTCACGGTGCTCTGCGGCCCGCTGTAACCGTTCTCCCCCTCTCGTGTAATTTCGATGCCGGTGTGCGTGATGCCGCCGGGCATGCCGGATACCTTGCCGCTCACGGAGAGTATGCCCGTTCGGACAAGGCGGATGTCGATGCCGCTGAGTTCGGCGGCCGGCCCCACGTCAAGCCGCCGGGCCGAGGCGCGCGTGAGCGAGTCGGGATAGTAGGTGGTGGAGTAGTGGATGTCCCCGGTGCCGTCGGTACGGACCTCGGAGGAATAGGAAAAGGACGAAGGGCGCGGCGAAGCGTGAATGCGATACTTGCCGGGGCGCAAGCCGCCGATGCGGTACCGGCCCTGTTCGTCGGTGGCGGCATTTTCGCCACCTTCGCTCCCTTCCGCCCTGACTAGCGCGTTGGGCACCGGTTCGCCGGCGGCATCGAGCACCCGGCCGATGATGGCGCCGGCCGGAGTGAGAGTGAGATTGAGGTCCTCTCGCTTGTCGCCGGGGGCGAGCGGGAAGTTGAAGTTGAGCGCCGACACGGTCTTGGGGAGCATGACGAAACCGATGCGATCGGCGGAGGCGACGTAGCGGCCCGGCGGCAACTGCGTGATGGTGAACTTGCCTTCCTGGTTGGTGAGGGCACCGTAGGTTTGTGGAAGGCCGTCGGGGCCCGGGGCGGAACTGTGGAGCACGACGTGGGCGCGCAGGACCGGCTCTCCGGTGAGGGAATTGATGACGGTACCGCTGACACTGGCCGGGGCGGCGCCGGGGAGCACCAGTTGCGCTGGAAGGGCGGTGGACAGACCCAGCAGCATGAGGGTAAGGGCAAAGGTGGGGCGGACGCCCTCGTCCGCGCGCGACCCCCTGGTCGCGCTCTTGCCCTCATCGGCAATGGTAACGCCGCCTGGAAGGCGGCGGCAGCCAGGATTAGCTGCCCCACAACTTGTGCTATGGCGCGGCATGGGGCTCCTTGCCCGGAAGCTTGTCGACGGCCTTCAGGTCTTTCACGATGCGGTCGCCGGGCTTGATTTCGATCTCTTCCGCGGAGTTGAAGAGGGTCTTCATGACTTCCTCATCGTCGGGGTCCGCGTCAGGGGCGTCAGAAGCGAGCGTCAACACATCGATGGCGAACAGACGGTATTTGCCGGGGCGTATCGCTTTGATGATGTACTTGCCTTCGATGGCTTGGTGCTGATTGTCCGGTTGCATTTCCCGCAACTGATTCGGATCGCTGGCGAGGCAAATTATCACCAGCGGGCTGAGGAGCGGCTGTCCGTCTTTGTCGAGCACCGTGCCGGACACCTGGGCGCCATCGCGGCTGACGGTGATTTTGATGTGCGAGCCTTTGACGCCGTGCGAGAAATCCAGGATGTTATCCGGAACGGGCATGTTATCGAGCGTGACGGACTGGATGTAGGCGTTCTCCGGGAGTGGGTCTACCACTGGGACGAAGCGGCCGGGAGCGACGTTACCAATGCGGAAGGCGCCCTTCGCATCGACGTCTCCGGGAGTTGTCCCGGCGTTACCGGGTGTGTCGAACGGGGAGGCCGGATCGAGGCGCACGGTGCGCTTTTCCGCGGGTGCGGCGGGCGGCGCATCGCTGGTGATTTCGAGCGTGCCGGTGATTTCTTCAGCGGGCGCGAGCACCAGTTGCACGTTGGTCTGGTCGGAACTTGCGAGAGTGAGATCCACGGGCTGGCTCAGCAGGTAGGTCTTGCCTGAAGAATAATGCGCGGACAGTCGATAGGAGCCTGGCTGTAAGCCGCGGAAGGCGAATTTGCCGTCAGGGCCGGTATTACCTCCCTGCGAATAGTACATCTGGCCGGGGCTCTCGCCGTGCTGGAGGAAGACGCTCGCCACGGTGTTGTCGGGGGCGCCGGTGACGATACCGCTGATGGTGAAAGTGCTCCCCACGCCGGCGGCTGCCGTCTGGCGCGTCAGGCGGATCTCGAGGCCGGCGATTTCCTGGCCGGGGGCTGCCTGCACAATGGATGCGGCGCTGGTACTGGCCGCGCTGGGATAGTAAGTGGCGGCGTAAGGCGCGGCGGAAGTGCCGTCGGTTCGGATCTCGGGAGCGTATTCGTGCTGGTAGGGAAAGTTTGGCGCTTTGAGATAGTAGCGGCCGGGTGAGGCAACCATATGGAACTCTCCGCGGTCGTCGGTGGAGTTACTCTGCCAGCCGGCGGAGGGGTCGATCTGAGCGCCGCCGGCAACGGGTTCCAACTGCACGGCCACGTGTTGTACGGGGTCGCCGTACTCATCCACCACGCGGCCCGAGATAGTGGCGTGGGGCGTCATTTCGAGTTTGTAGCCGGCGAGGTGCTGGCCGGGCTTGAGCGGGACGAAGGCGACGGGCGTGGCGGGCTTGGCGGGTGGCACCGCAACAAAGCCGGCGCGCTCGGAGATCACCAGGTAAATCCCGGGCTTCATGTTGGCAACGGAGAAGTGGCCGGCGCGGTCGCTGATGGCGCCGTAAACGATCTGGTCAGCGCCGCTGTCGCTGAAATCGCCCGTGATGAGGCGGACGTGAACGCCGGCGAGAGCTTGGCCGGTGGCCTGATTGACCACCGTGCCTTCCAAGCTGGCCGGCTGCGCGGCCAGGATGGCGCACATGAAGAAGCCAAGAAGCGCGGGCTTCATCTGATAGTAAGCATAGCGCAAGGCGCGATGCCGTGCTCCAGGGCGGAACCTCGTTGTACAATTAACCAAGACACCCCAAGCCGGAGTGTCGGAATTGGCAGACGAACCGGACTCAAAATCCGGCGCACTTCACTGTGCGTGTGGGTTCAAGTCCCACCTCCGGCACCAACCACGCCGCGGCTTCAGTGCGGCTCCGGTTTCGAACACCTTTGCGTCGGCGATCGAACAGCGGCTTTTTCTATCGTAAAATGCGAATGGATTCCCACGATGAATAACGGCCACGAATCGGCCAGCAAGCAGGATGTCGTTGACTCGGTCAAGGCGTCTGAGGACCGTGTCGTTGGAACCATGCGCGACATCCAGACGGAGATCCTGAAGGCGTTCTACTCTTTCGCCGAGTCGAACCGCCGGCGGGTCGTCCAGCTCGAAGTCAACCAGGGCGCGTTGATCACTCGCATCGGCGTTCTCGAAGACCGGATGCTCGAACTTGAGCGGAAGGTCAACTTCCCGCAGCAGCCCCCTCAGTGACGCTCTGACCTCCTCGCCCATTGTTGGCAAGACGAGGAGCAGGTTCTTCTCAGTGCGGCTTGATGGCGATGGTCTGGTCGCCATCGAAACACTCTCATAGTGCGTGCCGGCTGGAGGTAGCAGTGTGAAATAAGCGCGACCAAACCCCTGGTAGAATCAGAAAGGAGATACCGAATGGAGAACGGCCATGAACCGGCCACCAAGCAGGATATCGTCGCACTGAAGCAGGACATGGAACAGTTGCGTTCAGAGTTCCACCATGGCTTCGACGACCTGAAGGAGGCAATGCGCGACGGCCAGACCGAGATCCTCAAGGCGTTTTATTCCTTCGCCGAATCCGAACCAGGCGCGCCTGACCGAGACGGAGCGTGAGTCGGCGGCCCTCAAGGAGCGCATCGGCATCCTGGAACGGCGGCTCACCAACGTCGAGCGCAAAGTGAATTTCCCCGGGCAGCCGACCCAGTACACCTTGACCTCAGCCCGAAACGTGTGGTGGGTCTTACTTGTGCATAGCCGCGCATGCAGCACTATCCCCGCCGCTTCAATGCGGCTTGATCGTAATGGTCTGGTCGCCCGCGAAATACACCTGGTAGTGCGTGCCGGATGGAGCCAGGACGCCTTTGTCGTGTTTGCCGGGAGGCTCGATCAAACGATCTTCTCTGGCCCCCCGGCCGGCGGCGGCGGTGGCACGGATCTTCAGCCTGGTGCCGTCAAAGGCTTCGACGTCCGTGAGTTTGAATGTCGGCCTGGCGCGCATCACCAGCAGCTTTCTGCCGCCGCCCCCGGCAACCACCTGCCCGGTCACCGGCGTGCCCTTGGCAACGATGACTACATCATCCACGCGAAAGTCCCGCGCCACCACGAAGTGCAACTCCTGCCCGGCCGCCAGAATCGGCGGCACATCCTCGGTTAGGGTGATGCCGAGCGGCAAGTCCGCATAGATGGTAATCGAGCGGCTGTTGGCCGAAGTGGATCCGGCCGGCGGCGTTTCAGCCCCCCTGGGCGCCGAAACCGGCGCGGGCGCCGCTTCCATTGGCCGCGCGGCCCGCGCGGGCGCCGAACTCGAAGCGGCCTTGGGGTTGCGCATGGTTTCGATCAGTGCCGCATCAGCGCCGGCCTTACTCAGCCGGATAATCGCCGCGGTCGAGAGGTCGAACCTGGTGGCCTTCGACGATTTCACATGGCTGATAATCACCGAGCAGGGAACCTGCGCCTGCAGCATATCGAGCACGCCCTGGTTGGTCAGCACCGAATCCGCCGGCGGCGGCGCAGCGGCGCTATCCGGCGCAGCAGTATCCGGCGTGGCCGTCGCTGGTGGGGACGCACCCTGGACCGGCGCGGGCGGCGTTTGGCCCACCTGCGTAACCGGCACAGGTGCCGGCGCAGTCTTCCGATGCTTCCACCACCAACCGGCGCCGGCCGCCGCGGCCACCAGTAAAACGCCGGCCGCCGCCAGCGCCAGGGGTTTGAGCGGCTTCTTTGGGGCGGCGGCCGTCGCAGGACGGCGAAGCACGGCCGAATCCGTGCGCTGTTTGAGCGCCGCCAGTTCCGTCCGCACTTCCCGCATGCTCTGCCAGCGCTGGGCCGGATCCTTGCGCATGGCGCGGTGCACAATCTGGTCCAGCTCCGCCGGGACGCCTTCCACAATCTGGCCCACGGGTTTGGGATCGTCGCGCAGGATGGCCGACAGCGTCGAGACCGTCGACCCCGCGGCGAAGGCTTTGCGCCCGGTCAGCATCTCATAGAGCACCACGCCGAAGGTGAAGATGTCGGAGCGCGCATCCACCGGGCGCGCGTCGGCCTGCTCCGGCGACATGTAGCTCACCGTGCCGAGGATCGAACCTTCCACGGTCATGGGCGCGCTGAGGGGCAGCGTGGCGTCATTCTCTTCCACCATGGTGGATGGCGCGGTCAGCTTGGCGAGTCCGAAATCCAGAATCTTGACGAGGCCCGTGGCCGTCACCATCACGTTACCGGGCTTCAGATCGCGGTGCACGATTCCGGCCGCGTGGGCCGCCTCCAAGGCGCTGGCCATCTGCACCGCGCAGTCGAGCGTCTTCGCCACGCTCATGCCTTCTTTGGAAATCAGCGCGTCGAGCGTGGAGCCGGCGATGTACTCCATCACTATCAGGTCCATGCCATCCTGCGAGAGCACGTCATAGATAGTGATGATGTTGGGATGGTTGAGCGCGGAAGCGGCCTGCGCCTCCTGAGTGAAGCGGCGGCGGCGCTCGGGATCGCCGGAGGCGCCGCTGGAGAGAACTTTGATGGCGACGAAGCGGTTCAGGCGGGTGTCCTGGGCCTTGTAGATTTCACCCATGCCGCCTGCTCCCAGCTTTTCCAGAACCGTGTAATGGGATATGGTTTGGCCGATCATGTGCCCGCTCCGAGTTCTTTCAGTGTGTCACAATTTCCGGCTAAGGCGTCAAGGAAGGCACAACGGCGACCGTGATCGAGGCCGTACACTGAAGAATGCCATGAGGCTTCGCACGGGCATCGCGCTTCTTATGCTGGGACTGCTGGCCGTGCTGGCATATGGGCCGTCGCTGACCATCCCGCTGATGGAAGACGATTACCCGAACCTGTCGCAGACGCTCGGAGGCAGCCTCGGGACCACGCTGGCCGATCCGATTTTTCGCGTGCGCGCCACCAGCTATGGGCTGATGTGGCTGCTCTGGCGGTGGGCGGGGCTCCGGCCGCTGGCATACCACGCCGCCAGCCTGCTGTTGCACATTGCGAACACCTGGTTGCTGTATGGCTTGTGCATGGCCTGGCCGCGGATGCGCGCGGCGGCCTTCTGGGCAGCGGGCTTCTTTGCCGTCGCGGAAGGCCACCAGGAAGCGGTGATGTGGTTTTCGGCGGTGAATGAGCTGTGGCTGTTTCTGTTCGGCATCGGGGCGCTCGTGTGCTTTCTGCGGCGGCGCACTCTGCCCGGCGTAGTGCTGTTTGCTTTGGCGTTGCTCTCGAAGGAATCGGCGGCGGCCGTGCTGCCGCTGTTTCTGTTGGTGACGCCGGGGGCGGAATGGCGCCGCGGCATTTTGCGGCAAGCCGTGCGTCTGGCGCCCTACGGCTTGTTGGCGGCGGTGGCAGCCGGGTCCATCTTCGCGACACGCAGCTATTCCTTCCGCTTCTCGGACGGCAGTTTTTCGCTGCATGCGCCTTTTTGGATTACATGGCCGCACAGCTATTTCCGCATCCTCTGGATTTGGGGGCTACTGGCGGGCGCAGCCATTCTGGCGGCGCGGGACGGCGGGTTGCGGCGCAGCGCGCTAGTGGCGCTGGCGTGGATCGGGATAGCGCTTGCGCCATACAGTTTTCTGACCTATTCGACCGCGATCCCGAGCCGGCAGACGTACCTGGCGAGCGCCGGGCTGGCCATGCTGTTTGGCCTGGCGATGGTCTGGTGGTGGGAGAAGCTGCGTGCGCGGCGGCGATCGATAGCAGCAGTGCCGGTGGCGGTGATCGCGCTGGTGGTGGCGCACAACGTGGGGTATCTCTGGTTCAAGAAGCGGCCGCAGTTCCTGGCACGCGCGGCGCCTACCCAGCAGTTGATCGCGCTGGCGCGGCGCACGCCGGGACCGATTTGGGTGCGCTGTTTTCCGGGGATCGACTACGGCGCGGAGGAAGCGGTCCACCTGGCCGCCGGCTACGCGCCCGGCAACCTGGTTTGGACGCGCGAAGAGGCGGAACGGCGGCACGCCACGGCGGTTTTTTGTTTTGAAGGGGCCGCCCGCTATAATGGCACGACTCCCCGTTGAGACGTGCCGCGAAAATGGTTCACTATCGGAGTGCTGGTCGCCGCCGAGCTTCTCGGCATGGGGGTATGGTTTTCGGCGTCGGCGGTGGTGCCGGCGCTGAGCGCCGCCTGGGGCTTGCATGACGCGGGCCGTTCGGGGCTGACGCTGGCGGTGCAGGCTGGTTTTGCGGTGGGAGCGCTCCTGCTGGCGATCTTCAACCTGGCCGACCGCACGCGGCCCGACCGGTTGCTGGCGGTTTCGGCTCTGGCGGCGGCTCTGTTCACGGCGATGATTCCGGCGCTGGCCAATGGACTCGCGGTCACGCTGTGCCTGCGCTTCGCCACGGGCTTTTGTCTGGCCGGGGTATATCCGGTGGGGATGAAGATCGTAGCCACCTGGACGAAGACGGACCGGGGGTTGGGGATCGGGCTGCTGGTAGGCGCGCTGACCATTGGGTCGGCTTCGCCGCAGTTCCTCAATGCGGTGGGCGGGCTGCGGGACTGGAAATTCGTGCTGTATTCGGCGGCGGCGCTGGCGGCGGCCGGCGCCGGCCTCACGGCACAGTGGGTACGGACCGGCCCGTATGGCGGCAGCGGCGCGCGCTTCCGATGGGACTACGGGCGCGTGCTGCTGGGCCAGCGCGCCCTGCTGCTCGCGAACCTGGGGTACCTGGGACACATGTGGGAGCTTTACGCCATGTGGGCATGGCTGGCGCTCTACCTGACGGCCGCGCTTGGCTCGGCGGTGGAGGCTAGCTGGCTCACCTTCGCGGCGATTGCAGCGGGCGGGCCGGCCAGCGTTTTGGCCGGATGGCTGGCAGACCGATGGGGCCGCACCCGCACCACGGCGCTGGCCATGGGGGTGAGCGGCGCATGCGCGCTGGGGATCGGCTGCGTCTTCCATGCTGGATTGTTTTGGCTGGGGATGGTTGCGATGGTGTGGGGGTTCGCGGTGGTGGCGGATTCGGCGCAGTTTTCCGCCTGCATCAGCGAACTGTGTGATCCGGAGTATATCGGCACCGCGTTGACGCTGCAAAACAGCCTGGGCTTTTTTCTGACCATGGTGACCATCCGGCTGGTGCCCCAGGTGGAGCGGTGGGTGGGAACGCGGTGGTCGCTCGGATTCCTGGCAATCGGGCCAGCCATCGGAATTGTCATGATGCTGGAGCTCGGGAGACGGCCGGAAGCGGCCCGGATTGCCGGGGGCAGGGGATAAAGTAAATCTTGTGCGGTGGGCCGAGGCAGGCGGCGCCAGCCGCCCGGCGCCCTAGCGGCGGCGTCTTCGCTCGGCGGCGCGCACCTGTTGTTCGTTCATCCCGAAATAGTGGGCCACTTCGTGCCAGACGGTGTCTTCCACCATGCGGCGCAAAGCGGCGGGGCTGCGCGCC
>Ga0209039_10000399_pt1 | contig 42275 bp, 49 predicted proteins | sample BogFormECP12_OM1_FD_188238 | JGI IMG/M metagenome (GOLD analysis project Ga0209039, IMG submission 188238) | Bog forest soil microbial communities from Calvert Island, British Columbia, Canada - ECP12_OM1 (SPAdes) (version 2) | ecosystem: Environmental > Aquatic > Freshwater > Wetlands > Bog ...
CAGGAAAGCAAGAACACGCTCATCTTCACCAATACGAGGAGCGGCGCCGAGCGGATACTCTATCACCTGCGCAGGGATTATCCCCAGAATTACAATGAGGAGAACTCCGGGTGCCACCATGGCTCGCTGGGTAAGAGCGGCCGTCTCGAGATCGAGGACAAGCTCAAGACTGGCCAGGTAAAGGTCGTCACTTCCTCCACTTCGCTGGAGCTCGGCATCGACATGCCCTACCTCGACCTCGTGATCCAGGTAGGCTCGCCGAAATCCGTTTCATCGCTGTTACAGCGCATCGGCCGGGCCGGACACCGCCTCGGCCAGGTGGTCAAAGGCCGGGTCATCGCTCTGGACCGGGACGAGCTCATCGAGTGCGCCGTCATGCTGAAAAAGGCGCAGGAAGGCTTCATCGACGCCGTCCACATTCCCGAGAACTGCATGGACGTCCTGACCCAGCACCTCTTCGGCATCGCCATCAACGAGCCCATAGACCTGGAGCGGGCAAAAAAGATCATAAAGCGCTCGTACTGCTACCGCAATATGACGGATAGCGACTTCATGAGCGTCGTCAATTACCTGGCGGGCCAGCTCCCGGGGATGGAAGAGAAGAGCATCTACGGCAAGATATGGTACGACCCGGAAACAAAAAAGATCGGCCGGCGCGGCAAGCTGGCCCGGATGATCTATTACACGAACATCGGCGTCATCCCCGACGAGTTCAAGTGCGACGTCATCACCAGGAGCGACCACGGCTGGGTGGGGAGCCTGGACGAGCAGTACATGGATAAGCTGCAAAAGGGCGACGTGTTCGTACTCGGCGGAAAGTTCTACGAGTTCGTATACCGCCGGGGCAGCAAGGTCTACGTCGACCCGTCGAGCAGCCGGCCCACGGTGCCTTCCTGGTTCTCGGAGAGGCTGCCGCTATCGTTCGACCTGGCGCTGCATGTCCTGGACTTCAAGGAGCAGATGGCCAAGCGCATCGGCGATCGCAGCACCTACAAATGGCTCCTGGAGAACTACCCCGTCGATGAGAATACGGCGGCGAGCATCTACCAGATCTTCGACGAGCAGGTCAGGTACTCCAATGCCGAGTCCATCTCGACCAGAAAGCGGCTCGTCATCGAGGAGCACCTGGATAAGGAGCACTACCGGCGTTATTACTATTTCCATTCATTGTACGGCCGGCCGTTCAACGACGGCCTGAGCCGCATCATGGCGTACATCGTCTCCAGGGAGAAGACCAGCAACGTGACCCTGTCGGTGAGCGACCACGGGTTCTTCCTCTCGGTCCCGCTTTCCAAAAAGCTGGACATCGAGACCTACCTGAGATCGCTGGACGAGAACACAGCAAAAGAGCTGCTGCGCTACTCGCTGGAGGAGAGCCAGCTTTTGAAGAGAATGTTCCGAATAAACGCCACTCGCTCGCTAATGATCCTGCGCAACTATAAGGGCCACCAGAAGAGCGCCCGGCGCCAGCAGGTGTCCGCGGACATGATGCTGTCGTTCGCCCATAAGCTGCCGAACTTCTCGGTGCTGGAAGAGTCGTACCGGGAAATAATCGAGGACAAGCTGGAAATAGAACACATACAGCAGGTCATTCGCGAAATAAAGAGCGGCGAGATCGAGATCAGGATTATCGGCGTCGACTCCCCCAGTCCCCTGGCGTTCGGCATCGCCTCGCTTTCAGCATCGGACGTCGTGCTGGCCGAGGATAAGAATTCGCTCCTCAGGGAATTCCACAAGCGCGTCATCGAGAAGATTGGTACCCGCAAATGAAGATCGCCTATCATCGCAATGCTGCATATTTCCCCGACATAGGCGCCTGCGCCTGCGCCGACATACACATTGGCATCGAGGACGCCATCCAGGCGGAAGGCTTTTCCATGCCCCTGGACGAGGAGCATATGCTCCTCGAAAACTTTCGGGACATCATAAAAAAGTTCGAGCCTAAAGTCCTGGTGCTGGACGGGGACGTGCTGCACGAGTTCGGCCGTCTTCGGAGGAACACGAAAAAGTCGTTTGACCGCATCACGACGGAGCTCTTCGCCTTGGTGGACGAGGTGGTCGTCATTAAGGGCTCCCACGATAAGATGATGGACATAGCCATGGAAGGGGCAGTGATGGGCGATTTTTATTTTAAGTGTGGTGTGTTGTTCACGCATGGCGATACCATCCCGAAACGGGCGGAGGCCGATGACGTGCGCCTTATCGTCATAGGCCATGACCATCCGACCCTTGACATCGAGCTTAAAAAAGAGCCGTGCTTTTTATACGGAGATAAGGCGTGGCGTAATAAGGACGTGCTGGTACTTCCTGCTTTTAACCCCCTCTGCTCGGGCACGACCATCAATGGCATGGAATCGTGGGACTTCATGTCGCCGTTCATCCGGGAAGGCGAGATCGGTAATTACCGTCCGATATTGACCGCGGGCGACGAGATCCTCGAATTCCCTTCGCTGAAGGAATTCCGGGACATACTGAACAACTAAGAGGGCTCGCTTTCGCCTACGGTGGGCTTGCTTTCACCCACCGTTTCCGAGACAAAAAGATTTTAAATCAATAGGCAACATTGGTTTATGAAAGCACAGAGAATAACCGTATTAGCCGTGTTAGCCTTTGTAGCGTGCGCAGCGATCCTCGCGGGCACGGTGTGTAAGGCTCAGCAGTATAATGCGCCACAGCCCGTTGCACAGGCTAGCGTGACCATGGCCGACGTGGACAACGCGCTGGCAAAGGGGCCGGTCTTCCTCGAGTTCGAGACCGCGTCGTGCCACTACTGCAAGGAGCAGCATCCGATCTCGCAGAAGCTGGCGAGCGACTATGCAGGTAAAGTGACGTTCTTCTTTGTGGACGCTAACGAGAACCATGACCTGGCACATGCTTTCCAGGTGACCAGCGTCCCGCAGATGGACATCATCGCCGGCAAGACGAACGGCAAATATGCCTATATCGACAGCAATGGGGCGCCATCGGACAGCATCGGGTCGTCCAAGATCCTGGGGCTGACGCAGAGCGACGTGCTATCGAAAGCGCTCGATGCGGCGGTACAATATAAAAAATAAATGAGGATATAATTTGGAATCTGTAAATTTTGCCCTTGCATTGTTAGCCGGCGTCGTGAGCATCGCTTCTCCATGCGTCCTGCCTTTGCTACCGGGAGTCATGGCATATTCGACCGAGAAGAGCAAGTTCACGCCGCTGGCGATCGTTTTCGGGCTCGCCGTTACATTTACGACATTGGGAGTTGCGTCTTCCGTATTCGGCGCGTTCTTAATGGACTACATGGACTATCTTAAGATCGTCTCGGGCATCTTTATTATACTCATGGGCCTGTACATTCTATCCAGTACTGTCGAGGACCTGTTACTGCGTCTCTGGCAGCGTCTGCCGTTATCCAGGATAGCCCACCCCGAGGTGGAAAATAAAGGCCTGCTCGGCGGGATCATCCTCGGCGTGAGCCTCGGCATCGTCTGGATGCCGTGCGTGGGCCCCATGTTAGCGTCCATATTGATGATCGTAGCGCAGCAGGGAACGGTATTCTATGGCGCATCGCTGCTACTGACCTATTCGCTTGGCCTGGGGATACCGATGCTCATCGTGGCCTATTCCTCGAACCTTGTATCGGATAAGCTTCGAGCCGCGTCGAAGTATTCTTTCAGCGTTCGTAAGATCGCGGGGTTCATCCTGGTGATCGTTGGCTTGTACTATCTTTCCTTCATGGGCTTCCTGCCTTCACTGCCCAACGTCATGTAATATTTTTAAGATGAGGTCGCCATATTTTTCTGCCTTGGCCTGCCCGATGCCGTAGATGCCGAGCAGCTCTTCTTTTGTTTTTGGCTTTTTCGCGATAAGATCATAGATGGTCTTATCCACGAATATCGTGTACGGCGGCATCCGCATTTCCCTGGCCTTTGCGGCTCTTTCGGTTCTCAGCGCCTTTTCCAGCGCGAGGTCTTTTCCCGAAAGCCCCGTCAACGGCTCTTTTTTAACAACGGGAGCCACTACGTGCTTTACCTCTTCCTGCCGGAATGGCGCCTGGAATAGCTCGATATCCCTGAAAGAGATGGCGAGCCGCTCCCCGTTACTCTCCGCCAGTATCCTCGTGCCGCTCTCATCCTTGATCTGGCTTACATGGGCCTTGCTCATGTAATTCCTGGGGTATACGCCCCGGTCAGCGTGAACAACGACTGAAGAGTCGGGCTTGATCAAAACCACTATGCTGCCATCGTAGGAATCTTTCGCCCTGCCCTCATATTCGACTTCGGCTTCGCCCGCGATGACAAAATATTCTCCTGCTGTCAATTCAATTACCTCCCTTTGGACGTTTTCAGCCGTTTTTACGGGCTCGCCCTTAATGGCGGGCCTTTCTATTTTTATTGTCTTTTTCCATTCATCCGCCGGCAGCATCGTATCAATATAATCGACCGTGGCCAGGAGGGATACGTCCGCATTAACGTCCAGCTCCAGCGTCAGGGCCCTGGAGCCTTCCCGGCCCAGGAAGAACCGTTCCTCTTTAACGATATTGCCGTTCGCCTTCACCGTAACGGCGAATTTGCTATCGGCGCCCACGTTCCGGACGCTGAGGGTCATCTCCAGGCGGCCGGGCGGCGATGAGGCCGGCACGCCGGTAAGGTCCACGTCAGCCTTAGGCAATTTCTTAGCGGCATCCACGACTTCGATGGCGACTGTACCGCGGACGCCCATCCTGATCAGATCTTCGGGCTTTTTATCGGCCGCGTCCCTGAGGGAGCGTATGCCGCCTTTCATGAGCAGTTCCAGGCTCCTCTCGCCGACGCCCTCGATGGACGCCAGTTCGACCGCCTCTTCAGGTATGCCCTTGTCGATCTGCAGCGACACCATCCTGACCTTGCGGGACAGCGACGAGCCCGAAAACTCCTCGCAAAAGCGGGAAAAGGCGCTCAACAGGCGGGCCGCATTCTGCTTGATGGCCCAGGCGTCCGACTTGAGCTCGTCGGGCAGGTTCTTGCCGATGAGGCCCGCCAGTATTGCCCTGACCTTGGCGCTGCCGCCGGGCCCGGCATCGATGCCGAAGGCCTTTAGCGATGTCGCTTCTCCCGGCCTGGATATGACGTCGCTGAACTCTGCGGCCTTTGCCACGATATCGAGCACATCATCCGTAGTTAACGAGCCCTTCATCGCCTGTTCCCTGAACAGGAGTGCCGTATCCAGCTTCAGGTAGAAGTCAGAGGTGATGGCGCCCAACGGCGTCGGAGAAAGCGTTCCCGCCTCTTCCTTAGCGAACCCGTTCTTGACCAGCTGCTTGATCCTGGCCGTGGCGAGCGCGTCCATGTCCTGTGGTATGTGCTTTGATTGCGACCTGACGTAGAAGAATGTCGTCTTCAGCCATTCGGACGCATCGTGGGCGTCCTTCACCAGGCCTACCGCTATTTCGGCGTTCAAGTGCTCGGCCAGGCCATGTTCCAGCATAGATTCTATGATCTTGCCGTCCTTGAGCAGCGCCTTATATTCGTTAGCCCTGGAGTAGGGCACGATGACATAGCCTTTGCCCATCGTATCGTACCCGGGCCTGCCCGCCCTGCCCAGCATCTGGAGCAGGTCGATGGCGCTAATGTCCTTATTGCCGCCGATGGGGTCGTACATGACGACGTCCCTCACGACCACTATCCGGGCCGGAAGATTAACTCCCCAGGCCAGCGTCGAGGTAGATATCAGGATCCGTATCAGCCCCTCGCGGAAACATCCCTCGACCAGGGCTTTGTCCTCCGCCGATAATCCCGCGTGGTGGAAGGCTATGCCGCAGGGTAAACAGCTTTTCAGCTTTGGGTTGCCTATCGTATTCTTGATCTCCTGCAACTTAAGCGCCTGGAACGGCTGCAGCATATACGGGCTGTTCTTCCTCACGATCTCGCATAACTTCTCCGCCGCCTGCTGGGTGTCCTGCCTGGTCGATACGAAGATGAGCGCCTGGTGGCCGTCCCTGAGCTCGTCCCTTATTAAGTCGAACGCCTTATAGAGCCGGACATACTTATTGAAGAAGTCGTTGGCTTTCGGGCTGTAGGGCAGGACGTCCGTTTCAAGCTGGACCGGCCGGTAAGAGGCGTCGAACTCCAGCACGGATCTTTCCGGTACGTTGATCCATTTTGCCACGTCCCCGATGTTGGGCATCGTTGCGCTCAGGGCCACCAGCCTTAACCGCCGGCCCTCCAGTGTGCTGATGCGGCGCATCCGGCTGATGACGGCCTCCAGAGTGCCTCCCCGGCTGTCGGAATCGAGCAGGTGCACTTCGTCGATGATGACCACCGTCACTTCTTTTACAAAGGAGAAGCGCTCCTGGCGGTATTTTCGTGTGGCAGAGTCCCACTTTTCGGGCGTGGTGATAATGACGTCCGCTGACCTGGCCTCCGAAGGATAAAGTTCCCTCTCCCCGCTCACTACGTACACCTTGAACCCTAGCCCGGAGAGTATGCGTTTCCACTCCGACTCCTTTTCGTTGGTGAGCGCACGGAGCGGCGCGATGAAGAGCACCTTCCCCCTGTTGGCTTTTCCCAGCTCCCTGACCATGGCCGTCTCCGCCAGGACCGTCTTGCCGCTGGCCGTGGGCGCCGATACGACCACGTTATCGTCCGAGCCGAGGATGACCGGAACTGCCTTCGTCTGCATCCGGTTAAAGTTCCTGTAGGGGAACATATCCTTGAATCGTTCGTCTATGGTGCCCGCGACGGGCAGGGCCTCATTTCCTTCCACGCTAACTACCTCTTCTGTATTACGTGTTTACGTGTTGCCGTTAGATGATATATGATTCTAGTCCGCTGGTAATATAAATTTGCTTAGTTACCGTATGGTGAAAATAATATATGAAATAAAAAAAGTTTTGATCAGCCGACCAGGCTGTCCAGTCGCTCGGCGATGAAGTCGGCGTAAGTCGGCACCTCTACTTCGGATGCCTCCGCTTTCCTTCGGTGGACGTACAGCTTATGCTTGTGCTCCAGGGCCGTCCTTTCCGACGCTATCTGGGTGGCGAACGCCTCGAGCTTTTGCCGGAAATCGTGAATGCAATATATCATGAGCTTCTCGAACATTTCTTCGCTATCGACGGGCTCGAGTAGCTCGGGGTATTCCTCGACTATCTGGAAGAACATGGCGATGAAGGCATTATACTGGTGCTGGGAACGGAAGTGCACGCGCTTCTGCGTCGTGATGCCGCCGATCTCCTTCATCAGGTCAATGTCCTCTTTCTTTAGTTTCTTTGAAGCATCGCTCACCGTTTTGTGCATGAGCGGGACCGCTACCACAGGAAGCTTATAGACCAGTAGTTCATGGAGCAGCTTCGCTTCGGCGAACGCGTTGACATCCTCCTTAATGAGCGTCTGGATGATATAGTCTGCAATATGTTCAAAAACAGGGTCGCTTACCTGGCTGTTATTATTTTTACTTTCGGATTCGACGTTCACGTTCAACACCTCGTCTGGCGTGTTGCTACACGGTTTAACACTAAATGGGTGCCTGCTCTATATTAGGATTTTCATTTGAGACGCCATTGAAAAAAAGGTTAAAAGAGCCTATCTTCCCGGGGATTTTAGCGCTACATAGTCGATCACGTCCAGCCTCAGCACCATCGATCCCGAGGAGGACAGCGTTTTCTTATCAAGCGTATCGTATCCGTGCCTGGCTGCTACGTTCCGCTCCCCTCCCCGCGACCCGATGGTACTCAACAACGCCTCCGATGCGATCTTCTTCTCTTCGGGGTCCTTTACTTCCGCGAGAGTCCCCATGAGCGTGACACTTTGATATTCCGTTATGTCGTCGTTGTACTGGTCGACCTCGACGCCAACATGGGGGTCCCGGTTGAAGAGATCCACCTTCTTCCCGTATTTGGCGAAGTGGAAATACATCTTGCCATTAAGATATACGAAATCCAGAGGTATGATATACGGTTGAGGCCTATCATTGAAGGCCATCCGGCATATCCTGCTGCTTTTTAAAAGAGCATCCACCTCTTTTTCTGACATTGTGGGCAGCTTATAGATCTCCTGCCCTGAACCCACAGCTTGAGCCATCCTATCTCCCACCATAAAGGGTATTTTTATTTTGGCTTGATAAATGCGACCGAAAATAAGATTGGAAATATAATGAAAATAGATGACGCCGCCGGTCACTCGGGCGCAAACTGGTTAAGCTTCATTTGCTTATCTTCGCATTTTTCGCCCGGTATCTCGATCGGATACACGCCCGTCAGGCACCCGGTGCAAAGGTCATCCTTATCGATGCCGATCGCCTTGACCAGGCCTTCCAGCGAAATATAATACAGCGAGTTGGCCCCGATCAGGAACTCAACGCCCTTGACGGTCTTGTGGGCGGCGATGAGCTCGTCCCTGCTGGCCATGTCGATACCCAGATAGCACGGGGATATGATGGGCGGGCTGCCGATCCGGGCATGGATCTCCTTGGCGCCTCCTCTCCAGATCAGGTCTATGATCCTGCGGGAAGTCGTGCCCCGGACGATGCTGTCGTCGATGAGTATGACGCGCTTGCCGTCGATGTTCGATTTTACCGTGTTCAGCTTCAGGCGGACGGCCGTCTCCCTTAGCTCCTGCGCGGGCATGATGAACGTGCGGTTAACGTAACGGTTCTTGATCAGGGCTTCCGCATAATGGATGCCCGAGCCATTCGAATAGCCGATGGCCGAGGTGATGCCAGAGTCCGGCACGGGGGACACGATGTCCGCGTCCGTCGGGCATTCCGCCGCCAGGATCTCTCCAATGTTATGCCTTACCTTGTAGACGAGCTTGCCGTCGATGATCGAGTCCGGCCGGGCGAAGTACACGTACTCGAACATGCAGTGGGCGTGGTTCTTGCACTTGACGAGCTTGTAGCTCTCGATCTTTTCGCCGAGGATGACCATCTCGCCGGGGGCGACGTCCCTGACCAGCTCGCCGTTGAGCGTGTCTATGGCGACGCTCTCGGACGCCAATATGTAGCCGCAGTCGACGTGGCCGATGCACAATGGCTTAAACCCGAGCGGGTCCCTGACGCCAATGACCTTGTCATCAATTAAGATAACGAGAGAATATGAGCCAACGAGCCGCTTCATTGTTTCCCGGACTGCCTCTACGATGTCGTTCTTGATGAGCTCCATGGCGAGCATCTGGGCGATGACCTCGGTATCCGAGTCCGATGTGAACACCCGCCCATGGGATTCGAGCTCATGCTTTAGCTCTTTGTAGTTCACCAGGTTGCCATTGTGGGCGATTGCGATGGTACCGTTCTTATAGCTGACGGTGAACGGCTGGCTGTTCTCCAGCTTCGAGCCGCCGGTGGTGGAATAGCGGACGTGGCCGATGCCCGCATAGCCGGCGAGCTTTTGTAATCGCTCCCTATTAAAATAGTCGGTGACGAGGCCCATGCCTTTATCCGATAAAACGCAGCAGCCGTTGGTGACGGAGATGCCGGATGATTCCTGGCCGCGGTGCTGCAGGGCTTGTAGGGCATAATAAATGTACAGCGCGGCGGCATCCCTGTTCTTTTCCACATCGAACCTAACGCCGACGACGCCGCACTTATCTTTCACAGGCCGTTACACCTTATCCCATGAATAACTTTTACATTTGTTTTTATGTTTTTTCTTTTTAAGGTAATGCCGGATCTGAATGCAATTACACGGTTTTTCTAAAAATATAGAAAAATTACCAGGTCTGCCTTGCCATGTGGCTGTGCCAGCTCCACTTGTTGAGCTTGGACGAGCGGCCGAAGCCGCAGGCAGCGCAGGTCTTCTTTGCATAGTTGAAGGATACCTTACCGCACCTTCTGCAAACAATGTGCACTCTCTTCTGGCGCTTACCCTGTGATGGAGTTCCCTTAGTCATAGTGATTCACCCTCGAAATGTCGTTTATAGTTTAAATGCGTTATGGTTGAAAGACTATCTGTGAATTTAGGGCGAGACGTATACGACCGTGTCTCCCCTGACGATGATCGTACCCAGCTTCTTGGATTCCTCGTTCTCCTTCAGCTCTTCTGCATTGTCGAGGACGAGGTTCATGTGCATGTCGTAACCCTGTAATTCGCCTCTGAACTCTCTGCCGCCCTTGAGGCGGACGATGACGGGAGAGTTCAACGCGTCGTTTAAGACGTCTAATGGTCTTTGGCTCATAAAATTCCTCCAGCTAAAATATAATGCTGAACACTGTCTAAGTCTCGTATAGCATATTTATACTTATCGCAGTAACTTTTATCTCAAGTATGGCTTTTGGCGGATGTTCTGGGAGAATACCTTTTGCATGGGCTTAATGTTAAATAACGTTAGGTTAAATCGCGAGTGCTTTTTCTCGATTCAGAGCTTTTACCTTAGTAATAAAAAAAGATTGTTTCCTAACCATCCGTCATTTTCTCGTAACTATCCGTTTTCTTGGTAGCAATTTCTTTCCATATGAAGATACTTCGATGTCATTGGATTATACGATGCTCGAAAGCAAAAGTATTATAAACACAAGCAATATAGAATTAAAACAAAACTTCAGATATCTAAACTTAACCTCATACATCCAAACTCCTTTAAATACCGACGAGAGGAAAATCCTTTGAGAATCAAGGCCAGACATCATTTAAGAGAGGATGCCGTTAGAAATATCCTTGACTACCTGAAGACAAACTTCGGGGACACGGTCGAAGCCGACTTTGCAGGCAAAAAATTCGAGATAGCCGAAAGCGACGAAGACCAGCAATTCGTACTCATAAACGGAGAACCGCTACTCTTTTCCGTAAACGAAACATACTTCCCCACCATACGCGGGGCGCTCAGGATGCACTCAAAAAACAAGCGAATCGTCGTCGACATGGGCGCAGTCAAGTTCGTCGCCAAGGGCGCGGACATCATGAGCCCGGGCATAGTGGACGTCGACACCACAATACGCAAGGGCGACCTGGTCATTATTTGCGACGAGGTACACGGCAAGCCGCTCGCAATAGGCAGGGCGCTCGTAAACGCGGACGCCATGATGGGCAACAGGGGAAAAGCGGTCAAATCACTACACTATGTGGGCGACCGGATATGGAAGCTTGAGATTTAGCCGTTCACACGGTAATAATGGCTGCGATGGGTAGGACAAACGATAAAGTAATTATATCAGTGGTGTTATTACATTTTAGAGGTATAAAATGGCTAATAAGGGAATCATGGGGAAACTATTCGGAAGTAAGACATCAGACGGATTGGACGACTACACCGAGATCAACCTGGAAGAGATCGAGGAAGCCCAGGGAAGCGGGCCGGCGGAGACGTATGTGCGCATAGGGGAGCTATCGAGCCTCGGACAGATACCCGAGCTAAAGAGAGAGATCTACAACGGTAACATCCTGATCGTGGACATCACGCCCATCAAGGGAGACAGCCTTACACGGGACAGGGCCTTAAAGGACCTCAAGCAGGTCGCGCTCGATGTAAGCGGCGACATCGCCATGATCAACGACAACCAGGTCGTCGTGACGCCGATGTCCATAAAGATCGACAGGACAAAGTTTACAAGTAAGTAAATATCTTCATAGTGTGATGAAAGACTCGGGACCCGAAAATAATCATACTACCCCGGTGTCAGACGGATTACTATATCATTGTCCAGTCTGCGGCCTATCCGTGGACATGCAGAGCCAACAGGACAACATCCCATATTTTGGCGACATCCTGGAAGTGAGCATCGTCTGCTGCTGCGGGTTTAAGTTCGTAGACACCATCATTTTAAGCCAGAAAGAGCCGATGCGTCATCAAAAGCGCATATGTAGGGAGAACGATCTCTGCGACCGCGTCATCCGCTCTACCTCGGGCACCATCAGGATACCCGAATGGGGTGTTGACATCGAGCCGGGCCCGGCATCCGAGGCATATATCACCAACGTCGAGGGCATCATAGAGCGGCTCCAGTCCATCGTCCACATGGCAAAAAAGTGGTCCGAGACAGATGAGGAGCGCCAGCGCGCCGAAATGCTCCTGGATACCATGCAAGTCGCAAGAAACGGCCGGCCGGACTTTACTTTTATCATAGAGGACCCTCTGGGCAACAGCGCCATCATAGCCGATGGCGTCGAGGTCGTAAAGCTATCGGCCGACGAGGCCCAGGACCTGCCCACCGGCATGTTCATAGTCCAAAAATAGTGCTAAATTAGCTTACTCTCTTTTTAAGATCTTTAATTTTATCTTACGTCGTAATGTCCTCTTGTTGCCTTTCGGTCGAACTCGGCTGTCGCACATTTGTCGCACAGCTGGCCATTAGCCCATGATTCCCCGCCGCAGTTTGGGCACTTAAGCGAAAGCGGCTTGCCTGAAGTCCTCTGGGCGTTCATCTCAATGTCGCGCTTTAATATTTTATCAATGTCCGCCTGTAGCGTAGCAATGGCTTCCGTTTCGTCCTTATCGGACTTTTGAGGTTTTTCCTTGAAGGCGGCCTTCTTTGCTTTTACCGGCGTCGGGGCGGGCGGGGCCTCGGCATCCACGGCCTTAGGCGGCTGCGCGGCTTTCTGGCGGGCCTTGATCTCTCTATTTTTAACCGTTAGGTGCCCGACGCCCAGAGAATTGAGAATCGACTCCGCGTCGCTCTTGAACTCTTTTCTGGTAAGCTCGATGATATCCTTTAGCTCGTCGTCGGTGAACTGCGATACGGTGATTTTGTTGTTAGGCGTGCCGGCATTCAGCTTCATGATATCTGCGAGGCCTGCGCCTTCCGGCAACGTCCTCCTGACGTCGGGCGACTCCGGCTCCCGCTTAATGCTGTGGGCAATGATCTGGTAAGCCTCATTGGCATTGCGCTTCACGTGGGCGTCCGGGTAGAAGGAGGCCAGGGACTGGAGGAAAGGCATGGCCTTTGACACGTAATCGGGGTGTGTTTTCGCTATGCTCCCGATCAATTTTGCCGACTGCGCCCGGGTGGACTTATTGATGCTTCCCAGTTGCTTGATGAGCGAGGGCGAATAATTCTCGAAATACTCGGACTTTTCCGTGGCCAGCCGTAGCAGGACCCGGAACACGTTCGAAGATATGGCGCCATAAGTATCGTCGAGGCCGGATATGAGCTCCGGCATCATGAGCTTGGCATAGGAATCGTCCTCGGTCACGAAAAATAGTAAAAACTCTATGACCGTGCGCTTTAGCATTTTTCGCTGGACGGCATCCTTGTGATTGGCCGGGGCCTTCAGCAGGGAAAGCAGGAGTGTGATGATGAACTCGTTCTTCGCCTTCGGCAGAAAAGGCAGCGTTTCCAGGGCTTCTACCGAGCCGATGAGCACAGCTACACTATCCGGGTATTTCACCAGGTTGGTCATCAAGATATCAGCCAGGCTTTTCACGTCCTCGCTGCTCATCTCGGCGACCAGCTTTGCCAGGTTCTTTATTGTATTTTCATCGCACTCGCCCATGCCGATAACCTGGAGGATCCCTTCCAGGCCATCCTGCGGAGGCCTTGAATTAAATAACGGCATATGCCACCTCTATTTTCCACCAAGGATACTTTCACGGCCCGCTATCAAAGCCTATATACCCTTCTAATAACCATTTTATATGGCTTCACACGGATTAAAGCTTACTGGTCAAATGGAGATTAGCCATGAGGATACTCGGCATAGACCCGGGCATAGCGCTTACCGGCTTCGGCATCATCGAAAAGGACGGCGTCACTGTCAAAGCAGGCAGATACGGCCATATTTCCACGGAGAGCGGGACCCCGGTCTCCGAGCGACTAAAGATTTTATACGATGATATGGTCAATATTATAACAGAGTATAAGCCTGATGTCGTAGTGGTCGAGGAGCTATTTTTCAATAAGAACGTCAAAACAGCCATAATAGCTGCCCAGGCCAGGGGGGTCATCATACTTTCCGCGGTGAATAACGGCGTTGACGTGGCCGAGTATACGCCTCTGCAGGTGAAGCAGTCGGTCGTCGGCTACGGCAGGGCGGGCAAGTCCCAGGTGCAGTTCATGGTGAAAGAATTGCTCCGGCTGAAGGAGATACCGAAGCCGGACGATACGGCCGATGCGCTGGCCATCGCGATATGCCACGCGCACTCCGTCGACATGCAAAAGAACCTGGATAGGGGTAGGCAAAAATAAAATTAGAGGCACTGATGTTCGCTCATTTAGAAGGCAAGCTGGACTATAAAGGGCAGGAAAGGATCGTCGTGGACGTAGGGGGCGTAGGCTATGACGTGCGTGTGCCCACCCACCTGTACGACTTGCTCCCGAACGAAGGGGAGCGCTGTAAAGTTTTCATTCATACGCATTTCAGGGAAGAGGAGGGCACGTCGCTCTACGGCTTCACGACCTGGCAGGACCGGGAGTTCTTCCAGCTGCTGATGACAGTATCGGGCGTCGGCCCCCGGGTCGCTCTGGGCATCATGTCCAGCATAACCGCCTCGGACTTAACGGAAGCCATCGTGACCGAAGACATCAAGACGCTGACACGCGTCAATGGCGTGGGAAAGAAGATGGCCCAGCGCCTCATCCTGGAATTGAAGGATAAAGTGGCCGCGATGGCCATCGAGAGCCACGCCATGAGGAAGCCAGCGGACAATATCTCGGAGGACGCTGCGTCGGCGCTGGTCGCCCTTGGCTATAGCAAGCAGGCGGCGGTCGCGGCGGTCTCAAAGGCCAGGGAATCATCGCCGGGCCAGCCCAGGGTCGAGGAATTAATCAAAATATCGCTCAGGTACTTATGATCAACGTCTCCGAAAACGAAAAGGAAGGAAAGCCGGCAAAGCACGATGAGCGGCTGGTAACGCCCGTAGAGACCGAGGATGAAAAGGTAGAGTCGGCCTTCGAGGGCTTAAGGCCGAAGTCGCTGGATGAGTTCATCGGCCAGAAAAAGATCAAGGATAACCTGAAGATCTTCATTGAGGCGGCACGCAAAAGGAACGAGCCGCTGGACCACGTCCTGCTGTACGGCCCCCCGGGCCTCGGCAAGACGACGTTAGCCCATATCATCGCCCGGGAGATGGGCGCCAACATCCGGCTGACATCCGGCCCGGCCATAGAGCGTCCCGGGGACCTGGCCGCCATCCTGACCAATATCAAGGAAGGCGACGTCATTTTTATCGACGAGATCCACCGGCTGAGCCACGTGGTCGAGGAGGTCATGTACCCGGCCATGGAAGACTACGAGATAGACATCATCATCGGCAAGGGTCCCAGCGCGCGCTCCATCCGGCTTGAGCTGCCGAAATTTACTTTGGTCGGGGCGACCACCAGGGCAGGCCTTTTGACCTCGCCCCTGCGGGACCGCTTCGGCATGTCCATGCGCTTCGACTTTTATGAGCCCGCCGACCTCAAGACCATCATAGACCGGTCGGCGAAGATACTGGGCATGGACATGGGCGACGAGGGCTCCATGGAGATCGCCAAACGCTCGAGGGGCACGCCACGTATCGCGAACAGGCTCCTGAGGCGGGTCAGGGATTTTGCGTCCGTCGGCAACAAAACCGTCATCGATAAGGAGATCGTGAACGACTCGCTCAATAAGCTGGACGTGGACTTTCTCGGCCTCGACGGCATGGACCGCCGTATCCTGAGAAAGATCATAAAAGACTTCGACGGCGGGCCCGTAGGAGCCGAGACTCTCGCCGTAACGGTCAGCGAAGAGGTAGAGACCATCGAGGACGTCTACGAGCCTTACCTTATCCAGATCGGCTTCATCAACCGGACCCCACGTGGCCGGGTGGCTACAAAAGCTGCGATAGAGCATCTGAAAAAAATGGGCGAAATATAAATTAAAAAGCGTGCCGGCGGCTTGTTGGCATGCCCTCTTTAAGTGCTCGCGTTGTTCACGTACAGGGTATTATCGATGAAGTACACGTCTTTCGCCGGTGAGCCGTCGGCGAACTCCAGGTGCATCATATTATTGTTGAACGTGATCTTACTGATCTTCGGCAGGCTCTGGTCAACGTAAACCGTGTAGTCGATGTTATTTAAGGTCCGGTTGCTGAAGATGTAGCTCTGCAGATCCTTGTTATCGCTCGTGAGCTTGTTGATCTGGTCGTTCTTAGAATCGTTAAGACTGTTATAGCTGACCCGGAGCTGGTCGTTCTGCTTGTAGAGATTATTATTCTCAATGGCAAGCGCCGCTATCACGATGAAACTGAATATGCATATGAGGATCAGGACGATGATGAATTTGGAGATGACGTCGCTGTACTTTCTCAGCCTCTCTTCCTTTCTCCGGTCCTGGTTCTCCTTAAGCTTCCTTAGCCAGTCATTCATTTCCAGCTCGCCCTTTATCGTGGGCACATCGCCCGTAGTAGCAGGCAGATTATCGTTTGTCACGCTTAAGCCACCAGATATCTAGTGTACGCTGATACTGTATATATTTTCTTTATTCTAAGGCCTTTAAAAACAGTCAGGGATCACTTGCCTTAAATAAATATATATGTGCCTCCTATTAAAAAAACTTTCCCCTATATGCCGATTCCGAAATGATTATCAGCCTTGGGGGACATATGTTTAACTGTACGAAAAAAACCGTACAAAAACACAATGGGGTAAGACAAATGTACGTTTCAGAAATTACCACAGACAACTTCGAACGTATCGACATAAAGGCGAACCTTCAAGAAGTCCTGCCTTTATTCAGGAACTCGAACAACCCCGCAGTGCTCATATTCGACGGAAAGGAATACGCGGGCATGGTGACCGAGAAGTCCATCGTGCGCTCTATTCACGACCTGAAGACGGGCATAGCAGGGCTGGTGAGAAAAACGCCGAAGATTACCCCCCACACTACTATTTGTGAGGCCGCCCGGCTCATGGCCGAGAACCAGCTAAAGCAGCTTCCGGTCTTTGATAAAAAGGTGATCGGAGTGGTCACCAACGAGAACCTCATGAAAGAGGCCGGCCAGATCGAGTTTGGCAAGGCGCCGGTATCCGGCATCATGAGCGAGAACGTCCTATCGGTGGACGCGGACGACAGGGTCGGTAAGATCATCAATATTTTCCGGGAGGAAGGTATCTCCCGCGTGCCAGTACTCTCGAGCGGAAAGCTCGTAGGCATCGTCACAATGCATGACCTGCTCGAGCTTATCATGCCCAAGAAGACCGGGCTGGCAAAGGGCAGCATAGGCGTGAACAGCTCGCCCATGCGGGATATAAAGATCAAGGACATCATGACGGATAACGTCGTTACCGTAAAGCCCGACTCCACGATCAGCGATGCCATAGATCTCATGTTGAAAAGAGATATTCACAGCCTGGTGGTTTACGACGGCAAGCTAAAGGGCATCATTACTAGGACAGACGTACTACTTGCCCTGGCGGCGCTGGAGAAAAAACAGGCTAATCCGAACTTCACTCTTCAGCTGACCAACGGCAGCCTCGTTGACTTCGACCAGGACTATGTTACCACATCGCTTGCCCACTTCATAAAAAAGTCCGAGCGGTTCCTGGGCCGGGGCACCATTAACGTGTACTTCAAGCAGCACAAAGAGACCTTCAGGGGAACTCCCCTGGTGCTCTGCCGCGTCCGCCTCAAGACCGACCGGCATTACTACAACGCCCGGGGCGAAGGCTGGGGCGCGGACGGCGCGTTCCACATAGCCATGTCCACACTCGAGCGCCAGGTCCTTAACGATAAGGAAATACACGAGGATCGCCGGTACCCCGACGCGGCAATGGTGGAGAAACTAGATATTCTCTGAGCGAAAATGTAAGGCCGATGGTCAGGAATACCGACGACCTGGACACTTTAACCTGGCAGGAGTTCGAGGAATACATCCGGGACCTTCTGGAGTACCACGACTTCAGGGTACAGTTCCGCAAGGTGTTTAAGACTCCCGAGAGAGGCTACCAGCTGGACGCAGTAGCCTATCGCAAAGACCTGTGCCTGTGCATCGACGGTAAGAAATACGGTAAAAGCAGGCCCAGGTCTTCCTCTTTAAAGGAGCAGGCCAGGCACCACTACGAGCGGTGCATGGCACACGAGCAAAAGTTCGGCATACGCTCGCTCCCGGTGATCGTATCTTGGATCAACGACGACCTCATGATCGAGAACGGGTGTATATTCGTCTCCATTGACCGGCTAAATGACTTTTTGCTGAACCTGGACGCGTACCTCGATGAAATGAGCTTTACCGACTAAACACGCTTAGTAGTTGCCATATACTTTCCAGCCCAGGGTGGTGTTGACCAGGATCATGCGCAACTGGCCGGTCTCATTTTGTCCCATATAGGATATTGTCGCGTTGGTATTGACGATACGGGCCTCCGAGAAATTACCCTCGAACTGGCTGCTGTCTATGGGCGCAGTATCCGTCACGTTGAAAGAATAGATCTTAATGTAGGAGCCGTTCTCGCCCCACTTCGATTTGTGCTCATCGATCCACATCTCTTTCGTGAAGTTCTGGTTAGCATGGTAAGCTAGGTCATATGCACTATTGTAATCGCCCTTGCCGATGTCTTTCCAGAAATTGGTGGCGACCTGCTCCGGGGTAAGGTCCTTAATGGATTTCTGGGTGCAGCCGCCGATAATGATGATGAGGATGATCGCGATAACAGGGAAGACGCCCTTTATTTTATTAGCCATATATGAAGCTCCTGATTACGGTAAGACCTTTTATAATGTATACTAATCACTAATATAGGTTTTTGTCCCCTCAGAATAATAAATAGTATAACTCCATTATTCGCCAAATAAAACCGATCGCTTGTAACAAGGCCGGTTAAATTACAAAAAATAAAAGGGGTGCCCTATGTGCCGGGGCAATATGTGCTTGATTTACATCCCGCCGCCCGGCGGTCCTCTGACCTGGGTGGCTGCAAGCACGTCGTCGATCCTCAGGATCATCTGGGTCGCCTCTACGGCGCTCTGGATGGCCTGGGTCTTGATCCTCAGGGGCTCCACGACCCCGGCCTTGAGCATGTCCACGCTCTTTCCTGTGTAGACGTTCAAGCCATAATTCTTGCCGTTGCTGCCCTCGTGCTTAGTCTTGAGCTCGATCATGGAATCGATGGGGTTCAGGCCGGCGTTCATCGCGAGCGCCTTGGGTATGATCTCGAGCGCTTCAGCGAAAGCATTGATCGCAAGCTGCTCCTTGCCCTTGACCTGCGAGGCGTAGCTCCTTAGCCTGATGCTAAGCTCAGTCTCGACCGCCGCTCCTCCGGGGACGACTTTACCGTCCTTGATGGCGGTCTGGACTGCGTGAAGGGCATCATCGATGCCTCTCTCGTATTCGTCCAGGATATGGGAGGTCGGGGCCCTCAGGATGACCGAGATGACGCTCATATCCTTGCATTTGGTCAGCGCTATCATCTTGTCCTCGCCCACCTGCTTTTCCTCGATGAGCCCGGCAGTGCCGATGTCACTGGCCGATATGTCGTCGAGGTTGGTGATGACCTGTCCGCCGGTTGCCTTTGCTACCCGGTCCACGTCAGACTTCTTGAGCCTGCGGACGCCGAGAATGCTATGCTTCGCCATATGGTGCTGGGCGAGGTCGTTGATCGCCTGAGTGGTGAAAACTGCCTTGACGCCAAGCTCAACGATCCTGTCGACCTGTTCCTTAACCTGGCGGTCCTCTTCATCCCGGAACGCCTGGAAGCCCACGTGCGACTTAATCTTATATTCGGCATCGAGCTTCGTGTCCTTTGCGTCGAATCCGTATTCCATCGCCAGGACCTTAACATTCTCCAGCCTTTCGGGCATCTGGAAGTTAACGCGGCCCTTATCGACGAGCACGCCCTCGATGATCTCCGAGTCCGTGGCGTCGCCGCCCGTCTTTTTCTCGAGGACGAGGTTCTTCTTTTCGACCTCATAATTGCCAAGCGAGTCCTTCTCCATCATGTAGTCCACGGCTTTGACGACCATGTTAGAGAGAAACTCCCTGGCGCCCTCGCATTCCTTGCCCGTCATGGAAGTCTCGGCGATCTGCTTGAGCATGGCCCTGTCCTTATCGGTGACCTTTACTGCCATCTGGTCCAGCAGCTCCAGTGATTTTTTCGCGGCCATGCCGTAGCCACTCACGATGACCGCCGGATGTACGCTCTTCTCCAGCAGCACGCCTGCCTGCCTGAGCAATTCGCCCGCAAGGACGACCGCGGTCGTGGTCCCGTCACCGACCTGTGCGTCCTGCGTCTTGGCGACCTCGACCATCATCTTTGCGGCCGGGTGCTCGATGTCCATTTTTCTTAAAATAGTCACGCCGTCATTCGTTACAACGATATTGCCGGTTGAATCGACCAGCATCTTATCCATGCCCTTCGGACCGAGCGTCGATACCACTGAGCCTGCCACTGCCATTGCAGCCATGATGTTATTATACTGTGCATCGCGGCCTTTGGTGGACTGGCTTCCCTCTCTCATGATATAGATAGGTCCTTGTGAAGCTTGTTGAGCCATTTATTATCCTCCTATAAAAGTAAGTGATGATTTTATGTGATTGTAGTTCAATATATAGTTTTTCATTTAGCCTCGGAGTACGCAGTCTTTTTATAAGGCAAAACGTTTATAGGTGCAAGCCTCTAGTTTAATCGGCACTTTATGTATCTGACTAAAGAGGAAGAACTCATCTATAACGGCGAGCAGGGGCCCACCCTGCAGAAGATGATGGAGATACTGGTGGCGCTTGGCGATATCTACGGCGCCGACCGGCTGATACCGGTTAAAAGCGCCCAGATCGCCGGCGTCTCGTATAAGACCATCGGCGATGCAGGGCTCGAGTGGATCAGCGACCTGAAGGGCACGGCCAGGATCCCGGCGGTCTTGAATCCGATGGGCATGGACCGCGATGCATGGGAAAGCATGGGCATTGACCCGGCGTTCGCTAAAAAACAGGAAGAGATCATCCAGGCCTATGAAAAGCTGGGCATCAAGGCCGAGTGTACTTGTACACCTTATTACCTGGAGCGTCCGGGGTTCGGCGATCATCTCGCGTGGTCCGAGTCATCGGCCGTTTGTTTTGCTAACTCCGTACTCGGCGCCCGGACGAACCGTGAAGGCGGGCCCTCCGCGCTGGCGGCGGCGCTCGTTGGCAAGACGGCCCGATACGGCTTACATATAACCGAGAACCGTTATCCCACCGTGACCATAAAAGTCAAAGAGCCCATCCACGGTGCCGAATTCGGCGCCCTGGGCTACGTGGTCGGCCCGAAGGTGGGGGACGGCATACCGATCTTCGTTTTAAAAAACACTCCTTCCGAGGACGAGCTGAAACACCTCGGGGCCGCCCTGGCGTCTTCGGGCGCCGTTGCGCTGTTCCATGTGCTTCACGTGACCCCGGAGCAATACATCCTTCCCAACGATCGGATGGAAGTCGGGCGCCAGGAACTGTCGGGCGAGGACGACTGGCAGGTACCGTCCAGGTATTTCCTGCCCAGGAACAACATAGAAGTCGAGCAAGGCGATATTACGAAGCTCCTTCAGGAACACCTGGAGCCGGACCTGATAGCGCTCGGGTGCCCGCACGCTTCAAAAGAAGAGCTTGAAGATATTTTAAAGGCCCTGAAGGGGCGAAACGTAAAAAAGGAAGTCTGGGTATGCGTGGGGCGATCGGCCGGCGCTAAGGACCGGGCCCTCATTGACGAGCTTACGCGGCACGGCGTCAAGGTACTATACGATACCTGCATGGTCGTATCGCCTGCCGCCAACCGCTTCAAAAAAATGATGGTCAACTCCGGGAAGGCGCTCAAGTACGTTCCCTCCATGTGCGGGGTCGAGGCGGCCATCGGCACCACGGAAGAATGTATTGAAGAGGCGTGCAGGTGATATTGTGCTGCTGAAGGGACGGACCGTATCCAGGGGAAGGGCGACTGGGCCCGCTTTGGTCTCGAAGGACCCGATCTCGTTTTTAGGCGGCGTCGACCCGAAGACCGGCACGGTCATTGAAAAGGGCCACGCGCTCTACGGTAAGAACGTGAAGGGCACCGTGCTGGTATTCCCGAGCGGAAAAGGCTCCACTGTAGGCTCCTACGTCATATACCAGCTAAAGAAGAACGGCGTCGGCCCCGTGGCCATAATAACCACTCGCTCCGAGCCCATCGTCGCCGTCGGGGCCATCATCTCGGACATCCCGATGGTGGATAACCTGGAGAAAAACCCAGTCGAGACCATAAAGGACGGGGAGCCCGTGACGGTTGACGGCGATTCGGGCACCATCGAGGTATCATGCTAGAGCCCGCGGACCTGGACGTCATTAAAAAAGTGTTCAGCTATTACGATATGAAGGAGGATGGCGACGTCACTCGCCTCTATGGGGAGCCGCTGGCCGACTCGAACGTGCTCTACGGGAGCCTTTACCCATATTTTGCGGGCCGTAAAAAAGACGTTACCGTCCAGCGACAGCTTGGCGAATACGTTTTAACCGTCAGGAAAGCGAAGGAAGATAATATCTGGATAAATGTGGCCCTCGCCATCATGACGCTCATATCCACGACGGTCGTCGGATCTATGTTATATGGCGTTGATATTTTTAAGGACCCGTTTCTTATTTATATGGGGATACCCTTCGCCCTCGCCATCATGACGGTGCTGGGCTCCCACGAGCTCGGCCATTACATTGTCTCCAAGAAGAACGGCATCGACGCCACGCTGCCTTATTTCATCCCCTTTCCCATTCCGCCCATCGGCACGATGGGGGCGATCATACGGCAAAAAGGGCCTGTGCCCAGCAGGAAAGCGCTGTTCGATGTGGGCATTTCCGGCCCTCTCGTTGGCCTGGCCGTCGCCATCGTCATTACGATCATCGGCTTAATGCTGCCCGCCCCGGTCATTAACGCGCAGCCGGGGGACGCGACTTATTTTAAGCTTCAAACGCCTTTGCTGTTCGACTTTTTAGCCGGCATCCTCCATCCCGGCGCCAGCATGGATAGCATTAACCCCATTGCTTTCGCCGGCTGGGTGGGCATGCTGGTGACCGTTTTGAACATGATACCCATCGGCCAGCTGGACGGCGGGCACGTGGCCAGGGCGATCCTGGGCGAGCTATCGGACAGGATATCGAGGATATTGCCGATGCTCATTTTTGGCTTTGGCCTCTATGCCACGTTCGTCATGAACATGCCGGCCGAGATCTGGATCTTCTGGGGCCTGCTGACCTCGATCATGGGCAGCAGCCCGCACCCAAAGCCCCTGGACGATGTGAAAAGCATAGGCCTTCCCCGGGCGGTTTTATGTGTGATCGGCTTCGGGCTCACTATACTTTGCTTCACGCCCTTCCCCATCACCATGTAGCCATTTTTGGTGAATCAAAAGCTTTTCGCGGGTATCACAGAGGCACAGATCCGTTTTTATTATTTGAGGCTCGGAGAGCACAGAGCCAAGGTTTATTGGGTTTCTTGAGACACAGAGTTTTATCAGGACTCGGTTGAGGAATAAACAACAATGCGTTATGATAAATTGTCAATAATTATGGTAGTTCATTTTTAATCAGCCATGTCTCTAATGAGCTCTGTGTCTTAGGAAAGTAAAAAATGAGTCCACCTCTGTGCCCTCTGTGTATCAATTATAAAAAAAATTCTGTGTCTCTGTGATACCCGACAGGAGGAAATGGGACACGGCTTATAAATATGTCCGGCAGGCCATGATCATAAAGAGATCCATATACTAAAAATCCATATATTCAAAAATTAATTGGAATATCGGATTTATAGGCTGGTAAGAGCACTAAAACGTTAAAGGCGCAGGATACAAAAGGCATGAGATCACCACGGAACATACGAATACATTTTTTTATTCCACAAAGGTCTCGAAGCACGTCGGAAGAGGCTCGAATCAATCTAAGATCATATATAGGCCTGTTAAAATAACGGTTAAACCGCCATAGCTCATAATAGATCCTGGAGAATATACAGAAAAATCTACATTGCCTCTGATGAGGCAATCGAATTAAATTATAGTTTTATTGTGTGTGCGCCTGAATTTCGAGGATATGAGCATCACGATGGACACGGGCTTTGACAGCGGCCCAGAGCCCACCGCATTTTTGATCAATACGCTCTCCTTGCCGCTGACGATGCCCAGGGCGAGCATCAGGAAGCCGTAGATGGCGACGGCGGCCGGTATGCACACGACAAGGACCTCGATACAGAACAATGAGGAATGGACCCTTGAAAGATCGCCGGCGTACATGAAAGACTTAATGGCTTCCACGCATCCGGCCATGATCGCCGAGGCAAAAACGATGACGGCAACATCCTTCAGGGGTGGCCGGACATCATAATAGCGGATGGCGAAATAATGATAAATGACCGAGCAACCGCCCAGCGTTATCAGGCTGGTGATGGCGGCGCCCATGATGCCATTCCCGGGGATGAGCAAGAGGTTTAGGATGACGTTCGTGATCGCCGTTATCACTGAAATAAACGTGCCCGCCCTCGCCGTGCCGCCACCGTCTAAAATGGCGGAGGACGGTATCTCGCAGGTAAACAGGATGCCCATGAAGGCGAGCGGTACGAGGACGGATGCGGCGGCGATGTACTGGTAGCCATAGATGGCCGAGATGATCTCCGAAGAAAGGATGGCCAGCCCGATGCCCGCGGGCACTGCGATCGCGGCAATATATTTCATGGAGATGACATACATGTCCTTCACCATGCCATGGCTATTAGTGCTGACCGACCCGGAGAAAGAGGCGAAGAGCACCCGTCGCAGGGCAAAAACGCCATAATACAGGAAGAGCGCCAGGGACATGGCCATACAATAGCAACTGAAATCGCCCATGCTGAGTTTAGCGCCGATATAAAACTCGTCGAAAGACGTGTATAGCTGAAAGACGCACCAGGACACGCCGATGAAGGACCCGTACGCCAAAATGCTTCGTATCTCAGGCAGCTCCAGCCTTAAATGCTTCAGCTCCGGCAATACGGTCTTCTTAAACGAGTATACATAGAAGACGAGCAGCACCGCAGAGCCCGCCACAAGGCCGATGAGTGCTCCCTTGAGGCCAAAGCCCAGCAGCACCAGGAGGATGGCCAGGGTGGTTTTCGAAGCGCTGGAAACTACCTCGGCATACGAGGTTATGGTCATCTCCCGGAAGCCATAAAGCGTCGAATAGATCGCCGTCGACACCGCGTCCAGTAAAAGTAAGCCGGCACACGCATATACGGACAGGATCGCCTCGGGATTTCTATTCAGGTTTAAGGCTATGGAGGAGCTAAAAATTATTACCAGGGCGGTGATCAGTACGCCGCCAACTATTTTTATAACGGTGGCGGAGGCGATAGTCCCGGAAACGTCCAGGCCTTTGGCAAGCCGCTGCGATATTCTCCTCGCAGATGACTCCTGGACTCCCAGGTCTGAAAATATGAATATCAGGCTTTCCAGAAACATGGCCCAGGTCACAAGGCCATATATGTCCTTGCCCAGAAGCCGGGCAAGGGTGATGCCCATGATCAAGGAGGCGACCATCGAGAACGCTCTTGCGCCAAACACGTACGCCGAATCCTTCGCTATTTTTTTCGCTTCGGTCATGCAATTGCTCCTGCTATAGGGGGTTGCCCGCCAACTATATTAGAATCTACCACTATATTATATTATGCATTATTTGTTATTAAATTAAATATATATTGCTAAGCAAGCGATATGTAAGGCATTTATTTAATTATAACCGCTAATAAGATTTATAAGCACACAATATTATAAAATAAATAGCTGATGTCATTGAAAATACTACAAGCCACCGAATACTTCTTACCCGATACAGAGCGGGGCATCGAACGGTTCGTCTATGAGCTTAGCCGGGGCCTGATGGGCGCCGGCCAGGACGTCACCGTGCTCACCGGGGGCCGCAGGAAAAGCAGGATCCTGGGCGGCGTCAGGATCGAATATGCCTCGATGTACGGGAACCACATGACCCGGTGGACCGGCAACCTCTACGACCAGCGGATCACCTACGTGCCTTCGGGCATCATCAAGATGTACCGTCAGAGCCCGGATATCGTGCATGCGCATCACTTCGGGAGTGGTTACGCCGCCTCATTATTGAATAAGTACGACGGGACGCCCTACGTACTGACGGTACATTTAGTACCGTCCGCTTCATCGCTGGCCAGCCCCATCCCGGTCTACCGGCTCATGTACAAAAAAGCGCTGGCGGGCGCGGCTACCGTCATCGCCGTGTCGGACTACGTGAAGGATAGGGTAAAAAAAGACTTCGGCATCGACAGCGTTGTCATACCGCTATCGGTGGATTCTCAAAAATTCGGGCCTGCCCCGGATAAAAAAGCTTTAAGGCGCGATCTCGGGCTGCCCGATTCGCCCGTCATTTGCATGGTCTCGAGCATCGAGGACCGGAGAAAGCGGGCCGATATGATCATCAAGGCAATGCCCTCCATCCTGGAAAATGTCAAGGACGCGACGCTGGTGCTCGCGGGAAAGACCAGCCCCGAGATCGTCGCATATCTGTCGGGGCTGGCCCAAACCCTGGGCATCGCAGACCACGTGACCATAACCGGCCGGCTGGACGAATTAAAGATCCGGAATTACCTGGCTGCATCGGACGTGTTCGTCCTGCCGTCCAAAGAGGAGGCAGGCGGCCTCGTAGTGCTGGAAGCCATGGCGACCGGGCTTCCGGTGATCTGCTCCAACAGCGGCGGGATCACCGAGTATATCCGGGACGGCTACAATGGTGTCCTGTTTGATTGCGAGAGCGTGGACGACCTGGCCGATAAAGTGGTCGGGCTGATACAGGACAGGGATAAGGCAGGAAGCATGGCCAACAATGCCAGGAAACTCGCCGCCTCTAAATATAGCTGGGAATCGTGCGTCAGCCAGTACATGTCCATTTATAAAGAAGTGGTGAAGAGCTAATGGTCGGCGCGTCCATCGTGGTCCCGGCGGGAAGGGCAAAGCTGGTCGACCGGTGCCTGGGCTCCCTCCTTCATATGGGCTACAAGGACATGGAGATCATCGTGGTCACCAGGCAAGGGCTTAATTATTCTCATCCCGATCGCAGAGTACGCGTTATCGAGCAGGACGGGGCCGGCGTCTCTAATGCACGCAACTGCGGCATACGGGCTTCCGTCGGCAAGTTCATCGCCTTCACTGACGACGACTGCGTGGTATCCGGCCAATGGCTGGGCAGCCTGCTCCGGGCTTTCGAAGACCCCGAAGTCGGGGGCGCCGGCAGCATCCGCGAGGCATATAATCCCCGGAATGCCATCGCCTCCATGTGGGATGCATCATACATTAAGCCCGGGGGCCTGATGGATAAGTACAGCTATCTGCGGGACCACGATACTTATCTGTGTACCTCGTCAGCGGCATACAGGGCCGAGGTCATCAAAGGGCTCGCCGGGTTCGACGAGTCGCTGCCGTCGGGCGAGGACTATGACCTTTCGGCGAGGGTAAAAAAAGCCGGGCTCAAGCTTGCGCTGGTGCCCGAGGCCAGGGTATGGCATGAGCACCCCACCTCCTTGAGGGGAGTCGCACGGCAACAGCGCTGGCTCGCGCAGGGCGACCTGGCCCTGGCCCGGAAATATTCGAGAAAAGCAGTACGATTAAGGCTTTTAGCGGCCATACCGTATTATTCGCTCCGGTCCGTGCCTTACGGGCTGACGCATCGCATGCCCGCGCTGCCGGCGTTCGTTTTCTTTAAATGTGCTTCCCGGCTCGCCGGTTCCCTCACGGCCGCTGGGCAATGACGTCCTCGATATCGCCTTTTATCGAGACGGCCTTGAGCCTGTCGACGCCTTTGATCTCCTTTATGACTTCGACGACCGCTTCCGGGACGAGCTTTTCCCAGTCTTCGCCGGCCAGCATGCGTCGACGTATTTCGGTGCCCGAATACTCCTGCCGGTTATACATGGGCGAATATTTTATTTCGTAGCCCGATTCCTGGAACAGCCTCGAGACCAGCGGATTATTAGAGTAAACGTCGGAGAACGGCGGTGTCAGCGAGCGGACATGTGCCACCCAGAGGGCGTTCTGGTAAAGGTCGTTGATGGGAATAACGTAATAATGCAGGTCCAGGTTTTCAAGGCTCCGGGATATCATCATGATACGCTCGCCCGACGTGAAAGGATTTTCCCCCGTATGGCTGAGCTGCGCACTGCCGATGCCTATGACCAGCTCATCCACCTTGCTCGCGATCTCAGTGATGACCTTGTGGTGGCCCAGGTGAAATGGCTGGAAACGGCCGATGTAAAAACCTCTCTTGACGGAGTCCATCGCGACCTCTCTCGAAATTATGGCTCATAACTATTTAAAACATACTTAGCGATAAAGACAAAGATATAAGGGGGGGAAGCATCTCTTCTTTTAGATTCTATGGCGAACATAACGAAGTACCGGGATAGGCTGATCCATTACATAGACCCTATCGCCGGGGTTTTCGCCCGCATGGGCCTTTCCCCAAACCAGTTGACGCTCATTTCGCTGTTATTCGGCGTAGCATCGGCGCTGCTCTATGCGTACCAGCACGTCTACCTTGCCGCTGCCATGCTTCTGCTGTCGGGGATATTCGACTTTATCGACGGCGGCGTGGCCCGGATCAATAATAAGTCGTCCGGCTTCGGCGCCGCCATCGACTGGATCATCGACAAGTACGTGGACTGTTTAGTCTTAATCGGCATTGGCTTCAGCGGCCTGGCGGACCCCCGGATCGTCGCTATTGCCGTCTTCGGCTCGATGATGAATACGTTCATCAAGCCCGTAACGTACGCCGAGATCGGGTTCGATAAAAAAGAGGACGGCAAGATCAAGGACCCGCTGGAAGGCGTGGGCATCTTCGGCCGGCCCGAGACCGTTATTACGATCATCGTCTTATCGCTGTTCAACCGGGTAAGCTGGGCGGTCATCATCATCGCGATCATGACGAACTTTTCGGCCCTGCAGCGGATCTTTTACCTTTACGCCCATGAGAGAAAGCGCAAGGGCCCAACGTAACGGTCACTATCATGAAGGTCGACATGCACATCCACACCAGTAAGTCGGACGGCAGGGATAGCCTGCACAACATCGTGGAGGCGGCAGAGATGAAAGGCCTGGACTTGATAGCCATCACCGATCACGGACCCGGCCACGGCAGCGGCATCACCGAGCAGCAGGCCCTCCAGACAAAACAAGAAGCCTCTCTTTTACAGCCCAATTATCACGTCCGAATACTGGCGGGCATAGAAGCGGAGATATTACCGACGGGCGAAGTGTTTTTAAATGGCAGGGAAGGGCTGGACATCGTGCTGGCGTCTTTCCACGGCGCCCTGTCGGAAGAAGTATATTATCGTGCGGTCCTGAGGGCGGTCGCCGATCCCAGAGTGGACGTCCTGGCCCACCATGCCTGGATGGCGGGGCACTTCATTAATATCGACAAGTACGATGACATGCTCGTCGAGCTAATGGCTGCGAACGAAGTCGCCATCGAGATCAACTCGAAGCACGGCCTGCCGACATGGGATTTTCTTCAAAAGTGCAAGGATAAGGGCGTTAGTTATACCATCGGCAGCGATGCCCATAAGGCCCTGGACGTCGGTTCGGTGGCGTGGGCCGAGCACGCGGCACGGCTTATCTTTGGTAACGCCGGGCTTTTCCTCCCATAAAGGTCGGCCTGGGTGAGGAGCGAGAAATTAATTAAAGCCCGTTACTTGATAATATTAATTTGACGTCGTGATCAAAGGCATAGCGGTTATTTGTGTGTACGACGTTTCCCGGTTTAACGGCGGCTTCGACGTATCCCGCTTCCATTAATGCGACGCCCCACCTGTCTAATTGCGCCATTCCGTCCGAAAGGCCTACTGGGTCGATATAGCTAACTTTTCCCGTATAGCTGCCGCCATATTCCTGCTCGAGCACCAGTCCCAGTTGTTTAACATATTCATTACCGTTTATTTGTTGCATTACGCTCAGCGGGACCCCTTTCTCTGTGACGATCGCCCTGCTCTTCTGCATCCTGATGTCTATGGACCTGAACATGGTTTTGCCGTCGACGAACTTATCCTCCGCGATGATGATCAGGGTGGAATAAGGATCGTTCATGACGTACATGCATGATAGTCGATCGCTGTCGAACGAATGCCTGTTCCCCGATGCATCGACGATCTTTAAAAGGGACTCCATAAAATAAGAACGCCCGGTTACCGGGTCAAAATGCTTTTTTAAAGACGGCAGGAGGAGAAACCCCTCTATTCTATCATCATAGGTCCGGGACATAGCAGCATCATCCGTTCCACGGGATTTGAAAAATATACCGATGTATAAAATTAAGGTAAAAGGTATAAGCGTTATCTATATATTTAATATAAAAAGGTTTAAGGCAGCCTAATGATAGATGAAAGTCAGGAAGCACATATGATCATGACGTGCAGGCCCCTTGCGGTAGACGGCATTGTGATCTACGGAGACAGATTAGTTTTTATACGAAGGCGGAATGAACCTTATAAAAACATGCCGGCCCTGCCCGGCGGCTTTGTCGAGGACGGCGAGACCACGGAACAGGCCATCATACGCGAGGTCGAAGAGGAAACCGGCTTAAAAGCTAAAATACTTAAGCTCACAGGGGTATATTCTAATCCCCAAAGAGACCCTCGCGGGCAGGTCGTGTCTATCTGTTACATGCTCAAGGCCAGTGGAAAGTACCGGGCGTCGACGGACGCAACCGAAGTCATCCTTTTGAAGCTAAAAGAAGTTCCACAGCTGGCTTTCGACCATAATATAATGATACGCGATGCGGAGAAGGAGTTTGATCTGAATGGAATTTTGTCCGAAATGTAAGAGCATCATGACACCCAATGGCGGTATCATCAAGTGCCGCAAATGTGGCTTAGAGAAGAAACCCTCCTCTAAGAAACAGGTCATCGTCGGGGAGCCGGAAAAGCCCATGCGCGAGATGACCATTTTAGAGGGTAAAGAGGAGGCCGGAGTGCCGACCACCAATGACGTCAAGTGCCCGGACTGCGGCAACCAGAAAGCGTACTGGTGGATGCGGCAGCTCAGGAGCGCCGATGAAAGCGAAGTACGCTTCTTCAGGTGCACCGAGTGCGGCAAGACATGGAGAGAATATAATTAAGCTGCAAGCGTATGTATTATATAGCTTGTAAAAGTAAAATTTAGACGAATTATTAAGGTGACGGTATATGTTCAAGGCGGTTATTAATGCAGAGGTCTTAAAGGACGCCCTGGAAGCGGTGTCTACCCTGGTCGACGAGGCCAAGTTCAAGATCACCAAGGACGGCATGTCCGCCCGGGCGGTCGACCCGGCGAACGTTGCAATGGTAGCATTCGACCTGAGCGCGAAAGCGTTCGAAACATACGACGCTACTGATGGCGAGATCGGCGTAGACCTGACCAGGCTCAACGATATCCTGGGAATGACTTCGAAGGACGATAAGATCGAGCTGAACTTGAACGAGGAGACCCGGAAGATGGAAATAAAGACCGGCGGTCTTGCATATACCTTATCGCTCCTGGACCCGACTTCCATCCGCAAGGAACCTAAAGTGCCCAATCTCGAGCTGCCCGCTAAGATCGTGGTGAACGGCGCCGAGTTAAAGAGAGCCGTTAAAGCGGCCGAGAAGGTGTCCGATCACATGGCCCTGGGCGTCGTGGATAAGACGTTCTACGTCGAGGCCGAAGGCGACCTGGACAAGGTGCGCCTGGACATACCGGAATCGAGCCTCATCTCCATCCAGTCCACAGGCAATGTGCGCTCCTTATTCTCGCTGGATTATTTAAATGACCTGGCAAAATCCCTGGGCAAGGCTGAGCGCGTGAACATCGACCTGGGCACGGATTATCCCGTCAAGTTCACGTTTAACATCGCCGGCGGTAATGGCACGGTAACATACCTGCTCGCCCCACGCATCGAGTCGGAGTAACGACCGCCCTTTTCTTTTTATTCATGATAGTTACCTGGCGGCCTATCTATATGGCTAATACCGGCGTCCGGACTCGACTTCTTTGCCTCTTTCGATGAGCTCGCGTACCCTCTGTCCGCCCTTTGATCCACCCTTATGGCCTATCTGCTCGTAGAACTCATGGCTGTGGCTTTTCGAGGTAGCCAGGCCGCCTTTTCTGCCCGCCTCTCTGACGCTGATATTACCTTTTTCTGCCATCTCCATCCTCCTGTGTAGCTTTTAATGATACCTAGAATCCCATTCGCGCCTGTAGAAATTAAAATGACCCTTATAAAACGCAGAATGACGAAAATAGCGGTGGATAACGTTTAGATTAGCTTATTGGACCTTGGTTCAACGTATCTGGCGGTTGCAGGGTACGTGCGCAAGGTGGATCTGGGCTTTTTTAAGATAATAGTCGCTATGGGGAAAACGTATTAACAACCACAGCTTATACTTGAAAACTGAGCATCATGGACGTCGTCGCCTTCGCAAAATACCCGTTCATACAGGAAGCCCTGGCCTACGTCAGGGAACAGGGCTACTCGATAGACGATGTCGTCTCCAAGCCGGCTTATCGCCAGGTTCGGGCGAGGGGCAAAAAGAGGGTGCTCGAGGCGCTATCTACGGCGGAAGCGACGAAGGACGATATGCTACTGCAGCCGGAAGAGGAATTGCTGTCATATCCCGTCGCCCGGATGCTGGTCTCCATAACGCAGGACACGTATCTCGTGAGGCGATATGCCGTATGGGAGGCAAAACGGGCCTATGCCTTCCTCATTACTGAAAAGGACGACCTGCTATTAGCCGTCGGCAAGGACTTTGCCTTGCCCGCACGGGCCGAGGGCAGGGACTTTGTCATGCATTTTACCGATTACCTGAGATATGCGGCGCTTCTCCGGGACCCCGTGTGGAAGCTCATCAGCCGCAAAATGATCCACGGGATGGTGTATATCCCCAGGGAAGCATATGCCCGCCTCGTCGAAGAGGCGATCCGGGAAAAGATACAGTCCTCGCTCTCGCCGGTGCCCGCGCCGCTGGTGGCATCGCTGAAGCCCTATTCGGATGAGGTCATGGTCGAGCTGAACAAGCTGAAGGGCAAGATGAACATCAACGTCAGCGGCGACGTGGCCAGGGACGCGTTCCCGCCGTGCATGAATTACCTTTTATCCGAGCTACAAAGAGGCATAAACCTGCCCCATACGGCGAGGTTCGCGCTGACCTCGTTCCTGGCGAACCTGGGCTTCGATAAGGAAAAGATCATGGAGCTATACCGCATGGCCCCCGACTTCCGGGAAGAACTGACCCGCTACCAGGTAGAGCATATCACGGGCGGCGGGGGCACTGAATATACTTCGCCATCGTGTAAGACCATGACGACCTACGGGAACTGCTATGGAAAGGACAGGCTTTGCGAGTACGTCAGCCATCCCCTGACTTATTACCGTAAGGCTGCGGCCCGAAGGGCTAAGCTGCAAAATGCCGAGCCTGCGGCGAAAGAACAGCAAGAGCCTGTTAAATCTTAAAAAGAAAAATTATAAAAGATTATGACGACAATGGCAGTGGTGTCGGCAGAATCTTAGGCTCTATGTGCGTGATACTCGTGACCAGGTTCCTGTTCACGTCCACGAACACTGAGTACTGGTCCGCGGTCCATGAGCTACCATCTGCATGCTGTGTATTGCCCCCCTCGATGCTGACGATGGCTAACACGGTGCTTACGTTCATGCCTTCGGTCGCATACTGGGTACCGGCCGGAGTTACGCCCGTGACCTTATATCCCGCATTATTCAATATGTCCTTCACCGTTGCATTATTCAGCGCGATGCTCGTCGCCTGCGTCTTTTGGGCATCCGTCAGGCTCTGGGTGAACGTGAATCCTCCCTGGCTCGGGTTCGGCGTTACCGAATTCTGGCCGGTGGCCGGCATGGCCGTTGCAGTGGTGGTCGGGGATGGCGTACCATTATCCCCGAAGGAAGTGCAGCCGGCCACAAGCATCGTGGCGGCCGTTAAAGCAAGAGCGATCATTACTATTTTCATTTTCATATCAAATCACCTCTATAATACCCATAATGACATTTCTCGGTCGTGCTTATAGGGCTTATCTCACAATTTGTTAAGTTGCGATCTCTCCTTTTTTTCATCCGATCAATTTATTTTATGTTCCAGTGGGCATCAGGGGCTTGTTTATGTACGTGATCTTTATGATCGAATTTTGATCCAGGTCGACGAACACTAAGTACTCTTCCAGCTGCATTTCGTCCCCTCCCAGTACCTGGACCATGACATCATCCGGCGTTGAGTAGTCGTAAAAGCTCACTCCCTGGACGGTGTAACCGGAATCCAGCGCGCTATTGATAGTCGCGTTGGTCTTCGCTATGCTTATAGCCTGAGTTTTCTGGGCATCGGAGGGGTGCTCGGAGAAGTCGTAACGGCGGCAACAGTCTGGTTGCTCTCGCTATTACCGGATGAAGTACATCCCGCCGCCATGACGATAACAACGGTAAACACAAGAGCTGCGATCATTAGATTCATTTTCATCTCACATCACCTTCTTAGATGACGATTTCCAGCCAAGCTTAAAGGGTTTTTCTCACAATTTGTAAAGAGGCATATGCGGAGGGCGTTTATCGCTAAGAGGATAAAAACCAGGTGATAGTAAAACGAGAAAAAAATTATAGGGGGCCGCAGGAAGACGTTATTTTTCTACGGGGGCCTGCCCTATCTTTTGCGTGAGCTTTTCGAGGACTTCCTTACGCATGCCCTCGACGAACTTAACGGAGCCCACGACGAGGTGGCCTCCGCCACTGACGCCGCCGCCCTTGATCTCATCCCGCAGCTCCCGCACCATCTTCGGGATATTCATCAGCACGCCCTTCGACCGCAGAACGGCGAAGTCCGGGCCGAAGCCCAGCGTGACGACGGGCTTGCCCGCATTCTTTTTAACCAAAATGTCGTGGATCTCGCCCGTGGTCTTGCCGGGGGCGGGGAACGTGAACTTGTGGGCGAAGAGCTCCACGTCGATGACGTGCAGCAGGGCGCCGCTCGGCAGCTCCGTGGATCTCACGTGCGGCATCGAGGCGTCGAGCTGGTCGTTGATCATCTTCGTGGCCTGGTCGACAAGCAACGAAAGCAGAGCATTATGGCGCTTTTCATCGCCGAAGTTCAAAATGTCGTCCACGATGCCCTTGCCATCGTTATACCGCAGCCAGAACTGCTCGTAGTCCAGGGCCAGGGCCATCTTCTTCAGCTCTGCCTCTGGATACTTATCCTTGACGAGGGCCAGGTACAGGGCCCGCTCGGGTGCCTCCGACCGGTCGCCCACGGCGGCCACGGCGGCCAGGTGCTTGATCTTGTCCTCGACCTCCGGGTTGATCATCCTCGCTAATTCCATTCCCAGCATTCCGGCGGTGATGCCGAAATCGCTCCCGGCATGGTACGGGTTCACGTGAGCGACCAGGTACTGGTCCACGATCTCGTCCGGGTGATGGTGGTCCACGACCAGGAGGTCGATGTCGTAAACTTTCGCGAACTTGTACGCGTCCAGGTCCTCCTCGGTCGAGCCGTTATCCATGAGGATGATGAGTGGCATGGCCTGGCCGAACCGCGCATGGTCCTCCAGCGCCATGACCAGGTCCTTATTGATGTCCTCGAGCTCGTAGAAAGGAGCCTTCGAAGGCGATCGTGAAAAGAAATGATATTCGGCATCCGACTCGCCCTGCGCCTTTATCAGGGGAAGGCAGGCGCGCTCGACCGCGACGCCGGCACAGATGCCGTCCGCGTCCGCGTGGTGCCGGATGATAATGGGCTGGGACTTGAGAATGGCCCTGCGGATACGCCGGGCCACCTTCTCCATCTGGGGCCTGAGCTTCTCCAGCGCCTCGCTCTTAACTAAAAATTCGACGTGTGCCGGGGCCGCCCTCTCATCGATGGACTTCTCGATGGTGGCTTTTATTGGAACCGCATCCGCTTCAGAGAGCTTTTTGATCTCCAGGACTTCCATCTGGATGGAGCCGTTATGCAGCTCGATATCGCCGGTGGACTTGACCATATCCTCTAGATTGACCTCGGGATAGGCCCGCATGCCGGCTTCGGTGAATGCGGCACAGGAGACCACGCCGTCCTCGTCCGCAATTGTAAAAATGGTGGGCCCGCTCGTCTGCTTTATCTGGACGACTTCGCCGCTGATCGATACCATCTTACCGACGAACTTGCCGACCTCGCTCGATTTTTTGCGGGGCAGGCTCTTCTCGACCTCGATGAGCTTCATCTCGGTGACGCGCTCGGGCTTGAGGTCGAAATTACCATTAGGCTTGATCGTGTTTATCCTGACCAGGACCTCTTCGCCCGGGACGTACGTCTTGTTCACGTTGCTCGAATGGATGAGGCCTTTCGTCTGGTCGTTTAAGTTGACAAAAACGCCAAAGTCGGCCAGGTTAGCCACCTTGCCGATGTAGATCTTACCGGGGTCGAGGTCGGAGACGTCGCATGCCGCCGTGAGTTTGTAGACAGGCCGTATGTTCTTGCATTCGTTACATAATTCCTGGCCCGGGGCGACTGCCTTGCCACAGATACTGCAAATGGGCGCATTGCCGGTGCCCCCGCACGTCTGGCACTTTTCCCTTAACTGGATCTTGCCCGCGCCTTTGCACTTCGGGCAGAACCCTCCCGATAAAAGGCCTTTCAGGTCCTTTTCCGTCATCCCGATCAGATTGACGCTCTTTACTTTTCCGGTACCGCTACAATTGCTGCAGGGCTGCTCGCCCTTTACCAGATATCCTTTTCCGTGGCATGACGGACATTCTACGCTCATAATAATGACCCTAAATAAATTTCAATTTACGAAGTGTGTAAGTGGCTCTAAGAATATATAAACATGTTGAAATCGCTGCCTGAAAATATAGGCCAATAAAACCTCGCGTCTTCTTTTTATATTTATGGCTTAAAATCATAATGGGTTATTCATGGCGGGCGATAAAGATAGTGAAAAGTTCAGGGGCGGCATAGCGGGGCAATATGCTACCCCTTCGAAGATAGGCAGGGACGAGTCGAAATATTTCGGCGAAGGCGGTAAAGGCAGGACGAAAAAATGTCCTGTCTCGCATAAAAATTTTGAGAATTTCGCCACGATCGCGCCCTCGGATACCGAGCTACAATATTATTGCCCATACTGCGACGCCCTTATTGCAAGGGAATTCAACGATGAAGGCTTGAGCATTCGCAAGATCGAGGTCTATGATTGGGACCATACAGCTGAATAAATTATAATTTCGGCATCTTGTTCTTCGGCTGCATCTGTACAGGCTTTACGATCTCCAGCCCGCGCTGTTCCGGCTCGATGATCTCCGGCTTTATACTCTTATGCACCTTGAGAATGCCCACTCCGGCTGCCCGGGTGACCTTGACGAAATCAAATGCATCCTTTTTTTGTGATCGCTTATAGCTAAAGCACAGGGTCTCACGGCGCGTTTTCATGATGATACCGCTCTTGATATTGAGGATGAAGATAACGAGCAACAGGACAGCGAACGCCGAAAATGCGCTGGCGGTGAAGCCCAGCATTTTTACCTGGCCCGGAAAGTAAGTGGCCTCGCCCAAACACAGCAAAGCCAAAAAAGCGGTAACGAGGGCGTAAAAAGCCCACTTCCACTCGTAGACCGTGTAGCAGCCCATCGATACCAGGCTCTCATATTGAATGTCGTAAAACTGATCGCCTTTGATGTGAATGAGCCTCCTGTCCGTGGCCGCAAGCTCTTCGGCGCCGAACGGCGACTCCTTTTCCAGGGAAAAAACGGCTTTCTCCCCGGCATACAAGAATTTATCCAGTCTGGTCATTCTCAAAGACCCTTCCTAAATTCTCTATATCAAGCCTTTTGGCTTGCTCTATAATTTCTTTCTATGGAGTATGGTATATATTTGCTTTTTTCTGGTCGGAACGTCAAAATATTACCTCCCCGGGTAAAGTATTTCATCAAACAGCCATAATCTAATAAGTGCTTAACTAAAAAAGGAATGATCAGGAGGCGAAAGAATAGTTAAAGTCATAGGAGAAGAGCGGGAAGTGCTGGGATATCTCAAGGTCGCCCTCGACCGGAACCAGCTCGATGGCGTGAGCTCAAGGCAGATCGCGGACGATCTGGACGTCAACATCGATCGTGTGAATGAGGTTTGCCAGAGCCTGGAAAACAAAGACCTTGCACATATTGAAAAGAGGAATATGGTCAACGGAAAGGTGAAAGACCTCATCGTCTGGATAAAGCCCAGGGGGATCGACAGCCTGCAAAAAGAGCACGGCACGCCCATATAACTGAATTTTTTCCCTTTATTACCAGTACAAGCGGCCGATAATTTTAATATATATGAGCGGCACTTTACTGCTGTAATCGCGGGCCTGTGGTCTAGTCGGCTATGACGTCGCCTTCACACGGCGGAGATCAGGGGTTCGAATCCCTTCGGGCCCATTGTTTTTTATGTTAAAGGAAATTGCTAAATACATTAACGATCTTATTATTTAAGCGATTGTATATTTTATAGAAGAGGTACTAACATGAAGAACGTGGACTTAAAGCTGGAAGGTAATATTCTCATCATCAAGGTCGACCTGGGCAAGGATTTCGGGCCCTCGTCGTCCGGCAAGAACGTCATCGTAGCCTCGACCGAGGGCAATCAATCCGTCCCCGGCAAAGAGGACGTTAAGATCGGGCTTAACATTTACAAAAAGAAATAACGATTTTTTTTCTAATTTTTCTTTGGCTGCAAGACGATAAAAGATTTAGCCTGGTAACTTCAATTATATTGGGTCGAGTGACTATACTCTGAGGAGAGATCACCATGGAGACTAAGGTGAGCGTCGAAACAAGAAAAAGCATAGACGAGCAGCTGGGTATCATCAAGGCTTACGTGGATGGTTTTGAGCTATTCGTGCCGAAGGATGAGACCGCGCTTGGTGAGCTCAGTGAGCTGATAAAGGCGGTCGCGCAGCGGGTTAAAGAGCTGGATGATGCCCGCATCAAGCGTAAACATCTCCTGGGGGAGTTGAACCGGGCCTATACCGAGCTCGAGGAATCTCATAAGAAATTTGCGGAAAATATCAAGGCGGGAACTCCCTGAGAACCAGAATTATGATAGTTAACGCCGTTAAGTAACATTTATTTATACTTAGACACATACATTTTATAACGTTTATACCATAGGCCGCCCAAGCCGGCATATGGCGATATGCATTTAAGAGTATAAGCCGGGGGATGCCCATGGATATAATGGACGAATTAGGCCAAAAGGAGATAGTCGTCAAGGACTTTTTGGACGACATGAGATACATCAAGGGCTATTCGAGTATAATGTGCCCTCTGACGGACGAGTATATTAAAAACCATAACAGGACTTTATTTTATAGCGGCGATGTCCTCGAGTACCAGGTCGGCACGAACCGGCTGGTCAAGGCGGTGGTCGATGGCGACGCGCTGGTCGTAAAAAAGGACGGGGTCGAATATCGGGGGGATAAGGCTCGGGCTCTCTTCGGCGATGACTCCGACTTCAAGAAATGGAAGAAGACGTGGGACGGCGAAAAGAACGCGCTGGTCACCGACGCCTGTGCACATCTGGAAGTTTACCAGCTGAACCACGTGTGCGCATGGAAGGAGCTTCTATTACCCAAGGAATTTAAGTTCTGCACCATCCAGGAAATGATGGCATTCCTCAAGTCGAGGGAGTTCGAATCGGTACAGGCCCGATACCTGCCGTTAAAGGACGCGGCGAAGAAGTAGCGAAGAAGTTGCCGGCCTATTTCTTTCAGCCAGCGCATGAGAAACTATTTTTAACCTGGTGGGCTAATTAGGGCTGCAATGGACTCGATCATCATCATAGGCCTTGTGGCCGGCGCGCTCACCACCAGCAGCTCCATACCCCAGGCGGTAAAGATCTTACGGACGAAGTCAGCCAGGGATGTCTCGGCGCTGTTTTTCATTCTCATGTCCGCGGGTATGTGCCTGTGGCTGGTCTACGGGCTCTATCGCAGCGATATCGCGCTGGTCCTGTGGAATGCCGTGAGCCTGACGTTCTGTGTTTCGATACTGGTGATGAAGCGCATTTATGGCTAATGATGCCGGCGATCACTCTTTTATGCTATAACTCTTGAAATACGGGGGATACCATATGTGGCCTTTTTCCCGGATCGGATCCCGGTACGTGATCCCATCGCCATTCTTTTCTACCGCCACGATGTATGAATGATATTTCATACGCCTGACTTCGGGCCTCCCGTCGTTTTTCTCGGCTTCGCTTCGTGTGATGCCATTATATTTTTCATACGATTCAGCAGAGGATCGATGACCTAACAGGTCATATTTATAAAACAGGTAAGCGTCCGGCGTATCTTCTATGACCAGCCACTTGAGCGGGTTCATGGTCGCTATTGTCCAGGCCCTCGTTTTTATGGATGCATATGTCTTTGTGCCGGCGCCAAGTGTCATCATCAGGCCGAAAAATGCGATATATGGCCAGGGGTCGTAGATGCTTGCCAGGCCGACGGCCATTGCGGCTAAGTAGGCAACGCTGGCGAGCATGATGAACGCGCTGGGCCCGCCCATGATGCCCAGCGTGTATTTCCTGTCCGATAGCGGGTAAAATAACGGTATTCCCGGGTATGCCAGGTAGTCGACCGTTATATGGGAGATCGCTCCCGCTAAAATGGCCATGAAAGCTACGGGGCTAAATGGCTGTGTAAAGCTATTGAAAGCACCCAGGCTCGAAAGCAACACAGCCGGCACAACGGCAAGCAAAGCGATGATAAAAGCCCCTAAAAAGCTATGGGTGATCCCACCATGCGTAAAGATATACAGCTTCGGATCCCGGTTCGAGAAAAAGCTGAACAGGACGTCCACGTCGATGAGCACCGCCCCCAGGATCCCATACAGTGCGAGGTCAGGCCTGCCGATGAGGACAAAGATGATCGTAATGATCAGGGCATGGGTAAGAGAGTCCACGCATTTACTGTTTTACCACGAGCATAAATATGTTATGTGTCGCTGTTTTCGTCAATATGCTATTTGAAGCTGGAGCAGAGAGGGGCCTTTGATAAAGGAATTACCATGACAGATGATGCCGGGACAAAAGAGGGCGGCCGGGATGCTTCTATCCTATTTCAGGGCGTCCGTATCTTCGATGGTAAAAGCGAGAAACTTAAGGACAACATGAACTTACTGGTCGTCGGGGACAGGATCGAGATCATGTCTCATCATGCCATTAAGACGCCCGAAGGCACGACGATCATCGACGGCCGCGGCCGTGTCCTTACGCCGGGCTTCATCGACGCGCATTTTCACTGTATGTTCTATCGGACCATTTCCGAGACCATATCGACGACCCCGTGGGTTGCCGGCATATGGGCTAAGGAAGCGCTGGAGCTCGCATTAATGCGGGGGTTTACGACCATCCGGGATTGTGGCGGGGCCGATGGAAGCATCGCATGGGCTGTCGACCATGGATATATCAAGGGACCTCGCCTGTTCCCCTCGGGCATGGCCATAAGCCAGACGGGCGGCCACGGGGACTTTCGGCCGCCGTATGCTTCTCATCCCTACTTCGGCTGTTTCCGTGACGGGCCGCATTCGATCAAGGGCTTATCCGTTATTGCCAATGGCCCCGATGAGGTACGGGAAGCTGCACGGGAGAACTTAAAGAATGGCGCGACCCAGATAAAGCTCATGGCCAGCGGAGGCGTCGTATCCCAGTACGACCCCCTCCACGTTGTGGAGTATACGCCGGAAGAGGTCAGGGCGGCGGTCAGCGCCGCGGCCAACTGGGGGACATACGTCACCGCACACGCCTATAATCCCGCTTCCGTCCGCATGCTGATGGAGAACGGGGTAAAGGTCATCGAGCACGGCCACCTGCTCGATGAAGAGACCATCCGGCTGGCATCGGAAAAAGGCGTTATCATTTGTACCCAGATCGTGAACTATTGGGCCCTCGATAAATTCGGGGATGAAGAGGGACTGACTGCCGAAAATATTCGGAAGAACCGACAGGCGTTGGAGGGTTTCGACGGTATCATACCCCTTCTCAAGAAGTACAGGATAAAGACCGGTTTCGGGACGGACCTGGTAGGGCCGGTTCACCGGTTCCAGAACAAGGAATTTACGCTCCGGGCAGAATATTTCACGCCCGTCGAGATATTACGGCAGGCCACGTCCGAAAGCGCCGAAATAATCCGGATGTGCGGCCCACTGAACTGTTATGGGATGTTCGGCGAGGTCAAGGAAGGCTATCTGGCCGACTTGCTGCTCATCGACGGCGAGCCGCTGGCGGATATCTCGATACTTGAAAACCCGGAAAAATGTTTACAGGTTATCATGAAAGACGGAAAGATATATAAAAATATATCAGGCCGGTAAAGACCGGCCCTGAATTTTTCTTATTTACTTAATATGTCTGTTATGATCCTGCCGTAGGCTGGTCTCGTGATGAGTATCCCGATGAATACGCCGAGTATGGTGGTGATGGCGAATCCCTGGAGGGAG
>Ga0209039_10000400_pt1 | contig 42261 bp, 23 predicted proteins | sample BogFormECP12_OM1_FD_188238 | JGI IMG/M metagenome (GOLD analysis project Ga0209039, IMG submission 188238) | Bog forest soil microbial communities from Calvert Island, British Columbia, Canada - ECP12_OM1 (SPAdes) (version 2) | ecosystem: Environmental > Aquatic > Freshwater > Wetlands > Bog ...
CTAGTACGCAAACCCGTCCGGCTGGGGCTCGGCACCCACCCAAACCTCGCGATCGACGAAATCGCGGCCGGCTTCCAGCGCCTTCCGGTTGATTTCCAACAGAGCCACTTTCTTGACCTTATCCTCGATCGCGCCGAGGGCGGTGGCGGCCGACAGGCACTCCGTTTCTTCGAGCAGTGCGCCCATCAGTACCATGTTGGCAGCTTTGGCCGAACCCAGTTTGTCGGCGATCTCGGAGGCGGGAATGCAGATCACCCGCGCCTCAGGCGGCGTGAAATCGGAGGGCAGGCTGGCGTGGTTGTAAAGGATAATGCCCTCGGCCGGTACATGCGACGCAAACTTGCGCAGCGAGATCTCGTTCATGGCAATCAGCACGTCCGGATGCAAAGCCACGGGCGACCCGATACGTTCCTTGGAGAGACACACGGTGCAGTGCGCGCTGCCCGAGCGCATCTCCGGCCCGTAGGAGGGCAACCAGCTCACGGCGAGCCCTTCCCGCATGCCCATCTCGGCCAGCAACTGGCCCAGCAGCAGCACGCCCTGACCGCCGAACCCAGCTACGTTGATCGTCATCTGCTGAAAGTGATGAGAGTGCCTCAGCGGCCCGGGCGTGCCGGGCACTTTTTCTCTATTCCCTATTCCCTGTTCCCTGTTCCCTGCTTGCTGTTTCCTGTTCCCTACTTGCTGTTCCCTGTTCCCTGTTCTCTGCCCCCCGTCTTCGATCTCCAATACCTCCGGCACTGGACGCTGGGGCGGGGCGTTGTTACCCAAGGGTTCGGGCTTCTTGTCGCGGAAGGCGTTTAGCGGGAACACCGGAATCATTTTCTCGGCCACCCATTGGCGAGCCTCCACCGGTTCCATGCCCCAGATCGTCGGGCAGGGCGAAAGGATCTCGACAAACGAGAAGCCCAGGCCCTGGCGCTGATTGTCGAGCGCCTTGCGAATCGCCCGCCGCGCCTTCATGATGTTCTTGTTGTCGGAGACCGCCACGCGCTCGATGTATACCGGAGCTTGCAGGGTGGCGAGCAGTTCCGACATGTGCATGGGGAAGCCTTCATTCGCCGGCCGCCGACCCCAGGGCGAAGTGGTGCTCTTCTGGCCGATCAGCGTGGTGGGCGCCATCTGCCCGCCGGTCATGCCATAGATGGCATTGTTCACGAAAAAGACGGTAATCTTTTCTCCCCGGTTGGCGGCGTGGACGATCTCCGCCGTGCCGATGGCGGCCAAATCGCCGTCGCCCTGATAGGCTATAACAATCTTATCCGGGCAGGCCCGCTTGATTCCGGTGGCCACGGCCGAGGCGCGCCCGTGCGCAGCCTGGACGTTGCCCACGTCGAAGTAGTAGAAGGCGAACACGGAGCATCCCACCGGGGTCACCAGGATTGTCTGGTCTTTCAGGCCCAACTCCTCCACCGCCTCGGCGATAAACTTGTGCACCACGCCGTGCCCACAGCCGGGGCAGTAGTGCGTCTGGTGCTTCAGCTCCGCCTTGCGCTCGTAAACGCTATAAAACACCGGCGACTTGGAGTGGATCACTTCGTATCCGTCGTTGGCAGCTTTCGGCTCCTTTGCGCCAACGCTGCTTTCCTCTGTCATACTCATTCCCTCCAAGTAGCGCTAATAGGCTGTATTTTCATAGACATCGTCGCTCTCGGCGAATATCATCCTTTGTTTTCATGCACATCGTGGCTTCCCAAGTTACGCCCAAGACCCAACCCTTTATTTTCAGTAACATGGTGGCTTCGCTTCCCCGAATTTGAAGTGACCGGTCGGCGGCAACCCGGGCGATGAGGCCTCCCCGCGCAACACGAGCCTTTACGCTCCGGTTTGTTTTCGGTTTGTTTTTTAGGGCCGATCCTTTCTTTTCAATAAGTAGCCCGCTTTGTTCCGAAATATACCTAGGCGAAATTCGATCTCCTCTTCGCGTAGGATGCTCTCTGATTTCGAGTTCCCCTTCGGACCAAAATGCCGGGCTAAAGCCCGTCGCTACACGGTCACGGGCGAGCGGACGGCCAGTTCCGCGCGCAGTTCCTCCACCGACGGCACGTTGCCGCCGCCGCGCCCGTAGAATTCCACCGGCACTCTACCGTTGAGCGCCAGGCGCACGTCTTCCACCATCTGTCCGTTGCTCAGCTCCACCACCAAAACCTTCTCGACGCGCGAGGCCGCTTCCGCCAGCGCCCGGGAAGGAAAAGGCCACAAGGTGATGGGCCGGAACAGGCCCGCCCGGAGCCCGTCGCGGCGAAGCTCTTCCACCGCGGAGCGCAGAATGCGGGAAACGATCCCATAGCCCACCAGCAGCACGTCAGCGTCGCCCGTCTGGTAGGCTTCGTGGCGCGGTTCCTCTTGCTGCGCCCGAACGTACTTCGCTTCCATCTGGCGCTGGTGCGCTTCCAATTCATCCGGTTCCAGGAAAATGGAACTTACCAGGTTCTTGCGCGTCTCCGCCGTCCCCTTCACCGCCCAAGGTTTCTCCGGGGGCGTTGCCTTGCGATACTCGAGCTCCAGCGGCTCCATCATCTGCCCCACAAAACCGTCGCTCAGCACCACGGCCGGGTTGCGGTATTTGTCCGCCAGCTCGAAGGCCAGCGTGGTGAGGTCCGCCATCTCCTGCACGGAAGCCGGGGCCAGCACGAGGTTGCGGTAATTGCCATGCCCGCCGCCCTTGACCATGGCAAAGTAGTCGCTCTGCTCGGGCGCGATGTTGCCCAAGCCGGGCCCGCCGCGCACGATGTCCACGATCACGCAAGGCAGCTCGGCGCCGGCGATGTAGGAGATACCTTCCTGCATCAAGCTGATGCCAGGGCCGGAGGATGCGGTCATGACGCGGACCCCTGCCGCAGCCGCGCCGTACACCATGTTGATGGCGGCTACTTCGCTCTCCGCCTGCAAGAACGTCCCGCCCACCTGCGGCAGGTACAACGCCGCCGCTTCGGCGATCTCGCTGGCTGGAGTAATCGGATATCCATAGTAGGCGGTGCAGCCGGCAAGGATCGCCCCCTTCATTACTGCCACGTTGCCTTTACAAAGCTGCCGCATACTTGCCTCCTGGAAGAGCCATCAGCACTCAGGCGTCAGCTCTCAGCAAGAAAAGCCCGCGGCCTTTACTGATAGCTGATGGCTGATAGCTGATAGCTGCTCCTGGCTCTTGCATCACGCGCTGGCAGGGGCCATTGCACCGTGTTCCGTCCGCAGGCCCGCCTTGGTCAGCCGGTACACGACGATGGCTCCCGGCTCGGGACAGCAATAGAAGCAGATGCCGCATCCTGTGCAGCCTTCGCCGGTGTACTCAGCCGGATGCACGCCGTAAGCACTCAGGTTAGCCGCCAAGGCCAGGCATTTGGGCGGGCACGACTCCACGCATAACCCGCAGCCCTTGCACTCCTCGACGCTGATAATCACTCTTCCCCGCGGTTGACCGGCCATTGTCTACCTTCCTTGGAGGACGGAAAGCAGAAGGCAGTAGGCAGAAGGCGGAAGGCAGTAGGCAGAAAGCAGAAGGCAGTCGGCAGAAGGCAGTCGATGGTTGGCAGTCGCGGATTGACCGCTTTTGCCTGCATCTTATCGCCGATTCCCAACGACCTTCTGCTGCCCAATTTCTACCGCCTTCCGCTCCTAGCCTACCGCCAACCGCTGGCTACCTTCTGCGTAATGCCGACCGTCGACTGCTGTCTTCTGCCTACCGCCTTCTGCCTACTGCCTTCTGCCTTCTGCTTACTGTCTACTGCCTACCGCCTTCTGCCTACTGCCTTCTGCCTTCTGCTTACTGTCTACTGCCTACCGCCTTCTGCCTACTGCTTTGCCATGCCTACCAGTTCAGTCCCCGGGTGCTGCAACCATTTGGTGCGCTCACAGTACTCGTAAAGCTCACCGCGGAATTTCGGGTGTGCGATTTCGATCAGAGCTTTCGCCCGCTCCCGGATGGACTTGCCGTGCAGGTACGCCACACCGTACTCGGTGACAACATAGCGGATGAGCCCACGCGACGTCACCACTCCCGCCCCTGGATTCAGCATGGCAACGATCCTGGAAATGGCGCCATCTTTGGCGGTGGAGGGCAGGGCGATGATCGGTTTGCCGCCCTTCGATCGCGACGAGCCCCGCAGAAAGTCCACCTGCCCGCCGATTCCGCTGTAGAACGTGGTGCCGATGGAGTCCGAACATACCTGCCCAGTGATGTCGACTTGCAGCGCCGAGTTGATGGCCACCATGCGATCGTTGTTGGCGATAAGCCGCGGGTCGTTGGTGTAGGCGTTTGGGTGAAACTCAAAGATCGGGTTGTTGTCGACGAAGTCGAACAGCTTCTTGGTCCCCAGCACGAAGGCGAGAATGATCTTGCGCGGATTGAAGTTCTTGCGCGCGCCGGTGATCACTCCCGCTTCCACCAATGGGATGGCGCTGTCGGAGATCGTCTCCGTGTGCACGCCCAGGTCCCGGCGGTCCATCAGGAAGGGCAGCACGGCGTTGGGAATGGCGCCAATCCCCGTTTGCAGCACCGCGCCGTCCTCGATCAGGTCGGCCACATGGCCCGCGATCGTGACGTGTAGATCGGTAATTTCCGGGTTGGGCAACTCGGATAGCGGCCGCGAAGACTCGACGAAGGCGTGGATCTGGCTGACGTGGATAAAGCTGTCGCCAAAGGTGCGCGGCATCTGGTCGTTCACCTGCGCCAGCACCGTCCGCGCACACTTGGCGGCGGTGAGGGTGGTGTCGACGCCCACGCCGAAGCTGCAGAAGCCGTGGGCGTCGGGCGGCGAAACCTGGATCAGCGCCACATCCAACGGCATGGCGCCGCTTTCGAACAAGTCTTCCACCTCGCTCAGGTACACCGGCGTGTAATCGGCGCGACCCTCGTTCACCGCCTCCCGCACGTTAGGGCCGATGAACATCGCATTGTGACGAAAGTGGCCTGCCATCTCCGGCGCCACATAGTCGGCACGCCCGGTGGTGAGCAGGTGGACCACTTCCACATCGTGCACGAACGGCCCCCGACGGATGAGAGCCTCCACCAGGGTCTCCGGTTCCGCGCAGCCCGGCTGGATATACACCCGCATTCCACATTTCACGGACTGCAACGCCTCCTCCGGCGTCCGCAGCTTCTTCCGGTATTCAGTCTCCCATAACATCCCGTCGCTCCGAACTGGCTCTCAGCTCTCAGCCATCAGCTCCTCAGCAAAAAGCCGCCCTCGTTGCTGTGTGCTGATAGCCGACGGCTGATGGCTTGGTTGAGCCGCTGCAACCGATCACTGAAAACTAATTGTGAGCCGCGCGGGCCGCAAAGCTGCCTGGAACGGCCTGCTTTCCTGCGCGCGCTTCTTCATAGCCTACCGCCACGTAATAGATGGCACGGTCGAAGAAATGGCCGAGCAGTTGCAGCACTTCCAGCTCACCAAAAAGCTCCACCGGACGGTCCTGAATTGATTCCCAGGTCAGGAACTCCCAGAGGTTCTCCTTGGTCATGGCAATCGACCAGATCACTTCCGTCAAAGGCACTTTCTGGTGATAGCGCCGGGCGCCGATTTCCCGGTAATGCCGCTCGACATCCACGTCCTTCTTCTCCAGCAGCCATTCCCCCAAATGTTGGTAAATCTCGTGCACGCGTAGTTTCAGTTCCTCGTGAGGCACGTTGCTGTAATTCCGTGTGCAATCCGACTCCTGGACCTTTCGGAGAAGACTGCTGGCCAAAGCGTCGGAGTGGGCCTCGATTAGGCGCACCAGTCGATATGCAAGCATCATCACCGCCTCCCTCTCCTTCCCCTTACTGAGCTTCCTCCTTCTTCTCGTCAAAGACTGTGATTGATGGCACTTCGGGCTGTGACGGTCATCACCAATCTTGGTGGCATTTTGCCACACTGAGAGGAGCTTGGAGTGCAGAGCCGCTGGCGGAACCGCTGGCCATTGTCAAAAATCGAGGGTTAGGCAGCACGCAGGTTGCTCTTTTGCGTGTTTGTGGCGATAATTCCATTTGATCCCGCTCGACGCCTTTCCGCTTCTCGACGCCGCGCTCAATCTGGCGAGCGCGATCTTGCTGGTACTCGGCTTTGTCTTCATCCGCCGCCGCGACATTGCCGCCCACAGGGTGTGCATGCTCTCTGCTGTCGGGACCTCAACGCTCTTCCTCGTCTGCTACCTCTGGTATCACGCACATCACGGGGTGACGCGATTCCCAGGCCAGGGCGGAGTCCGCGCCTTTTATTTTACTCTGCTGACGACGCACACCGTCCTGGCCGCCGCCATTGTCCCGCTGGTGATCGTCACCCTGATTCGGGCGCTCCGCCGCACTTTCGATCGTCACAAGCGGATCGCCCGCTGGGCGCTGCCGCTGTGGTTCTACGTCTCCGTCACCGGCGTGGTAGTGTACTGGATGCTGTACCAAGTGAGGTGGTAGGTCCCAGCCGTCAGCTATCAGCTCTCAGGTCTCAGCGATCAGCAAGTCATGCCGAAACCCGGATTCTTTGTGGCTGACGGCTGATAGCTATAGCCCAAGGAGATTGCATTGACCGGTTCCCGAAAGATGCCTCCCGTCTTCACGATGCTGCTGGCGACCCTGGCCTTCGTGCTGGTGCCCTTCCTGTTCTGGTATCTGACGTGGTTCGGCCGCAAGCTGAGCGACGCCGATCTGGGAAAGTACCTGACGGATACTTCGGCCCCCCACCAGACGCAGCACGCTATCGCCCAGTTGGCGGACATGATGGCGCGGCACGACCCGGCCGCCCAGCGCTGGCACCCGCCGCTGCTGGCCCTCGCTCGCAACCAGGAGAGCGAATTTCGCCTGATGGCCGCCTGGGCGATGGGGCAGGACGCGAAGTCGGACGACTTCCACCAGGCGCTGCTCGCCCTGCTGCGCGACCCTGAGCCCGTGGTGCGCTGGAACGCCGCCCTCGCCCTCATCCGCTTTGGCGACGCGAACGGCGAGCCGGAGCTGCACCTTATGCTGCGGCCTTACACGTTGCCGGCGCCGGCGACCGGCTCCATCGCCCTGCGGGTGAAGGCCCAGGACGCCTTCGAAAGCGGGACCGTCGTGGCCCGCATCAAGGATGAAAACGGGAACGATCAGGACGTGCGATCGCCGATGTCCGGGGCACTGGAGCGATGGATCGTTAGCGGCGGCGCCCACGTGGTGAGGGGCGACGCGATCGCGGTGCTGGCGCCCGGGGCCGATCAGGTGTGGGAGGCGCTGCGGGCGCTGGTGCTGGTGGGTCAGCCGGCCGACCTCGAGGACGTCGAGCGCTTCGCGCGTGGCGTCCCCGGCATGAACGAAAGAATCCGGCAGCAGGCGGAGTTGACGGCCAAGGCGATCCGAGGCAGGCAGGGTAGACGGTAGACAGTAGACGGGTAAGAGCCCCTTTTCCCTCATTCCGTATACCGTCTACTGAATCTTCCCCGTCTACCGTCTGCCGTCTACCGAGATTCACTGCACGTTCAGCGTCACTGCCGCCTGATGCGTTAAGCTGCCCGACGTGCCCGTCACGGTGATGCTGTACGTGCCCGCCGGCGTCCCGGTCGGAGGAGGAGGACCAGTGCTGCTGCTGCTGCCGCCGCCGCAACTCGCGAGGCCGAGAGCCAGCAGCAGGAGCATCCCGGCCAGCGCGATCCCTACCAGCACGCGCCGGCGACCGCGACTGGTCCAGGCGAACCCAACCCACGCCAGGAAAAGCACCGCCAGAGGCACGAGCAGGGGCGTGGGCATTGGGCGCTGCCTGTGATTGCCCGTCGGCGGCGCCAGCGACCGCGCCGCGGTGCTGGCCGTCAGCGTCGACGTCGCCCCTGTCTGGGTGCTGGGCGTTACCGGGCTCGTGACCGAACAGGTTGGCAGTGTACCGCTGAACCCGGAGGGCGTCGCCACCGTGCAGGTGAGGGTGACCGCGCTGTTGAAACCAAAAGCGCTGGTTATGGTGAGGGGATACATCGCCGAACTGCCGGCGACGACGGTGTTGGTGGTGGTCGTGGCGGTGAGGCCGAAGTCCGGGTTGGCGGTGATGGTCACGGTGTTAGAAACCGGACTGGCACTATAGTTGGTATCACCCATGTACTCGGCTGTAACCGTAGCCGAGGCGGTGAAGGCGGTGGTAAGCACCGCCGTCAACGAGGCGTTCGCGCCTGTGGCGAAATCGAAAGCAGTTCCGGTGTAAACCGGAGTGCCGCTGATCGGCGTGCCTCCATTAAGGAACTGCACCGTACCGGTCGGGGCCAAGCCGTTGCTGGTGGTGCTCACTGTTGCCTTCAAGGCAAAAGTACCGCCACTCTGCGGTGTGTCCGTCAGCGTGGTACTGGTGGCGGCTTGCGTGATAGTGACGGCGTAGGCGGCCGACGAGCTGGTGTTGTAGCTGGGGTCACCCTGATAGGCGGCGACCACGGAATGCGTACCCGCGATGAGTTGGATGTATTGATCCTCGGCGAAGCCTTCGCTGTTCAAACTGTAAGTGCCCGGGGTGTTGGAAGGCGGCGCGCCCTGGTCTTCCGAAGCCGGTAGCGGTTGTCCGTTATCGGTAACTTTCACCTGCCCGGTCGGGCAGGGAATCGCCGTGGTGGAGGTGGAGCATTGCGTGCCGCTGGCGTTGGTCACGTCCAGTCGCAACACGTAGGGGCTCCCATAAGTCAGAGGGCTAGCCAAGGTCCCATTGGCACCGGCCACCGTTACCAGCGTCTCGCTGCTCTCTTTGCCCACTGTCACTTGCACCGGGGGGTTCGAGTCGCTGGACCCATAGGTTCCGTCACCGGGATAATGCGCGGAGACGTAATACGTCCCACCGGGGAAAAAATCGGTAGACCAGGTTATAGTCCCGCTGCTCAGCGTGTTGAAGTCGATCCCCGCCAAGGGTATCAAAGAGCCCTTTGGGCACGGGACCGTTTGAACCTGACAGCCGATCAGGGAAACGTCCCCCGACACCGACGCGCTGCCGACGCCGCTTTGGGGGATAACCCTGACGGTGGCAGTGACATTTTGGCCGTGGGTGGGGTTCGTCGGGGATAGGGTCAGTGTGGTCGACGTAGGCTGGAAACCGGGGCCCTTAGTCCAATTGTTCACCAGGTTGGCGACGTTCACCGTGCCGAGGCCCGTGGCTGTGTCGTACCCCGTGCCGGCGAGCCAGGCGGGTGAGTTGGTTCCCTTCGCTTGCAGGGCGGGATTCACCACGATGCCGTACACGCCGTTGTTGAGAGCGTTGCTGCAGTTCGGCGAGCCCCCCGCGCACGCCACCGAGTTGTTGCCAGTGGTTACATCGTAGAAAATGCAGGAGGTATTCGTAACCGCGGACGAATTAGAAGTGCAGTAGGCGCCGTTCGTCGCGGCGTATTTGGCCAGCGGGTAGAGAACGAAATTCGCGTTGCCCTGTCGTTCGCCGTTCTGGGCTTGCAGCACCAGGGCCATGACGCCGGCGAACGCCTGCGCCGACGCTGAAGTCCCTCCCACCCCTTGGAAGTCCACGTAAGGAGAGTTGAGGTCGCAGGAGGTCGTGTTGCTCCCCCCATTGGCATCGGCCTCGCAGACGACAAAAAAGCTGCCATTCTGGCCGTTGCTGGCAAACAAAGACACGTCGGGGGTATCGCGCACGCCATCGGCGGGCACGCCGGTTCCGGTTTGCCAACTGGGCTTGGCATACCCTTGAGAGCAGGCGGCGTCGACGCAGTTACTGGGACCACCGCCGCCGCCGACAAGATCAGATCCCCCGGAATCCGGGTTGCAGACCGTGCTGTTGGTCAGGCCGTAGTCCAAGTTCTGCGCGCACGCGGAGTCGTTCCACGGGATCTCGGGAATATAAGACTTTACCGAAGCCTGGGTAGTCGAGTTATTGGTGGTGTTCCAGTAAGCAGACGGCACGGTGCCGTTGCTTAAGTCTGTCCCGCCCACGGCAACGTTAAAGGGCGTGGAGGCTTCCCCGCCGACGGCGAGGCCCATGGTCGCCACGATTTCCGTCCCGCCGTCACAGCCAGCCGAGCCGTTGTCGCCTGCCGCCACTACCACGGTGATGCCTTGGGCGGCCGCCTGCTCCCAGAGCGAGGAGTAGAAAGCGTTGCCGCTAGCGCCCAGGGATGCCTCGCAGGCACCGTAGCTATTGCCCAAGATCGGCGCGATGTTGTTATCAACGATGTAGACGGCGGAGAGATCGACGCCCGCGAAGAACGAGCTGTTCTCGACCGGCATCTCCGAAACCACCAAGTCAATGGTCGCGCCCGGCGCTACCGCGCTGGTCCACTCGGCGTCGAGAATGGCCTCGCCCTCATCACCGGTGGCGAATTGGATCCCAGGGTCGGGGCCGTCGAGGACAACGTTGAAGTTACTGGGGCACGGGGGGTTCGTGGTACTGGCCGTGTAGGGCAAACCGAACAGCGTATAAAAACTCGCCAGATCCTGACAATTGATATTCGACTGGGCGACGACGGCGATCGTCTGTCCGGTACCGTTGACTGGTGGGCTCTGGTTCCAAAGGGGGAGCACATTGTAGATGGTGGCGAAGTCGTACGGCCCGACGCCGTAGGAAGTCTCGCCATTCCCGCCGCAGGCTGGAGCGCCGGACGGGCACACATAGGTAAAGAGCGGTTTCACCTCGCCGGTGGCCTTAGTGCGCTCGAATGTGCCCAGACGGTGGTACTGCGGCTTCCTGGGAAAACTATTCAACGAGTTAATGCCGGCCACCACCGGCGCGAGGGCGGCGGGAATTTGGGGGTCGGTAGCGTTGGCCCAGTGAGCCTCGCCGTTGACTACGTACTGGTGGATCTCGGTGTGAAAGGCCTGTCGCACCAAGCCCGCCGTGCCGGAAAACTCGATCACGGTGCGGCCGTTGGCGACACGATTCACCGGGAGGCCCTGTGAGGTGAGCCAGTCGGTCACTACCTGAATGTCCGCGTCGGAGGGACCGAACTGCTGGCCAAACTGCCGGGGCGTGAGCCACTGGTGAAAGTTGGGCCGCGACTTCACCTGCTGGTCAACCAGGAGCTGCCGCAGAGCGGTTTCCTGATCCGCCGACCGTCGCAACACCAGCAGCATCCGCGGCATGGACAAGCTGTCGGGGGCCAAACCTTGGTCGTACTGGGATCGGGCCAGCGGATGGACGTTGCCATGCAGCGTGACTAACGTCTGCGGGTCCACGGCTTGGGTGACGCGCGCCGGTACGCGGGTCCCTTGAGCGCTCGCGCAGAAAGACGCGACGAGGATGAAAAATGATGCCAAGGTGCTGTGAGCGGCCAACCGATGCGAAAATTTCATGCTGCCTCCTAGATAAATGCTAGCCCGTAACTGCGAGGCACGTTTCCTGCCAACCCCTCCATCACCTCTAATCCATCATCGATCAGCGGCTTCCAGTCTATCGAAATGCCGATCGGCGTCCACCGGTTCTGGTTGAAATCCACCGCCATTGGTGGATTTGAACCATCGCCCGGCAGGAGGTCAGGGGATCGACCGTGGAGCTGGCTTTGCCTTTGGGGCAGTCGCGGTGCTGGCGCAGCCAGGGGAGTTCGTCAGTCATGCCGCACGGCCTCGCGTTGTCGTGTTGCGACTTGTTAGATGCTTCGGCGACCCTGCGCGCCAAACGCGGAAAGAATCAAGCGGAAGGCAGTGTCCGATGAAGGATAAGTGGAAGGCATAGAGCCTCCGCGCCGAAGGCGACAAGTAAACTAAGCCAGCGCCCGATCTTGCTCGCACCTAAAAACTCCAACCCCTCGCTGCCACCAGTCGTGCTACTCAAAACCCCGGCCTCTTCTCCAGGCCTTGCGGTGAGATTGTCCGACCCGCCGTTTTGGTTGCCTTGATTGGGTTTTCAGTTTCCAGTTCTCAGCGTCCCAATTAATGTTTCGGACTTCTTGCTGGTGAGTTCCATTTTCGGTGGGGAAGAGCGACAAATGATCCACGGATTACACAAATTTCAGAGATTGAAAACCCAAGGAGCCTGGAGATACTTTCAGACAACTTCTTTTGTCCCGTTCAATCCGCAAAATCTGTGGATCAATTCCTTCTCTTAGTGGCGCGATGAGTGAACCTACTCGAGAGCTTTGAGGACCTCCTGGATATGCCCGTCCACCTTCACCCGAGTGAAGACGTTCTTCACCTTGCCGTCGGTGCCGACGATGTAGGTGGTGCGGACGATTCCCTTCACCTTGCGGCCGTACATATTCTTTTCCTGCCACACGCCGTAGCCTTCCAGCGTCTTGTGGTCGGTGTCGCCGAGCAGAGGGAAGTTCAGTTTGTATTTGTCGCGAAACTTGGCCAGCGCCTCGACGCTGTCGCCGCTGATGCCGACCACCCGTGCCCCGAGCCTCTCCAGTTCTTTCTTGGCGTCGCGAAACTGGTTTGCCTCGCTCGTGCAGCCCGGCGTATCGGCGCGGGGATAGAAATAAAGAACCAGCGTCTGGCCGAGCAGATCCTTCAAGCTCACATGGTCACCGGAATCCGACGGCAGTGAAAAAGCCGGCGCCTTGTCGCCTACATTGAGCATGTTCAACTCCTTTCACTTGCTGGTAGCAGCCCGACACTTAGGAATTCGAGTCCATGCATTTTGCTGCCGCCTACTCTCGAGCAGTTTTGGGGGCGTCCTTCTCCCAAAAAGGAAAGATGAACGGATTCACAAACTGCACTCCCTCAATGCGGCGCTCGTGCGTGAAATCCTCGCTGAGAATCGTAGGAATCTGGTTCATTCTAGCAGTCGCCCAAAGCTGGGCATCCCAATACGGCAGTTGGTGAGCCATCGCTCCTCGAGCTGCTTCCCGCACAACGTCGGGCGTGATGCTTAGCGTGTTCCACGACGTGAGGTATGCTTCGAGACGCCCAGCCGCCTCCACTGCACTTAACGGCGCCGCGAGTCTCCGTGTGGCAACGCAGAAGAACTCAGCTAAGACCTGTGTGCTGAGGGCACCCGCGTGGTTCCATTCCAGCCAGCGCAAAAGCCCCTGGGCTTTGGCCAATTTCCCGGGTTCGCCGCGATCATACGCGTAAATCAGAATGTTCGTATCGACGAGATAGCCGCTCCTCATAGGCATCTTCACGCTTCCAAGTCCGGCCGCCCTTGACTGGACCCTTTCGAGCCCACTCCTCCATAAACCTCAGTTCCCGCTCCCATACTGCGTGGTCCAGAGGCAGCGAGACTGGCTCGCGGAGTACCCGCTCCACTCCTTGTCGAATCAACTCACTTTCCGTCACTCCTCGGCGGCGAGACAAGGCTCGCAGTCGGCGATTCTGATCAGCTTCCAGGTAAACCTGCTTGCGCTCCATGCGTTTCATCACCCACCCCCGAATATACATCGTAACATACATCATCGCGTCGAGTGGGTCTCTGCCTTCATCGCGAACCCGCAGGCGAATTGTAGGGAGCCATGTCCACTCTCCTCCAGTCCCCGTTGATGATTCCCTTTCGGATCTCCGCCGCGCTCTTTCCCTTCTGGGATTGCTCGTAGGCGTAGACGGCTTCCATCCGGCACGTGGAGCAGACCGCGGCATGGGTGCTGACGTAGCAATCGAGCAGACTCTGGTGACCGTATTCGTGGTCGCACATGCAGTAGCACGGCTGCTGGTACAAGACTTTCTTGATCTTGGCCGCCAGTGCGTAGACGTTCTGGTTCACGGCGTCCGGGAACTGCTTGGGGTCTTGCGTCTCCGGGAGAGCGCCCTTCGGAAGGTTCTTGTGGTAGGCGGGAACGCCGGCCGTGTGGCTGTGCGGAACATCCTCCTGTGGCTCCTGCGGCTGCTGCGCCTCCTGCGTCCCCGGCCGTCCCGGCGACACCGAGGTCACGGCCAGCCACACCGCCGCGAGAAGTATTGCCTCGCCTCCGAAGTGGTGTTTTCTCATCTGAGACTCCTTGAGAAAGTCAAAAGTCGAAAGTTGAAAGTCGAAAGTCAAGACTGGCCGATTCTGCTTTCGACTCTTAACTTTCGACTTTCGACTGCTCCTCCCCCAGTTCTCTCCTAAGAATCTGCTGGACGATTTGCGGATTGGCCTGCCCGCGGGTCACCTTCATCACTTGCCCTACGAACCAGCCCAAGGTGGCCGTCTTGCCTGCACGGTACTGCTCCGCCTGTTTGGGGCTAGTGGCGATCACTTCGTGCACGGCGGCGCGGATCTTTTCCGGATCGCTGACTTGCTCGAGGCCCTTCTCCGCCACGATCTCGCTCGCACGCTTGCCAATGGACGACATAGCCGCCATCTCCGCTAAGACCTCTTTCCCCATTTTCCCCGAGATGGAGCCCCTGCTGACCAGCGCCACCAACTCCCCAAAGTTCGATGCGGAGACCGGCGACTGGGACACTTCCTTCCCTGCCTCATTTAGCAAGTGGAGCAGTTCGGTCAGCACCCAGTTGGCGGTTGCCTTGGGTTCGCCGGACGCCTTCGCCGCTTTCTCGTAGTAATCGGCGAGGGCCTTGGACGCCACAATCTGCGAGGCATCGGCCTCCGGCAGCGCGTACTCGCGGATCAGGCGCTGCTGACGCGCCTCAGGCAGCTCCGGAAGCGAGCGCCGCACTTCCGCCTTCCACTCCTCGTCGATCACCAGCGGCAGCAGGTCGGGCTCCGGGAAATAGCGGTAGTCGTGCGCCATTTCCTTGGAGCGCATTCCGTAGGTGCGCTGCTCGCGGCTGTCCCAGAGGCGGGTCTCCTGCTCCACCGTTCCGCCACCCTCCACGATGGCAATCTGGCGGTCGATTTCGTACTCCAAGGCGCGTTGAAGAAACTTGAAGGAGTTGAGATTCTTCACTTCCGTCTTGGTCCCGAAGGGCTCTGCGCCCGCCGGCCGTACGCTGACGTTGGCATCGCAACGCAGGCTTCCTTCTTCCATGTTGCAGTCAGAGACTTCGAGGTAGAACATCAGCAGCTTCAGCCGCGTCAGGTAGTCGTACGCCTCCTCCGGCGAGCGCAGGTCCGGCTCGCTCACAATCTCGATCAGCGGCACGCCGGAGCGATTGAGATCGATATAGGAAGTGCGTTCCGAATCCGGAAAGCCCTCGTGCAAGCTCTTGCCGGCATCTTCCTCAAGGTGGACGCGCGTGATGCCAATTCGCTTCGGCTTGCCCTCCGCCTCAATGTCCACCCAACCGAATTCGGCCAGCGGCTCTTCGTACTGCGAAATCTGGTAGCCCTTGGGCAGGTCGGGATAGAAGTAGTTCTTGCGCGCGAAACGCGAACGGGGATTAATGGCACAGTTGAGCGCCAGCGCCGCCTTCATGGCCATGGTGACGGCCTCGCGGTTGAGCACCGGCAGGGCGCCGGGCAGCCCGAGGCACACCGGGCAAGTGTTGGAGTTGGGTGGATCACCGAAACGCGTCGAGCAGGCGCAAAAGATCTTCGACCGGGTGAGAAGCTGGACGTGGACCTCGAGCCCAATCACCGGTTCGTATTTCGTGCGAACTTCCGCCGCTGCCGACATCTCCGCAACCTCGCTCAAGAAGATTGACGATTGAAAGACCCCAGGCACACCCTTCTTTCAATTGGCAATCGTCTTGCCGCGTCCCTGCCTGCGCTTCCTTTCGCTTAGGAAGCACAGAGTTTCATTATAACGAACCGTCCGCCATACCACCCATAACAACTTGGCGCCTCTGACAGCCGTTGTCCGAAGCCAGTCAGTATTCTTCTATCGTCCCTGGGACGGCGGCATAAGCACCAGGGTATTGGTGCGATTGACCGGACCCAGGGCCGAGATGCGGACGTAGGTTCTCTGGGCTACCCAAGTGGTCGAAATGGAGAAGGTGGCGCTCCGCGCACCTTGAGGGACCCTGACGTTCTCCGGAAGAGCCGCACTCTTGGGGTCGGTGCTCCTGAGAGAAACAAGGGTTCCTCCCGCCGGCGCCGGTTTCGCTAGCGTAATCATTCCTAAACCGGGAGCGCCGCCGGGCATCACTTGATGCGCGAAGGCCAGGGATGACTCTGAGGCCAGCGAGCCGGAATTGAAAGGCGGCAGACCGTTGGGGAAGGGGCGATATAAGGGATCCCCAAGATTGAGGATCTTCCACTTCAACTGCCGGATGTTTCTCAGAAAAGCATCCCCGACGTTGGCCCCCTCAAAGAGGTTGCGGAATACGCCATCCGGGTGGGCCATGCCCTCAAGATACGGCTCGCCGACCGCTCCGCTGGTTACGGTGATCCCCTTGATGATGGCATTCGCTGACCAGTTTGTGCCGCCTCTGGGGTCTTTGGCCCCCGAACTGTCCAGGTGGAAGCCAATCGCCCCTGTTTTCCAAGTAAAGGCATCGTTGTAATGGTCCAAGCTGTACCAGCCGGAGTAGAGCGCTGCGTCGTGGCAGACCGGGGCGGGCGGGGTGCCAAATTCCTGCTCGTGGGAATCCTCGGTGACGGCAAACCCTGTTTCCCGGGCAAATTCGGCGGCCATGTGGAGGTCCCAGTCGCCGGAGCCGTATTCCCAATCGGGCACGCTGAGGATTTCGCCCCGGTTGCGATCAAAACAAGCCTGCCCGCGCAGGCCTGAGGTTTCTGCGGCGATGGCCTTGTCGACCAGGTCCTTGGCGAGCTGCGCGTTGGCGCCATCGAGCCGCCAGACGGAATAGACTGTGCGGGCCGATGGTGAAGCCCGGTAATCGGCAAAGGAGACAAACGGAGAATAAACGTTTCCCTGCGACTGCGCCCCAGCGAAGTAAGGGTGGGGTCTGCCGAACGCAGGATCCCCACGTGGAGGATAAGCCTCGTCCCAAATGTCGGCTATGAACTGGTCGATGGCATGCGGCCCATTCGGCAACCCGTCCAACCGCCAAGGGGTCTCGTAAGTGAAAATGATATAAAGGATCTTGTCCCGGCCAGCACGCTCCAGACACTTCTGAAGTGGGACTTTAACCGACCCTTCGAACGAGCCCCAATCCAGCGCACTCGCCTGTGGCGGTCGAATAGCACAGAGGTTCACATTCGGAATACCTCGCCGAGCTACGTAGTGTTCCGCCACATCGAGGGAATCGCGAACGTTCCTGTTATAGACGACCAAGACGCGGTCCGCCAGGCGTGCCGGCTCGGCAGCCGAAACGAGACACGGCGTAGCGATTGCCCATGCCGACAAGATACAAAGCCACAGTGGCAGTGAATGCGTGCGGCTTGGCTGCAACCGGCCGATGTCGCCGAATTTCGGGTAGAGACATTCGCACCATCGGGAGCACTTTGCCGAATATCGGGCCCAGAATCGCCGTAAGCCTCTGATAAAGTTGCCCTTGTTTGCCGTGGCTTCGTTTCTCCCATTCTCAGCCTATCTCGCTGACCCTAAATGACTTAGCCATGATGGCTTCGCTCGGCTTCGTTTTGTCCTCTGACCGCGAGGATCGCCCTATGCTATTGAATCGAAGCAAGATACTCGCCATGGCTTCGCTCTGAGCTCTACACTTATATGACTCACTCTAAACAAATTGGTATACAGGCGTCGGTTTTTGAATCTGCCCTTGCCTTCCCAGTTCCAGTCCGTAAGGCCCCATATTGGGAGTTTCCATTCTCTTTGGATCTTGAATCCCAAATCTCCAATCTTCCATTGGCCCTCGCGGGTGCCCGGGCATCGCCCTTCACCCTTCACCCTTCACGCTTCATGAGTCACTTTTTCTTTTCTAGCCCCGAATGCTGGCTGTTTCTAGCCTATCCTATCGGAGGGAAAAGTCAAGAAGAAAGTTGAAGCCGGGGAAGACTTTTCCGTGAGAAAATCAACATGCTGAGCGAAGCCTGCACGCCGACCAAGGCCCTAACTGGTTTTATTTGGACCGGGTTCCTATTCACAGAGTTTTGGCGCTTGGTTTGGCCTCTGGTCTGATGCCGGCTTCTGTAGAACAAAGCCTTAGCGCCGTCCGACCGCTGCTCAACGTCGACGCCCGACCCACATATAGCTTGGCTAGCACCTTCCCTCTGTAATCCCCTCCCATCGACGGTGCAATCATAGCCGACGGTGCGAGCCTCGCCCACTTCGAAGATTTCCACCGCTGGTGCTACTCTTCCGAACCGCGATAGCCGTTTTGGGCAGAGGGTCCGCATTCGTTGGAGGCTAGCGCCCGGACCGGTTTTGGCACTCCCATCCTCGTTTTCAGACGGGGGTACGAGTGTGGCAAAATGCCACACTTTTTGCATTTTTGGAAGTCGGAGCGCGTTTTTGGACCTTCAAGCAACTGATTTCAAAGTGGAAAAAAAAGTGTCTCATTTGTCTCATTTGTCTCCATTGTCTCATTTTGAGGTGTTACCGTTGAATGGTAATCGATTGCGGAGTGCGCCGAACTCGGAAGGGCGCGCCAGGGGCTTGGTTTGCCTCGAAATCGTGAGGCATGAGAATGGTCGCATGTCGTTGAAGGGACATGGATTATATCGAAGAGCAGACGGGGGGCGACCCGCCCAGTCCGGGCAACCGATGAGCGACCTGGTGGTTCTTGACGCAGGGGGGATTGGCGAGATAAGCCGCCTGTTTTATGCGAGTTCGAGTGGAAACACAGGATTCGACTGGAAACGCAGGATTTGAGGGGAGCGATACCGCACAGCGGGTACCGACTCCCCGATGACCCGATCGGAGCTTCGTTGTAGGGGCGGAGTCAACCGGTTGGGGAACCGGAAAGAAGAAGGAAGTAGTTGGAATCAGAGGTCTTAAGTTGAGGTCAGCGAGTCCATATTGGCGGTGGGCCGCAAACGGCGTGGAGAAAGTCCCGTCGCCGTTGTGACTCGGCAGGTACCTCGATAGGGCCCGGGCCAAGCGCCAGCGGAAAATAAAGCAAGGAGTGGCATAACCAGAATGAGCAATCCATATCCCGGTCAGATTACTTCGAAGCGTGTCGTGGTATTTCTGCGCTGCACGTGCGGTTTTAACGGATTGGCGCCGTTGAACGGGCCTTGCCCTAACTGCGGCACGACGACGCTGGTCACACCCCAGGACGGCGACAGCGATGTGACGCCGACAGGATCATAGCTATGAGGCGAAGCAGTCGGAACCATGTGACGCCCTCCTTGGGATGGGCCGCGGCGGCCGCAAACGGTCTTTTGGCCGCCTTCCGCCGCGCCAGGCACTGGCTTTCTGCTTTCCTCGTCCGCGGACTCGATCTGGAGCGGCTCTCCTTGACCGAGATTCGTGTGATTGGGGCACAGTTACGCCGGGAGCCCTTCTCGACGCCCGCCAAGGCGGACACCGGACCCCCGTCTGGAGTAGCACTGACGAGTGGGGCACGACAAGCCCTGAAACTAGGCTTGAAGGGCAGCGCCAAGCTTAAGAACGACGTGTGAAGCGCTTACAACGAGCGTTGCCGGGCGCAAGGTCCGTCGCCGCCCGGAGAAGAAGTTTGAAGCCAGAAGGAGAGGGAGCGCGGCCAGCGATCTCTCTCACGAAACGATCGAAAAAGGAGACGTTACGCTCAGGCATGCCGAAACGAGCACGCACTGTGAAACGAAGAACAAAATGAAGAACACCTTTTGCTTATTATTGTCTGCTCTGTGGCTAGTTCCGGTTGCGGCGCAGCCGCAGCAACCTCCGCAACAAACGGTGCGGATGAACGTCGGGTCAGTGCAAGGCGTAGCTCCAGGCTACAATGCCACTGCGGGCTCGGGACTGACGCTCAATCTCAGCCCCGGCACCGTATTTTGCGGCGGTGCCATCCAGAGTTATGCCGGCGGCACCTTGACCATGGCGCCGAGCGCCACCAATTACGTTTATCTTAATCCCTCCGCAAACTGCGCCCCGGCCACCAACACAAGTGGGTTCACGGCAGGCCTCATTCCGGTAGCCACCGTTGTGACCGGATCTGCGGCCATCACCGCCGTCACGGATAACCGAACGATGTTCACGAGTGGTGGTTCTGGCATCGGGACCTGCGCGGCGAACCAATTTGTGAGTGGCGTCAATTTAGGCTCCCCAACCTGCACCCAGCCCGCCTTTTCGAACCTCACCGGCGCTGCCGTGCCAGCTCAATTGCCCTCCGCCACCGGCAGCGCTCAAGGCGCGATTCAACTCGCCGGCGACCTCTCGAACACCGCCGCGGCGCCCAAAGTGGCGGGGATCCAAGGCGTTCCTGTTTCGTCCAATGCTCCCGCCAACGGCCAGGTCCACCAATTCAATTCCAGCCTGAACCAATGGGTTCCCACGACGCTACCTGCTCCGGCGACCGTTCAGGTCAATGGAACCAATACGGCGAGCCAGGCAACTCTCAACCTCCAGAGCGGCAGCAACATTACGGTCACCAACCCCAGCGCCGGCAATGTCAGCATCGCTTTGTCGGGCACGCTGCCCTCCGGGATGCTCCCGATGGCGACCTGGGGAGCTCCGGGCGCGATTCAGCTCACCGGCGACTTGGGTGGTACCGCGGGATCTCCCAAGGTGACATGGCTCCAAGGTTACGCGCTTTCGTCCACTGCGCCGTCCACCGGCCAATGTCTCGTTTACGGCGTATCCAGTTGGGCGCCTGGGCCGTGCGCAGGCCTGCCGTCGAGTTGGGCAACCAACAGCACCAACAACGCTGTGACTGCCCAGCCCATGTCCGGCCAGGATGCCGTACCATTGACTCTAGCCCCGAGCGTGGCGAGCCCGACAGCCGATATTCTTGACATTTGCTCGACCAGTCCATGCTCCGCGGGAACGAAATACGTTTGGGTCAGCGCCAACGGGAACCTGAACTTCCTCGGGAATAACACCACCTATGGCAGCCCAAGCCAGTCAACCCAGTCATTCTTAAGGCTATACGGAAGCACCGCTAGCTCCAACCTCGCCCCGCCATACTTCGACCTGGAAAAGACAGACGGCAGCGTCAAGTCGTACCTCGCCCCCTCAACGACGCTCAATGGCGTGGTCGGTGTAAGCTCGGCTATTCCTGGCAGCGACATTCAAGCTCCGGCCGGAGCCTTCGCAGGAACAATCTCTGGCGGAGCGGGTTCCGGTCCGGTGATTGTGGTCGCCAACTCCGCGGCGGGAACCACCAATGGGCTGCTGGCCAAGTTGACCGGCAGCGGCAACTCGCCCACCGCGACCACTGCCGGGATCAGCGACACTGCGGTTCCGGTTTACCCGGTCGTGACCGGAGGCGCGTCTTCTGGAAACGCAGCCTTGTCAGTCAACGGCATCGCGCAGTGCACGTTTGACGGCGCTACCACTATCAACCACTTCGTCCAGGCCAGCACCACCGTGGCCGGTGATTGCCACGACGCGGGGGCAGCTCCGACTTCCGGCTGGGTGATCGGTCAGGTGATGAGCACCAACGCTGCTGGGGGACTTTATAACGTCCAGGTGGGCCCGCCGGGCTACAGTGCAGCGAGCGGCGGCTCTGGTTCAGGAACCGTCACTGCGGACAATGGCAGTGCAGGAGCCCTCAGTTACTACGCTTCGGCGGGCGGAAGCACCAGCGTGGGCCCAGATGCCAACCTTACGGACGCTTCGAACACCCTCACCTACAGTGGATCGGGCGGCGTCTCGGCCAGCTCTTTCACCGCCACCGGAAGCGGGGCCGGCTACTTTGAGGCCAAGCAAGGCGCGGCTCCTTCCCTCGTCGCCAATCAGGTTCAGCTTGTGGCACCGGCTAGCGTTGCGAACTCGGGCGAGGCGTTTGTCTATCCGGGCACCCCGGCGACGGGATTGCAACTGTGGACCAATTCGTCGGGCACGCTGACCGGCAGCTTCTTGAGCGGCGCAGCCAACACCGTACTGGTGGGTCAGGGCGTGGGGTCGGCTCCGTCCTTTGGAAGCGTGCCTACCGCGGCGCTGGCGAACCCCGCCACAACAGTGAACGGTCAAGCCTGCGCGCTCGGCTCCCTCTGCAATGCGAATAATGGCGCCGCACAATACTCCGTAGCCGTCAACGGAGCGGCCAACGCGGCGATCGCCGGCGTGGCCCTCGGAGCCCATCAGACTTTGATAGGTGCATTGAGCGCAAACCCAAGCGCCAAGACGATTCCCGACTGCCAGGATTCGGGCGGCAACCATCTGAACTACACGCAGTCCACCGACGTTTTTTCGTGTGGGACCACTTCCAGCGGTGGCGGCGGCGCAAGCGTGACGGTGAACGCGCAGACGGGCAACTATACCGCTGCCTCAACCGACTGCGGCAACGCCATCGACTTCACGATCAGCAGCAATGCCACACTGACTCTGCCTCAGGCGGGAACGTCGAGCATGAACGCGGGCTGCGCGATCACGGTGTCCAATAAGAAATCCGGTGGAATCCTGACCGTCGCTACCACCGCCTCGACCATTGGCGGTGTGGTCCATAAGTTCATCGGTCTCGGCGGACAGGCGAAATTGATCAGCGATGGTGCCAACTGGTCATATTTTGGCAGTGAGAATCAGCTTCTCTGCGCACCACCCTACTCCTCGAATATCGGCGACCTTCTCTCTGCCGATGCATCCGGAGGCACTCATTACTTCGGGCAGGTGACCTCGACGCAGGCTACGAGTCTGACTGCCTTCACCAGTTCCTCTTGCGTTTTGCCAGCGAACATTCTTGGTGCGGGCACGCTGCTACAAGCAACCGGAGACTTTTGGGCAATCGGCCAGGGTGTTCCGAACCTTATCACGGGCCTGAAGTTGGGATCGACGGCGCTCACCAATGTCGCGGGCGGAAGTATCTTAAATACGGCGGCTAGGGCGGGCACCGAGACATTTCGCATCGATGGCACCGCCGCGCCAGGCGCGTCCGTTATGGTGGACGCCCAATGCATAGTAGGTATGAACGGCGGGGGAGCCACCGGACTGGATGGCCTCCACTGCTTCAACAGCACGATTCCCAACAACAATTTCGCTACCAACGGAGCCTTAACCTTAACGCTCAACGCCCTGTGGAGTTCGGCCACAGCAGGAGACGCGATCTGGCTCAAGCAGTGGCAAGTCGTGATGCTGAGCGGGCCGACGAATTAAGCGCCTGCCCCCTCACGCCGAGACCCTCTCCCCCAAGGAAAGCGTGAAGAGATTAAACACAGAGGCACAGAGACGCAGAGAAGAGAATGAGAAGAACATGAAGACGCCATTGGTTTCACAATCGTTTCTCATTTTTTCTCTGTGCCTCTGCGTCTCTGCGTTTGAAGCTCTTTCCCACTTATTTCACAGCTTCAGAGGGAGAGGGCCGGAATCGTTAGAAAAGATTCCCCTTGAAGGTGTACAGGAGTCAAGTGACTGGGAACCGGAAAGAACACGAACCCATCCCTTCAAAGCATCGCTCGCAGCGCCAACGCAGCGAAGTGGAATTTGGTCGGGTGGTTTGTGATTCGGGGATTGAGCACGCATGACAAAGGGACTAAATGCCGCATTTCACAAATACGGTGACGATGCAAGCGGGGTTCGGGATTCGGCGTTCGGGGTTCGCAGAACAAATCCCCGAACCCCAATCTTCCTCTGCGAATCCCGAGCCCCGAATCCCGAACCCCGTGAAATACGTCAGGGTAATTATGAAATACGAGGACTAAGCACTAGGGGCTGGGGACTGGCGAAGTGGTTTTTGTTCGGTGTGCTCTGTAGCCAAACGCCCCTGGCGCAGGCCCAGGACTCCGGGGCGCTCAAATTGCTGTACGCGGCCCCGGTAACGGCGGCAACGTGTACGAGCGGCACCATTCAATTAACCGTAAGTGGCGCGATGCCCAGCAACATCGTAACCGGCATCAACGTGGACGTGGGCGGGTCGAGCGCCGGAGCCTGGAACGGCAATGGCTTGGGACCCATCACGGTGAGTGGTCAGAATATCTCTTACTCCGAATCGTGCAGCGGATTCTCCGCTTACACCGGTGGTGGGTACGTTTCGGCCCAGATTCCCTACGTGGGAGCCTACTATGTGGTGGACGTGCCAGGCCACATTCGCCTCGCTCTGGGCGATCAGTCAGTGAACTGTGGCTCCAATAGTTGTGTTTACGGCATGGGTCTGAGCGACCTCTGGGACAACAAGAACGACACGGAGTTCGACATCGTCAACTGGACCGCTTCGGGTTCGTCGGTAACGCTTACCCTTTCCGGCTCGCCCTCATGGACTGTCGGCCAGCCGGTGTTTGTGTTCGACAGCAGCCTGTCATCGGGCACGCTCACCGGCAGCGGAGCCGCTCAGTCGATCAACGGCGGCTTTATCATCGGCTCGATCAGCGGCAATCAAATCACTTTCACACTCACGGGAGGGGTCAGTTGTACAGGCACCTGCTCTGGTGCGGGCGGATTCGTCTACCAGATCGACATCTCTTCGCCAAATGCAGGCTTCGCCCAGATGCAGTTTGGGTTGATTAACGCCCCTTACAACTTGGTCGCGACGACCGGCGGCGGGGCATCGGTCACCGGAACCAGCAGCGGCGGTGACGGGAAGACCGTTACTCTTTCATTGGCTAACAGTTCGATGGCACCCACGGTTCCGCCGTCATCGACCGTCAACGTGGCCGTTTCCGGCGTCACCGTGGATACCGGTACTTGCACCTTCAACACGGCTGGCACGGGTGTGACAACCACGGCCACCGGCCAAATTCAGTACCAGCTTCCCACCGTCCAGACCAACTCGTGTACCGGGCACGGTGGGACAGCCACAGCCGGGCGATGGGGCGAGTATAAGAACTCTTCCGGCGCGCAGATTGCCATTCTGGAAGCTAATAATGTGCGGGTGCGGTTTAAGGAGACCTGGGGCCTGCGGCAATATGGACAATGGGCTTCTTTCTTCAATATGCCCAACTACACGAACGGGCTCGATTGCTGCGTTACGGGCACCGAGTATTACACCATCTATCGCCCCGACAAGGTGTTTCACCGCTTTGACATGTCCTATACGAATGGTGACTCGCAAGGTCCGCTGACCTTCGGCAACGTGGCCGGCGGCGCGGGGTCTGATGCCACAACCCAAGTTACTATTCTGAAAACCGCGAACTTTGCCAACAATAAAGCCCAAGCGGATAACAGCGTCTGCCAAAGTGGAGGTTCGTATTACGCGCCTATTTCTCCTCCCTGGCAGGAGGTATGGCAGAGCTACTTGCGTTATTACACGAATAAGACATGGCAGATGGTAACTCCGAACCGTGCATCCTGGTATGGCACCACAACCCTGACCAACGGGAGCGCAACGGTCACTGCGGCAACGGGAGATAACTTCGCGGCGGGTGTGCCCTTGGCGTCGTGGGTGAACGCGTCCTTCTTCATCTGGTCAACGACGGGCAATGGCGCGGGAACCGCCGTGCAGCTTACCGTATCTTCCGTGACCGGCGGCGATTTTACGGGTGGTACCACGCTCACGCTGAGTTCGACGTTTAGCGGCGCTTCGGGGACATACAACTACTACGTGGGGGGCCTGCCAGCCTGGGACTTCGGCAACGTATCCAACTGCAGCCCCGCCCTGCCGGCGTTTGGAGTGCTTCAGCCGAGCGCTGGTGACGTTCAGACCTGTGCGGCCGGGGCGCCTTCCGGATCGGCGAGCGGATGTCAATCTCCTTACAACTATGGGACCAAGCTTTCCGGCGTGGTTCACGCGAACTTTCTGCGTATTCTGGGCGCTAGCCCTCTTGCTTCGCCTGCCCTCGGAAACTATATCGGCACCAGCCTTAGCGGCCCAACCTGGTTTGAAGGGATGCGGGACAGATTACAAGGAGCCTATCAAAACGTGACGCTGGCCGGCGACGGCAGCCCGCACACGATCCTCTACGATACCTTGCGCCTGGGTGACGACGGATTGTGGGCGGGATCGCGGCAGGCAACGCAAGCCTTGGCAGGAGACTATGCGGCGGAGTACGAAGCGCCGCCCGCCCCGAACTTCACCACCGGGAGTTGCACCAGCGGCTACGGAGCAAACTGCTTCGACCAGGACACCGGGGCCTATCAGATCACGGCGAGCGGCGGCTCAGTTAACTTCACGCTCTCGCTCCCAAGCTGGCAGAGCAACCACACGTACTCCTTGGGCCAGGCGATCTGGGATGGAACCAACGTCGAGGTGGCGACCTTCGTCAACGCCGCGAGCGGCCAAAGCGGAGGCTCGCAACCCAACTGGTCGTCTGCTTGTCCGAGCCAAGGCAACATCTGCACGGACAACAACGTGGTGTGGACGAACCCCGGTAGTCGGTATTTCCACTATCCGGCATTCGAGGTCGCCGGATGGAATCAGGTGCCATCAACGTTGACGGTCAATTCCGCCACTTACAATCTGAACGCCGATTACGTGGGCGCGGTGAATGCGGGCGGGGTCATCATCCAGTTGCTCACCGGCGACAGTGGTACGGCAGGATTCTATGCCAGTGGATTGACGGTGCAAGGATCGCAGGGATCGCAAGGATCGCAGGCGGTTCCCAATGCGACGGTCGGCGGCATGGTCACGGTGGGAGGAAAAACTATTGTGCAGTAGGCCTTCAGCTATCAGCCATCAGCTTTCAGCCCTTTTCTTGCTGACTGCCGATACCTGATCGCTGAGAAGCGTGAAGTAATTGCCAGGGACCTTCCAACACAGAGACACGGAGGCACAGAGAAAAATGGGAAACGTCGGAAAGCAAACGACATCATCATGTGATTCTCTTCCTCTTCTCTGTGTCTCTGTGCCTCTGTGTTTAATTCTTCACACGTTCTGATGGCTAGTTTAACCTGGGAGATAAATCGAGTGAGCAAGAGAATAGAGCTGATTGCAAAGTGGCTGTTGTTGGTTTGCTGGATCCTTCCCGTCTCGGTCTTCGGTCAATCCAAGACGGGTGGCACCGGCGCTTCGATGATAGGAGTATGCGGCCCGCCCGCCTACTGCGCCCGCGCCGATCTGAGCGTTCAGCAGGAATCTCCGCTACCATTTCCTATCGGGCCGCAAGGTTATACGAACTTTCCCTACAACACGGTCTTCATCGACCCTGATTTCGGCGAACGCATCCTTCGCGTAACGGATAACACGACCCTCACCGGCGCGAGTTGCTTTAATCTGTCGGCGCCAAATAACTCTCAGTTGAGCGATGGCGGAAACTCCGACGACAACGGTTTTAGCTCGGACTCCAAGTGGCTTCGTGTCGCCGACAGCAACGGAAATTTCTGGCTGTTTTCCTTTAATCCTGCCACCATGCAGGTCGGATGTGTAAAGGCAACCGGGACCGCAGAAGGCCAACTTCCTTTCGGCAACGCCCAATTCGGCCGATCGCTGGCTGATGCGGGAATCTACTTCGGTGTCCCTGGGGGAGGAAGTTGGGCGCCGGAAGTCCAGACGTACAATGTGAGCACTGGAGGCTATGCGACGATTGTCGATTTCCGCACATGCTCCGGCCTCTCATGGCTCTCTTCGTTGTCGCACGGCAGCCTGAGCTGGAACACGACGCCTAACCTCAGTCTGAACGACGACGTCATTTCCGAGTCGATGGGACCCACCCAGAATGAAGGCTGGATCACGATGGTATACCAGCAATCGACCGGGAAGTGTGGGTGGTTGGATACGCGCACGGGACAGATCGGCGGTAATCTGTGGCCGGGCGTGACCCAGGTTGCGGGAGCGTTTCCGCTAAACTTCGGTGTCAATGGGGGTCCCTCCGTTCCCACGGCTGTGGCAACCACAGGCGGCTCCCTCATCACAGGCCACCAATACGCCATCCAGTACTCCTTGGTCTATGAAACCACGGCGAACGGGAAAGGCGAGAGCGCCGGATCGACGGTCCAGTACGTGACCCTGGGCGGCAGCAACACGGCCATCTCGCTTCCTTCTCCTGCCGCCAGTGCCAACGATTCGGTGCCGTGGAGCCATTACAACATCTATGCCTGCGACAACACGGCGAGCCCCGGTTGCACGCCAACCCTCCAGCCGGCCGGGAACCTTGGCTGCTCGATGGGTAAACCAACCTTGGGCGTGTCGGTGAACACCACCGGCTCGACAACCTACACTTACATCGAAGAAGCTGACGGCCCAACCTGCAACACCTGGGACACGGAGACCATTTCGAATGGGGCTGCTGCGCCCAACAACACGCTGACCCCCGGCGCGGTCTCGGGAGCCTATTTCTATAGGGTCATTAAGGGCGCCTGGAGCGCGGGGACAGCGACCGTCGACCAAGGTGTCTATCCCGGACAACTCTCGTACGCAGGGTCGACAGGTGGCGCCAGCGTTACGGATACCGGTCAGACCATTCTACTCTCTGCCGTGGGGACGATGTCCTGCAACGCTTCCTACACTTGGATGCCGACCCCGGGTCCGCCCTATAACTGCAACAATAATGCTACGCTTATGGCGATCTCCGCCGGCGGGCCTGCCGCCCCCACCACCAGCACTCTCGGCATCTTTCTCCATGAAATAACGCTGTCTTTTGACGGCAGCCAAGTATTGCTGAGCACCGAGGCGCTTTCAGGGTCCCCGGTGCTTTGGAAGATAGGCACGTCGACCGCCGTGTGGTGCAACATGAACAGCGGTTTTGAGAATCCACCCAACTCCTACGCACCCTGTGGAGGCCACGTTTCGATGGCCTATAACGGGCTCCTGGATGTATACTCAGCCCGTGTCCACGATGATCCCGGCCAAAACTTCTCGGTGACTTGGAGGCCGTGGGCGGCAATCTCGTCTAATGTTACCGGCACCTGCGCGTCGGGCGCGATCACGGTGACCTGCGAAACCGTCACCACATTTCCTGCCGTTGACCCCAACGGCACCGACAATTATGATTCTCATCCCAGTTGGAACAATACGCGGGCCGGCAGCGAGCCGTATACTCCCTATCTCGTGTCAACCGATGCCGCCGACTCCAACCCATTTATGACGCCAACCTACATCGGGCGGGCGTGGGCCAGGGAGGTATACGCAGTGAACCCTCTAACTGGCATCGGCTACCGGTTTGCGCACCACCGAGCGACCAGCGTGGCCTATAATTATGGCGGCACTTGCAGTGTCCTGCCGCACTGCGAAAGTGCATTCGGCCATGCAAGCATTGCGCAAAATTCCGATGACGGGAAGTGGGCGGTGTTTAATAGCGACATGGACTGGCTGCTTGGCTGTAAGCCAAATACAACCTGTACTTACAATAGTGCCGGGCAAGTGATCTCTGGAGAATCGCGAGTGGATGTGTTTATTGTGGAGTTGAAGTGACACTGGGGAAAAAATAACCACAGAGGCACCGAGACACAGAGAAGAGAAAAAGGAACCACGCGAAGACGACGTTCGTTTCGTTAAGATTATCCATTTTTCTCTGTGCCTCTGCGCCTCTGTGGTAGATTTTATTTTCGATTACTTCACAGCCATATACGGCGTTAGGGCAGCCTTCGAACGGCGGGGCTAAAGCCCCGCCCTTCCAACTCCCGGTGAGAAATACAGATTAGTTTCCGTGATTGAGTCATTGAGTATTGGTTAGTGGGTGGACCCAGGTACGATACGAACGCCGGCTCCCTGCGAGACTAGTTCATACTACCGTCCATTATCCGATTGGTGACGGTAGAAGAGCTGAGGATAGCACGACGGTGACGGGCTGAATGCAAACGCCGATGACCGATGAGAGAAGGATCTCCCTTCTGCCGGGTGTAGGTCTTACCCACTGACTTGGTAATTCTTTCACCCTTGTCTCACTTGATGGACTGGCTGGATATAGCTGAATCTTTCGGCTTCGATCCCGAGTTCGTCACGTCACCTTTGTTTGCTTTGGATTGGCGACGCCGGCGCTGATCAGCACGAACTTCCCTCGACATTGGCAGCGTTCTTGCGGCGAACCCTCCGTCAACTTGCCCACGTCACCAGCATGAAGGGCGGCGCACAGGGGGGTGCAGTCCGATTCTGGCTCTCACATTGGCATCTTAGCTCCGCGTACCGTCCGCGGTTGCGTCACTCCCTCATCTTCAGCCCAAGTCACCGGCACCTGATTCCGGCTGAGGGCCGCCGAAGATAGAGTTGTCGAAGCAAAGCGCTGGGCGAGGTCATCGCCGCCCAACCAATCGGGCAGGGTGATTCCAGGAGCCAGCACCCAGCCAGCGCGGGATGTGCTACTCACCGGTATGTCAATTATGAAGATGGTGATTTTGAGTTTCGTCAGCCCTAGCAGGCTGAGATTTGCCACAAAGAGTCAGCGATGTGCAATCGCTGCAAAAGGAGAGATTGAGATGAAAAAGATGATCGCAATGATCGACAAGAGGAGTCAGGGAATGAGTCGCAGGGCAGCAATGGGGGCGGTCATGCTGGCGATGTTCATGGCCCTGCCAAGTTGGGGGCCAGGGAGTCGCAACGGTACTGGAATGGCCCAGGACGTCGTGCCTGACCTCGCGAGCTGTTCAGGATCCCTGCCATATCCTTGCGCTCGCACCGATGTGAATATCCAGCAGGAATCTCCGCTGCCCTTCAATGTGGGGCCGGAGGGCTACACAAACTTTCCCGCCAACACGGTCTTTACCGACCCTGACTTTGGCGAACGCATTCTTCGCGTGACGGACAACAATACGCTGATCAGCGATGGCTGTTTCAACCAGCCATCGGTGAGCAACTCCAACCTCAGCAATGGGGGGGCCGCCCTCGACAACGTCTTTAGTTCGGACTCGAAGTGGTTTCGCGTCGCCGATAATAATGGAAACCGCTGGCTGTTTTCCTTCAATCCGGCCACCATGCAGGCGTCCTGCGTGCAAGTGCCGAGTACGGCTAGCAATGCGCTTCCCTTCGGCAACGGACAATTCGGCAGGTCGATTACTGATCCCGGAATCTACTTTGGGATACCGATGGGGTCGAATTGGGCACCGGAAGTCCAGTCCTACAATGTCGCCACCGGTCAGTACGCAACCGTGGTGGACTTCCGCCAGTGCGCCGGGCTTTCCTGGCTCTCTTCCTTGCCTCATTCGGCGCTGGCGTGGACACCGACTCCCCAACTGTCGTGGAACGACAATCGCGTCGCCGTATCCTTCGGACCAACCCAAAACGAAGGCTGGCTTACGGCCGTCTACCAGCGGTCAACCGGCCAGTGCGGTTGGGTCGATACCCGAACCGGGCAGATCGGCGGCAATTTCTGGCCCAACCAGACACAAATGTCGGGAGCATTTCCGCTCAACTTCAATGTGAATGGTGGGCCGGCGGTGCCTCTCGCTACGGCAACTACGGGAGGATCTCTGACCCCTGGGGACCAGTACGCCATCCAGTATTCGCTGGTCTACGAGACGGTGGCCAACGGCAAAGGCGAGACCGCTGCGTCGCCCATCCAGTACATTACCTTGAGCGCCGCTCAAAATGCTGTCGCTCTTCCTTCGCCTGCCGCCAGTGCCAACGATGCCGTGCCGTGGAGTCACTACAACATTTATGCCTGCGACAATACCGCGAGCCCCGGTTGCACGCCAACCCTCCAACCGGCGGCGAACCTTGGCTGCTCGATGGCAAACCCAACCTTGGAAGTTCAGCCCGTTGTCGTCGGTTCGACCTCCTACACCTACATCGAAGAGGCTGAGGGCCAAACTTGCAACACTTGGGACATTGAGACCATTAACAATGGAACTGCCCCGGCTAACAACACGTTAACACCGGGATCGGTGGCCGGCGCTTACTTCTACCGAGTCATTAGGGGCCCTTGGACTGCGGGAACTGCAACCGCTGTCCACGGCATTTACCCTGGGGACCTATGGTATGGTTCGTCGGCCGCCGGGGCCAGCGTTACGGATACCGGTATAGGTGATTCGTCGGCTGGGGGGGCCAACGTCACGGATTCCGGTCAGACCATTCTGCTCTCTGCAGTGGGAACGATGTCCTGCAACGCTTCTTACACCTGGATGCCGACCCCCGGTCCGCCCTACACGTGTAACAACAACTCCCAGTTGATCGCGATTTCAGCCGGTGGACCTCCCGCCCCCACCGTCAGCACCCTGGGCATCTTCCAGCACGAAATGCTTCTCTCCCTCAGCGGCAGTTGGGCGCAATTCAGTCAGGAAGCTCTTCTGGGCTCGAATGTTTTCTGGAACGTTGGCCGCTCGACGAGCCTCTGGTGCAATGTTAGCGGCAATTTGGAGAATCCGCCCAATTCCTATGCAACGTGCGACGGGCATAGCTCATGGGGGTCCGCAGGTCCTATTTTTAGTGGCGGGACCAATACTGATCCGGGCGACAACTATGACAATAGCTGGCGTCCTTCCCCCGGCGTCCGGAGCGAGCCAGCCAATCATGCTACTTGCAGTACCGGTCCCACGAATGTCATTTGCGCGTCGATTGCCAAATTTCCGGCGGTCGATCCCAACGGCTTCGAAGGCATCGATCAGCACACGTCCTGGAACAACAATCATGGACTTGATCTCTTTACCCCTTATCTCGTCTCGACCGAGATGAGCGGTGGTCAGAGTTTTACGACGCCCACTTACATCGGACGGGGATGGGCTCGGGAGATTTTCGCCGTGAACCCCGCCACCGCCGTTGTCTACCGATTTGCTCACCATCGGGCCACGGGCACAGCGTACTACAACGAGACGGCATGCAACGTAGCTCCTACGTGTGCAAGCGCCCTCGGACACCAGGGAATTGCCATTATGTCCGTCGACGGAAAGTGGGGCATGTTCACCAGTGATATGGATTGGCTCCTCGGCTGCAGGCCCTTAGTGAGCTGCACGTACAATAGCAACGGGCAGGTGACCTCCGGGGAATCCCGGGCGGACGTGTTCATTGTAGAATTGAAATGACCGCCGTGTAAGTTTTTCACCTTGCGGCTCACTCGATGAGCGGAGCCGATATAGCTGCGCTTTTCGGCTTCGCTCCCGAGTTGGTCAGCTCGACCTTTATTTGCTTTGGATTGGTCATGCCGGCGCTGATCAGCGCCAACGCCCCTCGATATTGGCAGCGTTCTTGCGGCACCCCCCCCTTTGACTTGCCCGAGTCACCGGCAAAAAGGGGCAGCGCAGAGGGGGGGTTCAATCCCATTAGTTCTCTCTCCCGCATTGGCACATTAGCCCCGCGTACCGTCCGTGGTTGCGGCCAATCACACTCCCTCATCTTAAGCCGAAATCACCGGCACCGGTAGTGTCCTAATTTGGCTTTGGAGTGCGGCAGCTTGCTGCCGCTTTTCTACCGCAGCAGCGCTGCGCCGAGCAGCGAGAACAAAGCGGCAGCAAGCTGCCGTACTCCAAAGCGTCACCGCCGCCCAACCAACAGGGTAGGGTGATTCCAAGGGTCAGTACTCAGCCAGCGCGGCATGTACTATTCACCGATATATCAATTATGACGATGATGAAATTGAGTTTCGACGGCCTTAGCAGGCTGAGATTTGCCACAAAAGTCAGCGATGCGCAATCGCTGCGAAAGGAGAGAAGGAGATGAAAAACGTGGCTGTCGGTCGCAACAGGAGGAGTCAGGGAATGAGTCGTAGGGCAGCAACCGGGGCGGTCGTGCTGGCGATTGCCCTGGCCCTGCCAAGTTGGGGGCCGGGGCGCAACGGTGCCGGAATGGCCCAGGAGCGGGCAGAGCGCGTTCCTGCCCTCGCGAATTGTTCAGGAACCTTGCCATATCCTTGTGCTCGCACCGATCTGAATACCCAGCAGGAATCTCGGTTGCCCTTCAACGTCGGGCCCGAGGGCTACACGAACTTTCCCGCCAACACGGTCTTTGTCGACCCTGACTTTGGCGAACGCATTCTTCGCGTGACGGACAACAATACTCTGACCAGCGCTGGCTGTTTCGGCCAGCCAGCGGGGAACAACTCCAACATCAGCAATGGGGGGGCCGCCCTCGACAATGTTTTTAGTTCGGACTCCAAGTGGCTTCGCGCCAGCGATAATAATGGAAATCACTGGCTGTTTTCCTTCAATCCGGCCACCATGCAGGCGTCCTGCGTGAAAGTTCCGAGTACGGCTAGCAAGGCGCTTCCCTTCGGCAACGGACAATTCGGCAGGTCGGTTGCCGATGCCGGAGTCTACTTTGGGATACCCATGGGGGCGGGTTGGGCGCCGGAAGTCCAGAGCTACAATGTCGCCAAGAGCCAGTACGCAATCGTGGTGGACTTCCGCCAGTGCGCCGGGCTCTCCTGGCTCTCTTCCTTGCCTCACTCGGCGCTGGTGTGGACGCCGACTCCCCAACTCTCGTCGGACGACAATCACGTTGCCGTATCCTTCGGACCAACACAAAATGAAGGCTGGATTACGGCAGTCTACGAGCGGTCAACCGGCAAGTGCGGTTGGGTAGATACGCGAACCGGGCAGATCGGCGGCAACCTCTGGCCCAACGAGACGCAGATGTCGGGGGCATTTCCACTCGACTTCGATTTGAATGGCGGGCCGGCAGTGCCTTTCGCTACGGCAACTACAGGAGGGTCTCTCACTCCTAAGCATCAGTACGCCATCCAGTACTCCCTGGTCTACGAGACGGTCGCCAACGGCAAAGGCGAGACCGCTGCGTCGCCCATTCAGTACCTCACCTTGGGCGCCGCTCAAAACGCTATCACCCTTCCTTCGCCTGCCGCCAGTGAGAACGATGCCCTGCCGTGGAGTCACTACAACATTTATGCCTGCGATAATACGGCGCATCCCCAGTGCACGCCGACCCTTCAACCGGCCGCGAACCTTGGCTGCTCGATGGCAAAACCAACCTTGGGAGTTAAGGCCAAAGTCGCCGGTTCGACCTCCTACACCTACATCGAAGAGGCTGAGGGCCGAACCTGCAACACCTGGGACATCGAAACCATCAAGAATGGATCTGCCACGCCCAACAACACGTTAACACCGGGGCCGGTGGCCGGCGCCTACTTCTACAAGGTCATCAAAGGCGTTTGGACTGCGGGAACGGCAACCGCTGTCCACGGCATCAACCCTGGGGACTTATGGTATGGTTCGTCGGTTGCCGGAGCCAACGTTACGGATACCAGTCAGACCGCCCTGCTCTCTGCAGTGGGAACGATGTCCTGCAACGCTTCTTACACCTGGATGCCGACCCCCGGTCCGCCGTACACGTGCAACAACAACTCCAAATTGATCGCGACTTCAGCCGGTGGACCTCCCGCCCCTACCACCAGCACGCTGGGGATCTTCCAGCACGAAATGCTTCTCTCCCTCAGCGGCAGTTGGGTGCAATTCAGTCAGGAGGCCCTTGGGGGCTCGAATGTATTCTGGAACCTTGGCACCTCGACGAGCCTCTGGTGCAATGTTAGCAGCAATCTGGAGAATCCACCCAATTCCTATGCAACGTGCGGGGGGCATAACGCATGGGGGTCCACAGGTGTTACTTTTAGTGGGGGGACCAATACTGATCCGGGGGGAAACTTCGACAATAGCTGGCGCTCTTCCGGCGACATCCGGACCGATCCAGTCCGTCACACCACTTGCAGTACCGGTCCCACGAATGTCATTTGCGCGTTGATTGCTGCGTTTCCGCCGGTCGATCCCAACGGCTTCGAAGGCATCGATCAGCACACATCCTGGAACAACAATTATGGAAGTGATCTCTCTACCCCTTATCTCGTCTCGACCGAGATGAGCGGTGGTCAGAGGTTTACGACGCCCACTTACATCGGACGGGGATGGGCTCGCGAAATTTTCGCCGTGAACCCCGCCCACGGCACTGTCTACCGATTTGCTCACCATCGGGCCACGGGCACCGCGTACTACAACGAGACGGCATGCAACGTAGCTCCTACGTGTGCAAGCGCCTTCTCACACCAGAGCATTGCCATTATGTCCGACGACGGAAAGTGGGCCATGTTCACCAGTGATATGGACTGGCTCCTCGGCTGTAGGCCGTTGGTGACCTGCACGTACAATGGCAACGGGCAGGTGAGCTCCGGGGAATCCCGGGCGGACGTGTTCATTGTAGAATTGAAATGAACTGCACTCGGGAAACGGCTGCAAAATAAGGTATGATGGGTGTGAAGGACACCCATCATACCTTGTTGACCGAGAGGGGAAGGACAGTCCTGATCACAGTTCTTAATGTCGCCCGATGCGAATGGAAACCTCTAGACCCAATCAAACGCCGCTCGTCAGTATCGTAATCCCCGCGTATAACACCGCTCACCTCATCGCGGATTGCCTGGAGTCAGCCTTTTCCCAAACTTACCAGGATTTCGAAGCCGTGGTAGTGAACGACGGCTCGCCGGACACGCCCGAACTCGAAAGAGTACTGGAGCCTTACCTTGACAGGATCGTCTACCTCAACCAGGAGAACAAGGGAGCGGCCGGCGCCAGGAACACGGCCATCCGTAAGGCGCGTGGAGAATTCCTGGCTTTTCTGGACAGCGATGATACTTGGCTCCCGGAGCACTTGGCTTCCTCGATGGAGCTTTTCGCGGAAGACCCCAAGCTGGATCTGGTGTATGCCAATGGCTGGGTGATTGCTCCTGACGGACAGGAGCCGTGGGAATACATGAAGCAGTGCCCGTCACATGGCGAGGCCACCTTTGAAGCTCTCGTCTATGAACGGTGCCAGGTTTCCATCTCGACCGTCGTCGCGCGGAAGGGTGCCATCGTCAGGGCCGGGCTGTTCGACGAAGGACTCCGCCGTTGCGATGATTATGACATGTGGCTGCGCACCGCCTTCCATGGCGGGAAGATTGGATACACACGTCGGTTGCAGGCTCGCTTTAATATCGTACGGCCCGGGTCGCTCGGCGCGTCGGACTTGCTGATGAGTCAGGCCAACCGGACAATCCTGGAGCGGCTGCTCCGCACGCTCCCGCTTGACCAAGCCACGCGTGATCTGGTTCGCCAACGATGGCTGTGGGTGAACGCGATGTGCCTGCTTCGCGAGGGCAGATTGCAGCTTTCGGAGCGGCAATTCGACAAGGCGGCGAAGTCGCTGGCGGAAGCGAACGAGCAGCTTCGCAGCCCCAAAATAAGGGTCGCCCTCGCCGGAATCAGGGTCGCCCCTAACGCGACAAGAAAGGTCGCCTCGCTTTGGCAGAAACTCACTGAGCGCTGAGAAGCTGTGAAAGAATTAAACACAGAGGCGCAGAGACACAGAGAAGGAGTGAGAAGATTACATGAGATGTCATTTTATTTCCAGATGCTTGTCATTTTTCTCTGTGCCTCTGTGTCTCTGTGTTGGAAGCTCCCTCCGCAATTATTTCACACCTTCTGACGGGGAGGCTTCCATCGCGACTGCGCGCTCGAATTCCGGCCAGCCGGATGGCTATCAGACCCGGCTGAGAGTCAGACGCCTCCTTCTCGGGAGCGTCGCAGCCCCTTGGCCATGCTGAGAAAGGTGCGCGCCCGGCCGCCGTGAAGCAGCAGCATAGTGGCAATGTACGCGGTGGCCCCCACCGCGATTTCGAGTAACAGCCTCAGGAGCAGGGGGCCGCTGGAAGGCAGTATCCATTTGAGGCCTGTTACACTCAAAGCCATCACCACAGTGGCGTCCACGGCGGGACGCAGGGCGCGAAAGTACTCGGCAAACCTCATGTCGATGGTCCGAAACACCTTCCGATAAAGGGGAAGGGCCACCAGCGGATACGCCGCCACCCAGCCCAAGGCGATTCCCGTGATGCCCCAGTGGCTGCCGACATAGAAGGCGCAGGGCAGGATCGCCAGCGCCCACAATTGGGTCCACATCACAAACCGGGGGTTGCCCACGGCGGTGAGCACCCGGTCGAGAAGCGCGACAAGGGAGCGAAAGGAAACGTAAACGCAGAGCACTTCCAGCGCCGGGACCATTCCGAGCCACTTCCGGCCCAGCGCGAAAGGCACGAGTTCGCGGGCCACCAGCGCGAGCCCAATGGTGGCCGGGAAAGTCGCCAGGGCCAGGGCTTCGCTGAGACCACGAAGGTAGCGGCGCAACGCCGCTGGGTCGTTCTGGACGGCGGCGAAGTAAGAGGGAATCACGCCGACCACCAGCGAGGTAACCTTCTCCAGCGGGATGTTGGCCAGGTTCCAGGCCATGCCATAGAGTCCGAGGGCTGCCTGGCCCAGGGTACGGCCGGCCGTGACGTTATCCAGTTTCTCATAAGACGCCCAGGCAAAGGTGGCCACCAGAGTGTGCCAGCCGAAAAGGAGTTCCTTTCGTATCGATTCGAGGCGAGGTAGCGCGAAGCCGTGGGGCCGGGCTTTGACCACGAGCGCGGTGCGAACCAGCACGTACAGCAAGTTCCCCAGAACCAGGGCCCAGTAGGCAAAGCCCAAAAGAGCCAGCACCAGGGTGGCGGCAGCCGCCAAAAGTCGACAGCCGGCTTCAACGAGCGAAAGCCAGCGAAAGCGCAGGTCCTTGTTGAGCAACCCTTCGGGAACGGCTCGCAAGCCCAGGGCGACGAGCGCCACGCAAGTAACCACCACCACCGGGACCACGCGTGGCGTCTTGAAGAAGAGTGCCACTGGGTAGGCTAGGGCACAACTAAGACCGAAACACGCCACTCCCAGCGACGCGGCAATGCTGTTCAACTGTGCCAGTTGGTGGTCGGTAAGATGGCGGAGGGTAACGACTGTCTGGGTGATCCCGAACTCGCCCAGATAGCGGAGGTAAACAAAGAGGATTACCGCCATGGACACAACGCCGAAGTCAGCCGGCGAGAGCAATCGAGCTACGATGAGGAACGAAGCCCAACTGAAAACCTGGCTGGACCAATTGCCCACCACACTCCAGGCCAGACTTCCGGCCAAGGAGTGGTCCAGCTTGCTCACCCGCACCGCCTCACCGACTGTCGTCTCTGCCTTGGCCTCCACCCCCGGCGCGATCGGTTGTTGTGAATCCAGGACGATTCCTCTCGACGCCACCAACGAGAATAGTCTTACTAAGTGGAACTCGGCGCCCTTTTGGTAAAGTTGGCGGTGATCGCTCGTTTGAATTTGGTGACGCCTGCAATTCCACGCCGGCACCACTGGCGATCCAGATCGCACTCGGGAAGGCTTGAGACCGGGCCTTACCTGAGCGGATCCCTTACGAACCTCGTAGTGAGGCCGCTTTGCGTACTCATCACTTCCTGCTCCGCCTTTAGGTAACCAGAATGCCATAAACGGACGGCTTTTGGAAGCTCAACTCGGGTACTAGTACGTTGGTCGGTTGACATGAGTTACTCGAATCAGCTACTCTCAGGCTTGAAGGAATCCCCCTCTTACTCGGGTACGGCCATGCTCCAAATGGAATCGCCAGATTCCAGGAATCCCTCTATGCCTGGCGACCCCGGTTCGGCTACAAGCAGAGGGTGGTTGTGGATCTTTCTCCTCGCGCTCGCGGTGCGCTTGCTGTTCGTCTTCGTTGCTGCGAATAATGGCACCGATGCGGTTTCGCGCCTTGATTACGCGTCGCAATGGCTGCAACATCCGGCTCGGCTTCCGGACGCCTCGGCCAAAGACGCTTGGCTTCCGCTTCACTTCTGGTTGCTGGGCGCCTTCCTCTGGTTCTGGAGATCTGAACTGGGTGCACGCCTATTCACGGTTCTTTTCGGCGCGCTGACCATCCTGCCTTATTGGGGGACCGTACGGCGGGCCTTCAACCGCCGCGTAGCGCTGGCTTCGACGTTCCTGTTTGCTCTTTTTGGCTTTCATGTCGCTTACAGCGTCACCACCAGTGTCGAAGCCCCCACGGTATTCTTCCTGGTCTCGGGCGTTTACTGCTGGGTTCGCTTCTATTTGGAGGCTAGATGGAAGTGGTGTATTTTCGCCGCCGTGGCGATCAGCGCCGCCTGCCTTTGCCGCTTCGATCCCTGGGTAACCATCCCGGTCCTCGCTGTTTTGCTCCTTGATTTCTCAAGGGGCGGGGCTTCGGTCTGGTCTGACCGGCGCGTTTGGTGGCGGATGGTGTGCTTCAGCCTCGCGGCATCCGCCGGAGCAGTCGGCTGGATGACTTTCAGCTATGTCCGATGGGGCGACCCGATGGAGCTTCCCCATCGGACGATGCGCCTGATACAGTCATCTCTGCCCGTGCTACGGCACTCCTTGCCTTTCCGGCTGGCCGTGGTTCCGCTTTCGCTGCTCACTTCTTTGAGTCCCCTCATCATTGTGTTAGCAGTCGTGGGGGTCCTCTGGGTTCTTAGGCAAGGCGAACCGGTGACGCGCCGCATCGCGGTTCTGGCCTTGGTCCTGTTCGCCACCAACTACTTCAACGCCGCCAAGAATGAAACCACCCAGGCCCGCTATACACTAGTCTACAGTTGGTCGCTGATCCCCTTCGCTTTCGAGGGGCTGCGCCGGCTCGCTCGGCAATGGCCTTGGTCGGACAGCCGGAACGCCTATGCCGTTACTATCGTCTTCTTTCTGCTCTGGCAGGCAGGGATTATCATCGGCGGCCGCTACGCTCCAGCGACGGTGGCGGACAGGCTGGGCCCCATGTCTCCAACCTTGTTGCCTCATGTGGAGATTCGTCAACTGAGCCGGTGGCTGAGAGATCACGCGAGCAATTCGGGTGCGCTCGTCTTCGACGACTTCAACTTCGAAGCAGGTGGGATTATTCAGTTTGCAGCCATTGACCCGTCGCGAGTTTTTCAGGTCCGCGCCCCTGCCGATTCGGACCGCGGGCTGCTCAGTCAGGAAGTCCAGAGCTTCATGCGCTCGCGCCATCCTCGCTTTGTGATTTGCTCCCCTTACGGACCTATCGGGACCATGTGGTCCCTCGATGACCATGAGAATCTCGAGCTTCCCGCGGCAGGGCTATCGATGAGCTTGCAGTGGCGAGGCCCCCATTGGAGGGTGTATCAAATCAATTACCCGCCGGATGGCGGTGCTGAAGAAACCCACCCTGTCCGCGTAGCTCATCGGCCCGTCTCGACCCCCTTTGTCGCCCGAAGAATGGCCTCGATATCCGCCCCCAGGTCCTTGCCGTCTGTGCCAACATTCCGGTAGCGACTTTTGGGCGCAAGGTGATAGTCGCCGTGGGTGAAGTCAACGAACCCCACCGAGTCCCAGGAAGGGAGAAAGAAGGTGGCGCGCGGATAGAGCCCCCGGTTTGCGATCCCGGGCGTGTGCTCCACCAACACGTTGTTCGTTATCACTGCGCCGGGGCCAATTGCCTGTCCGTTTTCGTTCGCTAATCCCCATTGCCCGTAGGGGAAGATATTGTTTCGCACGGCGAGGTTCGTGTGAGCCGGGGAACCGCCCACGGCCAGGAAGTTCTGGCCGTCGCCGATCACCGTGTTGTGATCGATCACGAGACCGTCCGTTCCGTGGAGGATCTGAAAAAACTTGGCGCCATACTGGGGGCCTGATCCCCAGCGCTTGCTGATATCGTCCAGGAGATTGTCCTTGATCACGATGTTTCTGCCGTGGCCTTGGCCGTTGTCGTCCTGGCCGGTGATATTGAACCCCGAAGCGGCGTGGCGGATGATGTTGTGCGTGAAGGTGACATCCTCAATCACGCCCCAGGGCGAAGCCCCGTCGTTGGTCCGTACGGTAAACAGGATTGCAACACCACCTTGAGAATGCGGCCAGTTGTTTTCAAAGAGGTTTCCGTCCACTACAACCCGGCGTGCCATCTTCAACTCAAAGAGATTCTTCACCGACCAGGGCGTTCCCGCATAACTGGGGTCGCCAATCCTCCAGGACAGGGGCTTGTGAAAATAATTGTGCCGGATCTCGATATCGGACGGCACGAGGTTCGTGATGGTGGGAGCAGCGCCGCCGAACATGATGTTCTCCCCCGACGCTTCCAGGTAGTTGTTGATAATGTGAAACGGCCCGGGACCGTTGTAACCGCCGAGCGTCTGGGTGTCCTGGCCTGTGCTCATGATGTCAGAGATATAACAATTCTCAACTGTAACCGCGCCTCCGTTGAGGCCGATGCCGCGTTTGGTGCCGACGGACGGGTCGCCGTGGATATAGTCACGGTCAAACACGAAGTCGTGGGGAAGATCAGCCAGGGACGTCTCCTCGCCCAGGCCGACGGCGATGACTTGCCACATGTAGACACGAGGCGCGGCGTGAAACTCGATGCCGATGAAGCGATAGTGGTGTGCACCATGGGTCGCGGTAATCACGGATTCGACGTCGGGCGATACCAGCTTCGGCATCTGGGGCGCATCGGCAGGGCTGACGCGCGAGCCCTCCGGCGGCAAAGAGTCCAGAGCTGAACTGCGAATCGTGATGTAGTCGTCGCCAACCTTGTTGGGGAGCGTAAAGTGCCCCTTATAGGTTGCGCCGCTCTGTAGGACAATCGTGTCGCCGGGCTTGGCTTCATCGAGGGCAGCTTGGAGATTCTTGTTCGGCGGCACGGAAATGGTCCGGGGGCCGCCCTCGCTCCCTCCGGCCAAGATTACCGCTTGGGTGGAGTTTGTCCGGCAAGCCGGGGACAAAACAAGCAGGAGGCCGCAAGCCGCCGGCAGCAAAAGAGCAGCCCAGCGCGGGTTGCGCATGCTGGCGATAAACGGAATGGTTTGCATAGTCTCCTCGGTCACATGTGACTTCGAGATGACGGATCGGCCTGCGCGGTCAGAGCCTGCCCTGGCGAGCGAAGGGATGCCCGTCCCTCAAGGAACGTGTGAAGTAATTGCGAAGGCGCTTCCAACACAGAGGCACAGAGAAAAATGGGAAGCGTCTGGAAACAAACGACATCTCATGCACTCTTCTCACTCTTTCTCTGTGTCTCTGCGCCTCTGTGTTTAA
>Ga0209039_10000401_pt1 | contig 42236 bp, 26 predicted proteins | sample BogFormECP12_OM1_FD_188238 | JGI IMG/M metagenome (GOLD analysis project Ga0209039, IMG submission 188238) | Bog forest soil microbial communities from Calvert Island, British Columbia, Canada - ECP12_OM1 (SPAdes) (version 2) | ecosystem: Environmental > Aquatic > Freshwater > Wetlands > Bog ...
TTCTCGGGGAGAGGGTGGCGCGAAGCGACGGGTGAGGGGTCACGTCACATGTTAGTGTACTAATGAAATCGAGCACTAAGCAGAAATGGCCCATCGGCTCTTCGGGTAAGTACCCGCTGACCCTCTTCATGGCGCGGTGATGATAATCATCAAGCCTGATACTCGAAATAGACCTCTGCTCCTTTAAACCAACTTCCCTGGGATATCGCGCAAGACCAGTTCGGGGTCCAAGGCGCTGATTTCATGGGGGCTATGCGAGCACTTCTGCTACAGGCCACGCAAGACCAGTTCCGGGCTTATCGCATTGATGCCAAGGCAGTTGCGGACACACTTCCCCCGGCGGCCGGGCAAGACCAGATCCTGGTTTCAAAAGGAGCTGTCACAGCGCTAAGAGTAGGGCCGAGACGATCCTTCCCAGGATCGTTCAGGAAACTCTGGCCCAGACGGCCGGCACCACCCCTTCGGGCTTGAGTCGTTTCATGAATAAGGGTAATCCGGTTTTCTTAGCTTGACAGGCACGCCTTCTCCGGAACTAATCTCCCCCCGGTCCACACAATAATTCCCCGTCACAACTTGGATGAGCACTTTTGACCAGATAGGTGAGCAATACTGGGCTGCTGCGGCAACAGCCGCCGGGGTATAACCATATTGCCTGCCCCCCGGAGACCGCGGCCTTGCCAACTGGCCGGGTTGAAACTTGGACCAGCCGGCGAGCAGGGACGGAGCAACGGACGTCGATGCGGTCGACGAGAAGGCGGCCAGCGAATAGCCAGTAAACACTTAAAAGAGAGGTAACGATCATGAGTTTTAATCTAGCGACGCAACAAATCCAGAATTCACCGCATGAGGAGATCGCTCTCCGGGCACACCGTCTATGGGAAGAGCGTGGCTGCCCAATCGGATCACCGGCAGCGGATTGGTACCGCGCCGCGGAGCAGATCCACGGTGAACAGGCGGCGCGCGACGAGTTGATCCGGGCTCGCAACAAGTCGGTCCGGGAGCACCGCGCCGCGCCCGAGATTGAGGGCGCCCCTGCTTTTTCCGATCATTCGGGAGAGCTTTGATTTGCCATTCGTCAGACTTTCTGGTGGCGTGCGCGCCACGACGCCTGTCTAGAAGGCATAAGAACATGGATTCGGCTACACCGGTTCCGCCTATGAAGGCGGACGTTGGCAGAATGGTGCCTTCTTCTACAACCGCTCGGTGAATAACGTCAGCAACGTGACGAGCATCACCAATGTTTGCAACAAAACCGTCGTAAACAACGTCACCATCAACAACGTAAGCTATAACGGGGGCGAGGCGGAATAACCGCCCAACCGACCTCTGAACAACGGACATGGGCAAGTGAGCGGCATATACCGCCAACCGGCGAGCAGGCACAGCACCAGCACGCCGCCAGCACCAACCCCGCGCTACGGGCATCGGCAAACCATTGTAAGCCGCCGATTGCCGCGACTTCCAAGGCGGGAGTGTTTAGCGGTGGTGGAGTGGTAGCACACGGCTGCCGTTCAAACCCTGCGCTTTTCGGGACCTGTTTTCAGGCGCCATACCAGATCGCTGACCAACACCGTGGGCGTTTCGTCGTGTTATGGAAAGCGAGAGAGAACTGAAGACGCGGCAAAGTCGCAAGGTGAGAAGCGTGCTTGGGTGATCCAGATCAAGCACGAGGAATCACAGAGACGAGCAGGACAATCTTTCCGGGAGAAGAAGGAGAAAAAGGCATGTCCGAGACGAACGCAGTCGTAGCCATTTACGATACGCACTCCCAAGCCGAGGAGGCCGTGAAGGAACTCCAAAGGTCTGGGTTTGACATGAAGAAGATGTCCATCGTCGGCAAGGACTACCACACCGACGAGCACGTGGTTGGGTACTACAATACCGGCGACCGTATGAAGTATTGGGGAAAGCTCGGTGCCTTTTGGGGTGGGCTCTGGGGGATGTTGTTCGGAGCCGCTTTCTTCGCCATTCCAGGCATCGGCCCGATCTTGGTAGCCGGCCCGCTGGTCGCGTGGATTGTCGGAGCTCTCGAAGGCGCCGTAGTGGTGGGCGGATTGAGCGCGCTCGGCGCGGGGCTCTATAGTATTGGCATTCCTAAGGACAGCGTCGTGAAATACGAGTTGGCGCTCAAGTCCGACAAATTCCTCGTCCTGGCTCACGGCACCACGGACGAGGTGGCCAAGGCGAAGGACATCATCCAGTCGACCCGTCCGGCGGAAGTTGCACTGCACGTCGTCGAACGCTCGCAACGCGCCGCGGTGGGTACGAAGTAATTCTGCGTCAACTGGACACCAGGAAGTGGGGTTCGGGATTCGCGGAGGAAGATTAGGGGGCACGGACTTGTTCGGCGAATCCCGAAACGCCGCTTGCATCGTCACCGTGAACGCAGCACTAAACTGTCGAATAGCAAGTGGAGGGTCAAGCGATGCTAAAAAGTGTGACTCATTTGCAAGGCCTTACGATCCAAGCCAAGGACGGGGAGATTGGGAAGGTGGACCAGTTCTATTTCGACGATGAGACCTGGGCCATCCGCTACCTCGTGGTCAACACCAGCCGTTGGCTCGACGGCCGATTGGTGCTGATTTCACCCATCGCTCTTGTCCAAAGGGACTGGGAATCAAAGCGAGTCGATGTGGCGCTGACGAAAAAGCAGATCGAGGACAGCCCGTCTATCGATACGCACAAGCCCGTCTCACGGCAGCACGAGGCCGTGTACCTGGGGTATTACGGCTATCCCTATTATTGGGGTGGGCCCAATCTATGGGGTTTTGCGAACTACCCGGCTGGCTTGGTGGATCAAAGGGAAGCGGCGACGCAGGCGGAAGCGTCAAAAGCCAGGGCGGGAAGAGAGTCGGCCGATTCGCATCTGCGCAGCACCAACGAGGTGACAGGCTATAGCATCGAGGCGACAGATGGAGAGGTCGGTCACGTGAAGGACTTCATTGTCGATGATGAAACCTGGGCTATTCGATACCTCGAGGTGCATACGCGGAACTGGTGGCCGGGCAAAAAGGTGTTGGTGTCACCTCAGTGGATCGACAATGTGAGCTGGCCGGACGCCAAAGTCTATGTCGACCTCTCGCGGGAGACCATTAAGAACGCCCCGGAGTATGTTGAGTCGATGCCCGTCACTCGCGAGTACGAGAATTGGCTCTACGCTTATTACGGCCGGCCGTCTTATTGGTTGCCACAATCTGAGCAACCCGTAGCCGAGCGGCGAGCCTAGGTCGATCGACGTAGGAAGCCAGGGCGCAGGTGGATCTCCGACCCTGCGGCCAAGCGCGGTAAGCCAAGGACCTCGTTACTCCGCATCGGCTGTATTCCCAAGGCCGGTCCCAACCCCGGCGCCGCAGACAGAGAAGCGAGCGTTTGGGTGCAGAACCTGAGCAAATCAAACGCCCCTACGGTGAGTAGCGGTTGATTGAGAAAGAATCAGAGTATCCCTCTGATGGTGAGGACGCTCGGAAAGGTGAGGAAGGGGCAGACCATAAGGTGGCCCACATCCTCAGGTCGTTTTGAGCCGCAGCTTGTGTTGCCGGCTCTGTTTATCGGCGGCCTTGAGCGATGAAGGTACAGAGGAGGTTCAAGAACATGAACATTTTCAGACGTGCCACAGGGTCTTCAAGGCCTCGAATAGGCAAGCAGATTGTAATCTCCCTGTTGTCGTTGGTTTTGTTGTTAGCCACAAGGCCTCGGAGCGTGTTGGCCCAGCAAGACGCGCAAGCCCCGCCGCAGCCCGCCGCGCCGGCCTCGCAGGCGCCGCCCTACACGCAAGGGACTCCCGAACAGTTGCAGCAGTTGGTCGCGCCGATTGCGTTGTACCCGGATTCGCTGGTGGCGCAGATCCTGGCAGCGTCCACGTTTCCCGAGCAGGTAGTCGAGGCCGACCGATGGGTGCAAGCACATCCTGATCTGAAGGGCGACGCTTTGGGTCAAGCGGTGGACCAACAACCCTGGGACCCGAGCGTCAAGGCGCTCACGGCATTTCCTTCCGTCCTGGGCAATATGGATAAGAACCTCTCCTGGACTTCATCTTTAGGTGACGCCTACTACAACCAGCAGCAGGATGTGATGGATGCTGTCCAGGTGATGCGCCAGCGGGCGCAAGGAGCCGGCAATCTTAAGACCACGCCGCAGCAAGTCGTATCGACGCAAGGCTCGACGATCGTCGTGCAGCCTGCTAACCCCGAGGTCGTTTACGTTCCCGCGTATGATCCTTGGTTGGCTTACGGAAATCCCATCATGGGGTGGCCGGGATGGTACCCGTATCCCGGAATCTGGTTTGGCGGCCCGTACCTATCGTTCGGAATGGGTTACGGAATCGGCTTTTTCGGCGGTTTTGGATGGGGCTGGAATCACTGGGGATTCAATTGGGGTGGCCGTTTCGCAACTTATGGCGGCGGCAGGTACTACTCGCGGAGCAACACGTTTTACAACCGGAACGCCTTCAACCGAGGTGGGGGAGCGCGCGGCGGAGTTTCCAATCGCGGCAATATCAACCGTGGGGGCGCAGGCGGCGGATTTTCGAACCGTCCCGGTGCACCGGCCAGAGCGTTTAACGGAAACAGGCAGGCGGCGCGAGGATACGCCGCACCCCGCGGTCAGAGCGGCGTCCGCACGGGTGCCTTCAGCCACATCGAGAAGGGCGGACAGGCGAAGAGCTACTCGTCACGCGGACAGGCCAGCGTCAGTGGCGGAGGATCGCGTGGCGGCGGCGGCGGAGGATCGCATGGCGGCGGTGGCGGAGGATCGCATGGCGGCGGCGGGCATCATTAATCTAAGCGCCGGGATGTTCTTAGGAGACCGTAAACTTTGGAAATGGAGAGAAGCCCTATGCGGCGAACCAAGCTGAACTTCGACCAAGTCTATCGGGGCAAGCTTGCTAAATTAGCCCTGGTCGCCATCGTCTTGGGGGCGTGCTTGCCCGCCCGTTCCGTGGCGCAGCAATCGGGTCAGAAAACGTTTTCATCGCCCGAAGACGCGAGCAACGCGCTCGTCGCGGCTGCGCAGACCAACGACGAAAAGACCATGCTCGATATCCTCGGACCAGACGGCAAGCAAATCGTTTCGTCGGGAGACGACGCCGAGGACGCCGAAAGCCGCGCTAATTTCGTCGAGAGATATCAGCAAATGCACCGCTTGGTGAAAGAACCGGATGGAACCACCGTCTTATACATCGGTGCGGAGAATTGGCCCACGCCCATACCTCTCGTGAACAATGGTAGTTCGTGGTATTTCGACACCGAGGCGGGCAAGAAGGAAATCCTGTACAGACGAATTGGCCGGAATGAAGTGTCCGCCATCAGCGTTTGCCAGGAGCTCGTGGCGGCGCAAAAGGAATACTACTCCGCGCAGCGCAATGAGTACGCCCAGGAAATCTTCAGTGATCAAGGGCAGCACAATGGCCTTTATTGGAAAGCTGCTGAGGGCGAACCCCAGAGCCCGATTGGGCCGTTGGTGGCATCCGCCTTTGCTGAGGCCTATGCCAAAAACCAAAGCGGCGCCGCGACTCCTTACCGCGGTTACTTTTACCGCCTCCTGCCGCGTCAGGGAAAAAATGGCCCAGGCGGCGCGAAAAGTTACGTCGTAAATGGCAAAATGACCGGAGGCTTTGCTTTCGTGGCCTACCCGGCGGAATATGGGTCGTCCGGCGTGATGACCTTCATCGTTACCGAGGATGGGGTGGTGTATCAGAGGGACCTCGGCAGGAAGACCGAGGCTCTCGCCAAAGCCATGAAAGAATACAATCCCAATTCCAGTTGGCAAAAGGCTGAGGAGCAGGAGGAGGAGACTACTGACGTGCAGAAAACCAAGTAAAAGGCATTGTGTCGCCTCCCTCGCCTGGCCGTGCAGGGCGCCCTCCTAGCAAGGTAGTGCTTTAGGCGGCCCGGAGTGGTAGGTCCGCGGTTCCTTCGAGAATTCTCACCAAAGAAAGAGCCGCAGACGTGAAAGAGCACGTCTGCGCGATGTTTGCTGACAAGCAGTTGAAGAGGCTCAGAAGGCGAATTCCTTAAATCGACCCGCGCCAAGGTATACAGATGGCGTTTGGGATCTCCAAGAAACGATGGCAACAACCGATGCAAGCGGCAAGGCAGGGGCTTTGGCCGGCGACCCCGGAACGGCAGGCTCCAAGGTTGCGACGCCACCGGCTCGCCCGGACAAGCCGCCGATTCCAACCAAGGCGAAGAACCAGAATATTCGTGTTTCACCTGCCGTCGTCGAAGCGGCCCGCAAAGACGGCGAAGCGCTGCTTCGGGACTTGCGAACGTCTGCGGCTGGGCTGACGCAAGCAGAGGCTGAAGAACGGGCGCGCACGACAGGTCCGAATGTCGTCGCACAAGAGAAGAAGCAAGGCTGGCCCATCCGCCTTCTAAGAATCATCCTCAACCCGCTGGTGATCCTGCTCTCAACTTTGTCAGCAGTTTCCTTCCTCACCGGCGACGCGCGCGCCGGCGTGGTGATGGCAGGCATGGTGGCGCTGAGTGTGGGACTCCGCTTCTGGCAGGAAGCCCGGGCGAATGCCGCCGCCGAGAAGCTGAAGGCCATGATCCACGTCACCGCCACGGTGGTTCGGGACGGCGCGGCGAGGGAAATACCACTCCGGGACCTGGTGCCTGGCGACATCATTAACCTCGCCGCCGGCGATATGATTCCAGGCGACGTGCGGCTGTTGACTTCGAAAGACCTCTTCGTGAGCCAGGGTAGCCTGACCGGTGAATCGCTTCCGGTCGAGAAGATTCACGATCCCCAAATCAAAGAGGAAAGCTCACCCACGGAACTCATGAACACATGCTTCATGGGGACGAGCGTGGAGAGCGGCACGGCGACGGCGGTGGTGGTCACGACGGGGTTACAAACCTACCTGGGCAGCATGGCCCATTCGATCACCGAGGAACGGCCGCAGACAAGCTTCGACCAGGGTCTCAACCGCTTTACGTGGCTCATGATGCAGTTCATGGCCGTGATGGTGCCTCTGGTTTTCCTCATCAACGGTTTCACCAAGCACGATTGGAAGGGGGCCTTCTTCTTCGCCTTAGCGGTGGCCGTGGGCCTTACTCCCGAGATGCTGCCGATGATCGTCTCCGTCTGCCTCTCCAAAGGCGCGCTCGCCATGAGCCGCAAGAAGGTGATTGTCAAGCGGCTGAACTCCATCCAGAACTTCGGCGCCATGGACGTATTGTGCACCGATAAGACGGGGACACTCACCGAGGACCGCGTCGTCCTGATGCGGCATTGCAACGTCGCGGGGCGTGAAACCGATGATGTGCTCTTGAGCGGATACTTGATCAGCTACTTCCAGACAGGCCTCAGGAACCTGCTCGACCGCGCGATTCTGGATAGCTCCGACTTCCACGGGAAGGCGGCGGTGGAGAAGTATAAGAAGCTGGATGAGATCCCTTTCGACTTCACTCGACGCATTATGTCGGTCCTGGTGGAGCAGACCGCAGGTAAGGCGATCCTGCTCGCCAAGGGAGCTCCGGAAGAGATCTTCCTCCGCTGCTCGCAATTTGAACTCGACGGCAAGCTCTCGCCCATGACCCCGACTCTGATGGTTGGGCTGAAGCAGGAGTACGATGACCTCAGCAACGACGGCTTCCGCGTGCTGGCAGTGGCAACAAGAGACTTGCCGGGAAAGCAAATCTGCACGAAGGATGACGAGCGCGAACTCATCCTCAGGGGGTACGTCGCGTTCCTGGACCCGCCCAAGAACACCGCGGCCCGCGCCCTTGCGGCCCTGCACAACCATGGCGTGGCCGTAAAAATCCTCACCGGAGACAACCACCTCATCAGCCGCAAGGTGTGCAAAGACGTTGGCCTCTTAGCCGACCCCATGCTGGAGGGCGGCGAAATTGAGAAGATGTCGGACGCCGAACTCAGCGAGGCGGCGGAGAAGACGGCGTTGTTCGCCCGCCTCTCTCCCGCGCACAAAGAGCGGGTGATTCGCGTCCTCCGCGCCCGGGGGCACGTCGTCGGTTGCATGGGTGATGGAATCAATGACGCTCCCGCGCTGCGAGCCGCAGACGTCGGCATCTCGGTGGACACCGCCACGGACATCGCCAAGGAGTCCGCGGATCTGATCCTGCTGGAGAAGGACCTGATGGTGCTGGAAGGAGGTGTTATCGAAGGCCGAAAGGTCTTCGCCAACATCGTGAAGTACATCCGCATGGGAGCCAGTTCCAACTTCGGCAACATGTTCAGCGTGCTGGGGGCAAGTGCTTTCCTCCCCTTCCTGCCCATGGCCCCGATTCAAGTGCTGACCAACAATCTCCTTTACGACTTCTCGCAGGTGCCGATCCCAGCGGACGCCGTGGACGATGAACAAGTAGCCCGGCCACGGCCCTGGGACATCGGGGAAATCAAGCGGTTCATTCTCTTTATCGGCCCCATCAGCTCGGTCTTCGACTATACGACTTTCTTTGTCATGCTCTACATATTCAACTGCTGGAATCCTTCCCGAGCGTCGCTATTTCAGACCGGCTGGTTCGTCGAGTCGTTGATGACGCAGACACTCATCATCCACGTCATTCGTACCAATAAGATTCCCTTCTTCCAGAGCCGGGCGAGTTGGGCGCTTACAGCCACAACCTTATCGATCATGGCTTTTGGGATGTGGTTGCCGTATTCCCCTGTGGCCTCTGCGCTGGGCTTCACGCACCTTCCGCGGATGTACTGGCCAATCCTGATGCTTACGCTGCTCGCCTACATGGGCCTTACGCAAATGATGAAAGTGTGGCTGCTGCGGAAGAAATGGATCTAAACCGCCATTTCCGGCGACGGGACAAAAAGGTTTTTTCCTGACTCCCAGCGGTTCCCAGATCAAGGAGACCGTATGATGTCGATAGTCGGCAAGGAACTTCACCACACGGGACGCATCGGATGGCTACGCGCGGCGGTACTGGGCGCGAACGACGGCATCCTTTCAACGTCGAGTCTGGTGCTCGGAGTCGCTGCTGCCCATGCGACTCACAGCAACGTATTGGTGGCAGGGATTGCCGGTTTGGTGGCGGGATCCGTGTCTATGGCTGCGGGGGAGTATGTGTCGGTCCACTCGCAGCAAGACGCCGAGGAGGCTGAACTGAATCTTGAGCGCACGGAACTGAAAGAAGACAACAAGGGCGAGCACAAGGAACTGGCGAAAATCTATATTGCTCGCGGGCTCGAACCTGCTCTCGCGAAACAGGTCGCTGAGCAACTGATGGGCCACGATGCGTTAGGCGCGCACGCCCGCGACGAACTCGGCATCTCGGAGACTTTCCGTGCGCGTCCGATTCAGGCGGCGTCGTCATCGGCTGCCAGCTTCGCGGTTGGAGCCGCCCTGCCTCTTGTGGCCACCATCCTGGCCCCGGCGGCGGGTTTGATCCCGATTGTCTCCGGAACTTCACTGGTGTTCCTGGCACTTCTAGGCGGCTTAGCCGCACGCGCGGGTGGCGCAGGAGTGACGAAGGGCGCAATACGCGTTACGTTCTGGGGTGCGCTGGCAATGGCGCTAACCGCCGGCGTCGGGGCGCTGGTGGGAACAGTTGCGTGAGCGGCCCCAGAAAACCCCGATCCGTGCCAACCGTGAACGTCTTCCTTTTGACAACAACCTGTACTTCGCCGTACACTTCGACCGTTGTTGGGGTGTTCCTCATATAGGCATACATATTCTAGATCTGGAAGGGCGTCTGCCCAGAATCATGTGATTTTGGGCAGCGCGATCTGCTGTAAAGCGGCATGGAGGATCAAGCACTTGCGGCCGGCCGAGGAGCAGGTTTTTGGGCAAGTGGCTCGCGGCACGAGCCGAGAGGAATTGGCCGGCGCCGGTTGAAGAATGGACCCAGGGATGCCACTCGGCGAAACAAAAGCACAATGGCGAGCTATGCCCTTGTCGCCAACCTCGAGGGTGCCAAGCTCGGCCGCCACTTCGGGCATTATGTTGCCGACTGTTTCTGAGCAGGGCCTGTTTCCTTCTTTCCCTGCTTCATGCAACGGACAAGAGCGATAAATGGACGCAATTTCAACTCTACGACTGGGTTAGGAACAAGGGTGGCGTCGCCTACGTGTTGGACAGTGTCTGGCAACAAGGCATTCCTGTATCCAAGGGAAAGTGCCGCTGGCACGAAGTTTCTCCAAACGTCTGCGGACAGAGTCCGGGCTGACAATTTGCTTCCGCGCCCAGAATGCCGCTATACGGATAGCCGAAGGTGGCCCGCAGGGCAGATTGAGATCCTCTCGATGGCCGGCGCCTAAGCGAGGAGTTTCAGTCGCCGGAGGTCGTCTTCCGTCCAGCGCGCCTGTGTTTCAATGATTGACTTCAGGGTTTTGATGGTGAAGGTGTCCCCTCCGCCGTGCGGTGCCACGGTTGCCCGCCGGCCGTCCGCGTGGCCGTAGCGCTGATGAGATCCTTTTTGGCGGATGAAATAAAAACCGTCCCGGGTGAGGGCGGCGATAACTTCTCGGGCCGTGAGCGACCGGATACGATTGTAGTCGATGCCCATGACCTACACGGTGACTGCGATGCGGGGTTCCTGCTGGGAAACCTCCTCGACCTCTACCGAATCGGGCGGGCCTTCCGGCAGCGGTTGGGCGTCCTCGATGAATTCCTGGACGATCATGCGGACAACTTCATTGAGGCGGCGCAGCGCTTCTTCTTTCGTGCGCCCCGAGGTTGCGCCACCGACGCTTTCCAGCGCCGGGATGTACGCAAACCACGCCGGGTTGCCTTGGGCATCCTCGTCCGGCTCCACCACAACTTTGAAGGTGTATGTCTTCATGGGATTTGCACTATCCACTCCCAAAGAGTAACACGGTAGCGCGTAGTGTCAAGCCGACTTCCATCGTCATCGTCATCCAGTACTTCACGGGTAAATCGGACCGTCTGAGCCTTGCGCCTTTCGAGTTCGTGGCGAGTCATGGGTTTCATGGCGACAGAATAGAGAGGAGCACTTCCGGGCGCCTAGCCCCGAAACTGGGAACATATTTCTGAGGGAATAAATTGCACGCAATTTGCGTTAGACTCGGGCTGAACCGATTTTGGGAGGGACTGGCAATGTCACTGAATAAACCGCTTGATCAAATCGAAGAGGGCGATCTTCAAGAACTTGTGGCTGGCCAAAGTGTCGGAGCACAAGACGCTTGAATACAAACTGGCCCTCTCCGGTGGCTCAGACTCCGAGCGAAAGGAATTCTTGGCGAACGTATCCTCATTCGCCAACGCTGCAGGCGGCTGCTTAATTTACGGCATGAAAGCTGACTCCGGGGTACCAGTCGACTTGCCCGAGATGGAGGTTGATGGCGATGCTGTAATCAGCGGGCTTGAAAGCAAGGATGAGGCGAAGCGCAAACAGCAGATTAGTCTTGCCGACTTTGTTCTCGCCCAGAATGACCGCAAGTTCACCTAGCTTCACATCCAGAGACTTAAAGTTGCGAAAGTTCTTGATAATGACCCCTCTGAGCCGCACTGGCTTACCCAAGTTCCCTTCGCACCGCGTTTAACTGTTTATTTCCTCTTCAAGCGTCGCCAGTGGTTCCATGATCTCGTCGAACGGCGGCGGCTGGCCAAAGATCATCACCGTCATATCTCGGTAGTCCCTCTCCAAGGCCGCAGCGCGATTTTCTGGCGGCAGCAGGCGCAGGCTTCCGGGACGCGCACGATCATAATGAGCCCAGCCCGAAGGATAGAACGTCTCTTTGTGCCGCACAACCTGCGCGAGGAGTGCCATGTCGGCAAGGGCCTCGGACCGGATCGTCCCCTGCGCTAGCATCGCGACGTCATAGTAGTGACGCGAATACCGGTCGGGGAGCGGTCTCTCCAGTGGGCGGTGGTATTCCGCGTGAAGAATTGTCGCCTTCTCCCAGAAGGTCCGCTTGGCGAGGAGCGCGACCACCTCAATGTCGCGATCAGCAACCAGATCCGGAAATTCCTCGCCGGCGAACGCGCGGATCGTAAAATGGTCGCGCGGCACAAACTCCGCGTGGGTCCCCAGCTCAAGCACCACCTGAGGCACAACGTAAGCCAGGCCCTTGGCGGCGGCGGCCGGATACTGAAATCGAACCACGTTCGGGTCCTGCTCGCTGACACCCAGGCTCCACGCCCCAGCCGCTCCGAGCACGTCCCGGCACCGTGTCTTCAGCGCCTCCAGGAATTCGCTGCCGATATACCGCTGACATTCTGTCATCATCTCGGCGAGGATGCGGGCCCGCCTCGTCTTTGAGATATCCTCCCGCCTCGGGTCCCGCGCGCCCGTAAACCCCAGGGCCGCGTAGTCCACAGCCAGATCGATATCCTCGGAGAACCGGTTGATCGCGTGGAAGACCTTCGACAGCGATGTCCCGCCCTTGAAGACGAGCCGCGCGGAAAGAGCGTCGATCGAAAAAAGCTGCTTCAGCACCCAGCAGACCCAGAAGTCTTTTTCGATAATGGCTTCGGGCAAGCCCTTGCGATCCGCTGTCTCGGCGAATATGTCCGCTCGTTTGTCAGCAGGCATCCGGGCGATCCCGTTCAAGTCGCCTCCTTCGCGATCCTTTTCGCCGCTTCGTAGATCCAGTCCACGCCGAACCGCGTATCTTTCACGAGCCTGCGCTTTTCCGAAGGCGATAGCGCCGCGCGGAGCGTCGCGATCTCGCTCGGCTCGACGCCCTCCTTGCCAAGATGGCGCAGCGCCTGAACCACGAGCGCGAACTTGCCCTCAAGCCCCGCCATTGCTTTCGGGCGCGCATGTTTGAAATGAATGGTGCGGCGTCCAATCAGCACTTCATGGTTCGGGCCATCGGTCAGGTAGATGATTTTGGCGGGCACCTGAGTCGACAGGCGAAGCAGGTTTGCGGCCCACGCGCCCTCCGGCACGATCTTCCATCGCTGCCTTCGGGCTATGGCGCGCGCGGCCTCGTCGATGTCCGGGCTAAGCTTCCCGCCGAGCGCCGGGTTAACCTTGGGCATATCGTAGAGCCCGCGCCGGACGCGGCGAATTGTCCCACGGCGAGTCAGACCCGCAAGGGCCATGTCGATCGTGCCCCGGCTGGCAATGTCCAGAAAGTCTTTCGCCGAAAAGACTTTCCCGGCGCCAAGCCGCTCAATCCGCCCAACGATCTGATCCCGCATGGTTTGCATAGGACAAACTCCGTCTTCATATTTAGAAAAAATATACCACTTTTTCTAAATCAACGGCAAGGCTTTTCGATGCGGGTGAACGGCCGCCGCCACTTCGGGCATTATGTTGCCGACTTATTTCTCAGGAGGGGCTGTTTCCCTCTTTCCCTGCCTCTCCTCGTCGTGCTGCAGCAACCTGCTGTAAATCCTCAGCCTATCCTCAAGAAGCTTCTTGGACGGCAGCTTCGTCATATATTCCGAGACTCTCATCTTGTGGGGGCCGTAGCTCAGGAGCAACTCCACGATTCGCATCGGGCACTGGCGCCCGACAAAGCAGAAATCGGATCCCAGTTCCGAGAGGAACTGCTCAAGGTTCCGGGATGATCGCGGCGTCCAGATCCCTCTCGGAGTAAGCTCCCTTCAGGCCGAGGAAAGACTTCTTCTGCTCAGAATCTGCTTGACAACGCTCTATCTTTGATTTAGTATTCAAGATGTGCCCTCCTGGGTCGAATGCGGCCCGCCCCTGGCTGGGACGAAGCGGGTTGATGCCGGTGCGCCCCCGATTTGCTCAGTTGGCGGGAACTGCAGACAAAGGGGTAAGAAATTGAAAGGTGACAATGCCCGTCCCAACGACACAACTTTCACGCTGGAAGACCAGGAGGGTCGGTTGACGGCGGGTCGCAGTCGAGCTGCCGTCCCATTTCTGCTCTGTTTCGGCTTTCGCCAGAGGAGCGTTGGCGTGCATCTTCGACGGGACGAACCCAAATTTTATTGATAACAATAGAGATCTTGGGTTAGGTTTTTAGGTACGAACCCATTAAGCCGCCATGTTGATGAAAACAGATGGGTTAACGTACGGTAAGCCATCAAGTAATTGAAAAATATGAGCCTTAAGCACCATTGCCGATTTCGATGGAGATGTGGACGATTGGCTGTGGACAATTGGCATCCCAATGTCCGTTCGCTGGCAACTGCCGTCCTATTCCCCCGCTCTTTCGGCGGCTGGTAAAAGGAAACCGGCATGCATTTTCAACGGGACGAAGCCAAATTTTATTGATAACAATAGAGATCTTGGGTTAGGTTTTTAGGTACGAACCCATTAAGCCGCCATGTTGATGAAAACAAACGGCTTAACGTACGGTAAGCCAACAAATGATTGAAAAACATGAGCGTTAAGCACCCATTGCCGATTTCGATGGAGATTGTGGACAATTGGCATCCCAATGTCCGTTCGCTGGCAACTGCCGTCCCATTGCCCCGCTCTTTCGGCGGCGGCTGGTAAAAGGAAATCGGCACCCATTTTCGACGGGACGAACCCAAATTCTTATTGATAACAATGAACATCTTGGGTTGGGTTTCGGGACGAACCCATTAAGGAGCTTCCAACACAGAGACACAGAGGCACAGAGAAAAAATGACCAACGTCTGGAAATAAATGACATCCGATGTAATCTTCTCGCTCTTTCTCTGTGTCTCTGCGCCTCTGTGTTTAATTCTTTCGCAGCTTCTGAAAACTGAAAACTGATTACTGAGAAGTCCGTGAAAAATCGCTTTTTGGTTGTGTCCCAGCCCGTACTATGTTAATTCTTCACCTCTCGGCCGGGGGCGACGGGGGCCCCTGGCGTTCGGAGGTCGCCTATGAAACTTCGGCTGCTTCGACACGCTTTCGGGTTGGTGCTTGGTCTGGCGCTTTTGGCTCTACCCCTTGACGCCAGTTGGCAGGACATCGGACCGGTGAAGGCCTCCCCGCCCGCCGAGAACCAGATCATGTTTCACGGCGCTGGGACGATTGTTAGCCTGACGGTGCTTGCGCCTGACTTAGTCCGCGTGCGGATGGCTCGCGGCACTGCTTTCGGTCCCGATTACTCGTACGCCGTCGTGAAAACCGACTGGCCCGTGCCGGGCCCCGCCGGTCATGCGACGAGCGAGGCGCCGCAATTCACCCAAACTGCCACCTCCGTCACCATCCGGACGTTGAAGCTCGAAGTGCGCGCCCAACTTTCGCCGTTCCGCCTCGCTTTGTACGATCGTAACGGCGGGCTGATCTCTAAGGACGACGACGACCTCGGCACAGCCTGGGACGGCGCTCGCGTTCGCACCTGGAAGTGGATGCCGGAAGACGAACACTATTTCGGCCTGGGTGAGAAGGCGGGACCGCTCGACAAGCGTGGCCGTAGCTACGCGATGTGGAACACCGACGCTTACGGTTGGGACGCGTCCACCGATCCCCTCTACCAGAGCATTCCCTTCTATATCGGCCTGCGCCAGGGTCGCGCCTACGGCGTCTTTTTCGACAACACCTATCGCTCCTCTTTCGATATGGGCGCGGAGTCGCCCGACCGCGCTTCTTTCGGCGCCGAGGGCGGCGAGATGAACTACTACTTCTTCTACGGCCCCGACCCCAAGGCGGTGCTGGGCCGCTACACCGAGCTGGTGGGCCGGACGCCGCTGCCCGCGCGCTGGATGCTAGGCTACCATCAGTGCCGCTATAGTTACTACCCTGAAAACATGGTCCGCTTCATTGCCGACAACTTCCGCCAGCGTCACATTCCTTGTGACGCGATCTTTTTTGACATCCATTACATGGACGGATATCGAGTGTTCACCTGGGATAAATCGCGCTTCCCCGATCCGCCCAAGCTGCTCTCCGACCTGCGACAGGAGGGCTTCCGCGCCGTTCCCATCATCGACCCGGGCATCAAGATCGATCCCAACTACTTTGCGTATCAGGAAGGGGTGAAGGGCGACGACTTCGTCAAGATGCCCGACGGCAAGCCCTTCGTGGGCGCGGTGTGGCCGGGGGAGTGCAACTTCCCCGACTTCACCCAGCCGCGCGTACGGGAGTGGTGGGGATCGCTCTATAAGGGCTTGCTGGCGGACGGTGTAGCCGGCATCTGGAACGACATGGACGAGCCCGCCGTCTTTAGGTATCCCTCCAAGACCATGCCGCCCGACGCCATCTTCTGGGACCAGGGACTCAACAGCCCTCACACCAAGATTCACAACGTCTACGGCATGCTGATGTCGGAGGGCACGCGCGACGGCCTGCTGAAGCTGCATCCCAACGAGCGGCCGCTGGTAATAACGCGTGCCACGTACGCGGGCGGCCAGCGGTACGCTGCCGTGTGGACGGGCGACAACACCTCCACTTGGGACCACCTGCGCATCAGCGTCCAGGAACTGATGAATATGGGGCTCTCGGGCCTGACGCTGGCCGGCGCTGATATCGGCGGCTTCGCCCTCAGCTCCACGCCTGAGCTTTACACTCGCTGGCTGGAGGCCGGCATCTTTTATCCTTATTGCCGCACCCACACCGAGTACGGCTCGCGCGACCAGGAGCCGTGGTCGTACGGCAATCGCATCACCGACATCAACCGCAAGTCGATCGAGCTGCGCTACCACCTGCTGCCCTACCTTTACAATGCCTTTCACGAGGCTTCGGAAACCGGGATTCCGGTGATGCGCGCGCTGCTGCTCGATTACCCCGACGACGCGACGGCGGTGGACCAGAATCAGGAGTTCCTCTTTGGCGACGACCTGCTGGTGGCGCCGGTGCTGAAGGACGGCGAGATCACCTGGGACGTTTACCTGCCGCGCGGCGAGTGGTACGACTACTGGACCGACCAGCGCACCACGGGTCCGAAGCACGTCACGGTGAGCGCGCCGCTGGACCGCGCTCCCATCTTCGTGCGCAGCGGCGCCATCGTGCCCACCCAGCAAGTGGTGCAGTACACAGACCAGGCGCCCATCGATCCGCTGACGTTCGAGATTTATCCCCAGGGCACCCATTCGCCAGGCTCAGGGCAGGCCCAATCGCCGGAATCGGGGCAGACTTCGTCGCGCCAATACTACGAGGACGACGGCATCAGCTTCGATTACCAGCGCGGCGTGTCGTTGCGTGAAACCGTGACCGCCCAGGAGGAGGCCCACGGGTTCCGGATCGAGGTGTCGGCGCGCGAAGGCTCGTACACGCCGCCGGCGCGGTCTCTCGTTTTCAAGGTGCACGCCGTTCGCGTTCAACCCGGCTCGGTGGAGACTGACGGCAGGCCCCTTGAGTTTCAGAAGTCGCTCGAGGAACTCGGCCAAGCAAGCGACGGTTGGGCGTATGATGCCGAGAAAATGGTGGTATGGGTGAAGGTTCCCGATCGCGGGGTTGCCGTCACGGCGCAGATCAAGGATAGGCAGTAGCCAGAAGGCAGAGGGCGCAAGCCAGAAGGCGGAAGGCGCTCGAGAAGCCGCTGAGCGGCGCAAGAATTTAGCCCAGGGCGTACCCTGGGGCAGTGGCCGCCGCCATTTCCTTCTCTTTCGACCGTACGCAGAAGACAGTCGGCAGAGCGTGGCTATGTTTACGATGTCGTCATTAGATAACTGATTGGTAAACAGGAAGGCCGGAGACTTACCTCCGGCCTTCAAGGCTAGGGTGGGACTGCTTTTGTTTAGCTGGCGAATTTGCGCATGAAACCGGCAAAGATCAACATGCCGGAGCCTAACAGAACCAAACTGGCGGGTTCTGGGGTGGCGGTACCCGAATTGCCGTAGATCTGGAATGACTCGGAGCAAGTGCCCCCAACGGGTCCGGGGTAACCGTTCCCACAGACCGCGCCGAGAGAGCCGACAGCGCTTTCGTACGCCGATGACGGACCGCTATTCTGATCCCAATACCCAGGACCACCGCTCGGTATCGCCAGGTTCTGGAGTGTCAGATAGTACGTGCCGGCAGCCAGCGTCCCGCCCAGGGAGAACGTGCTCTCATCCAGCGAGTAACCGTAAGGATTGGTAGATTGGAAAGTATCGGTCAGGACGCCCGTTCCGGAGCCCAAGCTTGAGTCGTACGGCGTGGTCCCGATCGACCAGTTTACAGAGGTGGGGCTGTCCCCGGGGCTCAGCCAGAGGCCAATCTGCGCCCCTGTCAGGGTCGAGCCAGCGCCGAGGGTGAACGAGTTTGAGACCTGATAGCCAAAGTTGATGGTCCAAGCATCAACGGTGCCGTTGATTGGACCGTTGTCATAGAGGGTATCTGCCGAGGCTGGAGCAGCCATGAGCAGGCACAGGATGGCAGCAAGCGACAACCAGGTGAATCTTGTTTTCAACAGTTTCAAGCGAAACCTCCTTGTCAGTCCCCCTCCCTAGAACCTTCTTGGATAGGAGGATCTTTCTTACAATCAACAATATTTTATAACTGCCGGGAGGAGTGTCCATACCACCAAGGTGCTACCCACGAGTAGCACTTTAGTGCCGCTGGCAGATGTTCTAACTGCTTCCATGACAATCTCTTGGCGGTCTTTGATCCTGACCGCCGCGGGCTTTCTGCGCGCCGAATATCCTGCTTACGGTAGGCTATCTTCCTTGACCCGTAGCTTAGGCGCGGTGGAACACCGACGCTTACGGCTTGGGATAGGCCGACCGCTCCCTTCTACCAGAGCCCTTGGGACCACCTGTGCATGAGCGTCCAGCAGCCCTCCTCGGTGGAGGCTGACGGCACGCGGCTCGAGTCCCAGAAGTCGCTCGAAGAACTCGGCCAAGCAAGCGACGGTTGGGCGTACGATGCCGAGAGGATGGTGGTGTGGGTGAAGGTTCTCGATCGCGGGGTTGCCGTCACGGCGAGAATTGCCGATTGACGTTGACGATTTTCGATTGACGATTGGAAGGAAAGAGGATGAATCCACAGACTACGCCGATTTCACAGAACTCATGATAAGAAAGGCATATGGTAAGAGAAGGGAATTGCTCGTATCCTTTTGTCTGTGTAATCTGCGAAATCTGTGGATTGTCTTTTTGTCTTCCAGTCTGCAATCGGCAATGCTTGACGGCTGGCGGGTAAAAAGGCGAAAATAGTGATTGGTTGAGGCAACTTCGATTCATTGCGAATCATCTTGGAAGAGTGAGGAATTCAGGGTGCCGGGGCCTGGTTTTGACCTGTTTCTCCCCATAACGCCAGGCCGGGAGGACGGTTGCACGCATGGGATCGACTAAGGTTCAGGGTGAAACAGGCCAGACCGAAGCAGGAGGAAATGGACGGCCAGTTAGCTCTTCCGCCTCCTCCGGCTATCAGATTACCATTGTTGACAGCACTTTTCCCCTCGTCTCTCTGGTGCGGCAAATCCGCGCCGCCTGGCGCGATCCTAAGGTGACGGTGCCGCCGGAATACTACAAGGGTGAGGTTGCCCTCCCGATCACGGAGATGCGGCCCTGGTTCCGCGACCTGCCGGCGATTTTCCACGCCCTACTCGAGAAGCCTACCGACGAGATCGGGATTTACAATCACCGGCAGGAGAAATGGCACCTGTTGCTGGCCGGTATCGGGACGGTTCTGGGGATCGTAGGGGGATGGTTGACGCGCGAATGGGCGCTGATCATTTTGCTGGCAGCGGGGGGCTACGCCGTCGGCAAGCTGGCAGGGATTTTCATCTTCAAGAAGAAGGAGTACCCGCCGGACGTCTTCCGCGACTATGAACAGGAACCGGCTTCATGGGTGAATTCCCTGTTGGTCCACGCGCTCATGGTGACGGCACTAGTGTTGCCCTTTATCATCAGCAAGTGGATGCAGCCCGTGCAGGCTAAAGGCCCGAACAAAGAAGTCTCGGTGGATATTTCGCCCTATCTTCCCGAGTTGACGGCCAGCAGCAAGAAGGCGGGCGGGGGCGGGGGCGGCGGTGATCGCTCGCCTACTCCGGCTTCCAAGGGCGCGATTCCCAAGTTTTCCAAGGTGCAATTCGCGCCGCCCATGGCGGTGATTCCGAATCCCGCTCCCAAGCTAACTGCGGATCCTACTCTTCTCGGCCCCCCGGAAATGAAGCTGCCCGAGATGGCGCAGAACGTGCCTTGGGGTGACCCCCACGGGGTGAATGGTCCGGCCTCCAACGGCCCGGGGACGGGCGGCGGGATCGGCAGTGGCACCGGCACCGGCATCGGGTCGGGGAACGGCGGCGGGCTGGGACCGGGTGAGGGCGGAGGTACCGGTGGCGGCGTCTACAGTGTGGGCGGCAACGTCAGCGCGCCTATCGCCATCTTCAAGCCAGAACCGCCGTACTCGGAGGAAGCTCGCAAAGCGAAGTGGCAAGGAACCGTCGTGCTGTGGATCATCGTCGACGCGCAGGGTAACGTCAGCGACGTCCGGGTAGCGAGACCGTTGGGCTTGGGGCTCGACGAGAAAGCCGTGGAAACCGTCAAGACCTGGAAGTTCAAACCGGCCATGCGGGGCGGAAGCCCGGTAGCGGTGCGCGTCAGCGTCGAAGTGACCTTCAGGCTGTTCTGAGGGGAACTCTCGGAAATCGGCCATCAGTCGCCATTCAGCGAAGTCATCACCGGCCTCCCTTGAGAACCTGATAGCGCGGGCGTCTCGCCCGCTCTTGATCTTGAAGCTTGTGACACTAGGAGACTTGAAGCTCTGACACCAGGAGAGAAGAGCGGGCGAGACGCCCGCGCTACCAGGATTTGTTCACAGCTTCTGACGACTGGCCAGCGGGTTGGGCGCGGCGCGTGTAAGAGACTTGACAACGACGGCCCCTCACGGTAAGTTTAGGAAGCTTCCTTGGTGGGAGGTCGTCTAACGGTAGGACTGCAGACTCTGGATCTGCGTATCGGGGTTCGAATCCCTGCCTCCCAGCCATTCATCCCTGAGTGTTTCAGCTCATCACCCATTAGCTCCCTAGTCTCCCGTCCCGCCCAATTCTTTACAACGGCGCGTGGGATCCGCATTGACAACAATTAGATGGGACGGGAGACTAGCGGAGCACAATGCGTTCGATCAGTGACGTCTTAAGCCATCAGGATATGATTTGACTCAGATTCCTACCTAAATAACTTCAAGTTAATTTAACAACGCCTTTATCCTTTCTTAATGTGACCGCGTCAGACTCTCTGGTCGCCAAGCTAACGGCGAACACAAAGTCGTTTCCGCTCACAAAGGAGGTTTATGCGTACCCACGTTTCGATGAAAGCGTTCGTGATGCTGCTCGCGTTTGCGATCTCGCAACCGACTACGTTCTTCTATGCGGCGAGTCCAGCGCCGAGTGGAACGAATGGAACCACCAGCTATTCGATTCCGGCAAGTGCGGAACCGTCACTGTCTAGCAAGCAAATGGCCACACTTCTCCAGCAAAAGATCAAGTACGTGTTCGTGATCTATCAGGAGAACCGGTCATTCGACTCTTACTTCGGGACTTTCCCCGGGGCCGAGGGGCTGTTCACCAGTTCGGCAGCGAACACACCGGGATTCAACGAGGTTTTCCAGAATGTCGACGGAAGCCCAGCGACTATTCACCCATTCCGCATCGGACCAAAAGAATCCCCATGCGGCTTGGCTACGATACTCAATTGCTACGCCGCGGATACGGATGACATCGACCACTCCCACACGAGAATAGTCAACAAGATGGACGTCCTGGCTGGCGTGCCGCAAATGGACAAATTTGCCCTGGTCGAGGAACAGAAGTATCTCCCCGCCAATGCGAAGACGCCTTACCAGGCAAAGCAGATGGGCGAGTTAGCGATGGCTTACGAAGACTGTGACACTATTCCGCTGCTCTGGCAATATGCCAGCAACTTCGTGCTGTTCGATCATATTTTCCAGTTGATGACGGGACCTTCGACGCCGGGGAATCTCTCCATCATCGGCGCTCAAGCGGGCGAGACCCAGTGGGTGTTGCATCCGAATGAGTATCCGTCGGGTGGGAACACCCTGAACTCCGGCCCTGGCGTTCCGCTTCTGAATGACGCGAATCCGTGGTGGGGTAGTGGCAAGGGTGCCCCCGGATGCACTACGGTACCGGGACTACCACCGTGCTCACCGGCACCCACCAACCCGAGTGACGCCGGTTCGACGCCGGAATTCAACATGACGTTTGCCACGCTGCCGCTGACGCTCGCCGGCAGCGACCTGACGAGCATGGTGGCGCAGGATAAGGCCCCTCTTGCGGACCTCGCGGACGTGCAAGCGGACGTTGCTTATATTCCGAAGGTTCAGCAGAACTCGCTTGGGTTCGGCTGGTATGAAGAGGGCTACGACCAAGAAGACGCTGACTGTCCGCCGAACGACCCCTGTCCGGCTACGCCTCCGGCAGGCGGGAGCCACTATGACTACATCACCCACCACAACGGACCCCAGTACCTCGGCTACATTGCCAACAACCCCGCCATGAACAGCCAGCTTCATGGCCTCGGTGATTTCTTCAGCGCCGTTCAAAACCAAACCCTTCCCCCACAGGGGGGCGTGTTCTTCGTCAAGGGTGGTTACCAGAATCAGTTCGGATTGCATCCCGCTAACCCCAATGCCGCGGTGCAGAAGGCCTTCAATGGCGACGACGACCACCCGGCATATTCGGACGCTCAAATCAGCGAAGCCTTGGTGGCCCAAGCCATCAATACGATCGCGGAGAGCCCCTATTGGAACGAATGTGCGATCATTATCACTTGGGACGACTCGGAAGGAGACTACGACCATGTTCGGCCTCCCATTCTCCTCCATGGACTGGATGGTACGCCGATCAGCGACGGGCCCCGTGTTCCCTTCATCCTGATCTCGCCGTACGCTCGGACCAATTACATCGCCCGCGGCGTGGGAGATCACGGTTCCGTAGTCAAGTTCATTGACACGGTTTTCAATCTGCCGCCTCTGGCGCTTCTGCCCAATGAATTATTTGCCAGAACCGTGGGCGCGATTAAGTTCGGACAGCCAGGACTCGGACCGGACGACGCCCTGACGGCCGGAGTCAGCGACCTTACGGAAGCTTTCGATCCTGCCCGCTTGAGCGGAACCGCTGCTCCGTTACCTGCGAGCTACGCCGAGATCGACCCGAAATGGATCAACGCCCTGCCCCAAACCACAGGGTATGGTTGCTCGAATCTTGGAATCACCACCACTGACCGCGCGCAGGGAATCGTCAATCAGATCCCCGACGATTTCAATCCGACGCCCAAGACGGTGCCGACGCCGCCGGGGGGCGCGCCACCCCAGTAGTAGGCTAGGAATCAACCAGTGTGCACGCACTTCAATCCAAGGAGGAATAAGCTTGAAGAAAACTTTGATGAAGAAAACTCTGCTGATCGCAATCGTGTTCTTCAGCGTCGGCACTCTTGCCAACGCCGACACTTTCACGGTTTATGCCACCAGCGCTGCCCAGAATGCGAACGACTTCATTCAGTGGTCGCAGCTCGGCCCGGCGGTTAGCCAATTCGGTACTCCCCAGTTCGTGTTTACGGGGGATGGCAATCTCGCCGTCGTCGGGAACATCGACTTTTCACCCTTTGTCCGGGTGGATCAAGGCAATGGCTGGAACGGTAACTTTGCCAACGGTGAGAACCTCGTCTGGACCGGAAATGCAAATGGCCTCGGCGGGGAAGGTCCTTTTGCTTTAGTGCTTCAGACCCCCGTCCTGTCGTTCGGCTTTGGAATCGAAACCGCTCAGACCGGTCCTTTCATGGCTACGGTGCAAGCGTATGACCGGAATGGTGACCCGCTGTTTAATGACACCTTCAACGGTCTGAGTGGCGGCGCCATCGGAACCGGCTCCGAGCTGTTCATCGGCATGGGTGACACGACTGGTGCAAACATCGGATCAATTCTCATCAGCACCAGCAGTCCCAACGGCGCTGTCAATAACTTTGCCATTAACGATCCCGGCTTTACCTACGCAACACCGGAGCCCGGCTCGATGGCGCTTCTAGGCAGCGCACTCCTTGGCGCGGTGGGCATGCTTCGCCGCAAATTGTTGAACTAGGCCCACGCCAGTAGTCTCTCTTGGTAACGTACGATGAGGGGGACGGAGTCCGTTTGAGGCTCTGTCCCCCTTTCCTTTTTAACCGGACGGCCTCCAGACTTCCCAGTCAATGCCCGGCCGGTCTTCCGAGTCCTCTTAGGGTCTCCTCCTCGGCCAGGATCTCGGTCTGGAAGAGAACAGGGAATTAGGGAATAGGGAACAGGGAACAGGGAACAGAAAACAGATCCCCGATTCCCGACTTCCGATGCGCGCATCATGATCTTTGCGCCCGTCGCGCAGACCTCGCCGGTGGTAGTAAACAGCGAGGAGCAGAAAGTTCGGATTTGGCTGCGCTCGGTTAAGGAGAGGTTACAACCATCATAACCATCACTTCGTTGTGCGTCCCTAAATCAATGGCTGAATTCAGAAACGACCGCTTCTTGGCCTGAAGGTGCTGAAAGAACTCTTATTCAAATCTTCACGATAACTTGATACTTTCTTAATCCGACCTCGTTAGTATCCTCCCGTCGCCAATCCATTCCATGGCGAGCACGAACCCGTTTCCTGCAAAGGAGGATTTATTCTCACCTGCACGCAATTGTGCGCCGGCTAGGTCACGGGAGGACCATCCGATCTGCCGGCCGATGTTCCCTTCATCGACGAAAGCGGACTCTCACCAAAATCAAAAAGGAGGCTTCGCATGAAACCTATCACGTTCGCAAGACAGATCTTGATTGCCACGGCGCTCGCGGCAGTGCTAGCGCCCGCAGCGAGCGGTCAGCTACTTCCTAACACGGGCCAAACGATCACGCCCCTGGCGCCCCGCGCGGCGCGCTTCGTAACATTGAGCCCCGGCTTGGCCGACTTTCCCAATTACACGGCTGGACAAGCCGTCACCAGCGTCGTGAGCCCTGACGGGAGGACTCTGCTGGTGCTCACGAGTGGTTATAACGATTTGAAGAATTCGTCCGGGGCGCTAATTCCGGCGGACTCAACCCAATTCGTGTTCGTCTACGATATCTCGGATTTCGATATCGCGGAAGCCCGGCCAGCCCTGAAACAGGTGATTCCGATTCTCAACACCTACAATGGGATCGTCTTCGATCCGTCAGGCAAAGCCTTCTACGTGCCGGGCGGAGTTCAAGACCAGCTATACGTGTACGCTCTCGCCGGCGGAGTGTGGGCGCAGCAGGCAGCGATCCCGCTCGGCCACCGTGGCGTCGGGAATGGCTACACTGTCTCGCCGCAGGCTGCCGGCGTCGCGATCACTGCGGACGGCACCAAGCTCGTCGTCACCAACTACTACAACGACTCGATCAGCATCCTTACCAAGTCGGGGGCGGGGGGGAGTTGGGCGGTAAGTGCCGAGCTGGACCTTCGTCCTGGCAAGGAGAATCCTGCAAATGCCGGCGTCCCGGGTGGAGAGTATCCGTTTTGGGTGGTCATCAAGGGCAACAACACCGCCTACGTTTCCAGCATCCGCGAACGGGAAATCGATGTCGTCGACATTACCAACCCAGGCGCGCCGGCCGTAATGACGCGGATCAGCGTTCCTGGTGAGCCGAACAAAATGGTCTTGAGTGCAAGTCAGTCAGCACTTTACGTCGCACAAGACGTCGCTGACTCGGTGGGCGTGATTGACACCAGTTCCAACACCCTGACTGAAAACATCAGTGTGACCGCACCTGCCGGCCTGCTTCCCCCCTCCCTCGTCGACCCTAAGGGCGGGTCTTTCAAGGGAAGCGACACCAACAGCGTTACGCTCTCGCCAGACGGAACTGAGTTGTACGTAACCAATGGCTGGATGAACGACGTCGCCGTTGTCCAGCTTAGCTCGGGCAAGGTGATCGGATTGATTCCCACCGGCTGGTATCCCAATTCCGTCAGCTTCAGCGCGGACGGGAAGTTCACCTACGTTTTGAACGGGAAGTCACCGACGGGGCCGAACTCACCGTATGCTCCTTCAGCCCAAACCCCTGGCTACTGCCACGGCTTTACGGCGGCGGCGCCCGATCCTTACCCTCTCGCCAACCCGCTGCCCGCCACGCAATGCGCTGCCAGCAACGATTACGACCTGCAGCTCATTAAGGCGGGGTTCCAGATTTTCCCCACCCCCAGCGCCGCCGAACTGGCAGGACTGACCCAGCAGGTTGCCACCAACAACCATTTCGAGTCTACGGAGAGCCCCGCCGCTGCCTCGACGATGGCGTTTCTGAAGCAGCACATTCAGCACGTCATCTACATCATCAAGGAGAACCGAACCTATGATCAGGTCCTCGGTGATCTGAGCGTTGGCAACGGTGATCCGAACTTGACGGAATTCCCCGAAGTGGTTACTCCCAATCTCCACAATTTGGCGACGAACTTCGTGGATCTCGACAGTTTTTACGACACCAGCGAAGTCAGTATGGACGGCTGGCCTTGGTCCACCTCGGCGCACTCGCTCGACGTTGTGGAACGGCAGACACCGGTGGAATATGCAACGGGACGCGGCTTGACGAATGATTCGGAAGGCGACACCCGCAACATCAATGTCAGCTATCCGACGGTTGCCCAACGACAAGCTGCCGACCCGCTCCCCACCTACGATGCCGACCTCCTGCCCGGAACCATCAACATTGTCGCGCCCGATGCGGCGGATGGCACCCAAGGGCAGGGCTTCCTGTGGAGCAGCGCCTTGAGAGCCGGCTTGACGGTTCGCAACTACGGTATGTTTATCGATTTGCAGCGGTATAACGTGGCGGGTGCAAAGGGCATTTCGGAAACACTGACCAGTCCCTATACGACGGGCCCTTGCCCAGCGTGGGGAGGTGTGGTGTCGCTTCCGCCGTGTCAGGTGTCGTCGGTGGCAAGCGTGGACCTGCGTCCCTACACCGATGTTTACTACCGTGGCTACGACAATACTTTCCCCGACACCTTTCGGGTCACGGAGTGGCAGCGGGATTTCAACGCCAACTATGCCAGCGGCGGACTGCCTAATTTGAACCTGATCCGGCTACACCACGATCACACCGGCAACTACGCCCAGTCGGCCCCCTTCGGAGTCAACACGCCCGACCTGGATGTGGCGGATAATGACTATGCCGTGGGCTTGGTGGCGCAGACCATCGCCAACAGCATCTACAAGAACAACACGCTCGTCTTTGTGATCCAAGACGACGCTCAGGATGGCGGCGACCACGTGGACGCCCACCGCAGTATCGCGTTCGTCGTTGGTCCATACGTCAAACAGGGGGCTGTGGTTTCTACCTCCTATAACACTCTCAGCATGTATCGCACCATCGAGGAAATTCTGGGAGTCCCGTACTCGAACTTGAACGATGCCTTGGCCACTCCTATGGCGGATGTGTTTGATGAGAACCAGGTGACCTGGACCTATTCGGCTACGCCTTCTCCATTGCTTTGCGGCACCTTGAATACCAATCCCCCTCCCACCAATCCGCTTCCAATAGGGCCGGCGTGCCAGTCCTTGGGCAATGTCCAGAGTTTTCCGCGTCCGAACCACGACGCGGCTTATTGGGCGGCGGCGACCAAGGGCATGGACTTCTCCGTCGAGGACCATGTCGACCCAGCCCAGTTCAATCGCATCCTGTGGCAGGGTCTGATGGGATCGAAGCCGTATCCGGCAACCCCGAGCGGACTCGATCTTCGGGCCAACCGCGCAGAGCTACTCGCACGCTACCGCGCGAACTCACAGCAAGCACCGGCTCAACCAAGCCAGAAGTTGGCAGACGGAACCGGCGGCGCACAATAAATAACCATAGGGGGATGGAGTTCGAAACTCTGTCCCTCCTTTTTCTGTCGGCTTCATTAACGATCCTCCCATCCGAAAAGATTTTCAGGAGGGGGGACACTAACAGGGAGGTTACACTTGAAACTGAAAACAAGACTTATTTGGTTGTCGCTTGCTGCTATCCTGTGCCTGCTCATGGCGACTCCAGCCTCGGCAGGTACGGTCGTCTATGACAATGGTCCGATCAACGGCACCATCAATGCTTGGACCATCAGCACTGGCTCACAGGTCTCAGATTCGTTCACACTCGGCTCTGCCGCCACCCTGTCGGGGGCGCAGATCGGCCTCTGGCTGCTGCCCGGGGACAGTGCCACCGCTGTGGACTGGTCGATCGGAACCACGCCGTTCGGCTCCGACATCAGCTCCGGAACGGCCGCCCTGGCGGGCACCTTCCAATACAACAACGCTTTGGGTTTCGATATCTATGAGTCGACCTTTTCGCTGGGCGGGTCGCTGGCTGCCGGCACCCCGTACTATCTAACACTCGGGAACCTGGTGGTATCCTTTGGCGATCCAGGGTACTGGGATGAGAACGACGGCCCCTCGTCGGCTTACACAAACGCTGTTGGTGTGGGTCAAATTGGTTCCGAATCGTTCCAGCTCTACACTCCAGAACCCGCCAGCATGGTTCTGTTAGGCTCCGGCATGTTGATCTTTGCCGGTTTCATGCGCAAACTCACGAGCTGAATAAGCTGAGTAGAAGAGCAGTTTCTACCCCGACCAGGAAGACCGGGGACGGCACGTCTCCGGTCTTCAGGTCGATGGATGCGTTATGGTCTAACTCCTGAGTGTATTTGGCCGCGCATCACCTTTTCCATTCTGGGTGTCGAAGGCCCTTGGAGCGCCATCCGATTTGCCGGCCAGATGTTCCCTTCATCGATGAAAAACGGACTCTCACCAAGATCAAAAAGGAGGCTTCGCGTGAAACGTATCACATTCGTAAGACAAGTCTTGATTGCCACTGCGATCGCGGCAGTGCTAACGCCGGCAGCGAGCGGTCAGCAACTTCCTAACACGGGCCAATCGATCACGCCCCTTGCGCCCCGCGCGGCGCGGTTCATAGCGTTGAACCCGGGCTTGGCCGACAATCCCAATTACAGAGCTGGACAGGCTGTGACCAGCGTCGTGAGTCCTGACGGGAGGACTCTGCTGGTGCTCACCAGCGGTTACAACTTGGTGAACTATTCGTCAGGTGCAAACGAAGGCGCCGAAAATACGGCGGACTCAACCGAATTCGTGTTCATTTACGATATCTCGGATTTCGATATCGCGGAAGCTGCGCCAATCAAGAAACAGGTAATTCAGATTCCCAACACCTACAATGGGATCGCCTTCGATCCGTCGGGCACGGCCTTCTACGTGGGGGGCGGCGACGATGACGATGTGCACGCATACGCCCGCGGACAGGCAGGAGTGTGGGCCGAGGAGACGGGGAGTCCGATCCATCTCGGCCACGCTGTGAACCCGGCCACCGAGGGGTCTGGGATCGGACTTTTGGTAAATGCGGAGGCTGCCGGCGTCGCGATCTCCGCGGACGGCACCAAGCTCGTCGTCGCCAACTACTATAACGACTCGATCAGCATCCTCACCAAGTCGAGCGGTGCCTGGACGAAAACTTCCGAGCTGGATCTTCGTCCTGGCAAACAGCCAACGCCGGAACATGGCGTCCCGGGGGGAGAATATCCGTATTGGGTGGTCATCAAGGGCAGCAACACCGCCTACGTTTCCAGCATCCGCGACCGGGAAATCGATGTCGTAGACATTACCAACGCCAACGCCCCGGCCGTGACGGCGCGCATCAGCGTTCCTGGTGAGCCGAACAAAATGGTCTTGAATGCAGGTCAGACCGTGCTTTACGTCGCCCAAGACGTCACCGACTCGGTGGGCGTGATTGATACCGGTTCCAACACCGTGCTTGAAAACATCAGTGTGACCGCACCGGCCGGGCTGCTTCCCAACTCCCTAGCCAACTTCAAGGGAAGCAACACCAACAGCGTCGCGCTCTCGCCGGACGGAACCGAGTTGTACGTCACCAATGGCTGGATGAACAACGTCGCCGTGGTCCAGCTTAGCTCCAAGCAGGTAATCGGGTTGATCCCCACCGGCTGGTATCCCAATTCCGTCAGCTTCAGCGCGGACGGAAAGTTCACCTACGTTTTGAACGGGAAGTCACCGACGGGGCCGAACTCAGTTTATGACCCACCCCCTGGCAACTGCAAGGGCGGCATAGTTCCTTCGCTGCCGTCCGCGCAATGCGCTGGCAGCAATGAGTATGACCTGCAGCTCATCAAGGCGGGGTTCCAGATTTTCCCCACCGTCAACGCAGCCGAACTGGCAGGGCTGACCCAGCAGGTTGCCACCAACAACCATTTCGAATCTACGGAGAGCGCCGCGGCCGCATCGACGATGGCCTTTCTGCATCAGAACATTCAACACGTCATCTACATCATCAAGGAGAACCGAACCTATGATCAAGTCCTTGGTGATCTGGGTGTCGGCAACGGCGATCCGAATTTAGTGGAATTCGGCGAAGCGACCACTCCCAATTTCCACAGCTTGGCGAGCAACTTCGTGGACCTGGACAGTTTTTACGACACCAGTGAAGTCAGCATGGATGGCTGGCCCTGGTCCACGGCGGCGCACGCGCTCGACGTGGTAGAACGCCAGACACCGGTGGAATATGCAGGACGTGGGTTGGGCTATGATTCGGAAGGCACCAACCGCAACATCAATGTCAGTCTACCTACCATCGTACACGGTGTGCCCACGTACCTCCCACGACTGGTCGAGGATCCCGTCACTCCACAAGACCCCGACGTGATGGCCGGAACTGCCAACATTGCCGCACCCGATGCGGCTAACGGCGCCCAAGGGGCGGGCTTCCTGTGGAACAGCGCGTTGAGCGCCGGCTTGACGGTTCGCAACTACGGTATGTTTATCGACGAGGCGCGGTATGTCTTGCCGAACGTGCCACCTTACAATACCTACATCATCCCGGTGCTGCCCAATCCCTATACGACGGGCCCCTGCCCCTTAAATGTAGCAATCGGCGCCGTGCCGCCTCCGCCTTGTCAGGTGGCGTACTCGACAAACGCGGCCCTGGCCCTTTACACTGACATCTACTTCCGCGGTTTCGACATGAATCTTCCCGATTACTATCGGTTCACGGAGTGGCGCCGGGATTTCAACGCGAACATTGCAAGCGGCGTCGGACTGCCCAATTTGACTCTGATGCGGCTACCCCACGATCATACGGGCAGCTACTCCACCGCGATCTCTGGAATCAACACGCCGGAGCTGGATGTGGCGGATAATGACTATGCCGTGGGCTTGGTGGCGCAGACGATCGCCAACAGCGCGTACAAGAACAACACGCTCATTTTTGTGATCGAAGACGACGCTCAGGATGGCGGCGACCATGTGGACGCCCACCGCAGTATCGCGTTCATCGTGGGTCCCTACGTCAAACAGGGGGTTGTGGTTTCTACCTCCCATAACACTCTCAGCATGTATCGCACTATCGAGGACATTCTGGGGATCCCGTACTCGAACTTGAACGATGCCTTGGCCACTCCCATGGCGGATGCTTTTGACGAGAACCAAACGACTTGGACCTATTCGGCTGCGCCTTCTCTTCTGCTTTGCAGCACGACGCTTCCAATACCGCGATCGTCGTGCCCGGCCAACGCGCAGAATATTCCTCATCCTACCCACGACGCGGCTTACTGGGCGGCTGTAACCAAGGGCATGGACTTCACCGTGGAGGACCATGTCGACGGAGCCCGGTTCAATCGCATCCTGTGGCAGGGCCTGATGGGATCGAAGCCGTACCCGGCAACCCCGAGCGGACTCGATCTTCGGGCTAATCGCGCGGAGCTTCTCGCACGCTACCGCACGAACTCTCAGCAAGTGCCGGCTCGACCAAGCCAGAACTTGGCAGACGGAACCGGCGGGCAATAAATAAACGACCGCGAACGGGGGACGGAGTCCGTTCTCTGCCCCCCTTTCTTTGACCGGACAGAAGCTTGTCTACATGACTGTTGCCCGAGAAGCGACATTTCAGCTCAGCAGCCTTGGAGGCAGTGCGGTGGCAAACCTCGGTGACGAAGGGACTTTTAGCTCATCTCCATGACACGCATCGGGGTCACGTTCGGATAGGATCCGGTCCCCGCGACGCCGAAAGACTGCCCGTCAAGATTGTCATCGCCATTTCATGATAATGACATTCGATTGTCATAAATTGCTGAGCATACTTACTGGTTCGAATCGCTCGAACCTTCCCCGCGATGGAGGTCCAAAGTGACTCGATCGTCTCTCTCAACACTTAGCGTCCGTAGCCGTTCTTATTGTGCTGCAAAGTTCCGTAGCGATAGAACATATTCTTCAAGACGGCTGACTTCGCGTTTCTGCCGCGCTGAAACTAATGGGGGATCTCTGATGCGCAAGCTTATGTGGCTTTGTGGCTTTCTGCTTTTAACCTCCAACCTCTACGGGCAAGTTGACCGTGGCGCCCTGACCGGAACCGTGAGGGACTCTTCCGGGCTGGGAGTGCCCGACGCGAGCGTAGCTGCCGCACAAAATGGGACCGGCTTGAAGCGGGAGGCCGTTACCTCCAGCAGCGGAACGTACGACATCCCAGCACTGCCGGTCGGGACGTACACCGTGACGTTTGCCCTCAAGGGCTTCCAGACGGCAAGCGTTGAGAACGTGGTGGTGGCGGTGGAACATACGATCACCTTGAACGCTGTACTTCAGATTTCCGGAACCACCGAGCGGATCGAGGTCACCTCGACCACCCAACAACTGGACCAGAACTCGAACACTCTGGGAACCACCGTCGAGCGGAAGCAGGTGGCCGAACTATTGCTCAACGGCCGCAACTGGTCATTTCTGACCGCGCTTGCTCCACTGGCGGTGGACACGAATTACAACAGCAGCAGCAATCAGCGGAGCATTCGTGTCGCTGGACGGGGGCGTGACGACAACAATTTTACCTACGACGGTGTCGACGCGACGAATGTCATCAATCAAGCCCAGCAGCCGTACGTCCGTTTGGCGATACCGTTGGACACCATCCAGGAATTTCGCGTCGTGTCGATGCTGGCCACCGCCGAGACCGGGGCCACTGCTGGAGGACAGATGTCTGTGGTGTCAGCTTCAGGGAGCAATCAGTTTCACGGCAGTGCTTTCGAGTTTCTTCGCAACGACATTTTCGACGCTCGGAGCTTTATTGACGCCACCAAGCGACCGTTTCGCCTGAATCAATTCGGAGGCAGTTTGGGAGGACCGATTGTCCGCGATAGAACCTTTTTCTTTGCCTCCCATGAGGGTTACCGGCAAACGCTGGGACAGACATTGGTGGGCTTCGTGCCAGCGCTCGCCTTTCGGCAGCAAGTAATCGCCCACTCTCCGGCGCTCGCTCCTATCGTCAACGCCTACCCCGTGGGGGTGTTACCGGTCGCGGGGAATCCGAACGCGGCGGAATTCATCGGGGACGGCCGGCAGTTGGGAAACGAGGACTCCGGGATGGTGCGCGTCGATCACCGTTTTTCGGATAAATCCACCGGTTTCGTCCGCGTGAATATCGATCGCGCGGTGAGCAGCGTGCCTTTAGCCAGCTCCGGACAGTATCTGGAAGACCGGCAGGTTTTGAATTCCTCGCCGGTAAATGGGGCCATCGAACTGTTGCACGTTTTCTCGCCCAGTTTGGTGAACGAAGCGAAATTCGGATTCAACCGCAGCACCGCCGACACCACCGATGTGAACCATACCGGGTTGCTTTACGCGTTCTCAGTTTCGGGATTCACGACGCTGAACAATAACCGCGTCAGCATCGGATCCGGCAACACTTTTGCGGGCATCGATAACCTCACCAAGACCAGTGGACGGAACGTGATCAAGGCCGGCGTAGAGATTCGGCGGGTTCAGATGAACCAGGGCCGGGGTCCCAGCGGCACGGTCTCCTTCTCTTCCGCGTCGAACTTCGAGGCGGACGCGGTGAATACCGCCAAGTACACCGAGGCAGAGCCCATCAACGGGCTGCGCAAGACCACGTACTTCGGCTACCTTCAGGACGAATTCAAGTGGAGACCGAACCTGACGCTGAATCTGGGCGCGCGCTACAGTTTCTTCAACATCTTTCACGAAATCTACGGCCGCCCCAACCCCTTCGACTTCAGTACGTGCGGAACGGGCGGCTACTGTGGGGTGGGCGCCAGTTTCGGCTATCCAACCTACCGCGACCTTGACCCCCGCATCGCGCTCGCTTGGGCCCCGGCGTGGCTGGGCGGGAAGACGGTGATCCGTACGGGCTTCGGTACCTACCATCAGGATGGCCAATTGGACGACCAGAATGTTCCCGAGGGCAATGAAGTGGCGAGCTTCTCTCTTTCGCACAAAACCATCTCCGGTCTTACCTATCCCATTGATCCCTTCCTGTCTGGGGTCAACGGCATCATTTCGCCGCAGGCGATGGAACGACGTCGCAAGGACATGTATGCGACCCAGTGGGGACTTTCAGTCCAGCAGACGCTTCCCGACGCCGTGGTGGCCACGGCCTCTTATGTCGGCAGCCGAGGCACCCACTTGCTGAGCCTCTCCTACGTGAATGTCATCAACCCGGCGACGGGCGAACCTGACATCAATCCTCAATTCGGGCAAATCGCCTGGCGCGGCAACGACACCAACAGCACCTACGAAGGCCTGGGCCTGAGTTTGCAGCGGGCTTTCCGGAGAGGTTTGCTGTTCTCGATGAATTACACGTGGTCGCACGAGATTGACGACGGCTCCATGGGCAGCGGCGACGGCGATTCGCTCGCTCCGGAAATCGTGGCCTGCCGGGCATGCGACCGCGCTAGCGGCATCTGGGACGTCCGGCATGCGGTGAATGCCAATGCCGTCTATGAGCTTCCCTTCGGGGCCGGCAAAGCATTCCTGAATCAGTCGGGATTCTTGCGGCGTGTTTTCGGCTCGTGGGAATTGACCTCGATCGTGGGCGCACATACGGGTTTTCCCGTCAACGTCACGGTCGATCGGTCGGCCGCCGCGGTGCCCGATGGCAACACGAATAACCAGCGCCCTAACATCGTTCCCGGAGTTTCTCTAACTCCCCTTGGCGGTGCTACGCCCTCGCAGTGGATCAACTTGGCGGCCTTTGCGGCGCCTGCCGCAGGCACGTTCGGCAATGCGCCACGAAATGGGGTCCGGGGCCCGGGTCTGTGGCAAGCGGACCTGGGCGCGAGCAAACGAATTGCCTTCAAGGAACGCTATCAGCTCCAATTCCGGGCTGAAGCGTTCAACATTTTCAATCGGGCGCAGTATGGAGCGCCACTCTCGGATATTTCTGCGGGGCCCGGAGAGTTTGGCCTCATCACCCAACCGGTCAACACAACTCCCATCGGGACCGGGACGCCGCGGCAGATCCAGTTGTCAGTTCGACTCGAGTTCTGATTCGCGACTGCACTAAGGATAGCGCAGACCGCGGTTCCGGTCTTCGGTTTTCCCTTCAAATTCTGGCACCAATGTGCTTCAAACCTATGCTGTTGTGTATCCGCGCGACAGTAGACTTAGACGGCCCTCGTAGCCCTCCCATGCCAGTCCGCTACGGCAGAACGTATCGCAAGTCAACGTACCCCATGCTCAGGTGCGCATTGGCCGGACCGAAGGTTGGCGGAGGACCAACGGTGAGGGGGGTGACAGCCCAGGGAGACCGAGTCAGGTATGAATACTGGGTGATAAGCTGAAGAGCGCCGAAGCGGGGTTCCTTCCAGAACGTCTGAATGAGGCCGAGGGTGCCTTCCTGGATGGATCGGTTCTGAGTATTCGGCGAGGGAGTACCACCATTCCTTGGGTCAGGGCCGTAGCCGTAGCCAATTAGCTTGCTGGTGGCGGGATCAACCGAGATGTACCGGTCAAAGTAGGCTCCTCCGTAATACGCGTAAACTTGGGCTGCTTTGGTCGCCTGATATTCCACGCCGGCGATCCCGGAGTACGCATGCAGCATGGCTGGCGCCAAAGCACCGCTCTGATTTGGCCTCACCACAAATTGGGGACCCAGCGCGAAGATGTATCGCCCCCCGCCATCGCTATAGAACGTGTTTAAGACGGCATGCAGGTTCTTGATCACCTCCAAGTTGAAGTTGACCGCAAGGCCGCCACCCTCGGCGGTGTTCTTTGTAAACGTGATGGGGTCAAACACTCGTGCGCTGGTCAACAGACCTGCGACCTCGACATGCTGATGCAACCCACGGAAACTGGGGTCGAAAGCAACCTTGGCAATGACGTCCGGCAGCACATTGGGAGTGGCGGTATTACCGCTCCCGGTCTCGACCTCGGTGGCCGGGAATTTTGAGGGCAGAGTCGCGGAGCCTACATACTGCTGTGAATTCTCAAAGGATACCCCCGCCGCCAGCGTATCTGTAGCATGGTAGATGAGGCGGAACTGGGCTTGGCGGGTCCAAGTCAAGCCCACTTGGTAGTTCGTATCCATATCCTGAGAGTAGAAGATGTCCGACGGGTTGGGGGACAGGCCGGTGCGGTTGGGTGTCAACAAGCTCCAGGACTGGCCGCCCAGAAATTCAATGCTGCCCTTGCGCGCCTGCACCCAATAGAGGCGGGAACGCAGGGTGTTAGCGTTGCTGGTAATGAAAACAGTGCCCGCACTGTTTCCCAGGAAATCGGTCTCGACGTAGCCTTTCACGTCGAAACCCTTCACTTTGCTGGTGGCCGAGAGGCCGATCCGCGAGTTCTGCATGCTGAATCGAGTTTCGGTGAGTTGTCCCGCGGTTGTGTTCGAAAACGGAAGGCTGCCAAAGGATGTGCCAATGCCGCTACCGAGATTGGTGGAGCGGAAGACCTCGGTAAAGTCCATGAAGCCGAGAGGCGTGAATTCGGCATCGCCAATACGAACCGAAAGAGGCGAGGACTTCTGCACTTCGGCCTCTCCCTGACTGGACCGTCCGAGCACCGCCAGTGGGGGCGTCGCCGTGTTTTCCGCTGCCTTGGTCGGCGCCGGTATCACCGGGGTCAAGCTGGCCACTTGACCCAGGCTCGGGCTGGACGAGGCTTGTCCGCCGGCAGAGGCCTGGCCGGATCGAGAGGCCCCTTCCGTATTTCCCTGACTGGACCGCCCGAGCGCCGCCAGTGTGGGCGTTGCCCTGTTTTCCTCCGCCTTGGTCGGCGCCGGTCTCACCGAAGTCAAGTTGGACACTTGTTCTGGGCTTGAGTTCCGCGACGCTTCTGCGCGCGCAGAGGCTTGGCTGGGTGCAGAGGTCCCCGCTTCCGTCGTTCCTGCGGGCTGTTTCGCCTGCATCGCTTGAAGGAGTTGGTCCAGCTTTTCCACGGTCTCTTGGAGCCGATCAATCCTCTTCTGCTGAACGGAAAGCTGATTCTGCTGGAGAAGAACCTGATTTTTGAGGGCCTTGACGTCATCCGTCTGGGGACTAGTCGAGGGGGCAGCGCTCGAGTTCTCCGTTTTCGTCTCAGATGTCTGCGCGCCTGCCGTAGCAGTGCCGACGAGGCCCGCTGCCAGCAGGATGACGGGAACCAGCCACGACAATGTCAGTTTCATTTTGCGCATTCGTTTTTTCCTCGCCTTTCTTGAAAAGATCAAATACCAAAAGAGGTTAGTGCACCACCATTCAAAGTGAGGGGTCCCGGGTGTCATAGCCGTTTTGTGTCCTGGCGCGAATCAGTCGGCGGAACTTCGCGTGCTGGTTCTGGATCGCTTGCCATGTCAGTCTGGGCTTGGAGTTCTCAGACACCCAAGCGCAAGCGGCCGTTAGAGGTTTAGTATTTACAATCAAGCATTTCACCTTATCCGGCGAGAAACCCAGGCGGACCAATTCCGTCGCCAGAGCCTCGCCGCTGAGCCGCGATTCGGTCTTTAGCCGGATCTTGCTCGCCATGCCCTTTTCGAATTCGGCGAGAACCCCCTCCACCTCCAACGCGCATCGGTACCGCACCTTTCCCATGTCGGCTTGCGCACGCCTGCTTTGGTGCTCCTTGACTTTCCCATGCCAGAGCTGTAGCGCTTTATGGCCGCGCTCTTCCAGCCACTTATCGATTTCCTCGATCCGGCCGCTTGCACTCATACTTTCGAGCGTGTCCTTCTCCCGATGAGTCAAGGCAAGCAACGGCTTCAGACCCTCAGCGCGCTCCAGGATCACCAGGGCCTCTGCCGCCGCGTCCACCGCTTCTCGTCGAGAGTCCGGCCGCGACTCTACGCTCATGCGCTCGGGGCCGACGCTGCCCGATCGCCGCGCTTCACCTCCGTTCCCAGGGCTTAACAATGCCGCGTCAACCAAGGGCAGAGCGGCCAAACCAATGGCTGCAGCCAGTCCTCCGGGATTCAGGGCGCCAGGCTTATCGCGCAGCAAACTCTCCACGCGTTGTACTAACGATCTGGAGTCAACCTGCCTCTGCCTTGCCATCTCTCCTAGACTCCCTCGGCCGAAGTATCTTCCAGGCCGGGAGGCTGAGCATACTTCCCTAGCTGGGGTTCGTCCGCTGCGGCCGGGAGCGATCGTCGCGGCGGCTTAGAAGCCGGTCAAAAAATGAGTTTCGCGCCGAACTGAATCGTTCGTGGCCGGTGCGCGTCCACCGGATGGAGGAAGCCACTGCCCAGTAGGCAATTCAAACCATTGAACGAAGGGGAAACAAAGCCTGCCGTGTTCTGTGGCCCGCCATAGCAATTGATGGTGTTGCTGGCCGTGTTGCCGCGATCGGGATTGTAAAGCCGGAACTGAGTGTGGTTGAACACATTGAACGCCTCCCCGCGAAGCTCAAGCGTGACCGATTCCCGGATTCGGAAGTGCTTGAGCAATGCCGTATCGAAATTCGTGCGATTAGGATTCCGCGAAGAATTCCGGCCCGCATTCCCAAAAGTGAGGCCCTGCGGAGCCGCAAAAGCGTTCGGATTCGCAAGGATGGGACCAAAGTTCCTTGCGTTGTTTGCGCCCGGAGGTGGAGGCGTGTTGGGAAAACCGATCAGGTCCGGATAAGAGCCGGCCCCAATGCCATTGGCCACGCCCGCGTTGTCAAGCACTGAGACCCCCGTTGCCGCGCTACCGCCATTGATCACACTGAAGGGCGTACCCGTCTGATATGTTGTCACTCCCGAAAGCTCCCAATCCTCCAGCAACGTGCTCATGAGACGAGAGGGCTTGTAAGGCTCGTCCGTCTTGTGAAAGAAAACCAACGCCCGGGCCAGTCGCGCCAGAGAGGGAAGGGAATACACGTAACCGACGTTCAGGAGGTGGCGCTGGTCATAGTTGGAGGCGGCATAATTGGAGCGAAGGTTGAATGAATTCACCAGTGTCGAGTCGAAGCGGTCGGAAGAATCGTCAGCGGATCGCGAGAGCGAGTAGGAAAGATCAAGATTCAGGGCTCCCACCGTCCGGCGAATGGTCGCCTGGAAGGCATCGTAGTAGGAATTGGCAACGTTCTCGAGAGAGAAAATCTCCCCCAGACCGGGAGCGAACCGTCGCAACGTGTTGGGATCCGCGAATTGTCCCGCTGTGCCGGCAGTTCCATAGCAAGCCGCCTCCAGGTTAATAAACCCCGGGTCCCCGGCGAAGACTTGGTTGCCGTTGATAGTGAAGCTCGCCCCACTGAAGGTGTCACAAATCGCCGTGGTGATAGGCTTTCCCGTAGCAAAGGGATTCCGCAAAGGATCGACTGGCGGTAACTGGTTGAGCTGGCGCTCAGCCGTCAAATGCGTCCCCTTGCTGCCCACGTAGGCAAACGTCCCAACCACGGATTTGGATAGCGCCCGCTGCACGCTGAGGCTCCACTGCTGGACGTAGGGCCACACGGTCCGGGTAGGAATGGCCGTGACATTGAGCGGGTACGCGGACGCTCCCGCCGCTGCGCACCCCTGCCCGACGCCCCCGATGCAAGCGTAACCACTGCCACGAAAGTTCTGGGTCATGTCCAGCACCAGAGGCGCACTTCCCTCAAGAGATCCGACATTAGCCTCGTTCCCTGTGCCATGGTGAAAGAAGACGCCGTAGCCACCACGAATGGCAGTACGGCCATCACCCTGCAGGTCCCAGGCAAAACCAATGCGAGGGCCGGGATTGACGGCACTCCATCCATGATGCGGTCTCAGCATGCAACTCGGTGGTACGCCGTTCGCGCCGCACTGTACCAAGCCGTTGATAATGCGGGGATCGAGGCTGGCCGGATTCAACGGAATGGGTTGCTGGGTGGCAGGGTCTTGGAGGTATCCCCAGGCCACGTTAATGCCGAGCGCTTGGGAAGGGTCGAAAGCACTCGGGACCCAGTTAAACACATTCGAATTCTTTTCGTACCACCTCCCGTAGATGCTCATTCGCAAGCCCAGGTTGAGGGTCAGCCGGGACGACATACGCCAGTCGTCCTGGAAATACGGCTCAAGAGTCCGGTAGCGCTCATAGTACTTGACACTCGCGCTGTCCTGTTGGAAAGCCCGGATACCCCCAGTCAGGAAATCAGCGAACGAATTGCCGGTCGTCTCGAAACTGTTCACATTATTGAAACTCACGATACCTTGGAGGTCGCCGGTATTGGCGGCGCTCGCCGTGTCAAACTCGTTCTTCTCCGCGAATACCACGTGAGCTCCAAAGCCCAGAGTGTGCTTCCCAACCACCTTGCCCGCGTCGTCGCGTAGCGTAAATGTCGGGTTGGAATGCTGCCATGGCTCAAAAGAGGGGTCGGTGGCAAATCCGAAGCCGCCGTAGGCGGCGTTCGTCCCTCCAACCACGATCCCCGGTATCTTCCCCCCAAAACCGTTGTTGAACAGATATCCGATGGTGAGGCCCGCAGGACGCTGCCATTGGCCGCCAACCCCGTCGATATCGGCCAAGCTAATGTGGTCCGTAGTGTAGCTGACGACCACATCGTTCAAGAACGAGGGCGAAAAAGTCTGGGTCACGCGGGCCACCATGCTGACTCCCGGTCCCAGGAATCGGTTTTGAACGTTGGGAAAGCTATTCTGTACGAAACCCCACGTTGGCGTCGTCGTCGTAGTATCCCAAGCGTCATGGATGTAGCGGAACGTCGCTCGCAGATTAGGCGTGATGGTGTGGTCTATCCTGAACAACTCTTCCCGCCAGTGGGTGGGCGGGGATACGACAACGTCGTAGCAAGAATTGATGCTCGAATTGCACCCGGTGCGAGAATTCGGAGCAGGAACCACCCCTGCGTTCAACAGCGCCACGGCATTGGGATCGATGCTTGCTTGGTTTCCCTGAAACGTCTCTGGGCCGGAGCTGGTGACGCCTGACTCCGGGCAATCAGGGAAAGCCGAACGTGCAAACAGGACTTCCTGCCCCGAACTCGCAAATGGGCAGACATCGTTGAAGTTCCCGCTGCGCTCCGCAACGGAAGGGACTCCCTGATTGAATTCCTGTGGCGTCTTCTCGCGGCGGATCTCCTCTGAATAAAAGAAAAAGGTTCGGTCTTTCTTGGTGTAGATGTGCGGGATCACAACCGGTCCGCCCAGCGTAAAGCCGAAATCATTCCTTCGGTAAAGCGGGGCGCCGTGGGTCTGGTCGAAGAAATTGCGAGCGTTCCAGATCTCGTTGCGCGCAAACTCATAGGCATCGCCGTGGTACTTGTCCGTCCCGCTTTTGGTGCTTACCAAAACCGTACCGGAGGCGCTGCGTCCGTAAATGGCCCCGTAGTTGGAGGTCAGTACCTTGATTTCGCCGATCGCGTCCAGGCTGGGAAACACGATCAAGGTGCTCTGGCTGCCGTTGATGCCAGCGTTCAACACGTCACTGCCGTCGACGTCGAAAGTGTTGTACTCCACGCGCCCGCCGTTCACACTGTATTTCACGCTGCCTTTGACCCCCACCAATGCTTCGTCCTGCCCGGTCTGATTGCTCACACCGGGGGCGAGAGTGATAAGCTGGGTGAAGTTGCGCCCGTTGAGCCCGATCTGGGTGAGTTCCTGGCGGGTGATCGTGCCCGTGATCTGTGCGGTTCCCGTTTCCACTTCGGCTGCCCGTTGGCCTGAAACGGTGATCTGGGTGGCTTCTCTTGCCGGTTCCAGCTTAGCGTCCAGGCGCAAGGTCTGACCGGCGATCAGCACCAACCCGCTGGCATCGAAGTCGCTGAATCCAGGCTTAGAAATGCTCACCTCATAGGTACCGGCGGCCAAACCCGCCACCGAGTAGTTGCCTTGGTCATCCGTCGCCACGCTCTTCAGCCCGGCGCTGCTAATGACCTTCACCGCGGCCTCCGGGATAACGCCGCCGGACACATCGGTGACCGTTCCGGAAATGGTCCCCGTATCTTGTGCCCACGCGCCACCCCCGAGCGTTATCATCGTTAGTGCTAAGTAGCCAAGAAGTCTCTGAAATCTCACCTTCGCCGCCTTTCGTGCGAACTGAGTACGGCGCACATTTGCCGGACAACAATGTCATCCAAATCTTTCAGAAACGTTTCGCCAAGGTTAAGTTCAGGTTAAGAATCTGCGAACGGTCGCCCAGCACGGCTGTCGATCGCAACCGGGGAAGAATTTCACCACCGAAGGCCACAGCGCAGCCTTATGGCCGCAACCAAAACAAGACACCAACACAGAGGTCGCAGAGGGGTTACAGAGGTCACGGAGAAGAAGTGCCTCGATTGACCGTCAGCTTGTTGCGCGCTTTTCTCCGTTTTCTCCGCGAGACCTCTGCGATCTCCGTGTTGG